>Ga0209671_1000030_pt1 | contig 55640 bp, 40 predicted proteins | sample WorMetHERISLAND2_2_FD_187401 | JGI IMG/M metagenome (GOLD analysis project Ga0209671, IMG submission 187401) | Marine gutless worms symbiont microbial communities from Max Planck institute for Marine Microbiology, Germany - Olavius geniculatus... | ecosystem: Host-associated > Annelida >...
AGAAGAATTTAGCATACCATCAGGCCAAGATCACCGGCTGAGCGTGAGTAAAATTCCATTCATGAAATAAGAAGCATTCATTATCGCTGGCGCTCTAAAAATGTCGATTCCAGCAACAAACCGTTACGATCTGATCTATGCCATTTTGACGAGATCAGATCTCGATCAGCCAATACCTGTATTCCAATATTCCATTGCTCCATTTTTCCACGGCGAAGTGGCGCGGAAAATCTAAATATTTCGAAACTGGCCCTGAAAAGCAGGTTGTCTTGGTTAAAAAAGCCGCATCCCGACTCCCCATGAATCCAGGCACGCCCATCACATACAAAAGGGCGCACACCCCCACAGCGATTCGGCTGTTGAATGCCGTCGCCCGGCCGATAGGGCGATTTTCCAGTCAAATCCTTGCCCTGGAATCCAGCAATCTGCTCGCCAGGGCATGCGCTAAAACACGCTTGGCGGATTGGGGGCACCCAAGCGCCCTGCAGGCCCTCGAAGTGCTGTTGGCGTCGGTGCGCCGGGAGGGCAGGCTGACCGTTTTCGGCCGGTTCGCCTTCAGGCAATATTTGATTGGAAAATTGTGCAGCCGCCTGCGGATTATCGAGGCTTTGAAATGTTACCCGGCCATCGCACGCCAGGATATCCGCCGACCGGTTTTTATCACCGGCTGGTATCGTACCGGGACCACCTATCTGCACAACCTGTTGGCAGGCCATCCGCAATCCAGAGCCCCGTTGTACTGGGAACTCATGCATCCCTGCCCGGCTGCTGATCCGGACAGCGTCAATTCCCGCAAGTTGATCCGCCAAACCGTTCTGGCCAGTCGAATTCACCGATATTTGGCGCCGCAATTTAACCGGGTTCATCCCATGGCGGCCGAAAAACCGGAAGAATGTTTGCATTTATTTGAAAATGCCGCTATGGGAACCATGGCGTTTTTCATCACCGAAGCAAAATCCATCGCCTGGTGGCTGCTTGAAAACGACCTCGGCCAAGGCTATCGCTTCTATAAAAAACAAATTCAGCTGCTGAACTGGTTGAGACCCGGCCGGCGATGGGTTTTGAAATGGCCCTATCACGTCTGGCACCTGGATGCACTGCTGGCGGCGTTTCCGGACGCCACCGTCGTTTGGCTGCACCGCAATCCGCAGGCGGCGCTGGCATCGGTCTGCAGCCTGTCGGTTCTGGCGCGGGCACCCTTCTGTGAAGATATCGACAGTACAGCCCTGGGTCGCTTCTGGACGGACTACAATGAGGCGGGCCTGAGGCGGGCGATGGCAGCACGCGCCAAAGCCGGGCCCAATCAAATCGTGGATGTGGCTTATGCGGACCTGGTGGCCAATCCAACTGCAGTGATTCGCCGGATAATCGCTGCGGCCGGTCTAGAACCTGACGGAGACTGGCTGAAGACCCTGCCCCACGAGGCCGGGAAACAGCCGCAGAACAAACGCGGGCGCCACCGCTACAACCTGGAACAGTTCGGTCTCAGACCGGAGGATGTCCGCCGGCGTTTCGGCGACTATATCAAAACCTATGATATAGGCCCTTAGTTGCATTTATCCGGAAACAGGTTGTAAGACAATTGAGGGTTTCAGGTTTCAGGTTTCAGGTTTCAGCTCCTCGGTTACCCGACACCCGAAACCTAAAAACTGCGCATGACCTTCGCACAGGCGGCAGTTTTCCCAAGCCCAGTATCGGATAATGCCTTAAATCTCAAACTGGAAAACTAATTTATGGAGCCTTTAAACCCGATCCCACAGTGTGTCGACTGCCTGCTTTCCCTGGCCAGAGACACGGCCTTGCTGGCTGCAAACAATTCCGGCCTCGCGGAACAATCAGAAAGATTTGCGCGCAAACTCCTGGCGGAGGCCGAATTCAGGCCCACCAGTTCCCCCGCGATCGCCAATCGCATCACCCGGGAAGTCCGGCGACTGACCGGGGTGGCGGATCCTTATATCGAGATCAAAGCGCGGGAAATGAAACAGGCCCGTAAGCTTTTTGCCCAACTCGAGGCCGACATCGAACCTACCCTGCGGTCGCGCGTGCGCCTGGCAATCCTGGACAACAGCCTCGATTTCTTTATCAGCCCGGAGCAGGCCCTGGCAGAGATCCGGCAGCAATTTTCAAAGCAAATCGCCTTTTTCCACGACGACATCGATCTGCTCGAAGCCTGTTTGCGGAAAACACCCGGCACGGTATTATACCTCACCGACAATGCCGGAGAAATCTATTTCGATGGCCCCCTGTTTGAATACATTCGTCAGCAGTCCCGCAAAACCGTCCTGGTCGTAAAAGGCGGCCCCGCCCTCAACGACCTGACCCGCGCTGAGCTGAAAGCCGCCGGACTGGAAGAGACCTTTGGCGAGGTGACGGACACGGGCACCGACGGCGCCGGAATCGACTGGGAACATGTTTCCGAAGATTTCATGGATCTGGTCGCCTCGGCCGACCTGGTAATCTCAAAAGGCATGGCCAACTTCGAAACCCTTTACGCCCATGATATGGCTGTTCCGGTTTTTTTCATGTTCAAGGTAAAATGCGAACCGGTCGGCCGGTATATTCGGGCGCCGGCCAACAGTTTTCTGGCATGGTGGAAAAATGGCACCTAAAAAAAAACTCTACGATGCAACCCTTGCGATCCACCCGGAGATGGTCGTCTTCCCCGGTGATCCGCCTTTTAATGCAGAACCCGTCAGTCAGGTTCGGGCCGGGGACGGATGCAACCTGTCGCGCCTGACCATGGGTTCCCATCTGGGCACCCATGTGGACCCGCCGGCCCACTTTTTGGCAGACGGCGCCACGGTCGATCAGATCGTTTTGGAAACCCTTGTTGGGCCGGGGATGGTTGCGGATCTCCGCGGTCGTTCCCGAATCGACCGGCAAGCGCTGCAAACCGCCGGTGTCGAGGAATACAGCCGTGTCTTGCTAAAAACAGACAATGGGCCGCTGCTGCTGGAACCGCCCTTTCAACGGGACAAGGTCTGGCTTACCGAAGACGGTGCGCACTATCTGGTGCAACGCAAGGTTCGTCTGGTGGGTATAGATTGTCTTTCGATCGAAATTCCCGACAATCAGGATTCGCCGGTCCACCACATTTTGCTGAAAGCCGGTGTCCTGGTAGCCGAAGGCGTCAACCTGCTCGATATTCCTCCCGGTGAATATGAAATCTTCTGCCTCCCCCTGAAAATTCAAGGTGCCGACGGCGCGCCGGCAAGGATCCTTTTGCGCGGCTGAAAACCGCCCGGCCGTACCAGCCGGCAATGGTAGAAACATCCTGACAATGCAGCTAGGAAAGGGAGAAACGGCCATGCCGCCCATAAAATCTAAACTGGAAGCACTGGATCGAATTTACGAGATCTATGATACGGTTACCGCCGCCCTGGAACTGGCCTGCCGTGCGAAGTGCACCCACTGCTGCACCACCAACGTGGTGATGACGACCCTGGAAGGCTACAAAATTGTTGCGGACCTTGTTGCCGGCGGCAGGCAGGACGTCATCGACACGCTGGAAGATGCAACAGCATTGCCGCGGTTTCAGCCGCTGCTGACCACCAATCGGATGGCCGAACTGTGCGCGGCAGACGCCAAGGTGCCGGAAGAGGATACCGCCGGCCACACGCGGGACTGCACGCTGTTGAGTGACAGCCTGTGCACCATATATGACCTGCGCCCCTTTGGCTGCCGGTGTTTTGTTTCACGCCGAAATTGCGGTCAAACCGGTTATGCGGATATCGACGATTTTACGGCATCGGTAAACACCGTGTTTTTGCAGGTCATCGAACACCTGGATGCCGACGGGTGCTCGGGCAATTTGGTCGACGTGCTGCAGTCAATGGCCCGCCCGGACAGCCGGCGCGCCTACGAGCAGGGCAAAGCCGATTGCGAGGCCGGCGGACTGGTCGTCAACTGGGAGTTAAAGGTCCTGATGATCCCTCCCGAACACCGCGGGCGAATGGAGCCGATTCTACAGCAACTGCGCAACATCAACCCATAGGACGCAATCTGAAAAAAGTCTGATGTCCAACATATAAATTACAAAACTCGAATAGATTATCAAGTCGTTCCAAGTCCCGCATTCAACTGATTAAATCCCAAATATCAAATCCGCCTCCGGCGGATTTGATATTTGGTGCTTGGGATTTTATAGCTTCAAGGACGCTACTCGACTGATACCTACTGCCAAGTTTTATAATATATTTTATGACACGACCCCTAGTCTATCCTAAAAAATGCTTCATCAAACTCCGGATCGTCTGAATAGCGTCCCATGAAAAATCCCGGCAGGGACTCGACATTTTCGAACAAACCGGGATCGGCATCGATGCCGGCGCGGTGCAGGGCTTCGAGCATCTCTCGGGGTCTGGGGGGACAGCCCTTGATGGGGATGGCCTCCTGGATGTCGGGATTGTCCTTGTGGGCCTGATAGATACATTTGCCCAGCAGAATCGTTTTTTTCTTGCCCGGTGTGGGCTGCATGGACTTGCCGGTCAGGATCTCCACATCATCCCACGGTTGGCCCTTCCAGGCAAAGCGAATGGCGGCAATCATCAGGCCGTTGATCCCCGAGCAATAGGTGCACATGGAAAGATCATATTTGCGGTAATAAACCCCTTTGAGCCCCTGCTTGACCAGCGGGGTGGGCAGGATCGCGTCCCGGGTTTCGCGGTACTCGAAGTTGTGCTCATGAAAACGGGCCACGGAGTCGATGGTTTCACCGGCCACCTCGATGTCTGCAAAGTCCGCAGGGCGCCCGTGGTGGGCGGCGGCATGGGCGATATGGGGCACCTGCCCGGGTGAATAGCCCAGGACAGCGGCACCCACCAGATCGGCCGACAACACATCGGCCGAGGCCACCAGCAGGTTGGAGCGCCGCAGTTTGCCGTCAGGTCCCGGCCCCCGTTCGTTGGTGTAAATGCCATCCTGCAGGGTAAACATGGGGGGCATTTTGTTTGCCAATTTGGATACCCAGAAATGCAGATCTTTTCCGGGAGTCATGGTGTGGCATTTTTTGCGGGAGGGAATATCGATCAATCCCTTCAGGTTCTTGATCCCCAGGCTGACAACAGTCTGATTATGGGCTTTCATGACGGGCAGATTCACCAGAAAATCGCTGGCCAGCACATCGGTGTTGAAGCGCAGAACGACCCCGTCGCCGAGATCTACTTTCTCGAACGGCCGCTCGAAAATATTCATGAATTTAATGCCGTATTTCTGCTTCAATTTCCCGTACCCGAGGGTTTCAAAGGCATGGGCCGGCGTAGCCAGGTCTTTGGGCTGCATGGTGACGGTGCCCTCCCCGATGGTAATATCATCGATGCCGCGCTCCTTTAGTAATATGATTACATCTTCCACCACCCGCGAAGTCGTGATGACCCCCCACTTGGGAAAGGCCACAGCCCTGGTCCAGAAAACGATATTGGGCTTGATGAAAACCCGGGCATTGGCAGGCAGGTGATCCAGGCCCCGGGAAAGGGCTGCGGCCCGGCGCACGGATTCGAGGTGTTCTTCATAGCGCACGATGGCGACCCGATGTTTGCTCATAAAAAATCCTTTCAAATGACTGTCGGATTACAGATTGAAAAGGTGTCCGGCATTCGATCCGCATATTTGGTCGATTTCATCCCGCGTCAGCCCGGCTTGCTCCATTTCAATGAAATATTTCTCCGGCGCCAGCAGCGGATAATCACTTCCGAAAAGAATCTTGTCGGCTCCGGCAAATTCGCTGGCCACCCGATAAACCGCCGGGTCGTAAAGATAGGGGGAAGCGGCGGTGTCAAAATAGACATTTTTCAGGCTTGCTTTGACCTCTTTTTTCATCAGACAATAAAAGAACAGGCCGCCGCCCCAGTGGGCCAGAATGATTTTGTTGTCCGCAAACCGTTTGATCAGCCCGTAGGTCTGAGACAAAGTGATCGGGGTCTTGCCGTGATACTCATGGCCCACCGGTTCATTGGTATGAACTAAAACCGGCAGGCCGCGTTCAGCGCACATTTCCATGACAGGCTCCAACTGTGCAAGGGCGGCATTATCGATGCCGGACTGGTAAAACGCCAGCTCACCGATCCCGTTAAGACCCCCGGCCAGACAACGTTCGGCTTCCGCGGCTGCTCCGGGGCTGGCCGGATCGAAGCACCCCAGACCGATAAAGCGATTGGGATATTTGAGCACGGTCTCCATGATGTAGGCATTATGGTTTTGGGCCAATTCAATGTCGGTCCAGGGAAAGCCGAATACCACGGCCTTGTCCACCCGGTTGGCGTCCATAGCCCTTATTAACTGCCGGCCGCCGATCAGCCGAGCCCTGGGCGATTGATATAAAAGCTTGAAAGCGGCGTCCTTCGCAAAAAAATTTTCGCGGTTTCGGCGCATTCCGGATGGAAAAATATGGGTGTGAACATCGATGATCATGTACTGGTTTCCTGGGCGCAGCCCCAAAATCAGATGGATTAAACTGTAGATAAAACGTTCGTTTAGTTTTGGATAACGGAACGTTTTTGGACAACCGCTATATACCAACAAATCGTTTTTGGAAATGAAATATTTGAGGGGTCGGGGAGCTTCTCCGTCATTGTCTAAACTATCATTTAATCGCCCGGCGCCATCTGACGCCGTGTCCGGCCGGGGTATGCGCATACCCCGGCCGGACAGAGCAGGGATTGAAAAACTCCCCGACCCCTCAAATAATTAATACTGGCGCAAAAGAGACTTTGCACCTTTCAATCCATAACATCCGGGATTTCGACCATTCGTCGGCAAAGGCAGAATATATCCCAAAAAAAACAGCCAACTGGATTTTGCCAGTTGGCCGTTAAGGAGGAGAACAGATGAAGAAATTATTAGGCTTTGTGACTATGGGATAATGCAATACTCTTGCCAAAACCGATGCAAAAAGAAAAAAAATTGTCAATTGATTAATATCTTCTTAAAATTAAACCAGATAAAAATTTTTCCCGCCACGCTATTTTATCACCGGAGTCGGCTCGGCGATCGTTTCATAGGGCAATGGGGTTCACAATTATTAACCTCTGGAGGCTAGATTCAATAAACCTGTTGTTATTAAAGCAATTTTTTAATATGAGGTAAAGTTCAAAATTTTGAACCCATAAAAGGGCACCAGATCAATATAGCCCCAACTATCTAAAATCTCTATGATTAGAAGGGTTCACACTTTTGAACCCACGGTGAGAACCTTAGCCTAAACCGGGAAAATATTGCCAGCATGAACACCATCGAACAGGCCAAGAAGAATCCGATGTATTGGTACCTGATCGTGTTAACGATCTGTTCAACCATGGGTTTACAGACCTGGCGAACGCTGTTCAACAATTTTGCGGTAGAGGCGGCCGGGCTCAACGGCCAACAGGTCGGGATGATACAATCCGTCCGGGAGATACCCGGCTTCCTGGCCATGCTGGCCATTTTCTTCATTATGATCATCAGGGAACATCATCTTTCGGCCTGGTCGATTCTGATTCTCGGTCTCGGGATCGCCATCACCGGGCCGCTGCCCTCCTACCCGGGGCTGCTTCTGACAACCCTGGTGATGAGCTTCGGTTTTCATTATTACGAGACCACCAACATGTCGTTAACCCTTCAATACTTCAGTGAAGGCTCATCACCCTGGGTATTCGCCAAACAGCGCAGTTATGCGGCTGCCACCAATGTTGCCGTCGGCATATTTATCTACTTGGCAACATTTTGGCTCGATTTTACCAGCATGTACCTGGTTGTCGGCGGTCTGATTATCCTGGCTGCCGTCTGGGGATTGACCCGCAATCCCGAAGACACAACCCTGGTACCTCAACGAAAGAAAATGATCGTCCGCAAAAAATACGGGCTTTTTTATTTTCTAACCTTCATGGCCGGTGCCCGTCGACAAATTTTTATGGCGTTTTCCGTCTTATTAATGGTGGAAAAATTTGATTATACCGTTCAGGAGATCAGCATTCTTTTCGCGGTCAACAACATCTTCAACTATTATTTGAGCCCCTTGATCGGCAAAAGCATTATCCGATTCGGTGAACGCAAGGTGCTGTCCACTGAATATGCGAGCCTGATTGTGGTTTTCCTGGCCTATGCCGTCACTGCGTCGAAATGGGTTGTAGCCGTTCTCTATATTTTAGATCACATCTTTTTCAATTTTTCGATCGCCATACGCACCTATTTTCAAAAAGTCGGCGATCCCCGGGATATCGCCCCGAGCATGGCCTTCGGGTTTACCGTCAATCACGTTGCCGCCGTAGTACTGCCGGCTCTCGGTGGAATGCTGTGGATGGTCGACTATCGCATCCCTTTCATCGGCGGTGCCCTGATGGCGCTGGTGTCGCTGCTGGCCACCCAGATGATCCGGATCCCGGTGAAGGCTCATGATTCATCGCCGTGAATTTTTAGTTAATAATTGAACGTCCAACATCGAACGCCCAACGTCGAACATCGAATAAGGATGTCGTTGCACTCCGCTATTTAATTGGATTTGTTTCAATAAATCCGATTTCAAACCGAGTATGATTATTCGGTTTTCTCTGGGCCCGTTGGGCGGGCCTTCAATTAGGTGCTACTCCTATTTCATTCTCAGCTCATTCAAAATTCGATGTTGGACGTTCGATGTTCGATGTTCATGTTTTTTATTCTTCTCCCTGGGAAAGAATGCCCCGGTGATGATGAGATTAACGAATGGACGCCCGAACCAGCTTTCAGTCTAGAAACTATTGCCAAACCCCGTCTATCTCGACGCCGCAGTGAGTGCAGCGGCCATTTTCGATCCCCAGCTTTCCCATCTGAAATCCCCGGCGCTGGATCACGATCTTGCCACAGCCCTGGCAAAAGGTATTTTCACCCGCATCTCCGGGGACATTGCCGGTGTATACATACCTCAGGCCGGCATTCAAGCCGATTTGTCGCGCTGCATTGAGGGTGGCAACCGGTGTTGCGGGACGGTCGGTCAGTTTGTAGGTCGGGTGAAAGCGGCTGATGTGCCAGGGCGTTTCCGGCCCCAGGTCTTCGACCATAAAAACGGCCAAGTCTTTAAGCTCGGTCGGACTGTCATTCAAGCCCGGCACGATCAAGGTGGTCACTTCGATAAAAATCCCGAGGCGTTTCATAAGCTTCAAAGTGGCCTGCACATGGTTGCGCCGGGCACCGCAGAGCTTGCTGTAATAGTCGTCGCTAAAGGCTTTCAAATCGACATTGGCAGCATCCAAATAGGGGCTGATCATCTCGAGGGCCTCGGCCGTCATGTAGCCGTTGGTGACAAAGACATTGCGCAATCCCCTTGCATGGGCCAGCCGGGCGGTTTCATAAGCAAATTCAAAAAAAATCGTGGGCTCGGTATAAGTGTAGGAAATACTCCTGCAATCTCCCTGTCCGGCAGCCTCAACCACCTCCCGGGGTGTGCTTTCGCTTCCCCTGATGGTGCCATGATGGTCAGCGGGCATCTGGGCGATGTCAGCATTCTGGCAGAAACGGCAGCGAAAATTGCAGCCTACCGTGGCAATGGAGTAGGACAGGGTGCCGGGCAAAAAATGAAACAAGGGTTTTTTTTCGATCGGATCGATATGGCGGGCAACGAGCCGGCCGTATACGAGGGTCTCAAGGCTGCCGTCCCGGTTTTCGCGCACCGCGCATATCCCGCGGCGGCCTTCTTTGATAACACAGCGGTGGCTGCACAAATTGCATTTAACCTTGTTGTCCTCCAGCGGATCCCAGAGATAAGCCTTCATGATTGCTCCAATCCTAATTGAGAAAAAACTCTCAATCTGGTGGGAAATCGGGGAGTTTTTCAATCCCTGCTATGTCCGGTCGGGATATGCGCTCGCCCCGGCCGTAACAAATTTGTACCGGACTCCGTACACGCCCCCTATCTCTTGCGCTGGATCCACAAAGGCAGAGACGAAAATCGCCGTCGTGCAGACTGTCTTCCGGGGCTGGCTCGGATCCAATCGACGCGGGATAGCTGCCGTACCCAAGTTGCGCGGTCGTATTGTTACGGCCGGGGCGAGCGCATATCCCGACCGGACACTGCGACAGATGGCGCCGGGCGAAAAAATTATAGCATAGACAATTGCGGAGAAACTCCCCGATCCCTCAATTAGGTGTTATTTGTTAATCGTTATTTGAAAAGGCCGGGAATCTGATTTTATTTTCCTATCATCAGAGACACAGAAAAATCGATCTGATTTCTTTCAAACCAACAACTCATATGAAACTACATTAAGTTAAACAGCGAACCGCAGAATGTCGAATCCTCCTCCGGCGGACTGTAAGTAATGAGTTTCAAAGGATGGAATCGCTCCGCTAAAACTTTTTTAAATTAGACAGAATACATTATTCGATGTTCGATGTTGGACGTTCGATATTCATTAGTTTCTTATTCGATCGGACTGGACGCTCGCGTCCAGCAGTGGCGCTAATAACGAAAAACGCTCAATCGAGGTCCAACGTTTTTAAAGAAGGACAATTTTATTTGCGGCCGAAATCGTATCGCTTTGCTGGTGGTCAGCCGGTGGCGGCGCTGGAGGGGTTTTTGGCCTGATACGGCGCGGTCAGCGGTCGGGTCCTGAACCGGGGTACCAGAACAACTACCATCCCCGCAAACGCGCCGAACGGGCAGCGCTGAATTATCTTCGACTGCTCCAAGTTGGAGACGAATTTTCCCGACGGTATCGGCAGCTGGCAAACGGTTCGCCAGGAGACCGGTACCTGCCCGATAATCGATCGAATCATCTGCTTCAGCTCCCAGACGCTGAAAAACCTGGCATGATTAAATATGGTCGGTGTAAAAATCCCCTTGACGCGCCGTTGAATTCCTTTGAGGGCATAGCGGTTTAGCACACCGATAAATACACGATCTTTGGTAACTCGAAAGGCCTCCTGCAGGGCCTTCGAGGGATTGTCCACAAATTCCAGGGTTGTGAAAAGGCAGGCGTAGTTAAACGAATTGTCATCGAAAGGCAGATCTTCGGCAAACCCTCGGTAAAGGTCGACGCGGGTCCCCAGTTTATCCAATGAGATGTCCAGCATATAGGTCGAGGGATCCAGGCCGGTCACCTGCAGCCCCATCTCCAGAAAGGCAGACAGGCAGGATCCCGTGCCGCAGCCGATATCCAGCACGGATTCACCGCGCATGGGCTGCAGCAAATCCCTCATCAGCTGCGTTTCCAGATCAAAAGCGGCCTTGTTCGAAGGCCGGTTGAACCATTGCTCATAGCTTATGGCTTCATTGAAATCAAAGACGTGTCCCATGTTTGGTAATCTAAGGAAAAAAACGCACTTTTTCAAGGGGAAACAGCCTCAAACGATGCACCCGACACACCGGATTATTATTCCGCCGGTTTTTCTGATGACCCGTTTGACGGCGGGCGCTTCTTCTTGCGGGGAGTCTGACGCTTTTTGGCGGGAGGATCTTTTACCGGCTCCGGACCAAACCCAAAAAAAGCACCTGGGAAAGTGGAAGGCTTTGACAGCGGCCGGGGTCTGCGAGGGTCCCGCCGCTTGTTGTCCGTACCTCTGGCTCTGGGTTGAGGGGATTTTTTGGGCCGAGGCTTTCTTTTTGGCGCAATCGGTTTGGAGCGGTCCGCCACGAACCAGTCGTCTTCGGGCCAAACCACAGGGATCTTATAGCCCAGCATCTGTTCCAGGGGTTCGAGATGGAAGACATATTGCTCGCAAGCCAGAGAAAGTGCTCGGCCGGTTTTACCGGCCCGGGCGGTTCGCCCGATACGATGGATGTAATTTTCTGAGTCCTGAGGCAGGTCATAGTTGATCACATGGCTGATATCCTCGACATGAATGCCCCTTGAAGCCACATCAGTTGCCAATAAAATTTTGATCTGACCGTTCTTGAACTGCTCCATCAGGCGAAACCGCTTGCGCTGGGGAAGATCACCGGTTATTCCCTGGGCCGGCCATCCGTTGCCTTTCAGTTTGTGAGTCAGCATTTCCACACCGGCCTTGGTGTTTACAAAGATAAGCATCCGGCTCCAATCTTCCCGTTTGAGCAAACCCAGCAGAAGGGAGACTTTTTTGTCGCTGCCCACGTGATACAAAGACTGCTCGATGCCTTCGACCGTCACGGTTTCGGGGGTTACGGCAATAAACTCGGGCAAATTCATAAATTCGTAGGTCAGCTCCATCACCCGGTAGGAAAGGGTCGCTGAAAAGAGCATGGATTGTCTTTTTTCATAATTGGGAAGCTTGCGCAGGATATAACGCATGTCTTGGGCGAACCCAAGGTCGAGCAGGCGGTCGGCTTCATCAATAACGAGGGCCTGGATTCCCTCGGTTTTGAAAATTTTCTGCTTGTAGTAGTCAATTATTCGGCCGGGCGTGCAGATGACAACGTCTACGCCCCGGCGAAGGATGTCGGCTTGTTTTTGGTAGTCGACACCCCCGACGACCTGGACCATGGTTAAATCCGTATGGCGGGCAAGGATCTTGGCCTCCTCGTAGATCTGGCGGGCCAACTCCCGGGTGGGGGTAACAATCAACGCCGATGGCAACCGGCGCTTATCTTTAGGCAGCGCCAGCAGCCTTGTCAAAATGGTGACCAGAAAGACGACGGTTTTCCCGGTGCCGGTCTGGGCCTGACCGGCCACATCGCGGCCGGTCAGCGACACCGGCAGGGTTTGGGCTTGGATAGGAGTGCAATTGACAAAGCCCGCATCGCGCAATCCGTCGACGACCTCGGCCGGCAGGTCAAACTCGTCAAATTTGGTCTCGGTCAAGAATTCAGGTTTGTCCGCCCGCTGGATCTGCGGTGATGGTTGAGAGTTCTCCGGCGGTGATTGAGGTTCCTCCGGCGGTGCTTGAGCGTCTTCCGGCTGCGGTTGAGGATCGTCTGATGAGGATAGAGTATCCTCCGGAAGTGATTGAGGATCTTCAGTCGGTGATTGAGGATCTTCTGGCATAGTTTTTTTCTTTATGTAGTCTAATACACCGGAAATAGAAATTGTCAAAAATATACTCCGTTATTCGAAAGCTTCTGCTTAACCACCCATACCGCTTTCGCCTAACAACAAACATGTCGTCGTAATGCGGTACCATCGTGGATCAACTCTTTCATTGATAAGTTTGGGTTAATTATACGCACATTTCTGATTATTGCAAGAACTGGTTGCTGGCTTCTCGCCGGTTGCCGGCTTCTGGTCACCGGCCTTTTAAAGCCTGGTCTTTTGCTGCTGAATAAACCACCCGGTAACAGTCTATTGATCTTGGCGTCGAGACGGACTGCCGCCGGCGACCAGTGACCAGTAACCAGAAACCAGCAACCAGTGACAAACGACCGGAACCAAGCTGCTTGACATCCTGGATTCACTGGAGCATATTGAAAAGTTCACGAATTCAGCAAGATCACGGGTGAGGCTGATATGAAAGAGTTTTTCAAAGTTGAAACGATCGACCAGGTGCTCGAATACAGAACGCAGTTTGCCCCGATGGGCACCGAAATGGTTTCCCTGGCGGATTCGATGGGCAGGATCCTGGCAGAAGATATCCATGCGGACATCGACCTGCCTGATTTCACCCGGTCGATTATGGATGGTTTCGCCGTCCGGGCCGCATCGACCTTTGGTGCCAGCGAAGGAAATCCGGCCTATCTGGCGGTCAAGGGCACCGTGGCTATGGGTGAATCGGCCAAGCTGTCCGTGGGGTCGGGAGAGGCAGTCAAAATTTCAACCGGCGGAATGCTGCCGTCGGGCGCCGACAGCGTCGTCATGGTGGAGCACACCGGAGCGATCGACGACACCACCATTGAAGTCTACCGCAGCGTCGCTCCCGGGCACAACATTGTTGCGGTGGGTGAAGATATAAGAAAGGGCGAGGTGATACTGGCTGCGGGTGGCAATATCCGGCCCCAGGAAGCCGGGTTGCTGGCAGCCCTGGGCCGGCAGGAGGCCGTCGTCTATCGGCGCCCCACCGTGGGAATCGTTTCCACCGGGGACGAGATTGTACCGGTTGGAGAGGTACCCGGTCCGAGCCAGATTCGGGATGTCAACACTTACACCCTGACGGGCCAGATCCGTGAACTGGGCGCCACCGCCGTCCCCTTCGGCATCGTCGGCGACGATTACGAGGCGCTGCGGACAACATGCACCCGAGCGCTTGAACAGTGCGACCTGGTCCTGGTATCAGGCGGCAGCTCGGTCGGCGCCCGTGATTTTACCATCGACGTCATCTCCGCGATGGAGGATTCGTCGGTCCTGTTTCACGGCATCACCATCAGCCCCGGAAAACCGACTATCCTGGCCAGAATTCGGGGCAAGCAGTTCTGGGGCCTGCCCGGACACGTTGTGTCGGCAATGGTTGTCTTTTCAAGAATCGTGAAGCCTTTCATCGAACAGGTCGGCGGGATGAAGGAGGTTCGCAAAGAAATCAGCCTGACCGCCCGGTTGAGCAGAAATGTGGCTTCGGCCCAGGGCCGGGTCGATTTTGTGCGCGCCCGCTTTTTTCAAAAAGACGGTATCCGCTGGGCCGAGCCGATCCTGGGCAAATCAGGATTGATCAGCACCATGGTGAAAGCCGACGGGCTGATTGAAATCGGGATGAACACCGAAGGGCTGGACCGGGGCGCGGAGGTTGAGGTGATCCTGATCTAGTGCCCCATGACGGCAACGGCCGTTAGCTTATATGAAACTACGTTAAAGGCGAACCGCAGAATATCGAATATCGAACCGCAGAATGTCGAAGGGTGGAATCGCTTTGCTCAGTCCTTATAATAAAATAGACAGAATACATTATTCGATGTTCGATGTTGGACGTTCAATGTTCGATGTTCATTGGTTTCTTCCCTTGATCAGACTGGGCGCTCGCGGCCAGCGACCGCGCTAATAAGAAAACAGCGTGACATAACTAAGCGAGTGTATCGGAGTAGTGGCGTGCTGGAGTAATGGGGATAACCATCGAACCGCTCGGTTTCAATTGGATCATTTCCCCAAACTTAAGAACTCCACCACTCCATGACCTAAGTAAAATGCGTTCCACAAACAAAAACCGGTGGTACTATGAGTCAATCCCGCAACGTTTACCTCAAAATGAAAACCCTGCCGGAGGCCCGCAAGATCGTCGCGGACAGCTTCGCGCTGGATGATGCACTTGCAACCGAAACGGTACCGGTGCCCGAAGCCGTCGGACGGGTTCTGGCCGAACCGGTTCAGGCCGAACTGTCTTCACCGCATTTTAACGCCGCCGCCATGGACGGTCTGGCCGTAAAGGCCGAGGTAACATTCGGCGCCAATGAGTCTAGTCCCAAAACCTTGCATGTCGGCCGGGAGGCTTTCTATGTGAATACCGGCCATGTCATGCCGCCCGACACTGACGCCGTCATCATGATCGAGCAGGTTCAGACCCTGGACGACGACCGGATCGGGATCGACCAGCCCGTGTTTCCTTGGCAGAACGTCCGCAAGGTCGGCGAGGACATCGTCGCCACCGAGCTCCTGTTTCCCCGCAACCATTTGATTTCACCGGTTTGTGTGGGCGCCCTGTTGACCGGAGGGGTATTCGCCGTGCCGGTCAGAGCGAAGCCGAACATTATGATCATTCCGACCGGTTCCGAACTGGTCGATTGGCGCGCGGCTTCCATGGCGGATTTCAAGCCCGGACAGGTGCTGGAAACCAACTCTTTTGTCCTGGGCGCGCTGATTGAAAGCTGCGGCGGCCGCTATTCTCGCCACGATATGCTCATGGACGATGCGGATGGCATCAAGCAGGTCGTCCAGAAAGCAGTCAACGATGATTTTCAGCTCATCCTGGTACTGGGCGGATCATCGGCCGGATCGCAAGACTACGCCAAACGGGTCATCGCTGAAATCGGAGAAGTATTCGTCCATGGGGTTACCATTATGCCCGGCAAACCGGTGGTTATCGGAGCCGTGGCAAACAGGCCGGTTTTCGGCATACCGGGATATCCGGTTTCCGCAATCATTGCCTTTGAGCAGTTTGTCCGGCCCCTGATCCATAAAATGCTGGGACAACCCGAGCCGGCCAGGGAAACAGTGGCCGTGGCGCCGACACGCAAAATCGCCTCAAAGCTCGGGGTGGAGGAATTCTTGCGGGTCAAGCTGGGGGAGGTCGGCGGCAACATCGTCGCAACGCCCCTGCCAAGGGGTGCAGGCAGTATCACTTCGATCACGGAAGCCGACGGTATCATCCGCATCCCAAACCATATCGAGGGCATCAAAGACCATGAATCGGCAACCGCCGAACTCCTTCGCCCCCTGCCGTCGGTGCGCCGGACCATCGTCGCGGTGGGAAGTCATGACAACACTCTGGATATACTCGCCGATCAGATCAAGGCCAAACACAGCCATCTGACCCTTTCATCCAGTCACGTCGGAAGCATGGGAGGATTGATGGCGGTCAAAAGGGGCGTCTGCCACCTGGCCGGATCGCACCTGCTCGACCCTGAAGATGGTTCCTACAACTTGTCCTATGTCAAAAAGTTCCTGGTGCAACTGGATGTCAAACTGGTCAATCTGGTTTTTCGTGACCAGGGCCTGATGGTCAGACGCGGCAATCCCAAGGGTATCAAGGGAATCGAGGACCTGGCGCGCACGGATATTTCCTTTATCAATCGCCAGGCAGGGTCGGGCACCAGGATACTGCTGGACTATCAGTTAGGCCGGATCGGGGTCAGTTCGGACCGGATCAACGGATACCTGCACGAAGAGTTCACCCACATGGCCGTGGCCGTGGCGGTACTCAGCGGAACGGTGGATACCGGCCTGGGCATCTACGCTGCCGCTGCCGCGCTGGATCTGGATTTTATTCCGGTGGTCACCGAGCAATACGATCTGGTCATCCCCGCAATCCATTTCGAATCGGAAAACATTAAGCTGCTTTTAGAAATCATCAACAGCGCAGAATTCCGCGAGCGGGTGGCGGCGCTGGGCGGCTACAGCACCCAAAAAACAGGTACGATTCTGTCATTGGGATAACGTCACAAAAGCGTACAGCTTTGCGACATCACTATGTTTGCAGATCTTCAATTATAAAAATTCAAGCTCCAAGCACCAAACTACAAACAAATCCCAATGACCTAAATTCAAAATTCTAAACACCTGATCCGCCAGCATTGGTGCCAAATGGAATAATCGCCGACGGGCAAAGGTTCCCATAGCGATATGGTCAATCTGCGGTGAATGTTTTGGTCATTGAATATTGGAACTTGAATATTGTTTGTTATTTGTTAGTTGGTACTTGGAATTTATTTTCAGGACGCCACTATGTTTAAATCTGCCGTTCGTTTTTTTTAATGCATTTGTAGGGCAAGCACTGAATTTTATCATATGGAGAGACTGGGTAAAAAAATATTCGGCACCCTGTTCTTTTCTATATTTGCGGCTGTCACCGGCGTCGGCGTCGTGGTCCCGCTGCTTCCCATCTACGCCCACGACCTGGGGGCTTCGGGTTTGTACCTTGGGCTTATCTTCGGGGCCTTTTCCCTGTCTCGAACCGTATTTCTGCCGTGGTTCGGGCGCCTCTCGGATAAAAAGGGGCGCAAGCCGATTATTGTGCCCGGCTTTCTCGCCTACGCCGTAATCTCCATCGCCTTTATCTATTCCAACACGGTCGGCACACTGATCGTCATTCGCTTTTTTCACGGGATCGCCTCCGCCATGCTGATGCCGGTGATTCAGGCCTATATCGGAGACATCACGCCCAAAGGCCGTGAAGGCACCACCATGGGGGTGTTTAATATGTCCCTGTTTCTGGGTTTGAGCATCGGCCCGCTGATCGGCGGTGTCATCAAGGACCACTTCAATCTCCAAACCTCGTTTGCTTGTATGGGGCTGCTGGCCCTGATCGGTTTTTTTTTATGCATTTGGCTGCTGCCGCCCACACGATCTGAAAAATGCATCGTTCACGCCGGACAACCCTTTTCGTGGAAAGTCCTGGTATACGACCGCAATATGGCCGGGCTTTTCTCGTTCAGATTTGCCTATGTCTTCTGCGTCGGCATCATCTGGGGCTTCATCCCCCTGTATGCGGAACTGCGATTTGCGGCCTCCAGTTCGTTGATCGGAATACTGGTCATGCTGGGTGTATTCGTCAGCGGCCTGATCCACATACCGATGGGTTACCTGGCCGACAGGATCAGCAAAAAGCTGTTGGTGATTTCCGGCGGGCTGATCGTAAGCTATGCCATCCTTTCCTATGGGTGGGCCGATAGACTGGGGGATTTGATTATGGCTTCCGTACTTTTTGGGGTCGGCGGCGGGTTCTCGATGCCGGCGCTGATGGCACTTGTGGTTTTGAAGGGCAACCGCGTCAATGCCATGGGCAGCACCATGGCCCTGATGACGGTTGCCCACAGTCTGGGAATGTTCGCCGGCGCCATGGCAGGAGGAATGATGATGGATTACTTTCAGCTCATAGCCGCCTTTCCCCTGGGGACGGGGGTGATGCTGCTCTGCACCGGCCTGTTTGTGGCAGGCACCCATTCCGGGCACAAATAGGCGAAGGGTAAATCCGGATTAAACCCAAGTCCCTGTAGATGCGACATTGATTTTGTTCTTGATATTTCCTATAATTAACGATGCCGCTATTGATGAACACCCTGCCCGGTTTTAATGAGAAATGCCGGGGACATACCAATATTATTCATGCATGCAGGCAAATTGACAACTAGCTTTATTGCATTACATTAGAGGCAACATTCACTAGGAACACAGGTAAGATAATTAAAATTCCGGGCTTTGGCCAAATACAGAAACCACCACGACACCAATGAGCACCAAAAGGGATTACTACGAGATTCTAAGCGTCCAACGCGGCGCCGGCAACGATGAACTGAAAGCCTCTTACCGCAAGCTCGCCTTGAAGTACCATCCGGATCGGAATCCCGGCGACAAACAGGCCGAGGACAAATTCAAGGAAGCCGCCGAAGCCTACGAAGTTTTGCGGGACCCTGAAAAGCGAAGACTATATGATCAATTCGGTCATGCCGGACTGGAAGGGTCAGGATTCTCCGGCTTTGGCGGGTTCGAAGACATCTTTTCGAGCTTCGGAGATATATTCGAGGATTTTTTCGGATTCGGCAGCCGACGCCGTTCCGGTCCCAGAGCCCGGCGCGGAGCCGATCTTCGCTATGATCTTACCCTCGGCTTTATGGAGGCCGCCTTTGGGACCGAAACCGAAATCAAGGTCGAAAAAATGGAAACCTGCCCGGCATGCAACGGGGATCGCTGCGAGCCGGGAACAAGCCCGGAGTCCTGCCGGCAATGCGGCGGCCTGGGGCAGGTTACCAGAAATCAGGGCTTTTTCACCGTACGATCGACCTGTCCGGTTTGCCGGGGTGAAGGCCGGTCGATACCCCACCCGTGCAGCCAGTGCCGGGGCAGCGGTCAGGTAGCGGTCTCTAAAAAAGTATCGGTCAAGATCCCGGGCGGTGTCGACAACGGATCGCGACTCAGGCTGACCGGCGAAGGCGAACCCGGTCGGTTGGGCGGCCCCAGCGGCGATCTGTATGTTTTCATATATGTCGAAGATCATGAAATATTCAAGCGCCACGACAACAACATCATCTGCACCATACCGATATCATTCGTTCAAGCCGCCCTGGGGGACAAAATCAAAGTGCCGACCCTCAACGGCGACAGAAATCTGCAAATCCCCAAGGGCACCCAGCCCGGTGATGTCTTATTTTTCAGAGGTGAGGGGATCCCTTCATTGCAAACCGGAAAGCGCGGAGATCAGGTTATTCAGATCGACATCAAAACACCAACCCACCTGTCTAAAAAGCAGGAAAACCTGCTGAGGGAATTTGCCGCGCTGGAATCCGGCAAGCTGTCCAAGAAGCTAAAGAATATCCTCAAAGGGGGCGCCAGGGGAATCCGCCAACTAACTGAAGGTGGCGCAGAGCGCGTGCTCAAGGCTTTAAATCGGAATTTCTCAAAATGTATGAACTAAAAGTCGTCACCAAATTTGCTGCCGCCCATCAGCTCACAATGGTCGGCGCAAAATGCGAGAACATGCACGGCCACAACTGGAAAGTCGAAGTCTATGTTAGCGGAGAAACCCTGGATGACGGAGGGGTTGTCAGGGATTTCGGCGAGATCAAAAAACACGTGGCCGCGATTATCGCGATGCTCGACCACAAATACCTCAACGAGCTCGAATTCTTTCAGCACAGCCAGCCCTCATCGGAGAACATCGCTTTTTTTATCGCCACGCAGCTGCAGCAAAGAATCGACGGTCCAACAGCCCGGGTCAGCCGGGTGACTGCCTGGGAATCCGATGATGCCGCAGCCACTTATATTGTCAATGGTCGGTAGGTTATTGTCCGTGGTTAACAGTAGCGCCACCCACCACAGATCATTGATTGTCTCACTGGCAGACACTTTCCTTGAATAGAACTTATCTTTTAGTCTCGTCGCTAAGTTCGCTCCAGAACATATTGGTTTCAGGTGTCAGGTTTCAGGTGTCGGGAAAAACCATGTGTTCCAAAATAAATATAAGAAGAACCACGCATTGGAAATTAAAACTTCGAAAGGGATAGAAACTGTATCGGCGGAATAACGAGGTTTTCAGTGCTCTGGCGCTTTCTGCTGGTGCTAAAATTCCTGACACCTGAAACCTGACACCAAAAGCGAGGCCTGAAACTGCTATCGTTCGAAATAACACGTATCGTATTCCAGCGGGCACCTAACTACTCAGATCTTTCCACCTTTTCAAAAGCTCATCCCTTGTAATGATAGCCGTTACCTCAGGGACATGATTGCGAATGTTGTCCAGGCCGCCCTCCTGGCGGTCGACCAGGATCACCGACTTGACAACGTCGAGCCCCTCGGATTGGGCTCTTTCGATGGCTTTAATGGTGGAGCCGCCGGTGGTCGCCACGTCGTCAATTATCACCACAGGCTGCCCCGGCTGCACATCTCCCTCCACCCAGCGAACTATACCGTGGTCCTTACGGCTTTTACGGATCGAAAATGCATCGATCGGTTTGCCGTTTATTTCGGATGCAAAGGCGGTGGCCACTGCGATGGGATCAGCCCCGAAGGTCAGTCCACCGACAGCGGACACGGGGTCGTCCTTGATGGCATCGAACATCACATGGCCGACCAGATACATTCCCCGGGCGCTCAGCGTTGTCGGCTTGCAGTTGACGTAAAAGCGGCTCATGCGGCCGGAAACCAGCTTAAAACTTGGCTCTTGCGTGTATTTGAACGAGTGTCGGCATAGGAGTTCTATCAATTCTGATTTCATCGCAAGCGGTCCTGTGAATTAAATCGTTTCGATATGTTGAATTATGAATGAGAGTACAGGGCAGTCTATAAAGGTCTCATAAAGTCGTATTGGGAAGCGATGTTGCCCCTTTCGGGAAAGAGGGCACCGGCGCAGGCCAATCCGACTTTTTACGAATCCATCATGGTTGCGGTTCGAATTTCTGGCTGATCCTGTATATGCGGCAATAAGTTCGAAGAAACTGTTGATTTCAAAAGGGTGATTCGATATAAAAAAGCCTCCACTTAATTGGAAGAAGCCGGTTTAATGGGATCAGTGGAGGCTTGAGCAAGGAAAACCGGCAACGGCACTCCCTGGACTCGAACAACTTATACCAGTAAATCTGACTGGGGTCAATCCCGATTATGAATCAAGATGGTCACCTGAACGAGATACAATTACCGCTGCGAAATCTGGTTTGCACAACAACTTTCGGAATTCTGATCTTCTTGCTGATGTCTGCAGCCGCTGCAGCCGATGACGGAAGATTCAACCTGAGCCAGACCATAGATGCTGCCCTAGAGGCCAACCTTGGACTGAAACAGTCGAAAGATGATATCGATGCCGCCGCCGCAGCCAAAAGGGCCCGCGGGACCGAATTTCTGCCGACCCTGAATGCCAGGTACGGCTATATACGACGAGATCAGCCGACCAGCCAGGCACTCGGAATCCAAAATGGACAGATCGTTGAAGTCCTGGTCAACCCGGAAGACGAATACAACTTTGTGACCTCCTTTTCACAGCCTATCTTTACCGGTTTTGCCTTATACAACCAGTATAAAATCGCCGACCTGGGACTCGATATTGCCGAGTTCAATGAAAAACTGACGCGCCAGAACGTCATTTTAGATGCTAAAAATGCCTACTATTCCATCCTAAAGGCCCAGAAGCTGATGGGGGTCGCCGACGAGACCGTCAAACAGATAGCCGCCCAAAAGGAAGTGGCTGAAAACATGTACCAGGTGGGCATGAGCCCCTTAAATGATTTGCTGCAAAGCCAGGTTCAACTGGCCAATGCCAAGCAGGCGCTTATAACGGCAAAAAATAATCTGGCCGTTGCCAAATCCCAATTCAACACCTTGCTGCGCCGGCCGGTGAACTCTCCGGTAAGTGTTGTCGACATTCTGGACTACACGCCCTGGGAGCACGATATCGGATACTGCCTGGCTCAGGCCAGGGAGCTGCGGCTGGAAATCGAGGTGGCCGACCTGGATGTTCAAATCGCTGAAAAAGACTACCAGCTGTCGCAACGGGATTATTTTCCGACAGTCAATCTGGTCGGCACATATACCAAGCGAGGCACAGACTGGGATGTGGACGGCGGGGAGGGTATCGGCGACAAAGAATTTTGGGATATTCGGGCCACGGCCACCTGGGATTTCTGGCAGTGGGGCCGGACCCGCTACGGCGTAAAAGAAAAGCTCAGCCGGCTTTCCCAGGCCAAGCTTCGCAAACAGGAGATCCTGGATAACATCGATCTGGAAGTCAAGCAAGCCTACCTGAGAACCCGGGAAGCCCAAATAAACATTACCACCGTCGAAAAGGCCATCGAACAGGCCAAAGAAAACCTGCGCATCACCGAAGAGCGCTACAAGGAGCAGGTCTCGACCACCACGGATGTCCTGGTGGCCCAAACGCTGCTTACCGAAACGATGACCAATTACTATAACGCCCTATACGATTTTAAAATCGCCAAAGCCATCCTTTACCGGGCACTTGGCCAGGAAATACTGGAATGATCAATGGCCATGAAAAGAGCTCCATCATCCGGATGTTTCACGTTCACCACAACTACGGACCCAAAAAAGCACTGATCGACATCACCCTGGATATCGCCAAAAACGAGTTTGTTTTCATCAGCGGCCCCAGCGGCGCCGGCAAAACGACCCTGCTCAAACTTTTTTATCTGGGTGAGCCGGTATCCGAGGGACAGGTTCTGATCGACGGCATAAATCTGGCCCGGATCCCCCCCAAACGCATCCCCCACTTGAGACGTAAATTCGGCATTATCTTTCAAGACTACAAGTTGATTCCGACCAAAAATGTCTATGATAATGTGGCGCTCGTCTTAGAAGCGGGCGGTGCAAAAAATCGCCTGATTCAAAAAAAGGTCAGACGTGTCCTGCGACTGGTCGGTATGGAGGACAGGCTCAAATCCTACCCACCCAGTCTGTCCGGCGGCGAACAGCAGCGGGTCGCGGTGGCGCGGGCCATTATCGGCGACCCGAAAATAATTCTTGCGGATGAACCCACCGGGAGCCTGGATGATGAGTCCGCCGAAGTGATTTTCGAGCTTCTCAAAGCAGTGCACATCCGGGGGGCGACGGTCATCATCGCGACCCACGACAAAACGCTGATGAGAAAAACAGGCGGCCATGTTCTGCATCTTCAGCAGGGAAGGCTCGAAACTTCCACATTTTTAGAAAAGCAATATGATAACGCTATTTTTTAGACGCGCGCTGGATGACATTTTCAAGAATAGATTTTTAAATCTGGTTACCGTTATCACGATTTCCCTGTCGATTTTGATTGCCAGCGCCTTTATCCTTTTTTTTGCCAATACCAGCGAAATGATAAATTCCTGGAAACAGGGACTGCGCATCATGGCCTACCTGGAAACGGGAATCGGTAACGACGAAACCAAGGAACTAACCCAGACGATTCAGCGGCTGGATGAGGTTGCAGAGTTGAGGTTTATTTCCAAGCAAGATGCACTAGACCACCTGAAGAACCAGATGCAACATCAATCCTCACTATTTGAGAACCTCCCCCACAACCCACTGCCCGATAGTATCGAAATCCGCATGACAGCCGGTGATGAGAGCTGGCGAAAAATAGATTCACTGGCCGCACGAATTAAAGCATTGCCGCGAGTTGAAGAGGTCGAGTACGGCCAGCAATGGGTCGGGCGGTTTGCCCACATCATGTCGCTGTTTAGGCTGGCGGGGTATGCCATGGGCACCCTCTTTTTCATGGCGACCATATTTATCGTTGCCAACACGATCAGGCTCGTCATCTATTCCCGGCGCGAGGAAGTTGAAATCATGCGTCTGGTGGGCGCCACCGACAATTTTATAAAGATCCCTTTTTATTTCGAGGGTCTTATCCAGGGAGCCCTGGGCGCCGTCATAGGACTCGGTATGCTTTACCTGGCATTTATTTTTGTTTCTTCCAATGTCGAAAAGGGATTTTTCCCGGGTTTTTTTCGCTTTCATTTCTTGTCCCCGACTCATCTGCTGGTCATTTTGCTGGTCAGCATGCTGGTGGGATGGCTGGGCTGTTTCATCTCATTGAAACAATTTTTGAAACATTGAGGGTTGTGGAGGTTGGCTTCCGCTTGCGGCATAATCTAAGTATAATACAGGCCACGCCTGGTTATATGTTCTGCAAAAATGGTCTAAGGTCGAGGATTTAGGGTATATGGCAAGCAAGGCTGTATTGGGATAAACTATGCGCGTATCGAAAACAAGAATGTCAATCCATGCTTTACTGGTTACCGCAATTGTCCTGATGGTATATGCAGGTATGGGCGGAGCTGCTGACGATGACTCGATCGCCATTGTGACCGCAGCTGAAATCCCGGTTCAGTCCGAGCCCGGCCGGAATGGTTTGCTGCAAAAAACCCTCATGCGGGGGTCCACCGTAACCATTGTCAAGCGCCGGCCGGGGTGGATTCAAATACTGCACGAAGGCGAAGTAGGCTTCATCCGGGATCGGGACCGCCTCATAAAAGTCGTTAATGATAATAAGTCCGACACGGGCGGACGGGCTTCAGGCAAGTCTGCGGACCGGCTGGAAGAGTATGAAAAACGTAAAAAACATATTAGACGAGAAATTAAGCAAGGCCAAGAAGAGATCGAGGCCTTTAAACGCAAAGAAACCGATATTCTGAAACGTTTGGCGCAGGTCGAACAGGCGCTCGATCAAAGCAGGAAACGCACGCTATCCACGAAAAGCGAAATCAAAAAGATGGAAGGCGCCATCCGCGAGGCCTCGAAAGCCTCCGATGCGCTGCAGGCGCAGATCCGCGCCAATGAAAAATATGTGGCCCGGCGCCTGGTCGCCCTATACAAGATGGGCTGGCTGGGAAGATTCCACATTCTGGCATCTGCCGAATCAATGCACGAATTTATCCAGCGCAAGGCGGCCCTTGAGCGTATTCTGCTTTATGACGAGAAAATCCGTCGGGAACTGATTGCAAATCAGGCCGAATTGAAAAAAGTCCTCAAACACCGCCAAAGTCTAAAAGACCAGAAAAGCATCCGCATGCAGGCCTTAAAAAAGCAAACCCGGTTGATGTCGCAGGAAAGAGCGCTGCGCGCCAAACTGCTGGCCGACATCCGCAGCCAAAAGGCGCTGGAGATGGCTGCCATTGACGCTCTAACCCAGGCCGCCAACGAGTTGGATCGCAAAATCAATTTGATGAATACGACCATCGGCAGCCCCGCAACGGCTGAAAACGATCTGCAATTGGCGTTTTCGGCTCATAAAGGCTTGCTAATTCAGCCCGTTAACGGTAAAATCATTTCTTTGTACGGACCTTACAAGAACCCAAAGTACAATATTACCAACTTTCGCAGCGGTATCGATATCGAAGCTGACAACGGTGAACCCGTCAGATCCGTTTTTAAAGGCAAGGTTCTTTATTCAAGCTGGTTTAAAACCTATGGCAACATGATTATTATAGACCATGGTAAGAATTATTATACAGTCTATGCGCATCTGGAAGAGGCCTTCAAGGTCAAGGGAGACCGTGTCGACACCGGAGAGGTCATCGCCACCGTGGGCGACACCGGATCAATGACCGGGGCCAAGCTTTACTTCGAAGTCCGCCACCACGGCAGGCCGGTAAATCCGCTACCATGGTTGAAAAAGGGATAGCCGTTCAAAGGTTTGAAGGTTCCGGATTCATGCCCAACGGTGAGTTCCATAACTTTTGAGCCTTTCACAAAGAGGACAACAAGGAGCAAATAAATGATCAGCAAGAATACACGGCATGTGAAACTGTGGCTATTGATGGTAGCCGCCGTAATTTTCTGGACGGCAGGCAATGGATTCAATCGCAATCTGTCCGCCAAAAGCGAAAACGTATATGAAGAGTTAAAAGTATTTTCCGACGTAATAGAATTGATTGAAAGAGAATATGTAGATGAAGTCGACACCAAGGAATTGATTCAAAACGCCATCCAGGGGATGGTTCACAGCCTCGACCCTCATTCCTCCCTGTTGCCGGTGGAGGCCTTTAAGGATTTGCAGATTGATACCAAAGGCAAGTTTACCGGAATCGGCATCCATATTACCATGCAGGACGGATTTGTAACGGTCATCTCGCCCATCGAAGACACCCCCGCCCACAAAGCCGGCATCTTGGCCCGGGACCGGATTATTAAGGTCGACGGCAAATCGACCAAAGACCTTAGACAAGCCGTCAATATGATGCGCGGCCCCAAAGGAACAAAGGTCAAAGTCACCATCATGCGTGCAGGCGTTAAACAACCCCTCGAATTCGAACTGGTCCGGGATGTCATCCCCATCCAGAGCGTCAAATCATTTGATCTGAGACCAGGTTACGGCTACATCCGCTTATCCAATTTCACCGGAACCAGCACCAACGAGCTGCTAAAGGCCCTCGAAAAAATGGATAAACCGGAGACCCCCTTAAAGGGCCTGATACTGGATCTGCGCAACAATGGCGGGGGCTTGCTGAATCAATCCATCAAGGTAGCCGACCTATTTCTGGATGAAGGCACTATTTTGTCCATTAAAGGCCGCAACAACAAAAACACCAAGGTGTTCAAAGCCACGGCCTCTGCCGCAAAACGGAACTATCCGATGGTGGTTTTAATCAACGGCGGCAGCGCCAGCGCTTCTGAAATTGTCGCCGGTGCTTTGCAGGATCATAAGCGGGCCTTGATTTTGGGGACGACTTCCTTCGGCAAGGGCTCTGTCCAGACAGTCGAAACCTTGCGAGACGGGTCGGGCCTCAAATTGACCATCGCCAGATACTATACTCCCAATGATCGCTCGATCCAGGCCAAAGGAATTCAGCCGGATATTTTTCTGAAGCACCGCCGCCTGGATCCCGAAGAGAGATCCAGCGCCGAAGAGGGTTTGCTGAAAGAAAGAGATCTCGAAAACCATCTGGAAGCCGAACCGTCCAAAGACCGCGACGCAAACGACAGTGACACGGAGTCGCAAAAGAAGAAGGAAGAACGATCCCGAATGCGTGAAGCTGAATTGCGGATCGGCCCACTGACGTTGGAAGCGCTCGAATCGGACAACCAGGTCATGCGGGCCCTCGAAATGCTTGAAGGATTTGAGATTTTAAAGAATTTAAAAGGCTAAACTAAGAATTGACATATTGAGTAAATGGCAAAACGAAAGGCGACGCCCAAAAAGAAAACCCGTCGAAAATCCCGCAAAACCAAATTGTTAAAAAAATCCCTGGCCAAAGCGCTGGGAGGTCTGACGATCCTGCTGCTGCTGGTGGCGATGGCTGGCTTGCTGGCCCACTATCTGATTCCATCGGAAAAACCGCTGCCAGCCAAAAAATCTTCTAAAAAGATTCCGAAAACCAAACAGCCCATCGCTAAAATCCCGACCTTTGAAATCTATCCCCACAAAGAGATCCCGCGGGAGAAAAAACCACCCAAAAAAAGGCCGGCGGACAGTAAACAATTACCTCGAGTGGCCATTATCATCGATGATTTGGGCTATGATAAAAGGATTGCCCAAAAATTCAGCCGGCTAAATGGCGGCATCACCTTTTCCATCCTGCCCCATAGTCCACAGCAAAAAGCCATTGCCGGGCTGGCACGTGACAACGGTTTGGAAACCATGCTCCATCTGCCGATGGAGCCCATTGAGTATCCCGCCGTCGATCCTGGCCCGGGAACCCTGCTGACTACGATGACGCCGGACCAACTGATCCGTAATTTAGAAAAAAACCTGGCGGCCGTACCCTATATCCGAGGGGTCAACAACCATATGGGATCGCGCATGACCGCTGAGTCCAGTCAGTTGTACCAGATTTTCTCCATTCTAAAGAAAAGAAACCTGTTTTTTATCGACAGCCGCACAACGAGCAAAACCCTGTGCAAACCATCCGCGCGACTATTTCAAATTCCTTTTGCGCAACGGGATGTGTTTCTGGATCATTTCCAGGATCCCGATTTTATCCGTCGGCAAATCAAAGAGCTGATTAGAATCGCCCAGCGCAACGGGCAGGCGGTGGGGATCGGCCATCCCTATGATATAACTTATGAAATTCTGCGTGAAATGATGCCCGAGATGGAGAAAAAGGTCCAATTGGTCCCGGCCTCTGAAATTGTCGGACTCGTGGGATGACGCCAGCCGGCGCGCCCCATGGATCTTGTGCGCACCGGTTATGGTCGGCCGAAATCGATGACCGGCGGATGAAATTAACCTGCCGTTAACCGGTGTGTCTGTTCTACCAGCACTGATCTAAAGCGGTTGGAAAAATCGTTACCTTTCTCGAAGGATTATTTCTGCAACCGCCTAAACCATCCTTTCGTAGCGCGGACAATTAAAATGACAAGTCATGATATCCGTCCATTTTGCCAGCATTTTGGTGAAATAAACGACAATTATGCAGGTTTGGGCTTATCCTGACTTGACATAAGGCCATGAGTTCTTTATGCTTTTCAAATAAGTAATCCACGAAGGCGGCCATCATCAAGCGAAAATCTGACAATTGGACAGCTGTCCTCCCTGAACGGACGCAGAGGACAGCCGCGCCCGAGCTTGGGCCGCCTCACGGGCATGTTGAATCCCGAGGGGGGAAAAACCAATGAGCCTATCGGAACCTCTCTACAACAGCCGCGTAACGAAGATCTACATTCAATATCTGGAAAAGTATTATCCGGATATATCTGTCGAGTCGATTCTGACTGAGCTGGGAATTGCAAGGTATGAAATTGAAGATCCGGCACACTGGTTTACTCAGGACCAGCAGGATCGCTTGCATGAAATTCTGGTAACCCGCACAGGAAATCCCAATATTGCCAGAAACGCCGGCCGGTATGCAACATCCACAGAAGGACTGGGTGCCACCAAACAGTATGCCCTTGGATTAATGAGCCCGACCGGCGCCTACCTTTTGATAGAAAAAATATATGCCCTGATGAGCCGGGGAGCTGATGTCAAGGCCAAAAAGATTGGATCAAATCAGGTGGAAATTACCTCCATCCCCCGGCCCGGTGTCAGGGAAAAGCCCTACCAGTGTGAAAACTGAAGCGGGCTGTTCGAGTCAGTAGCGCGACTGTTTATCAACAAGTTTGCCGAGATCAATCATCCCTCCTGCATCCATAAAGGCGATAGCAGCTGTCGCTATATAATCACATGGGCGAAATCCTCAAAAATGTATTGGACCCTGGTCCGCAACTATTTCCTGCTTGCCAGCATTATTGTCCTAGCCATAATGTTTTTTAATTTGCCCCTTTTGACCTGGGGAGTTGTCGTGCTGGCCTGCGCTTTTCTCACTATGCTGTTCTCATATTGCAGTGAATACTACGAAAAAAAAGTGTTGACCCGAACGGTTAGAATTCAAAAGGAAGCGGCCCAAGACAATATCGTTGAAAGCAATATACGCTACAACAACGCCTTGATGGTTCAGGAAATCGGCCAGGCAACAGCAAGCATTCTCGATATTGCCCGCCTGTTGAGAACAGTGGCCGGCGTAATGGAAAAGCGACTGGATTTCGACCGCGGCATGATCATGCTGGTCGACAAAGAAAAAAGCGTGCTGCGATACAGTGCCGGATATGGGCAAAGCCGGACCGAAGAAGAGATATTGAGAAGCACGGAGTTTCACCTTGATAATCCCAAGTCAAAAGGGATCTTTGTCCTATCCATTCGGGAGCAAGAGCCGTTTTTAATCGACAATCTTGGTGAAATCCAAACTTCTTTTTCAGAACGCAGTGTTCAGTTCGCCAAAAAGATGGGCGGCGAGGCCTTAATTTGCGTACCGATCATTTATGAAAAAGAATCGTTGGGACTATTGGCGGTCGACAACAGCAAATCCAGCCGCCCCTTGAGGCAGAGCGACATGAGTCTTTTGATGGGAGTGGCGTCTCAGCTGGCCATAAGCATCAACAATGCAATGGCCTACGAAAGGCTCCGGAGCAGCGAAAGCAAATATCGGGATCTGGTGCAAAATGCCAACAGTATCATCTTGAGAATAGATAAGAATGGGAAAATTATCTTTTTCAATGAATTCGCCCAGCGGTTTTTTGGCTATTCCGAAGCCGAAATTCTTGGAAAAAACGCTGCCCGCATCATCTTGCCGCCGGCAGGACCGAATCGCATGAGTTTCACAAAGCTCCGCAATTCCCTGCAGCAGGATCCGGAGCGACCGGTTGTCAGTGAAAACCAGACCGAAACAAGTGCGGGAGAAAAGGTCTGGATCGCGTGGACCTATAAGCCCATTTTCGACGATGCCGACCGTTTCAGCGAAATTCTTTGTATCGGCAACGATATCACCGAACTCAAATGGGCCAGTCAGGAAAGAGAGGAGCTGCAGAGCCAGCTGCAAAGAGCCCAGAAAATGGAAGCCATCGGAACCCTGGCCGGCGGTGTGGCTCACGATCTCAACAATATCTTATCCGGTATCGTCAGCTATCCGGAATTGTTGTTAATGGACCTCAACGAGGACAGCCCCCTGAGAAAGCCGATATTGACGATTCAAAAATCAGGGGAAAAGGCTGCGGCCATCGTTCAGGACCTGCTTACCCTCGCCCGCCGGGGTGTCGAGACCACCCAGGTCGTAAATCTAAATTTGATCGTAACCGAATACCTGCACAGTCCCGAGCATGCGCGGCTGGAGCTGAACCACCCTAACACCGAGGTTGAAGCCCACCTCGACCCAAATTTGTTAAACATCCTGGGATCACCGGTGCATTTATCCAAAACCGTGATGAACCTGGTGTCGAATGCCGCCGAAGCGATGCTCGAAGGCGGGAATATCGTCATTACCAGCGAGAACCGGCACATTGACAAAGTAAAAAACGGTTTTGATGAGATCGACAAAGGCGACTACGCCACCCTGGTTATCAAGGACAGCGGCATTGGCATTTCCCAGGACGACATGGAGCGAATATTCGAGCCTTTTTATACAAAAAAAACCATGGGGCGAAGCGGAACCGGGCTGGGAATGGCGGTTGTCTGGGGAGCGGTTAAAGATCACAGAGGATATATTGATATCATCAGCACCGAAGGTAAAGGGACTGAGATTACCCTTTATTTTCCTGTCACGCGCAAGTTGTTCAGTCAGGATGCCGAAATGGCCTCCATCAAGGACATCATGGGTAAAGGTGAATCTATTTTAGTGGTCGATGACATTCGAGAGCAGCGCCAAATTGCGTCGGAAATGCTGGAAAAACTGGGCTATTCGGTCACAACCATGTCCAACGGTGAAAACGCCGTTAGATACCTGCGCGATCATACTACCGATCTGCTGGTGCTGGATATGATTATGGACCCCGGTATCGATGGACTCGATACCTATAAGAAAATTCTCAAAATACATCCCGGCCAAAAATCCATAATCGCCAGCGGCTATTCAGAATCAGCCCGCGTAAAAGAAGCCCAGCTTCTGGGAGCCGGCACCTACGTGAAAAAACCATACCTGTTGGAAAAAATAGGGCGGGCGGTCAGAAACGAATTGGACAGATAAAGACCAGCTGCCGGTCCCGGCCAAATGACTTAATGACTTCACTCTCCCCTGAGCATAACGTAAAGGGATTCCGGGACGAGGAAGGTAAACTCATAGCGGGCAAAGGCGATGATATCTTTATCCTTGAGCAGAACAGGCTTTTTATCCGCCCGCTTGCCGTTGATCTGTGTGCCGTTGGTCGATCCCCCGTCTCGAATTAAATAAGCCCCCCGCTTGATTTCGATACTGGCGTGCTGTTTGGAGATGGCATAATCCGGCATGATCATGTCATTGCCGTCCACACGCCCAATGGAAAAATAATTAACGCGCCCGCTGGCAAATTCATTTTTCACCAAAGGATATATAGCGTGTTTCAGGCTATCTGAAGGCGAGGACTCCGCCTCGGAATCGTCGATTTCAAAGATAACAGTTTTGTTTAATTCATCTTGGGCATGGCGGTTTTGAGTGGCCAACGAGCCGACCTGGATGGAAGAGCCCACGAGGGCCGGCTGCTGCATGAACCGGTCGAACTCTGTTCGGTTGTATACTTTGGCCATTTTTTGAAGCACCTGAAGACCGATCCTGCCGGAGGCGTTCAGCATTTTGGAAATATCACCCACCGGGGTCCTGGTTTTTGTGACCGCTGCCGCCCCTTGACCGGTCTCTTTTGGTTTTTTCATCAGGCCGAGAGCTTTACCCAGCATTTTGTGTCTCCCTTAGTTGAAATATGATCATACTTGCTTTTGTTTTACAAATTCACTTGATTGCAACCAACCAAGATTTTTCCGACCGATTATTGTGCCTTCAAAAATGTCTTTCGGCAACATTGCCTTAAAACTTTATAGCGCTGATAAAAATAAATTGCGAAATACATAATGGGGATATCGGCGCTCGTCAAAAAATGATCTGCCTGACCGCCTTGGTTTCGACACCCTCAGACCCCGATTATGAACAGATTCAAGAGATTTGATTGACTCGGTCTTCAGGCCCTTATATGATAATGGGTTGATAATGACATATTGATACCTGTATTCATCCAATTCAGCCCCTTGATTCCCCGGGCCTAAGGGTCGTGCCCGCGGGAGATTTATCCATCAAGGATCATCTAAATATGCGCCTGCTGCTAAATATAATCCTGATTATCCTGTCCGTGGCGGCCTGCTACCTGGAAGATATTTACCTTTATTTGCGGCCGCCTCAGCCGGACACGACGCTTTACATGACGATCCGATCGCGCCAGGCCTACAGATTCAACCAGCCGGAAGCACTGGCGGCCAGGCAGCAGGAAGCCCTGTCGCTCTATGTGCCCGTATACAGGTATATCCCGCCGGAAGCTGAAGCTTTCAGGGAAAAATTCAACAATTTTGAAGGGGCGGTAGCCGCCTTCCAGAAAAATGATAAGAGCCGCGTTGAAGGTCTAAGGGCCCAGCTGCAAAAAGATTTCGGAGTATCGCTGGCAACCGGGGATATTGCCAATATTGCCCAATACCGTGACTTTAAGATCCTTTTGGAAGGAATTCTCACGATTGAAGAATCCATCCTCCAGAACAAAATTGTGGGCCATGCCCTGCGCCCCGCCGGCAATAAAGCCATCGAAATTCGCAATCCCGACAGCGCCGGTGCGCTGATCCATCCGGTTGATGATGTCATCACCATCGAAAAAGCCCGCCAGCTGATGGAGGAAAAAGTCCGTCAGCTGTACTGGCAAGTTGAAAAAAGCGTGCTGGATCCGTTGTTGAGAATCTGTCTGACAACCCTGCAGCCAAACCTCGCCTACGACCAGAATGAAAACGACCGCCGCCTGGAAAAAATAACCCGCAAATTTCCCTCCGGCATCGTCTCGTATCAACCGGGCGAGGTTTTGGCGGCATTCGGCACCGTATTGAACAACAGGGACATTGTACTGCTGGAAGCATATCGCCAGGAAAGGATATCCGGTATTTACAGGGATATCCTAAGGATGGTGTTTACCATTGTGCTGGTGGTGGCCTTTTATAATTTATTTCTCGCGAAAGTGCCGACCCGCGGATCCCGCCGCTACCGGCCGACCTGCCGGTTGTTGTCGACAATGCTGATAACGGCGGTCCTGATCCCGAAAGCCTATCTGGTTTTTGTGAGCCTTCCCATATACGGCCTTCCCTTCAGTCTGCTTCCGATGCTGATATTATTTTTAAATCAACCCAGGTTAAGGGCTGCGGCGACCACCCTGGCAGGCGCCCTGCTGGTAAACCTCATCATTGGACCCGCTCTTGATATCCTGCTTTTCTTTGCGTTCGCGGGACTGGCAGCTGTGCTGGCTTCTTCCGGACTCGTCAGGAGGCTGCAGGTAATCGGACCTGCGGCGCTGGTGGGATTAATCAACACCCTGTGTGTCATCGTCTTCACCCTGGACTGGGATGCGGTCGCATCGCAAATCGGGCAGCTGCAAACCACTGACATAAGTGCCCTGACAACCATTGTCGATGACGGCCTGAAGGCGGACATCATCTGGGCGGCTATCGGCGGTTTAGCTACCGGGCCACTGGCCCTTGTGCTGCTGCCCTTTTTCGCTATCGGCGGGGACACCGCTTCAAACTTCAGACTCAACCGCTACGGGAACCTGAACCGCCCCCTCATCAAGGAGTTGCTGTCCAAAGCGCCGGGTACCTATCAGCACTCCATGGGAGTGGCTTACCTTGCCCAGCGGGCGGGCCAGGCCGTCGGTGCAAACACCTTGCTGTTGAAGATCGGTGCCTATTACCATGACATCGGTAAAATGATGAATCCCAGGTTTTTCGCCGAAAATCAGTCCGGCAGCGAAAACCCGCACCCCGACCAGGAACCCCGTGAAAGCGCCAGGATCAACTTTAATCATGTTCGTCACGGCCTGAGAATCGGCCATGAATCCGGCCTGCCGAAGGCTGTTGTGGACTTGATCAGGCAGCACCATGGAACCCGGCTGATGGAAGAATACTACAATTCCGCCTCCCAAACCGAACCTCCCGGCGCGGTTCGCAAAAAGGATTTTCGCTACCCGGGACCCAAACCCCAAAGCGTTGAAGCGGCCATTTTAATGGTCACCGATTCGCTGGAACCGGCATGCCGATCCCTGACAGATCCGACCCGTAACAAATTTGAAAAATTGATTCGACTCAACCTGATCAAACGCATCGCTGACGACCAGCTGGCCGAGTGCGATCTGTCCTCCCGGGATCTTTCCAAAATCGTGCCGGCCCTGGTGGAGGCCCTGGAAGCCTGGCTGCTGTCACCAACCGCCCACCCGGTGCAGGCAGACACCAAAGCTCCGCCGGAGACCGGTTGGCGAATCGGAGCGGATTCAGAAACAGAACCAGGAGATCGCGCCTTCCGACCCTAACACAAATATATTTGAGAAATTATGTCCTTGCCCCGCTTCCTATAGAGTGATATTGGGGTGCTTTCTAATTCTGCCGGACACTCAAATCAACCCGAATTATGATATGACAAGGGAAATCGGATGTCTTTAACTTTATTGGAAGGTAATGAAGCCGTCGCCCGCGGTGCAGTCGCGGCCGGATGCCGGTTTTTTGCCGGCTATCCGATCACCCCGGCGACAACCATATTAAACGCCATGCTTTCTCTGCTGCCGCCCCGGGCCGGCATCTGCCTCCAGGCGGAAGATGAAATCGCCTCCATCGGGGCCTGCCTCGGTGCTTCCATGGCGGGCTTAAAAGTGATGACGGCCACATCCGGTCCGGGTATCAGCCTTTACAGCGAACAGATTTCCTTTGCCATCGGCAGCGAAATACCGATCGTCATTGTCGACGTCCAGCGCCTGGGGCCGTCCACAGGGTCTGCCACCCGGGGCGCTGACGGTGATGTCAATTTCCTGCGCTGGGGAAACAGCGGCGGCTTGCCTGTAATCGTACTGGTGCCGGTCAATGTAGCCGATTGCTTTACTTTAACGATTCAGGCTTTTAATCTGGCGGAAAGATTCCGCTGCCCGGTGTTTGTCGCATCCAACAAGGAGATCGCCATGACCCGGGAAAGCGTCGATGTGGATGCCCTTCACATACCCGAACTGATAGATCGCACGCCGCCGCCAAAGGACCGGGAATTTCTCCCCTTTGAGGTTCGTGAAGGCCGGGCCGTGCCGGATTTTCTTCCCATCGGCGGCACAGTGCCGGTCCGGCAAACCTCTTCAACTCACGGGGTGAACGGCTATATCACCACCGATCATGACGAAATCGCAGCGATGTTAAAACGCCTGAAAACCAAATTGGTGTCTGCCGTTGACGAGTTCTCATTTCACGAATCGCTTCAATCCGCCAAGGCACGGACCCTGATTATCTCCTACGGCGTCACTTCCCGAGCGGCCAGAGCGGTCTTCCACGAACTCGAGGGCAGCGCCCATCCGGTGTCGCTGCTGATTCTCAAAACCATCTGGCCGGTGCCTGAGGCGGTCATTTGCCGGGCAGCCCGCAATGTCGAACGGGTGCTGGTGGTTGAAATGAACCTGGGACAGTATGTTCATGAAATTGAGCGCATCCTGCCCGCCAAAACTGTCGAATTGCTGGCTCAGATGGACGGCCGTCTGATCACCCCGCAGGCAATCAAGGAGAAGATATTCAATGGATACGATGAATAGTTTGCTCAATAGGCAAAGACCGCCGGTATATTGCCCGGGGTGTTCTCACGACAGGATTACCCACACCCTGGACAAAGCCTTTCAAAAGATGGGTTTGAGCGGTGATAAAATCGTAATGGTCAGTGATATCGGATGTTCAGGGCTTTTCGACACCTTTTTCGACACCCACGCCCTGCACGGATTGCACGGTCGCGCCCTGACCTACGCCGCCGGCATTAAACTTGCCCGGCCGGAGCTCAAGGTTGTTGTCACCATGGGCGACGGCGGCCAGGGTATCGGGGGGGCCCACCTGCTGGCCGCCTGTCGGCGCAATCTGGATCTGACCCTGCTGGTGCTCAACAATTTCAATTTCGGCATGACCGGTGGTCAGTATTCGGCAACGACCCCACTGGAGGCCGAGGTCGGATCCGGATTTTTAAACCGGCTCGAGCATCCCCTGGACATCTGTCAGATAGCCCAATCCGCCGGCGCCCCTTACGTCACGCGCTGCTCCGGGTATCGACCGGATCTGGCCGACGAAATTCGGCGAGCTATTGAATTTAAAGGATTTTCCATCCTCGACATCTGGGGCGTTTGCCCGGGACGCTACACCAAAAAAAACCGGCTGACGCCCAAAAGCATAGATGCAGCGCTTGCCGAACTGCCCCCCATGCAAGGTGTGGTACCCGCCAATGACCGCCCGGAGTACGCGGCCCACTATCGGAAGGTGGCCGCCAGGCAGCGTCCGGCCGGTGATCTTTTGGAGATCAAGGCTGAATTTGCTCCTCCGAGCCCGGGACGCCAGGAAGTGATTCTTATGGGAAGCGCCGGCCAGCGCGTGATTACAGCCGGCGAGATTTTGTGCCTGGCCGGATTGACGGCCGGCCTGCAGACCACGCAGAAAAATGAATACAACATCACCGTGCTGCGCGGACCGTCCATCAGCGAGTTGATCCTGTCACCTCAAGCAATCGACTACACCGGCATCGAAAGCCCCAACGTCATCTTGGCCCTCGATCAGGAAGGCGTCGATCGCCGCCGGGCCATATTCGAACATCTTCATCAGGATGCGCTCGTAATGGTATGTGATGGGGTGACGGTTCCTGCCGGCAATGCCAGCGTCCACAGGATGGACCTGAAATCGGCCGGCATCAAAAAGCCGGACTGGGCCCTGGCATCCCTGGCTGTTCTGGCCAACCGGGGACAAATTATCAGCTCAGAGATGCTGGCGGCCGCGCTGAAGATACGATTCAAGGGCAGGGTACTGGCGGATTCTTTAGAGTTGATTCAAAGGGTGATGACTTAAGCTGAGCAACAATAAGCAGGATTCGCGATCCCGGCGTCGAAAAATAATCTTGACAGCAGAATCCGCTTTGGTTATCCAGTTGGATAGTGTTTGCGTTAAGAGGTGCTTCAACATCCTGGACTGCAGCTGATCCCGACACATAACTCGCCATTTCCGATTTTTCCGCTCTGAAAAGCCACTTCTTTTCTTTTAAAAGCTAAAGATTTTTTCCGCCAACACAATTTTCAGGTAGGGCCCGACATCAAAAAACCTAACGGGTTTACCGTCTGGGCGGTCGATATGTCGGCGGTGCACGCCTATTCCTCTTTGGTCGCTCTTCATCCGAAATGAATAAGCCGGGACCTCCGATAATGGGGCGTGCGGGGGCGGACGGCTTTATTGCTGCCGTGTGATCCGCGACGTTTAGCCGATCGCCAGCCAAAATACTAACTGAAAGGAGGTATACGATGACGATCAGATTGTCACAATTTGAAGCGGAAGACAGGAATCGATTTGTATCTCAACATTGGGTGCATACCCAGGCAGCTGATGAAAAGCAGCTTATCACCCTTACGGGCATTGTCCTGGCCCACGTAAAAGGGACGGGCAGCAGCTGGTACCGTGACGAGCTGGAGTTAGTGATAAGATTTCCCAACGTTCTCCCGAGCGGGAGATGGATACGAATTGAGCATTGGGCCCCTTTTATTACTATCAATGCCATTTACAACCGTCATCACGCGGTCAATGCCGGTTGGGCGGTTGATGAATTTTGGGGGCCGGGGAGAATTCTTATAACCAATGGAAATCCTATGACAATACACGCTCGAATCGCAATACGCGATGTCGATGGCTGGCTGTATAGAGTTGGCTATAACGTCACTTTATCAGGCGGTTTCGCGGAGCCACCGGAACCACCAGAATAAGCGATTAACGACTCGATTCCCGGAGATACGGATCCCCGGTATTCGGGCTACGCTTTTTGGGAACCGGAAAATCCTATCTAAAAAAGCAGGCCGATCTTGCCTGCAAGATCGGCCTGCGCGCTTGAAGCTATGGGGCTGACGGGATGCCGGATCTATTCGAGCACCATCAACACCTGGTTGGTGGCGACCTTGTCGCTCACCTGGACCTTGATCTCTTTAACCGTCCCGGCTTCGACTGAAGGAATGGCGTTTTCCATCTTCATGGCCTCCAGTATCAGCACCTCTTGATACTCCAAAACCTCGTCACCTACCCCCACCAGAATATCGATGATTGTACCCGGCATCGGGGCCACTATTTCTTTGCTCATCCCTTCCTCCTTCAAACTTATGGTTATGCGTTCGTGATCAGCAGTTTTCAGAATACCTCCCGCTGTCAATTACAGTGAACCGCTTTGATACTCGAAGGCGGATGAAATGTCAAGTTCAAAGCAATGAATTTCTACCCCCGTGGATCCCGGTTTTATCTGCAGATCAGACCGTACCCCGGGTTTAAACCTCTTTTTAAAAATGTTCCCAAATAACTGAAGGGGGCTATAAGCGATTGTTGAAAAAAACGTTCGGATAATTCGGTACGCATTGGTATACGATTGGATAACAAAAGGTTTTTTTGACAACCGCTATATATTCTTGACGTGACAACCGGGTTCATATATGAATGACTGTTTCAGACCGGGTAGCCGGATTTATCATGTGCCTATAAGTGGTTTCAAAACCGTGTCTGTGGGGCAGAAGCCCATCAGAGGCAGATTTTTAAACTACTTCTATACATTGATGGTTAAAGCGAAGAATATCAGCTGGATTCTAAAAATGGAGGAAAGATATGCGACCTTATTTTGAAAAGATGACAGACTTTGGAAGGGAACTGAAAGCCGGTCAGATCAAGAGCACCGAAGCAAATGTCGGCAAACTCAAGGAGGTGGAGGCCCAGGTTGACGAGGCCGTCCAAAAAGTAAAAGCGGCCGGTTTGCCGACAGAAAAAATCAATGCCCGCGGCCAGCTCACCGTATGGCAGCGCCTGGACTACCTGGTCGACGAGGGCACGTGGTGCCCGCTGCACAGCCTTTACAATCCGGAAAACAATGTAGAAGGCACCAACAATATCGTCGACGGGCTCGGTAAGATTTCAGGCAAATGGGCGGTTATCATCGGCTTTGACAACAAGGTATTTGCCGGCGCCTGGCTGCCGGGACAGTCAGAAAATGTGTTCAGATGCACGGATCTGGCCAAACGCTTGAACATTCCGGTGGTCTGGCTGGTCAACTGCAGCGGTGTTAAATTAACCGAGCAAGAGAAATTTTATGCCGATCGCCGGGGCTCCGGAACCACATTTTTCAGGCATGCCGAACTCAATCAGGCGGGCATCCCGATCCTGGCCGGCATATACGGCACCAACCCGGCCGGCGGCGGATACCAGGGCATCAGCCCCACTATCCTGTTCGCCCATAAAAACTGCAACATCGCTGTGGGCGGCGGCGGAATCTTGAGCGGCATGTCCCCCAAGGGATATTTCGACCTGGACGGCGCCGAGCAATTGATTTCCGCGGCCAAGCAATTCAAGGCCGAACCTCCCGGCAGCGCCAAGATTCACTACGACGAAACCGGATTTTTCCGATATGTTTTCGAAACGGAAGAAGCCGTTCTGGATGCCCTCAAAGATTACATGAATGACATGCCGGCCTACAAGCCCAAGTTTTTCCGCGTGGCCGAGCCGCAGGAACCCGGTTTGCCGGCCGAAGATATTTACCGCCTGCTTCCGTTCAACCAGAAGCAGATGTATAATTTCGACGAGATCCTGGCCCGTCTGGTGGACGGCAGCGAGCACATGGAATTCCGTCCGGACTACGGACCGGAAGTCTATACCGGTCTGGTTAAGATCGACGGATTCCTGGTGGGTGTTATCGGCAACCGCCAGGGCTTCTTCGGCGAAGACTATCCCGAGTACGCCGATTATGCGGGTATCGGCGGCAAACTCTATCGCCAGGGATTGATCAAAATGAACGAATTTGTCACCCAGTGCGGCCGTGACCGGGTACCGGTGGTCTGGTTTCAGGATACCAGCGGAATCGACGTCGGTGACATCGCCGAAAAGGCCGAGCTCCTGGGTTTAGGCCAGTCGTTGATCTACTCGATTCAGCAAACCGATGTTCCCATGATGCTCGTTGTCCTCCGGAAGGGAACGGCGGCGGCTCACTATATTATGGGAGGACCCACCGCCAACCGGCACAATGCGTTCACCCTGGGCACCGCCACAACGGAAATCTACGTGATGCATGGGGAAACCGCTGCAGCGGCAAGTTTCTCCCGGCGCCTGGTAAAAGAAAAAGATGCCGGCAGAGCGCTTGAGCCGGTCATCGAGGATATGAACAAACTGGTCCAGGAATACAATGACTGTTCCCGACCGGTTTACTGCGCCCAACACGGGCTGGTGGATGAAGTCGCCAAAGTTACCGAGATGCGCAAATACCTGGTCGCCTTTGCCGGCGCCGCCTACCAGAATCCCAAATCGATATGCCCCCAACATCAGATGCTGCTGCCACGGCTGATCAAGGGATAAAAGAGCGGGTTGCGGGTTACGGGTTGCGGGGTCCTGAGCATCGGGCATAGCGCATAGGGCCTGGGGTTTCAGGTCAACGGCCTGCGGGGCAATGACCAGAATGGCTTTCGAGGCACTCCTTGATTTCTTTAAAATAGATGTGTCATCCCGCTCAGCGGGGGCATTCGGCTCTGGGGCACGCAGATGATATTGGTCATCTGCGCGCCCCGAGTCTTGCCCCGGCGTCTTGTGGGGTCGTCGTCACGCTGCGAGCGTGACGAAGCCTGGTGAAGACAGATCATCTGTTTTCTGTCGTCCGTTATCTGTCTTCTGGTGTCCGGTTGCGGGTCTCTCGTTTGCGGATTTTAGATTGAAAAGATTGAACCCAAGCGTTGATAGTCTCGGGAATTGTGGTATAGTGGTTGCAGAAAAATCGTCCCTTTGGGTCGAAATCCAAAAAATGATTCCGGCTTTAAAAATAGCCATCGGTCTGGCTGCAGCGATATCGGTTTTATGGGGCGGATTGTCTGCTCCGGCAGAGGCCGCCGACAAGGAGCGAGTTGGCCGACCCACAGGGCTGTGGCTGTCCTCCCGCAAAGTGAAAAACGGCCAAACATTATTGCTGCAAATCTATACCCACAAAATCAGAGCGGCCAGCACCGCTATGAAAATAATATTTCAGCAGCACGAATATCCGGTTTATCGGCATCCGCTCGATCCGGACCACCGCTGTTTCGGGCTGGTCGCAATTCCCTTTCGCAGTCCGCCGGGGCCGGCAAAATTGACCCTGAAGTGGACCAATGCGGCGGGCAACCATACCCGCACGATTCCCTTCGACATCGTTGCCGGAAAGTATCGCACCGACGAATTGAAGGTAGACGCAGCGCGCGTAACGCCGAGCAAAAACAATATCAAACGCGTTCAAAGAGAATCCCGCACCGTCAACCGAGCCTATGCCAGCGGCAATGTTGCCGGTTTGTGGAACGGCCCTTTCCAACTGCCGATCGAAAGCCGGATTACCAGTGTCTTTGGCAATAAACGCTTGTTCAACGGCAAGTTGAAAAGTTATCACAACGGGGTTGATTTTCGAGCCCCCGTCGGCACCTCCGTCCGGGCCGCCAATTCAGGTATCGTTCGGGTGGCCAAAAATCTTTTTTATTCCGGCGATGCGGTTATTATCGATCACGGCAACAATATCTTTACAATTTATGCTCACCTGAGCAAGATCAAGGTCAAGGTCGGTCAGCAGGTTAAAAAGGGACAGCAAATCGGCTTCAGCGGCGCCACCGGCAGGGTCAACGCCCCCCACCTTCACTGGGGTGTCAAAATCAGCGGTGTTGCCGCCGATCCCATCCAGTTTATAAAGGTCATGGCCGCTTTAACCGGTGGGCGGCAATAGTTGGCACGAATCATGAATCATCTAAACCGCAAATGTGCAGTTCAAAGATCTGGCACAAAAAGGAGTCGCACAAGTGAGTAAGAAGAATGTCGCGGGCTGGTTTCGAGCAGTGCTCTCGATGGCATTTTATATCGGGATCTTCTGTGGAATCAGCTATTTGCTTCAAATCACCGTATTATGAAAATCATCTTTGAAGTTCGGTTGCCTGATTATTGATGATGTTAAACAGGCAGAAATTCGGCCGGCACCTGTCAAGTTTTCGGCTCAAGATTCGCATCTATTGACGCTTTTTCCGGCCTCTCTCCTGTCGAAATCCCTCTATTAATTACGGTCTTCAGATGCATCCCCCGATGTGGGCAGCACCTGCCGGAATGAATGCAGGATGTATTCCTTTTCCAGTTCGCCGGTTAATGCCATCTTGGATAATTTATGGCGGGTGGCTTCAAACTTCTGGCGCACGGCAGGCCCTACGCGCCGATATATTTCCTGGTTGTCTCCCCGGTATATCGGGCCGGATGTTTCAATTGCAGAAAAGGTCCTGAAAAGCTGATCCCGGGCCTGATGGGAATTCATGGTGGCATGCTGCCATTCATGCAGGTACCCGGTCAAGCCGTATTTTTCGCGAGCACCGGGTTCGTAAACCGGGCTGAGGGGAATCAGCGCAAATGGATACATCGACCAACTCAGACAGCCCTCGTAGGAATGATTATCGAAAGATCTGATAAATTCCAGTGTGCGGCGCACACTGTCTTCGGTCTCCCCCGGGAACCCGAATATGAAATAACAGGAGCAATTGACGCCGGATCTGAGCAGTTTTCGAAGAACCCGTGAGTAAAGCTCGGGCGAGGCCTTTTTATTCATATTTTTAAGAATCTGGGGATCCGCCGATTCCAACCCCAGTTGCACTTCGATACAGCCTGCCTGCCGCAGCAAGTCGGTATCGACATGGTCCAGGGTGCTCGCCCGGACGAAGGTCATCCACTTAAGCTCAATGCGTTCATCTATGAATCGGCGGCAGACAGCGTCCAGATCGCCTTTGCCCAGCCGGAAGTTGTCATCCACAAACCACACATAGCGTCCGCCCCGCTCTTGGACAGCCTTCATTTCCGCCACAATGCATTCTGTGGATTTGGCCCAGGTCAGGCGTCGGTCTTTGGTGAAATTGCAAAAAGCGCAGTTAAAGGTGCAGCCGTTGGAGGCCTGCATCGGGAGAACACCGGCTTTGAAAATTTCATCCGGCAGCGTCTGCCAGTCAATGGACAGGTCTTGGGAAGTATCGATATCGTCAATCCGCTTGCTGAAATGATAGCCATTGTCGCTCAAACGGGCGCAGTTGGGGATTTCGTCAATCCCTCTGTTCTCCTTGAACCGGTCCAGTATATCGCATAGCTGCCGTTCACCGCGCAAACTGATGACATACAGGTCAATCCCGGGCTCGTTGCCGGTGCCCAGAAATAAAAATTCATTGTTGGCCGAGCGGGTGTCATAGTCGAGTTCACGGCTGCGCTGCAGCATTAAATATGATGCGTAAACCATCGGTCCGCCGGCAATGATAAACGCATCCGGCGCCAACTCACGGATATCGGCCACAAGCTTGATCAGGCTCTGCTTGCCGGGAATGAAGGTTGTGGAAATGATCACGGCCCGCGGATGCCGGCCGAGCAGCCGTCTGAAACGATCTTTTTCCCGGTTGAAAGTGTCGATCAACGCCACTTGATAATTTTTCTTGGTGAGGTAGTTGAAAAGATAAATACCGTTCAATTTGGGCGCGGATGCCCAGCTCAGCTCTCCGTCGCCTTCTACCGGCAATTGAATCCTGCCGTCATGGGCCAGATAATTCTGTGTCAACTGAATGTCGGCGATGCGACCATCCAGAGTCAATCTCAACGGATTGGTACTCGACAAGCTGTCTGCGCCCGAGTCGGCTACAATAATTGCATCTAAAACCATCGGGTTGTTCTCAACTTTCTATCGCGGTTGCCAAAAAAACGTTCCGTTATCCAAACCTAGGCCAACGTTTCGGAACATTTTTTCCTGCAACCGCTTATGCCACCTTTTAGTATTTCGGAACATTGTATTGAAAAGAGGTATAAAACAGCATCCGGGGCTATCTTGTTTTAGATGCTTATGACATTGTAGTCAAGCATTACTGATGGCGGCGCCGGCTGCTGAACGGAGATTTGGATATTAGCGCGGCCTCCGGCAAAAGGACAACCGGTCTGATCGGAAAGGAAACATTGAAAAGAGAATATCGAATAATGAATGTCGAATATCGATTGTCGAAGTAAGGCATTCTGTCTATTAAAAAAAGCTTGAGCGGCCTGTCGGGTCGTAGCCGAAGGCGAAGCCTGAAGCGATTCCATCCTTCGAAATTCATTATTCGACATTCTGCGGTTCGCTGTTTAACTTAATGTAGTTTCATATCAGGCACCTTCGACTCGTAGCATCCGGAGGCGAATTTCTCGAACCTGAGGATGTGGGTCATACAGGCGAGGATTATATCCGGATAGTGCGTCACACAGACGATATTGGTTCCGCCGTGGCGGCCGATGACATCAATGGCGTCGAGGATTTTTTATCCATTGGTGCGGTCAAGATCCTGGCTGGAATCGTCCACAATCAAGATGTTCGGGCGGTGGATCTTGACATTCAGCCCCCTATTTTGTTAGTTATTTAGGTTGGCAAAAAAAATGAAGATAAAGATGCCGAATAAAAAGCGCGAATTAGCCTGAGACAACCCAGTTGATACAATTTGTTGGGCTTTGCACCAGTTAAGGAGTGTTCACTATGGCAGAGATCATGCAACCTTCGAATCGTGATACTATCAACCTCATGCTGGTGAAAAAAATCAAGGAGCTGCCTGAAGACAGGCAGCTGGTTCTGCTCAAACAGCTGCTGGACGGAGACATAGCCGCGACCTTGCTAAAGCTGATCGGCAAACTGTCCGAGGAACAGCAGGACCACCTTTTGAAACAATTGCAGGACGATTCTGACAAGGTCATCAGCCTGGAAGAGACCGAGATCGCCCTGAGAAGTCACAACCGCAAATCCTGCATGCTCAGCCTGACCTATACGGTCGAAAATCAGAATTATGACAGCTTTATGCTCGATATCAGTCCTTCGGGCGCCTTTATAGAGACCAAAGAGCCCTTTCATGCCGGCCAGCAGATCACGTTTGGCCTTGCCTTGCCGAATTACCCCCACACACTGCACATCGAAGGCGAAATTCTTTGGAAGGGAATCCTGGGCATCGGCATCAAATTCAACGAGCTGGGCCCGCACCAGAGAGCAGCCATTGCCGCCTTTATCGAAGAGGAAGAAGATTTTTAGCGGCCGACAGCAATCCTTTCAGAGCAATAATTTGATTTAAATCAAAGATCTAACCGGTCGGTTCAAATATAGTTGACCCTGCCATTGACAGAGCGGCACCGCCATCCGGACCCGGGCGGGCCACCGGGAGGCCGCCGCATCTGAATTAAATGGGCCGGCTTCCAATCCGTAACCGGGACGATCACATGCACCGAGCCAAAAGCGTTATCGCCAAATTGAAACAACCCGACATCCAGCTGTACCGCAAAATCATTCAATACCTTTTCCTCGCCGTCATCATGCTGATAGGCGTCAAATTTTCAATTTTCGTCAACCAACTGGAAAACGGTATGATCCCAACCGTCACCCGTCCGCCCGGAATAGAGGCCTTCCTGCCCATCAGTTCCCTGATCAGTTTGAAGTACTGGCTGCTGACCGGAATTTTCAATCCTATCCATCCATCCGGATTGATCATATTTCTTGCGGCGCTGATTACGGCTGTCATCTTGAAGCGGGGATTCTGCAGCTGGGTTTGCCCGTTTGGGCTGCTGACCGAGTATCTCAACCGGCTGCACAAACTGATATTCCGCCGGGATATCAAGGTGACGCCATGGCTCGATTATCCTCTGCGCAGTTTGAAATATCTATTGCTCGCCTTTTTTCTGTGGGCCATCGTGCTGAACATGAATGCCGCTGCCCTGGAATATTTCATTTACAGCCCCTATAACATGGTGGCGGATATTAAGATGCTGCATTTTTTTGCCGACATCACCCCATTGGCCTTCTGGGTGCTGGTAGTCCTGGTGGTGCTGTCCATTGCGGTGCGCAACTTTTGGTGCCGTTATTTGTGCCCCTACGGTGCCTTGCTGGGCGTGCTCAGCTTCGTCAGCATATTAAAGGTTCATCGCAACGCGGAGACCTGCACCAATTGTCAAAATTGCACCCGCAGCTGCCCGGTGAACGTCAGCGTGCATAAAACCACGCGTGTCCTTTCCGATGAGTGTCATGCCTGCCTGAAATGTGTGGCCGTCTGTCCTGAAAAAGACACCCTGTATATCTCGGCCTCCCGGCGGCACTGGATATTAAAGCCCGTGGCCTACGCCGCCATGATCTGCATGCTTTTTGTGGGCGGATCGCTGATCGGCCGGCTGACCGGCAACTGGCAAACCGCCATCTCCAACCATGAATATCTATTTCATGTCAGGAATCTGGACATGCCCTTTTACCAGCACAATCGCGGCCAGGTCCCCAACTACAACAAAGATGCCTGGCTGCGAATGTTGGCCAAAATCCGCGAATCCGGCCTCCGCAAAAATGGCCCAAGGCCATAATTCCTACCATAACAATCGAGAATCACACGCTATTGACATTTGCCCAAAAGTCTGCCACAATGTTTCTCTTTAAAACCCAGATCTCCGATGGGAAAGCGCAGGCGATTTGAACCGGGCCTCTGGGTTCTATTTGCTTGCGGGCAGCTCGAATTTAAGGCAAAATTCTATTCTGCGATTCTGATATACCGGAGATCGCTTCCGGTCGAGGTAAGCTAATGGACATATATGAACTGGTGCGCGGCCCACTCGCCTGGGTGGCGCTGACGATTTTTGTCGCCGGCAGTTTGTTTCGGATCGTGGCGATGCTCGTCGGCGGCAAAAAAGAGGCCCTGCTCTACCCGTCGATGAGCTCTAAGGGCGCCGTGCGCTCGATCCTGCACGGCCTGGTCCCGTTTGGGTCCACCTACATGCGACGGCAGCCGCTGTTCGCCGTCGTCACCGCCAGCTTTCATGTGTGCGTCATTCTGGTGCCGCTCTTTCTGCTGGCCCACGGTGTTTTGTGGTACGAATCCTGGCAGGTCATGTGGTGGAGTCTGCCTGATCTGCTGGCGGATCTCATGGCCGTCTGGGTCATCCTGGCCTGCATCTATTTTCTGGTGCGCCGATGGTTCGTGCCGGAGGTCAAAAAAGTCACCCGCGCCGGCGATGTTCTGGTTCCGGCCGTCATTCTGCTGACATTTCTAAGCGGCTTTCTGGCCTATCACCAGTGGGGCCCTTATCGGCCCATGCTGATTCTGCACATACTGGCAGGAGAGGTTCTGCTGGTGGCAATACCCTTTTCCAAGCTGCGCCACATGTTGTTTTTCATGTTTTCGCGGGCTTACATGGGGGCTGAGTTCGGCAAGGTGCTCGACGCCCGGGAGTGGTAAGCGATGACAAAACGTGTACGGGGAGATTATGCAAATTAGGCCTTGGATATTACTCATTTTAATTGGTTTGGTACTGGCTGGTACCATCGGATGGCAGGTGTCGATGGCCCAGGAGGCCGACTATGTCTTGGCCCATGACGATGTCTTCGGCGAGTTGAGACGACCGGCGGTCGGTTTCCCCCATGATCTCCATACCGCCGGCGCTCTGGCCGACAGCTGCGGTGAGTGTCATCATACCCCCGAAGACCAAACCGGCCGGCTCGTATACATCGAAGGGGAAGAGAGCAGCTGCAAGGAATGCCACGATTACAAAAAAGAAGACGACATCCCCGCCCTCAGAGAGGCATTTCACGCCAGTTGCACCGGTTGCCATCGCAATCTGATCAAGACCGGCAATCCGAAGAGCGGGCCGACGACCTGCGGCGGCTGCCACCCGAGACCCTAATTGAGCCGGGCACAAATAGCGGTTATTTGTTATATGTTAATGGTTATTTGGGTTCGGAACTATAACCGATAATAAGGTGCGTTGAAGAATATTTATGCACCAGTGTCTAGAGATCGTGGAGTAATGAAGTGATGGAGTGTCTATCTTCGCTGCGCTTCGACGCGACAAGTTGGCGTTTTGAAAAAAAAGCGCCGGCTTTGCAGCCATCACTCCAGTATTCCAACGCTCCAAAAGTAATTCGAAATCAAAAACACATGGAGCATTCACCTTCTTTTTGTTTATAGGACCGTCGGGTTGTAAAGACGACCGGCCGCGGGTGGATTTCAACGCTGATAAACGTATAAACTGGAAATTATGGATCAAAATAACACACAAATCGATGATAGTGATCAGGCGGCCGCTGAAGCGGTCGAACCGGACCGGCAGATGGAGCGCATGGGCCAGGCGGTAAAAGCGAATATGAGCCGCAAGATCCAGGCCATGCTCAACAGCTGCGTTAACTGCGGCCAGTGCGCCCAGTCCTGCCATTATTACTGCTCCACCGGCGACAGCGCCGTCATACCGGTAAATAAAGCCGAGACGCTGGCCAGAGTGCTGCAGACCTATTTTCACCCCGTCAAGTCGCGGCTGCCCTGGTCAAAGCCGGCGGACAGGCCCGACGAGCAAATGGTGGCCGCCCTTTACAAGGCCGCCTATGAAGACTGCACCCTGTGCGCCAAATGTGCTTTGACCTGTCCCATGGGGATAAATACCGGGGAAATTCTCTCCCTGGCGCGGGCCATGCTGTGCAGCATCGGACGTCTGCCGTCCGGGCTGGTGCATCCGGTTGAAACCGCCTTCAAGGTCGGCAATTATCTGGGACTGACTACCGAGGACTTTGTCGAAAACATCGAATGGATCGCCGAAGAGTTGGGCGACGAGATCGGAGAGGAACATTTCACCATTCCCATCGACAAGCCCAATGCCGAGGTCCTGTATATCCCGCATCCCCTGGAGGCCAGGGATTTGCCGTTTCTGCTGATGTACGCCCTCAAGATTCTGCATGCCGCCGGGGAAAATTACACGATTTCCTCCTATGATTTCGACACGGTCAATTATGCCTATTATCAGGGCAGCAAAGACAATATGATGCGCATCGCCCAACGCATGCTGGATGCCCGCGAAAAGCTGCAGGCCAAAAGCATCTGCCTGGCACCCTGCGGTCACGGCTACCGGGTGATGCGCTGGGAAGCCGAAAAGTATCTGGGCCGACGCTTCGACTTCCCGCCGGTCATGTCCATCGTCGAACTGATCGACCGTTATCTGCGCCAGGGCCGCATCCGGGTGGAGAAAGATAAATACGAGGGGCGGATCACCTACCACGACCCCTGCAACATTGCCCGGCGCGGCGGAGTCATCGAAGCGCCCCGCAATATCCTGGCGGCCCTGACATCGGATTTTGTCGAGATGCATCCCAACAAAGCCCGCAACTTCTGCTGCGGCGGCGGCGGCGGATTGGCCTCCACCGGTGATTTCGGTAAACTGCGGGTGGCCGTCGGTAGGAAAAAAGCCGACCAGATTCGGGCGACCGGGGCCAAAATCGTTGCCACCAACTGTTTCAATTGCATGACCCAGATCCGGGATCTGAGCCAGGCCTACGAGCTGGGCATCGAGGTCAAAAGCATTGTGGAGTTAGTTTCCGAGTCGCTTGTGTGAAACTTTATCGAATGATGAATGATGATTGTTGAATGACGATTTGTTGATGTCGCTTCGCTCCGCTATTATTAGCATATAAAATAGACAAAATTCCTTAATTCGACATTCATCATTCAATATTCGCTTTTTCAACCTTTCTTTTCTGATCAGACCAAACGCCTGCAGATCAATTTCTCCCTGTTGTTTTCTGAAATCCAATGGTTACACTTCATTTATGGCCATTGCCAGTTTCTGATTCGCCCGGCAGTTTGAAAACACAGCGGATGATCGCCTTGCGTCATTTCAGCTGACTACCCGCCCCAGCGCAGCCAGTGGCGGAAATCCGTCCCTGGCATCGATTTTCCCTGAATCCGCCGCTTGGCTCAAACTCGGCCGGGCTAACAATCTGAGTATCACCCAACAGGTAGCCCGATGATGACATGCACTAAAAATAAAATACTCACCAGTAAGCCGGCGCTGCTCATTGCCATCACCCTGACCTTTTTATGGCCGCCGGCTGAGCTGGTGTCCGCCGAATCGCAAATCCAAGCGCCGCCGGCCCAATCCCGGCAATACAATCGTCTGATTCACGAATCCAGCCCCTATCTGCAGCAGCATGCCACCAACCCGGTGGACTGGTATCCCTGGGGACCGGAGGCCTTCGCCGAAGCCGGCAGGCAAAACAAACCCATCTTTTTGTCCATCGGATATTCCACCTGCCACTGGTGCCACGTGATGGAGCATGAGTCCTTTGCGGACGATGAAGTGGCGGCGCTGTTAAACAAGGATTTTATCGCCATCAAAGTCGACCGTGAGGAACGGCCCGACATCGACAATGTCTACATGACCGTCACCCAGGCCTTGACCGGCAGCGGCGGCTGGCCTATGACGGTATTCATGACCCCGGACCAAAAGCCCTTTTACGCCGGCACCTATTTTCCCAAAAACCAGCGCTGGGGGCGACCCGGAATGATGGAGCTGCTGCCCATGATCGCCGCGGCGTGGCAAAACGACCGCAGCAAGGTGATCGAGAGCGCCGAACAGATCACCCGGCATGTGGTGCAGCTGAGCATCCGTCAGCCGGGAACCAAACTCGACCGGGACATCCTGGCCCAGGGCCGGCAATTTTTTACACAGGCCTATGACGCTGAAAACGGCGGTTTCGGCAAATCGCCGAAGTTCCCCTCGCCCCACCAACTAAATTTCCTGCTGCGGCGCTATTATCACACCGGAGATGCGCAGAGTCTGGCCATGGTCGAAACTACCCTGACCCGCATGCGCCTGGGCGGCATCTACGATCAGCTCGGTTTCGGCTTTCACCGCTACGCCACCGACGCCGGCTGGCTGGTGCCCCATTTTGAAAAAATGCTTTACGACCAGGCCATGCTGATCATGGCCTACACCGAAGCTTTCCAGGCCACCGGCAAGGCATTTTATGCCCGGGTTGCCGAAGAAATTGTTACCTATGTCCTGCGGGACATGACCTCGGCCCAGGGCGGCTTCTACAGCGCTGAGGATGCCGACAGTGAAGGTGTTGAAGGCAAATTTTATCTGTGGACGCCCGCGGAAATCGTTAATCTGCTGGGGCAGGAAGAAGCCAACCTGTTCAACCGCGCATTCAATGTCAAAGACGGCGGCAACTTCGAGGAAGCCGGCCCCGGAAACAACATCGATCAAAACATCCTGCACCTGCAAAAACCCCTGCCCGAACTGGCTGTTGAGCTGGGCATTTCCGAGCACCGGCTGCGCCGTCGATTGGAAGCCAGCCGCCGAATTCTATTCAACGCCCGCGAAAAACGCATCCACCCCTTTAAGGACGATAAGGTCCTCACCGACTGGAACGGCCTGATGATCGCCGCCCTGGCCAAGGCCGGCCATGTGCTGGACAATCCCGATTACACAACCGCTGCGTCCCGGGCGGCCGAATTTATCCGGCACCATCTCTTGGCTGCAGACGGCCGTCTGCTCAAAAGATACCGTCGGGGCCGAGCCGGTCTGAGCGCCCATTTAGACGATTATGCCTTTATGGTCTGGGGGCTGCTGGAACTGTACCACGCAACCTACAAGCCTGCTTTCCTGAAGTGGGCCGTCGACTTGAACGATCGGATGCTCATGCATTTTTGGGATCCGCAAAACGGCGGATTGTTCATGACCGCCGATGATGGTGAAAAGCTGCTGGTACGCAGCAAGGAAATTTACGACGGCGCCGTACCGTCGGGCAATTCAGTGGCGGTTTTGAACCTGCTGCGCTTAGCCCACATGACCGCAAACACCGACTATAAGGAAAGGGCTGAAGCCATCGTCACGGCGTTCTCCGAGACCGTGAAACAATACCCGGCCGGATACGCCCAGTTGATGGTGGGCCTGGAATTCGCCCTCAACGACAGCTACGAGGTGGTCATCGTCGGTGAACCGCACAAAGAAGACACCCGTTTGATGCTCGCGGCCCTGCGCCGGCCGTTCATTCCGGAAAAGATCGTTCTTTACCGGCCGGCCGACAAAAGCGCTGCCCGGGTAATTAGCGGCATCGCGCCGTATACCCAGTCGATGGCGGCCCGCAACGGCCGGGCCACCGCCTACGTCTGCCAGCAATTCGCCTGCAAGCTGCCCACCACCAGTGTGGATCAGATGCTCGCAAATCTGGGATATGAAAAACGAGCGATTGATCAATCGTTTCAACCAGTGCGGCGTTGATGGGCTGATTGTCAAAAAGCGTCCAGGTCGAATGTAGCTATGAGACGGTGGTTCGCTTCTTTCACAGAAAAGACTATGCATTAAAAACGCCGCAACCTTGGCCAGATGAGCAGGATGAAAAGTTGCGTGAAACATTCCTGCAAGAGCTCGAGCAGCTATTGAATCAGCCCGATAGTTCGTCAGGGTGCTCCTGGTGGGATTTGATGGGAAGCCTGGCCTGCCGGGTCGATCTTCTGGGACACAACTCCAGCTCCCGAAGGCCGTCTAAGAAACATTATACACGAACTGCCCGAACTCCATGCCCAGGCTGAAACACTGCTTACCCACCATGCAGGCGGCAGCATCCTCGTCCTCCAGGTAGTGCTTTATGCGATGGACGTCTTTTTTGAACTCGACTGCCCAAGCGTTTCTCGTGGAATCCCATTCGACCTTCAAATCGATACCGCACTCGCCGATCTGCGGATAAAGCTCATGGATTTTATTGCATAGCGCTGCCTTTGAATACATCGCGTATCTCCTGTTGCCGACGTCATTTAGTTCCTGTCTCATATTTGAACATAACGCCTATTTCAGGGGATTCAAGACAGGCTCCTTTCCCCCCTATGCAGCACTTCTGAGAGCAGGGAAATTTATAAAATACTGGAACCAATTGAATTCGGGAATTGGAAATGACTTAACAATCCATTCGGGTTTGGGAAATTACTTGTAGGACACGACACTAGCTCCGGGTCGGAATGATCAATCAACCCGGCCGAGCAGGCAGTCGTGAACGATTTCCACTGGGTGCTTGATCTGTTTGTCGCTGAACTGCTCCATCTGCATGCGGCAGGTCGGACAATCCGTGACGCCCACCGAAGCAGCGGAATCATTCAGCCCGGCGATCATGCCCGCACCGATTTTCCTGCTCAAATCGTAGTTGTCGGCGGCCAGGCCCCAGCTGCCGGCCATCCCGCAGCAATGGCTTTTGAGATCTTCGAGGGCGAGCCCGTCGATGCGCGACAGCAGGCGCACGGAGCTGCCTGGATCAGGTTGAATTTTCAAATGGCAGGGGGCGTGATAGCCGACCTTGAGACCGCAGGTCCCCAGTTCAAGCCGCTCGAAGTGATCGTCAAGCAGGGTGCTGATGTGGACGATCTTGTCTTTGACCCGGACCGCGGCGGCGGTGTCCACGATCGATTGCCATTCCTCCATCAAGGCAAACCCGCAGGACGAGCAGGTGACCACGATGTGATCCACCGTTTCCGCCAGGGACTGCCACTTTTCGAGGTTGCGGTAAATCCTTCCGGTCGCTTCTTTGACCATGCCCTTGGACAGCATGGGCAAACCGCAGCAGTGCTGCGGCGGCGTTACCACCGTCATTCCCATGTGTTTTAAGACCGCCACTGCTGCCAGGCCGATCTGCGGTTTGAGGTAGGTGGCATAGCAGCCGGAAAAATACAAAACCCGGGGGTTGCCCCGGCCCGGGTCGGCGTCCAGACGCTCAAACAGTGATTTTGATTCAAAAGCCGGGAAATCACGCCGGGCGGATATGCCGGTGGCCCATTGCCCCAGCTGCTTGACGGGCCCCAAATCCATCATGGCTTTCAGGGCCCCGGAAAACTTGCGCGTGGTTCGGCCGGCCAGCTCGGCATTGACGACCAGCCGATTCGCCAGCGAGGGCCCGAAGCGGCGGACATACCGGGCCCGGGCCTCGACCGCCATCTTCGGGATGTTCACGTTCGACGGGCATTCGGCCCGACAGCTGCCGCAGTTGACGCATTGCGCGATAACCTGCTGGAAGGCTTTTTCATATAGCGTCCGGTCTTCGACAGCGCCGCTGATCAGGCCCCGCAAAATGTTAGCCTTGGCTTTGGGGGTCGCAATCTCATCGCGGGTGAATTTATAGATCGGGCACATGCGGGTGGCCGTGGTGACCGTGGTGCACTTGGAACACCCGTGGCATTTCTCCACTTCAGCGCCAAATCCCCCATCCCAGTTGAGGATCTCGTTATCCAGCTGCCTGCCCTCGTAGCGACCGCCGAACCTCAAGTGCTTTTCGAGAAGATGGTCATCATGGTTGGTGATGATTTCAGGGTTGAAAATATTTTTTTTGTCCAGCAAACGCTTGGTTTCCAGGAACAGGGGATATATCTGCGGATATTGCCTTTTGATATAGGCGCTGCGGACGCGGCCGTCCCCGTGTTCACCGGATATTGCGCCCCCCAGGGAATAGACCAGTTCAAAGACCTCATCGGCCAGGGGTTTGAGCATCCGGACGTCACCGGGATCCTTGAGATCGAGCAGCGGCCGGGTGTGCAGCAGGCCTTTGGCGATGTGGCCGAAGATGACGAATTTAAGCTCATAGCCGGTCAGAATTTCGGTGAGTTTCTCGAAGTACGGCACCAGCTGGTCGGTGGGCACGGCGGCATCTTCTATCAGCCGGCTGTTGAGCCGCGAGAATCGCAGGCATGGGAAGAAAATGGGTTTTTATTTTCTTTTCATGCCGAGAATCGCAGTCGGCTCTAACGCACTTGTTGGACGAAGCCGCTACGCGGCAGAAAAAAAATTAAAATAGTGTATACTCCTTTATCTGTCCAATTTCGGGCACACGTAAAAAGGGAGTATACCATGGACCCTACAGAACAAAAACGATTTGGCAA
>Ga0209671_1000031_pt1 | contig 54564 bp, 43 predicted proteins | sample WorMetHERISLAND2_2_FD_187401 | JGI IMG/M metagenome (GOLD analysis project Ga0209671, IMG submission 187401) | Marine gutless worms symbiont microbial communities from Max Planck institute for Marine Microbiology, Germany - Olavius geniculatus... | ecosystem: Host-associated > Annelida >...
TTGCCAAATCGTTTTTGTTCTGTAGGGTCCATGGTATACTCCCTTTTTACGTGTGCCCGAAATTGGACAGATAAAGGAGTATACACTATTTTAATTTTTTTTCTGCCGCGTAGCGGCTTCGTCCAACAACTCGCTCAAGAGAAGCTATTGTATCGACTTGGAGCAATATGATCTTGTTCACAATTTTTCTGACTCTGAAGGCCTTGTCGACAAGGTTAGTCAACTGATTGATGAAGAACTTCCCCAAAGCTACTACCTTGAAAAAAGAAATGAACTAATTAATAACAAAATTGATGTTACAGCTTTTATGGTTTGGTTTGTTGAAAATTATCCGTCAAGTTTTCAGATAATGAAGGATGATTCAGGTTATCAGAACAGGTTCAGGTCTTCTTTCAAAAGATAATGAAAAGGCATTTTACATTTGAAAGCTATATGCAGTTGCTGGATACATTCAGAAATTCGGGGCATCATTTGCTCACTTTTATCGATTATATATCAAATAATTGTGATATCAACAAATGTGTAATATTAAGACATGACGTTGACAGAGCGCCGAAAAACTCATTACAAATGGCTAAACTGGAATTTGGAAAAGGAATTAAGGCAAGCTACTTTTTTAGAACCGTTGGTCCGGCCTATGAGGAATCGATTATTGAAAAGATTGCGGACCTCGGCCATGAAATTTCATACCACTATGAAGATCTTAGCTATTGTCTAGGCAACTACGAAGCCGCCATCAAAAATTTTGAATCCAATCTTGAAAAACTGAGAAAATACTATTCAGTAAAAACAATTTGCATGCACGGCAGTCCTTTAAGTCGAATTGACAACAAGAAAATTTGGGAAAAATATGATTTTAGGGACTATGGTATTATCGCCGATCCCGCCTTCGATGTTGATTATGACGAGGTGTTTTACATTACCGATACAGGAAGATCATGGAACAATACCAGTGCAAGTGTCAGGGATAAAGTTAAATCAAAATTCGAAATAAACATTAAAAACACCCACCATTTGATTGAAAAGATAAAAAGAAGTGAACTTCCTGATAAGATTATGCTCAACGTGCATCCGCAGCGATGGCATGATGCGTTTGTTCCTTGGGCCAGCGAACTTGTCCGGCAGAATTTTAAGAATGTTCTGAAAAGATGTTTGGTTAAACTCCGGTCCGCAGATTACGGGTGATATGATCTCAAAACTCCTATTCTTCTCCTGGCTTTCCGGTATTACCATTGCCTCTCTTGTTGATTATTCGACCGTTACTGGGTTGGGTTTGTCAAAAGGATTCGGCACGGGATTCTGGATGCATGCCGGTGCGTATTTCTTAGCCGGCTGCCTCTTTGTTGTAGCATTTGGGGGCAGCGGTCATAGAATTTTCCTGCCTGCCTTGATTGCCCTATTTTTACTTGGCATTATTTTTGAAGTTGTCCAGCTGCGGCTTCCCAGGAGAACCTTTAATCCCATCGACATTGCCGCCAATGGCATAGGGTTAATTGCCTTTTACGGTTGCTACAGCTTAAACCGCATAAAGTCGAAAGCTACTATACCTAAATCCTCGCGCAATAGCGCAGAGACGTTAGAAGATGGGCGTAAAATCAGATAGAAGCAATCTTTGCCTCTTGGCGCGATGGTGTTTAGCACCGATAACGTGATAATCGAGGGGACGACTTGCCCGGATCGTCTAATTTTCCCGAATTGACAACCCGGTCGCTATGAAATAATTTTCCTATCTGCTGTGTAATCGAATTCCTATCCTACTTGCGGAATGGGTTGAAATATTGCTATAAGCGATTAAAATAATGTAAGATATAGCTGAATATTTTAAGTTTGCATGCTTTTTGCTAAAACCTGAGATTAGACGTTTTTTTCAAAAAATGTCGCTTCCAAAATAGGGTTGGAATAATTCTGGTACAAATCGAAGAAGAGTAGCATCATGGATAATCGTAAACACACCCGACTGACAGCCCGAGGGGGCTCCTTTGTATATTTTAAAGGCGAGGGCGTCCAGGTCGGTAAGATATCCGATATTAGTCTGGGCGGTTTGGCCTTCAGTTATTTGGGGGGCAAAATTCCGGCGGACGGAGTCGAGTGTGTGGACATCTACCTGGCCCAAAACGGATTTCGCTTAGATGACGTGCCGTGTACGATGGTTTACGATACCCTCGATTTAACCAAGGGCTTGAAAGGGGACACCTGCTATCGTTGCGGTTTGCGATTCGGAGAAATGCAGGATGAACACAAAAACAAGCTGAACTATTTTTTGAGTAATTTTACGACCGGTTTGAAAAAAGACCGGCAGCTAGGCACGATCGCAGCAAACAAACTCAGAGGCCTTCGCCAGTATTTATTACCAATGTTCATCGATTTCCTGCTGCTGACAGTGGCTCTGCTCGGTGTGCAGCTGGCAAAACGAAATAACCTTGAACTATCGATGCTCTACCTGGGATTGTTTGCCCTTTTCTATCTTTGCTGGCTGGCGATAGCCCTGAGCATGGAAAAGTACTATCAGATTTTGCGGAAACCGTTCTTTGAATCGGCTGCGGTGATTATAAAATCCAACATCGTCCTGGTCTACCTGATCTCCTTTGCCGTTGTCTTGTGGTCAGAGCTCTCGGCTGTGTCCAGGATGCAGACTTTCGGCGTCTGCGCTGTCTTCCTGCTGCTGGAACTGGGGGTTTATTTTTTGTACTATCTTTTGCGTCGGGTTCGGGTGAAAGGGGACGATGGGCCCATCCGGATCGGCATGAAACCCTCCGGCGCGTGGTCCTATCCATTGATAGCCATCGATGCAGCGCTGGTTTTAGCGGCTTTTATGGCCATGAATTATATCAAGAGGGGTGGCTTTGTTCTCCTGCCCCGCTACGATCATGCCCTTCTGCTGTTGCATGCCCTCTGGGCAGCCAGTGCGGTTTTCGCCAGAAAATTTGAACCATCCGTTTTCAAAACATCTTATCTCGCCGCTTTCAGCCATTGCATCAAGGCGGCCGCTCTCATGGCAGCCGGTCTCGGTGTGCTTATTTTCGCCTTCCGGCTCTTTTATTATTCCCGGCTTCAATTATTCGGCGTCCCGGTGCTTTTATTGGCTTTCGAAGCGGGCGTCTATTATTTATACTGCCTTTACTGGAAACGTGGCAAACTCGGCAAGGATGTCGAAACCACATTCGAGGTCAGGGAGGTCCTCGATCTTCAGGAAAGCAACCGGAATCTGCCGGAAGATAAACATGGAGCTGAGATCGGGGATCCGGTTGAAATCAAGCTCAGCCATGCCCTGGAATTTTTCGACCCGAGATTGCTCGAGTTTATTAAAAATGCCATCGATCTGACAACCATCGAGCGCAGTGCCACAGCTTTGATGAGTACCGATGAACTTCAAGCTATCGTGCCCCTTGAAGACAGTGGACATCAGCTTTTTATCAACCTCCACAAGACCAACGACGTGCGCTGGTTCAACCGGTATTTTCTCGAGATCTACAGAAAATTGAAAAACCAGGGCTATTTTATCGGCACAGCGAATACCATTGCCACCCACAAGAAGTCCTATTTTGAAAAATACCCGAAAGTTATCGCGGGGCTATTCTACTATATCAATTTTATATGGTGCCGAATTTTTCCCAAGCTGCCCATTGCCAGAGTGTTATATTTCACCCTGACCCAAAACCGCAACCGCATGATGTCCAAGGCCGAGATATTCGGCCGTCTATATTTTTGCGGGTTCAGAGTGGTTGACGATATGGAGATCGGCAACCGTCTGTTCTTCATTGCTCAAAAGGTGAAAATGCCGTCTTACCACACCAATCCCACCTCCGGTCCCCTTGTGCAGCTGAAACGCATCGGCTTCAACGATCAGATGATCAATGTGTACAAGTTCAGGACCATGTATCCTTATTCGGAATTCCTGCAAGAGTATATCTATCAAAAGACCGATCTGACTGCCGGAGGGAAATTCAAAGATGACTTTCGGATTACCGATTGGGGTAGGGTCATGCGGGCAGTCTGGCTGGATGAACTGCCGATGATTTACAACTGGTTCAAGGGCGAGCTTAAATTTTTTGGTGTCAGGCCCTTGAGCCGGCATTACCTCGGTCTATATACGGATGAACTTCGCAAACTCAGAGCAACGGTCCAGCCCGGGCTGATACCGCCCTTTTATGCCGACATGCCTGAAACACTGCCTGAAATCATCGACTCCGAACTTCGCTACCTCAAGTCTTATTTGAGATCCCCGATCAAGACCCAGCTCAGATATCTCTGGCACTCGTCTGTCAATATCGTATTCAAAGGGGCCAGAAGCAATTGAGAGGCCGGAGCGGCCGGTCGAATTCCAAAAGTAAGTGCAGCCAAGCGAGCGAAGACAATCTTCGACCCCTTTGTCCCCGGTTCCGCTGTCTCGTAATTTAGTGAAATGAATCCGATCCTCGACCAAACCATTCCATCTAAGAACCGCAGAGAGATTCAGCTCCTTTTGCTGTGTGCCAGACGGTCCTTAGAACCGGAAAGCGTCAAGCAAATCAGGCTGCTCTCGACCGAGGATATCGATTGGGATTGTCTTGTAAATAAAGCGTGTGCACACAAACTGCAGTTCCTACTCTACCGCTGTTTAAAAAGCGCCTGTTCCGAATCGCTCAACCATCCCGCCCTCGTGCAGCTAGATAGGCTCTATCTGCGCAATGTGGCCTACAGCCTTCGCATTACGCGACAGTTTTTCGAAATCATGGATTTGCTGGGTGATCACGGTATTCAGGCCATGCCGTTCAAAGGGCCAGTATTGTCAGAACTGGCTTACGGTGATCACACCCTGCGCCCGATCGGAGACCTGGATCTTTTGGTTGACCGCCAAAAGGCCTTCAGATCCCTCGAGCTTTTAATCGATCAGGGTTTTCGAACCGAGCTTGCACTCGATTTTGAACAATTCTGGGCCTATTCAGCCAAAAAGAACGGCATGGCATTGTATCACCCCGGCAGCGATTTAACCCTGGACCTTCATTGGGAGATGACCGGCAATTATGCTTTTGAGCCGCTGGTGTTGAGCCGCATGAGCCTGGATATGTTTCAAATGGACCTGGCCGGCAGGACCCTGCCCCAACCCTGCCTGGAAACACTTCTGATTTATCTGTGTCTTTGCGGTACCCGTGATTGTTGGAAAGACCTGGAGTCCGTCAGCGCTGTTTCCGGGCTGATCGCAGGACATCACAACTGGGACTGGCTGAAAGTCCAGCGAATTGCTGATCGCCTGAGCTGCCGACGGATGGCGTCACTGGGCCTCTTGCTGGCGTTTCATCTTTTTGATAGCAACCTGCCGTCGACTGTTTTAAACACTGCAGCAGACGACCCCATTGTTTCGAATCTTGCTTCCGAAGTGTGTCAATATCTGCTTGCTGCCGACGAATCGGAGGCGGTCGCAAACAGGAAATCGAAATTCTCCACCTTTCATATCAGGGCCAGAGACCGGTGGCCGGAAAAACTTCGCTACTGCAAACATCTGCTACTTAATGCTACCGACCAGGAATGGCGAAGCTTCCCGCTACCTGCCGGATTATCCTTTCTGCACACGCTGCTGCGGCCCCTGCGCCTGTCCATGACATTCCTCTCGCGGACAATAGGCCATAAAGGTCCGGGAATCAGATGACAGAAAACAGAGGACGGGAGACAGAAGACAGAGGACCGAGGACAGATGACGGATGGTCGACGATAGATGGCAGACAGCGGTTGATCGAAAACAAAGCGGGTGACGCCTTGCGAGTGGCAGGATCAAGGTGTCTATTGGTGGGGCCTGCAGGCTTTAACGGTCAATAAAGGTCCTGTTTTTAGATGTTTTTTAGGAATGCTGCAGCTGGGATAATCGATCATGAATCTCACAATGGATACTAAACTCGTGGTGCCGGAAGACGTCCTGATTCAGGACATGCAGGATGAATCGGTTCTGCTCAACCTGGACAACAGCTGTTACTACGGCCTCGACAAGACCGGGACCCAGATGTGGCGCGCCCTGTCGGGATCGGAATCGGTTTAGCAAGCCTATGACGATCTGTTGGCCCGGTTCGACGTTGAGGCCGATGTCCTGCGCCGCGATCTCTTCGGGCTGATCAAAAAACTAATGGACAACGGCCTGCTGAAGGTTAGCGATGCCTAAGTGGGAGAAATTCAAAGCCCTGTCCCGCTGGGAGCTGGGATTGCTAGGCAAGGCCTTGTTTCTGCTGCCGGCCACCGCCCTGGCGCTGCGCCTGATGGGATTTAAGGTTGTACGCTCGGCGATGAAATGCGGTTTGCCGCCAGCCGGACTTTCAACAGAGGCCGAAAGCCTGGAGCGGGCCCGAAAGATTGCCAAAATTGTACAAGCAGCTGCCGCGCGCATACCTTGGGGCGCCACCTGCCTGCCGCGATCTATTGTGCTGTGGCGGTTATTGCGCCACCATGGGGTCGAATGCGATCTCCGCTTGGGGGCAAGGCATGAGAACGGAAATCTGGAGGCGCATGCATGGGTGGAGGTGGACGGCGTGGTTTTGAACGATACGGCGGATGTCGGCGAACGGTTCGGACTGTTGGAACCGAAGGCCCATCGTGAAGGAAACTCTTAATTTTCACGCAAAGACGCCAAGGCGCGAAGACTATTTAAATTTTAACCTCTTTCTTTTGCGAGCTTTACGTCTGCGCGAGATAGGTTATTTGTAGTTTCATATAAATGCTAACTCTGGCTGTGGAGCATCCAGTCCAATCGCAAAATGAAACTAATGAACATCGAATAATGTATTCTGTCTAATATAAAAAAATGCTTAAGCGGAGCGATTCCATCCTTCGAAATTCGTTATTCGACATTCTGCGGTTCGCTTTTAATGAGGTTTTATACAAGGAATCACCGGAAGGCGATTAAAATTCAAGCACCCACTCAACAATAGCAACAACACCAAATGAGCGGTATTGCGGGCATATATAATCTGGACGGTCGCGCGGTGGACCCGGAATTGCTGGAACAAATGACCGCTGCCATTGCCCACCGGGGTCCGGATGGATCGGGAAAATGGATCCATCGCAACGTGGGATTCAGCCATCAAAAGCTGTCAACCACACCGGAAGCGTTGCGTGAAACCCAACCCCTTTACGACGACGACCTGAAGCTCGGCCTCACCTTCGATGGGCGCATCGACAACCGGGCGGAAATCAGGGAGTTACTGGAGGCGGCCGGTGCGCGGCTGCGTACCGACAGCGATGCTGAAATGGTGTTGACGGCCTACCGCTGCTGGGGTAAGGCCTGTGCCGCGAAAATCCTGGGCGACTTTGCCCTGGCCGTCTGGGACGCCGGCAACCGCCGTCTGTTCTGTGCCAGGGACGTTCTCGGAATCCGGCCATTTTACTATTACTTCGACAGTCGCACGTTTATCTTCGCCTCGGAGCTCCAGCAGATTTTCAGGCTTCCCCTTGTTCCACGGGAGCCCAACGAGGGGATGATCGGCGAGTACCTGGTCAGTGCGGTCAACAATAAGGAAGAGACGCTCACCAAAGGGATTTTGCGCCTGCCGCCGGCACACCTGCTGATCGTCGAGCCCGGCCGGATACGCAAGCAGGAGTACTGGTAGCTCGATCCCGGGAAAAAAATCCGCTATCGCCGTGATCAGGAATATGCCGATCATTTTTTGGAGATCTTTACCGAGGCGGTGCGCTGCCGCATGCGAAGCCTGGATCGGGTGGGGGCCCAGCTAAGCGGCGGGCTGGACTCATCGGCCGTATCCAGCGTGGCCCAATCGCTGATTCGCAGCGGTGCGGCATCCACCAACGGCTTCGAGACTTTCTCGATCGTCTTTCCGGGGTGGATCTGCGACGAAAGCGAATACAGCCAGGCCGTGAACCGCAAGTGGGGGATCCGCGGCAATGCCCGGTCCCCGACGATCCGAAAGCGATTCGGCTACGAAGCCCAGGTGGACCGATTTCTAGACATCCCGGATTACCCCAACGGGACCATGTCCGATGCGATTGAAAGCCTGGCCAAGCAAAAGGGCATCGCCGTACTGCTGAGCGGGCTGGGCGGGGACGAGTGGTTTACCGGCAGCCAATTTCATTATTGCGACCTTTTGAGAAAGCTCCGAATCGGCGCCTTTATCCGGCAGACCCGCCAGGATTTCGGCCGCTATGCAGTCATCCCGTACCCATCGAAGCACCTGCTGAATTATTCAGTGCGACCGCTGATTTCCGAGAATATCCTGCGTGGCCTCAGGGGCTTGATTAATCGCTCCGATACGACACCGGCGTGGATTGAACCGGCTTTTTCCCGCGCAATCGGCCTGCCCGAGCGTATGCGCCGGGAAGTTGACTGGCGGCGTTTCTCCAGTTGTGCCCAAGGGGCGCTGTATACCGCCTCCACCAGCGGCTTTCAGACCCACGCCATCGAGATGGAAGAACGATCGGCATCCAATTTCGGTATCGAAGTGCGCCACCCCTTTCACGATCGCCGGATTATCGAGTTCGCCATGGCCATCCCGGAAGGGCAGCGCAGCCGGGGAGTTTGCGATAAATTCATTTTGCGCCGGGCCATGCGGAACTATTTGCCCGAGACGGTCCGGCGGCGCCAAACTAAGGCGGAATTCTCCCAGGTTTTTAAGAAAGCACTGCAGGCTCAGGGGGGTGAGTCCATATTCGATTCCCTTTCCATTGCAGCCGCGGGATGGGTGGACGCAACCAAGATCAAGCGCATGTACAAGCAGTTCAAACAGCTCAACATACCGGAAGACCGGGCCATAAACACAGATCTCTGGTCGTTCTGGCACGTTTTTGGTATTGAACTCTGGTTTAATCGTGTATATAATCAAAAATACTTTCAGGTGGAAGATATGCGAATCCCAGAGAAATAGCCGTTGGTTAAAGCCGACGAATAGGAGAAGAACCATGAAAGAAGAAAAGAGTAGTGATTCTTCAGAAAAAACGAAAGACAGGGAACCTTATGTACCGCCTGAACTTTGTGTCTACGGTCCCTTGGAACGGCTGACCCAGATGCCGGGCGGTTCGGTCCAGGCTGAAGGCAATAGCGGGAAGCCGCACAAAAAAAATCGTCCCGGTGGCGGTAAGAAAGGAAAAAAGAAGAAAAAATCAAAGAAAAAACGTCGCGGCAAAAAAAAGTAGCCTGCCGGATGGAGTTTAATCTTTCCGGTCTATCAGCCGAGATCCCCATCTCCTATGTCTCCCTTGAATTCTTGATCATCTTTTAGAAACCCATCAGCTCTCGCCCTTTGTCACCCAACACCTACGACATCTGCGGATTGACCATCAAAAGCGAGCTTCCCATACCGTTGCTCTTGCCCTCCGATGGGCCGAAACCGGATTATGAGTTTAAACTCCTGACATCAGCCAGGGCCCCGGCGTGTCGCTGGAAACACCATTTCAAGCTGCCCGATGGGCGGCCCTGGATGTCGGTGGCCGGGTTGCCTTCAGACTTCCATTTAAGCTTTCCTAAACTGGCTCATTTCAGCGTAAGCGCTGCAGCCAAAGAGATTTGCTGTTACTGCAAATCGGAAATTTCCCCGGTAACCCTGTTGCATCTGTTTTTAGATCTGGTGATGCCACTGATATTAAGCCAGCAGGAAAAATTGGTGCTGCATGCCGGAGCGGTGATGATCTCCGGTAAGGTAATCGCCTTTATTGGCGGAACCGGACAGGGAAAATCGAGTATCACTGCAAGCTTCGGTCAAAAAGGATTCCCCGTTGTGGCCGATGATTGTCTGGTTATCGAAGATAAGGGAAGACATCGTATCTGTACACCGCTCTATCCCGGCCTGCGGTTATGGCCCGACGCCGTTTTTGAGTTATTCGGGGGCGATCTGATTCTGCCGGCGGTGGCGCACTACACCGAAAAACGCCGGCTCGGGCCGGATACCGGGCTGCTGGATTTCTGCCGGGAACCCGGTCCTCTCGAGCACATGTACGTGTTGTCCACCCGGCCAGAAAGAAAGTACGGTCAGGCCGTGACCATCGATCCGCTGTCGCCCCGGGAGGCACTCATGGAACTGGTCAAGCATCCCTATCGCCTGGGACTCAATCCCCGGCAAAGATTGAAGCACGAATTTGAAGCCATCGGCCGGCTGGCTAACTCGCTGGCTGTTTCCCGCTTATATTACTCTCGCGATTATGCCTTGCTGCCTGAGGTGCATGGGGCGATTTTGGCCGATCTCGATCAGGATTGATCCGTCGGCCCGGCTTGGAAGCTATTTCGCCAGCCGATTGTGGTTTGATCCACAGATTTCGCAGATTACACAGATGATTATCAAACCTGGTTGCCCCTGAAATCAATTAACGATTAACTAATAACCTATAACCAAAAACGCCTAATTGAGCGCTTTTTTCTCAATTAGGCGTTTTTGCGTGACGGCGGTGAACTGCTTATTCTAGTTTCTAACTCGGCGTGACCTGCTAATTTTCACTGTCACCAATCTAGACCGCACTGGCAGGATCCAAATCCAGTATCGGCGGCTGTTCCAGTACGGGAAAAGTCGGCGGGGCGGTGTCCTCCGGCTCAAAGCCTTCGGCTTCATCCGACGCCCCGGTCGCCAGGGCCGTGCTGACCGCCTGAGTATTCAGGTCAACCACGGTCTCGGATTTTTCGACAACTCGTTCCGCAGCTTGAACGCTGATCCGATCGGGGCTGATCTGGGCGACCACCCGAGCCGTATCCGTTACCTGGACGATTACCGCCCGGGTATTGTTGGCCGCATTGAGCGCAGCCTGGGCCAGGGGCGGATTGTCCGTCTGCTGCGCCATAGTGGCGATGTTGGAGATCAGCAAGTTGGTTTGTTCGGCCACATTCAGGGCGGTGGAAGTCAAGAAAGCGTCGGCCGTATCGGTTGAAACTGACAGAACGTCCGAAATCACATTGGAAGTCTGTCCGGCCATGTTGAGGGTTACCAAAGCAAGCCCGGTATCGCCGGTCTTTTGAGCCACATCTGCCAACCCTAAAAGCAATCCGGCGGCGGTATTGGCCTGCTGCAAAGCCACTTTTGAAAGGTCCCCGTCCCCGCTCGCCTTAGCCTGCATCGCGGCAATTTTAGCATTTTGCAGCAGGTCACCGACATGTTCCAGCAGCGTTTCATTGTCTTCCTGTGCCAATACCGTTGCGCCGGTTAGAAACAGGGCTGCTGAAAACACATAAATGATGACCGCTGACAGGAATTTGGAATATATTGAAAGGTTATTCATGGGCGTCTCCATTGGGAATGGGTCGTCCGTAACCATGAGGTATTGTATTTATAGCATTTATAAAGCCTGCAAATCAAGCGCAATCTGGATGCCGTTAGTCACATCAAGCATCGGGTTGGGCTTTCAGTATCCCATCCCATTTATCGATGTTGCGATGAATCTCGTCTTATATAGAATGAAATAATTCCAATTATGCAGGCCGTCAATATCGATTCTTAAAAAAAGCGGGCGACTGCTTGTACAATTTATCTGTATTACGGATTTTTTATATCGGCATGGTTGCCGTAGCCGGGACCGATCGAATAGGTATCGGCGGGGCGATCACTCGAAGAGGTGCAGATCGACATAGCTGGCCAGAATTCCAGCCGAAGCTCTTGGCGGCCGCACCAGCAAATAGTGATCCACAATTGCATGGGTCAGCTCGTGGCTGAGCATGCCTTCATCCAGGTCCTTGTGGTTGACGTAAACGGCATTGAGGGAGTAGACGTACCAGGCTCGATATCTACCCGGTTTTTGATGGATGCGATAATAGTTGTCAAAAAGCTGTTCTTTGTCGCGGCAGATGTAAATTTGGACCTTGTCCATGCGTTTGTACATGCCGAGCAGTTGCTGTGCCCGTTCGAAGATGCCATCCACCTTTTTCCTGATGCTGTCATTGACACTTTCGGAATCCGGTCTGAAGAACGCTTTCAACGCACCCCAATCTTCGGTATAATAGGCAATCCTGCGGTCAAATTGTTTAAGATCTCGGTGGCTTTGGTAATTGATGACAGTGTGGCGGGTTTCAAGCCGACGCCAGTTGGTCTCCCCGGTAGCCCTCGCGGGTACCCCGACAGCCGGGCTTCCCGGGAACAGAGCCATCCAGCCAAGAAAGATGAGAGTTGCCGTTAAGAATCGCTTCAACATAACAGTGGGGAGTATCGGCATATGGGATTAACTTCTTTAGTCAACAGATTTCACATATGACCTGGGTTCGAGATGGAGATTGCGAAATCCGTCGTGCATCTACGAATGAATATACCAATATTTCTAATAGAGGCAAGCCCTTTGTTGGTCTTATTGACGTTTTTTTTCAGCTGCCCGGTCTGGGCTTAAATCGAAAGGAGTAGGGGGGCTTCACGCTCGAAGGATGGGCAGTCGGTTGGCGAAAGCGATTTCTGATTGCCGAAGACGCCGCCAAGGGCTTCGGCTGAAAACTGACAGAATAAACGTGCTAAGACTTTATAACCGTACCGGCTGCGGATTTGCGCTCCAATATGCTCGCCAGGGTTTGCGGCCCCTGCCATTGGATGATGTGAACCCTGGCAACCTTTTTTTCCAGGGCCGCGAAGGCAGATTCCATTTTAGCCACCATGCCGCCTTCGATGATACCGTCGGCAATCAGGTTTTGCGCCTCTTTAACCGCAAGTGACGCCTGGGTTCTGCCGTCAACCAGAACCCCCGGCACGTCGGTTACAAAAACCAGATCGGTGCAGCCGGCGGCGGCCGCCAGCGCAGCGGCCGCCGTGTCGGCATTGACATTAAATGAATCCCCGTTTTCATCAGCTGAGATGGGAGATATCACCGGCACCTTATCCGATTGGATGGCCCTTTCAACCGCTGCGGGATTTATCTGTTTGATTTGGCCGACAAAACCCAGGTCTCGGCCGTTTCGGGTGAGTGGCTCAACGATAAACAGCTCCTCGGTTTTGCCGGACATCCGCAGGCAGGGTACACCGTTGGCCTCCAGCCAAGCGGAAATGCGCTGATTGACGGTGCCGGACAACACCGCCTCCACGATCTTGATGTCGGCCGCCCGGGTGATCCGGATGCCGTCGATAAATTCGGTCTTGCGGCCGGCATCTTTCAGCGACCGGGAGATCTCGGCCCCGCCGCCGTGAACGATGATTACCTCTGCGGTCTTGTTGGCTTTAATCGCCTCGGCCAGTGCCCGGAAGCCCCCCTCGTTTTCGAAGGCCCGCCCGCCAATTTTAATCAATATTCTGTTTACCATTGCATCCTCGGTAAGTATTCTCGATTTTAACCCCTGACCGGAGACAAGAAACCAGGAGCCAGATTCCAGCAGCCGCATGCCAGATACCAGTGGCCGGATGCCGGTAACCGGTGACCAATAACCAGATCTCTGATGCCAGATATCAGAAGACAGAAGTCGGATGACAGAGGTCGGACGACTGAGGACAGACGTCAGAGGTCAGAAAACAGAATCCACATAGCTCTGCCTCATCTCGCTCTGCTAAGAGCCGCATTCCATATGTCCCACCCCTTACGACACGACCAGTTGTCGGGCCCCACCCCCGAATGCCGTTGGCCGAACACCGAAGGCCGTCTGTTTCACCCCGCACTCCGCATAGTGTGAGGCCCTATCAATCTGAAATCCGAAATCTAGAATCCGCAATCGATAGACCCGCAGCTCGTACACCGCAACTCGTACCCCGCAACTCGCAACCCGCAACCCGAATCCGCTACATGTTCTCCAGAACACCGATACCCAGCAGATCCAGGCCTTTTTTCAACACCACTGCGGTGGCTTTGATGAGGGCGAGTCTGGCGTTGACCAGCCGGGGGCTGCCGGCCTGGATCACTGGATGTTTATTGTAGAACTGATTAAATGCCTTGGCCGTATTAAATACGTGGACGGCAACTCGCGACGGATTGAGCTCCATTACGGCGCCTTCGACCTCGGCCGGGAACTCCATCAACTGCTGCAGCAGCTGCACTTCCTCCGGGTTGCCGAGGGTCGCAAAATCCGCCTGTTTCAGCTCCGGACCGGTGAAAGCGGCTTTTTCCAGGATCCCGAAGATCCGGGCATAGGCATACTGGCAGTAAGGGCCGGTAAAGCCATCGAAAGAAATCGATTCGGCAGGATCGAAATTGATGCTTTGGGTGGGCCGCACCCGCAGCAGGTAGAATTTAATCGCCCCGATACCGATTTTTCCCGCCCGGCGGGCCACTTCGTCGCCCGAAAGGGCGCCATCCGGGTCCCGTCGGCGGATTTCATCTTCCGCCAGATTCTTCATTTCGGCGATCAGGTCGTCGGCATCGACGATTTTTCCCTCCCTGGATTTCATCTTGCCTTCGGGCAGATAGACCATGCCGTATGACAGGTGATAGCAGTCTCTGGCCCATTCATACCCCAGGTCAAACAGTATCTGAAACAGACATTTAAAATGGTATTCCTGCTCGCTGCCGACCACATAAATGGAAAAATTCAGGTTGTGCTCTTCTATCTTCAAGATCGACGTGGCGATATCCTGGCTGATGTAAAGACTGGTGCCGTCGGGTCTCAGCACCGTGACCTTTTTAGGGTCGCCGTTTTTTTCGCGACCAAATTCTTCGGCCGGCAGCTCGAAGACGGTGTTGCCGCGCGCGTCCTTGGCAAACACCTGGGCCTCCTGACCTTTTTGGATGACATCCTTGCCAAGCTTGTAGGTGTTCGATTCGTAATAAAAAACGTCAAACTCGAGTCCGAAGTCATGATAGGTTTGTGAAAACCCCTCATAAACCCAGGAATTCATGGTTTTCCACAAATCGACCGTCCCCCGATCGCCGGCTTCCCATTTCTGGAGCATCTGCTGCACCTGGTTCTCCAGGTCGGCATCCCTGTCGGCCTCCCGGGCGAAGCGCACATACCACTTCCCGACGAAATGGTCGCCCTTGATCCCTTCGGAATCCGGCTTAGAACCATTGCCCCAGCGCTGCCAGGCGAGCATACTTTTGCAGATGTGAACACCGCGGTCGTTAACCAGGTTGGCCTTGACGACCCGATGGCCGGTGGCCTCGTACAGGCGGGCCACCGACATGCCCAAGGCCCCATTGCGCAGGTGGCCCAGGTGCAGGGGCTTGTTGGTGTTCGGTGATAGATATTCGACCATAACCCGCTTGTCATCCCCGGTAGTGGACTCTCCGTAGCTGTTCCCCCGGGCAATAATTTCCGAGCAAATATCACCGAAAAGCACCGCCGACGATATGGTCAGATTAAGATAGGGTCCTGCCGCAACCGCTTTTTGCAGAACTTCATCCGGCATTATGTTGGCAGCCAACTCTGCAGCGATTGCAGCCGGTGGTCTGCGGAATTGTTTGGCCAGCGGAAAGCAGGCTACCGCAAAATGGCCCAAGTCGGGATTCGGCGGAAATCCTATCTGTAGATCCTCGGGCGTTTGATTAAATTGTTTTTGAGCCGCTGTCGCTATTTTTTCAAGCAGCGATTCCTTCAGTTTTCGAAGTGGCATTCCGGTTTCCTTTGAAAGGGAAAATGGCATCCTCAATATAAGGCGTTGCGAAGCGTAAAAATATGACAGAAAAATGACCGACGTTCAAGAAGAATCGATCAGCTGCAGGGTGCCGCCATCGTGATCATATCATCAGAGGACAACCAAAAGAAAACACATCCAAGCCGTCAGGGCGCTAAGGTTTCAATTTATCAGTTATTTTTAATATCTGGTGGGATTAGTGAAAAAACCACAACATAATGTGGTCATTCCATTCTTGACACACAACGCTTTTTTTGCCATAGTTACCGTTTAGGATCGAATTTCAGCTCAACGATATTTGGGAGGAGAATAAAATGGAGAAATATGCCGAGCAGACCCAACAGGAATTTGAAGGATGGGATGAATTCATCAACAAACCCGTAGATGAAAAGCTGGAAGCATTCAAGCAAAACGGCCGCATTTTTGACGTCATTTATGCCCAGCAGTTTGACAGAGAATTCCTGGATTCGATGTGCAACCTGGCCGACATGATCCGGTTGCTGGCCAAAACCAAAGTGGGACAGAGCAAGCTCAGACACCTGCTGCCCCACAAGCGTGCCATGCTCTATTTTGTTCAGCCTTCAACGCGAACTTTTTTGTCTTTTCAGAATGCCTGCCACATTTTAGGGCTGGCCACTTCAGAAATCCGGGGTACCTCCACCAGTTCCGAAGTCAAGGGAGAATCGCCGGAAGACACCATTCGTACCTTCGCCAGCTATGTCGATCTGATCATTTCAAGACATCCGGAGGCCGGATTCGCCGAAAAAACCGCCTGGGTGCTCAACCAGACCGAACATCCTGTACCGGTATTAAACGGTGGTTCAGGGCCCGATCAACATCCCACCCAGGCCCTGTTGGATATTTACACCCTCGAGCGGGAATTCAGAACTATCGGCGGGATGGACGGCAAGAAGATAGCCATGGTTGGGGATTTGAAACGCGGGCGTACCGTGCGTTCTTTGAGCTATCTGATGAAAAACTATAAAGATGTCGAGCTGGTCTACGTTGCCCCGGATGTATTTAAAATGAAAGATGACATTAAGGAGTTTTTACACAAGCATCAGATCCCGTTTTATGAAACCGACGATTTCGAAAGTGTCATGCCGGAAGTCGACGCCATCTATATGACCCGGATTCAAAATGAGTATTCGGAAGATCCCACCAGCGAGGGAGAAACCTATCCGGATTTTCATTTGAGAAAAGATCATTTGTCCAAGATTCAAACCCACTGCGCCATTCTGCATCCGCTGCCCCGGCGCTATGAGATCGATATTCGCATCGACAAAGACCCGCGGGCCGCCTACTGGCGCCAGGAGCGCTGCGGCATGTGGATCCGGACCGCCTTGATTGCCTATATTTACGGCGTGGAACAGGTGATATTCGACGAGTTCTCCTAAACGCGGCCGTCTCCTCCGAGAAAGCCTGTAGTCTATGTGATAGCGGTTTCCCAGCTGCGATGAATCAATCACTAATGGTCCAATCCTGACTGGAAAGCCGCTTTTTACATCTTGGTGTCAAAGAACGCTCCGCACTCGATTAACCACCAGGCAAATTATCAGCGTTTACCTTACTTTTTGGGGAGTGTTTTCAAAACCTCAGATCGCGTCCAAAGGCCCCGCATAGCGGGATGACCTGTCTATTTTATACAATTTAATGTATGCCTCAAGGCGTGGCTTGATGAGAAAGCGCCATCCGCCTTAGATGGATGAGCATTTCAAAGAAACCCATGATGCACCTTTGAAAAATCAGATCGATGCGAATCCAGCTTTGAGGGGCAATCCGCCTCCGGTGGATTAGATGAGGTTTGGAAACCACTTCTAATTTTTTCCGTAAACACATATATTTTGAAAATAACATAGCGGTTGTCACGCATATAATTATTTGGGCATGTAAGACCTTATATGATCTCCTGTTAGCATATCTGGCAAACGGAACCTAATTTTGACAACCGGTATAACCAGTAACAAATAACACCAGATTGAGCATTTTTACGCTCAGGCAGGCTTAAGCCTTGACAGCGGGGATGATCCGGGCCATATTTTTGGATTAATTGGAAAAAAACCGGAAGTTTTAACGGAGCGGTATCCAGCACCGCCAGGAAAACAATTATGGAATACATCGAGCCACCGCCGCAGCGAGCGCCGGACGAAAACAAAGCCGGGAAGAAATTTCGCAAAGTACTAGACAAGCCCAAAGAAGACAGCCACATTGTCATCCAGAAAGCCCAGGTCCGGGATGTGGAAGAAATCCTCGCCCTGGTCAACGGCTATGCTGCTTCCAATTTAATGCTTCCCCGGGGGCCTCAATATCTATACGAGAATATCAGGGACTTCGTGATTGCCAGCGATCCGGATGTCCCGGTGTACAGCCTGACGGAGACCCGGGAAGTATTAAATCTTTTGGTTGCCTGTGGGAGCCTGCACGTCCTCTGGGACGATATTGCCGAGATCAGGGCCCTGGCGATCCATCCGGATTACCAGCATCTGGGACTGGGCAGCAAAATCGTCGAACACATGAAAGCGGAGGCCAAAACAATCGGTATCCACCGGTTGTTTACCTTTACCCTGACTGAAGATTTTTTCAAAACGCTGGGGTTTCACAAGATAATACGCAAGGATTTGCCGCCCAAGGTCTGGGGCGAATGCAGCCGCTGCCCGAAATATTTCCAGTGCGACGAGGTCGGTATGGTTCTGGATCTCTAGCTTGAGACCTTGTAATTTCGTTGGCTGAATCAAGGCCCAGCAATATTTTTAAGGTCAGCGCATTGTTCCCGACTCTGGAATAATGGAATAGTGGAATGATGGTTTATAACCGGATGTTGTCCATCTTAATTCTATCATTGTAACGAATAAATTCTATCATTGTAACGAATAGCCCAACCAAGGGGCATCTTCGGTGTCCTTTTCGAGTTGTGAACCCGACCGCCCGGAGGTTAGAACCCATTTTTCCAATATTCCAGCATTGCAACATTCCAATTGGGACAAAGATCTTTACTGGCAATCTTTAAAAAAGCGCTTGAGATTTATAGGTAGTGGATCATGGTCACGCCGGATACGCCCAACAACCTGTCAGCCGCATCGGTCGTGAATCCCGCGACCTTTTTGGGCTGCAAGATGGCCCTGGATTTTGCCGAGGCGGATGTGGATGTGGTCGTCTGCGGGGTGCCCTACGATCAATCCACCACCGGACGTCCGGGCGCGCGTTTTGGGCCGGCCTGCATCCGCAGCGCCTCGGCCAACCTGGCCTGGGAGCTTCGCCGCTGGCCCTGGGATTTTAGTGTCTTTGATATCCTCGGCATTGCCGACTGCGGTGATTTTCCGATTGACTCCGCCGCAGGAGAAGGCATGCCATCCCAGGTCCAGTCGCACGCCTCCCGGATACTGGCGCAGGATAAAACCATGCTGACCTTCGGCGGCGACCATTACATCAGTCTGCCGCTGCTGCGGGAGCACGCCAAAAAATGGGGCCCTTTGGCCCTGCTTCAGTTTGACGCGCATACCGACACCGAACGGGAACCCGATCAGTCCAACCACGGCACCGTCTTCTCAGAGGCGCAGCAGGAGGGCCTGATCGATCCCCGGCGATCGGTGCAAATAGGTATCCGCAGCGAATATCTCAAAGACCGTCACCGTTTCAGGGTTCTCGACGCGGACTGGATCATGGATCACAGTGCCGCTGATATTATCAGCGCTATCAAACAGGCGGTCGGCAACCAACCGGTTTATGTGACCTTCGACATCGACTGTTTGGACCCCGCCTATGCGCCGGGAACCGGAACTCCGGTGGTCGGCGGTTTGTCTACCGCTTTGGCGTTAAGGGTTATCCGCGGTCTGGTCGGTCTGAAATTGATCGGCATGGATATCGTCGAGGTTTCACCACCCTATGATCATGCCGAAATCACCTCCCTGGCGGCGGCCACGATCGGGCTGGAGTTTCTCTATGTCCTGGCTGCCGGTATGAAAGAGAGGATAATTTAAATGCGAAGGCTCTGGCCGGATAAACCAGGGCCCTGTAGAAAAAATTAATCACGTAAGCACGAAAGGACCGCAACACGGAAAAATTATGACCTTCGTTTCGTGCTTTTCAGCTTTCGTTTTTTCGGGCTGAAATTCGTCTCCGGCGGAGTCACAGAAAACAGATAACCGAGAACAAAGTGCCGCCCTATGAAGACCGACGAAAAACTGAACAAGCGGATTGCCTATGAGAAAATGCTGGCGGGCATTTCCGAGCGTGCCGTTGCGATCGACGATCTCGACCGATTCCTGGACGGCTCCCTGCGGCGCATGGGGGGCATACTGGATGTCAGCCGTATTTTCATTTTCACCTACCGGCCGGTGTCAGAAACCTTTGCCTGCATCTGCGAATGGGTGGCCCGGGGCATCACCTCCCTGGCAGCCTTGGATGAACTCAAAATCACCATCCCCTGGGGTACACGGCAGCTCAAGGACGGCAAGATTATCAATTATGAGAACACCCGCAACATACCGGGGGATCATTACCGCGCAAGGCTGCTGGCCGCTGATGTCAAATCCACCTTAAACGTCCCCCTGTTCATCAAGGGCGACCTTTATGGTTTTATGGGATTCGATGAATGCCGTTATCACCGCCAATGGATCGACGAGGATGTCTACATTCTGACCACCGCCGCCCAAATCATTACCCGGGCCATTGAAAACAAGAAATATGAGCAGGAGTTGGAGCAGCACCGCAGCCGCCTGGAGTCTATTTTTGCCAGCGTTCAGGACGCCATCATTACGGTGGACACCGACATGAATGTAATCGAGGCCAACAAAGCGGCGGAGAAAATATGCGGGTTTAAGCTGGATACGGGCCAGCCCTTTAGCGATTGCACCACGGAGTGCGATCAGTCCTGCCTTGAAGCGCTGAAGCAAACCTTGCACACCAGGACCACCGTCCAGGATTATCAGATTGAGTGCGGCCACCGGGACCGCAGCAAGCTGATTGCCATGGTCAACAGTTCGCCCCTGATGGACAGCGGGGGAAATTTCGGCGGGGCGGTTCTCGTGATCCGGGACATCACCCGTTTGACCCACCTCGAAAAGGAGTTGAAAGCGCGTCATCATTTTCAAAACATCGTCGGCAAGAGCGAGAAGATGCAGAAGGTCTACAATCTTTTGCAGACCCTGGCCAGCCAGACAACCACCGTCCTGATAACCGGCGACAGCGGAACCGGCAAGGAGATGGCTGCCAAAGCACTGCATTACGGCGGGACGCGGGCAAACGGTCCTTTTGTGACGGTGAATTGCTCAGCACTGGCTGAAAATTTGCTTGAAAGTGAACTGTTCGGACATGTCAAAGGGGCCTTTACCGGGGCCGACAGAAATAAAATGGGCCGCTTCGAGGCCGCCGACGGCGGCACCATCCTGCTGGACGAGATCGGGGATATCTCCCCGCTGATCCAGTTAAAGTTGCTGCGGGTACTCCAGGAAAAAGAATTCGACCGGGTGGGGGAGTCCAATCCGCGCAAGGTCGACGTGCGGGTACTGGCATCCACAAATCGGGATTTGAAGGCCGCCATCCGCACCGGCAAATTCAGAGAAGACCTTTATTACCGCCTCAACGTCATCGAAATCAGTCTGCCGCCCCTGCGCGAGCGCTACGAAGATATACCCTTATTGATCAGCCATTTTTGCCGGGCTTTCCAAAAAAGCTACCAGAAGACGATCAACGGTGTTTCGGATGAGGTCTTGCAGGCTTTTATGAACCATGCCTGGCCGGGCAACGTTCGCGAACTGGAACACGCCATCGAACGGGCCTTCGTGCTGTGCCGGGACCAGACCATCCAGCTGGAGCATATCCCGGCAGAAATCAGAGACCATCGATCCTTCCCCAAACGCCCGGTCAGCCAGCAAAACGGCGACGACCCCGAGATGATCCGGTCTGCCCTGGAAAAGACCGATTGGAATATATCCAAAGCCGCCCGGATTCTGGGAATCAGCCGCTGGACGATGTATCGGCGCTTTCAAAAATATAATATCAGCAGACCCGCCAATAACGTGTAGTACCGCACGGTTTTGTAGTGCTCCAATGTTGTGTCTTGCAATATTTACCGGCATTTTAGTTGGAGGCCAGCCCCTTTGCAGTTTAAGATAACTAATTAAAAATACGTTAGATACATATTTTTTCCTTCCCCGCAGTGTCTGGCATTTTATTTGCTGTTCTATTGTGACCAACAAGGCCGGTATGGACTGGCTCAAGCGCATGTTCGCCTCCCTGGGCCTGCGGCTGCATCACGTGCTGTTCGACACCCCGATGGATCCCCACAAGCCGGACAATTTCCATCCCTGGCACATCGATGTCAACTTCGTGCCGCTGAGATCCGGCCTGTGTATGTACAATTCGGACTGGGCTCCGCGCACGCCGGAAGTATGGGAGCTGTTCAAAAGGAACGATTGGGAACTGATCCCGGCCGCCCGCCCCGGGTGCATAAAAACAAAGTCTACCTGACCGGTCTGTATGAAGGCAAATCCTGGATCTCCATGAACACCTTCTCCCATGATCCCCAGACCGTTTATGTAGAAGCCGGTGAGACGGCCTATTGCGAACAGCTTGACAAATTCGGCTTTGAAGTTGTACCAATTCCTTACGAGAAGGTGATTCCGTTCGGCGGTGCCCTGCACTGTACCACCCTGGACGTCTATCACGAAGGCGACTGCGAGGACTATTTCCCGAATCAGGTTGAAGGTTATTAACAATCCTGTTAAACTGAACCGGTTTGGATTTTTTGCATTCTGCAATTCCCGGGCCTTCATTAAGGATTCTATCCCGTGGTGGTCTTGGGCGGCAGGCGCGCAATTTGGCGCCTGCTGCCTGGAGGGCTGCGGGAATAGTCCTCATACCGGAGATAATTTGGCAGGGCATTTTTCTTTGGTAGGAGAAGCCAATTGAGAGTTTGACTGCCACCTCCGGATCAATCGCATCGACCAATAATTTTGGAGTTCACATTAGCCTGTGCTATCGGTAGTGCGCTATCTGTAGCGAAAGGGGGTATCGATTATGTCCGCAATGGGAATTGGTCTAATTATCTTTATCATTCTATTCTTTGTGCTGGGAATCGGTATGTATTTCCTGGTCCAGGGAAGCGGCAAGCGCTACATTATCGCCGGAAAGAGTCTGCCGTTTTTCCTGATCGGCTCCATGCTCCTGGCGCAATCCCTGGACGCAAACGCCACCATGGGCAATGCCGCCGGGGTCTATTCCGGCGGCTGGTGGGCCGGATTTCAATTCGCATTCGGCCTGGCGGTATGCCTGCTGGTCTGCGGGCTGTTCTTTGCCAAACCGCTGAACCGGATGAATCTGTTGACCCTGCCGGATTTTTATTTCCGCAGATATAACTGGTTGGTCGAGATCCTTGTCTCTCTTCTGATGGCCTTCAGTTTTGCCATCCTGGTGGCCGGCAACTTCGCCGGTTCGGCCTGGATCGTATCCATCGTTTTTGAGATGGACTACGTCATGGCATTGATCATCATTGCGATTTTCATTTTCATTTACACGGTATCCGGAGGCCTTTACTCCTGTGCTGCCACCGACATCGTCCAGATCTATCCGGCCATGATCGGTTTTATCGGCTGCTTTTTCTATCTTTTGGCCGATTACGGCTGGAGCCATTTTTCGGCCGCCATCCCGGACAACTTCGTTAACCTGGCCGGTTTAACCTCCGTTGCCGACGGGGCCCTGCTGAACTGGGCCGGCATCCTGGCCCTGGGTATCGGGGACGTCGTGGCCCTGGATTTTATGGAAAGAATTTTTGCTGCCAAATCCCCTGATGTTGCTCAGCGGGGCTGCTACTATGGCGCGGTAGGCACCGTTATTACCGGTGTTGTGTGCTCCTTCATGGGCTTGATGGGGTTGACGCTCTTTCCCGATATCGCCGATCCACGCATGATTCTGCCGACTTTGGCCCAGGCGCATGTGCCTTTTATTTTCGGGCTGCTGGTTCTGGGTGGCATCATCGGTGCCGGTGCATCGACCGCCGACGGCGGCATCCTGGGTGTTTCCACGGTGCTGGGACGCAACCTGCTGCAAAGAAACATCCTGATGCCCATGGCACGCCGCAAAACAAGTAATCAGAATGATGTTGACAGAACAGATGCGGCCAAGGTTATCTCCGACCGCAAGCTGCTCATCATCAGCCGGGTCATGGCCATACCGGTGGTCGCCTTTGCGATCTTTCTGGCGATCGTCAAGCCCGAACCGGGCATTCTGCTGGTGCTGGCATTCGACGTCGTGTTTGCCGGCGTCGTGGTTCCGCTGACCCTGGGAATCTACTGGTCAAAGGCCAATACACCGGGAGCGCTGGCATCCATAATTATCGGCTCTGTTCTCAGGCTTTATTTGTTCTATACGATTCCCGAACATCTGGCCGGCCTGGATACCATGATCCCACCGGTGGTATCGCTGCTGGTCATGGTTCCGGTGAGTTTGATGACCCAGAAGTCCCACCCGCCCAAGCACCACGTCATCGACGAGGTGCCCGATGACGCTGACGTCCTGGCGGGCCGGGCTTAAAATCGATGATAGCCGCGAGCATTTTTGCTCGAACGGTCATCGCGCTGTTCACAGCATCGGCCCGGCCCGGTGGGGTTGGGCCGGTGCAGGAACCGGTCTTTAACGTGCATTGGAAGCCGGCCAACCCTGCCGCGGCACGGGTTGATCGCCGTTTCTTTTCCGATTGCAAAAATGAAACCCATCCTTTAGGGCTGTTCGGGGTGCCGTACTCAGGGCCCGGCATCCCGGCAGGGTGGTTGCTCCCTTGACCCGCCACCGGGTTTGTCCGGCGGCGGGATTTTCAATCCTAGTGCTTCTAGTGCTTCTAACGCTTGTAAAACAGAGGTGAATGCCCGACAGAGGCTGACATCAGCAGTAGTCGTAAAAACGTTCAGATACATTTGGATATCGGAACGTTTTTTTTAGGTTGGACCTTGGATAAAAATTGCACCGCAATCCTTTATTTTGAGGCTTGCATAAATCAGGAATACGCTCTATGATCACGGCTTCTTATACAAGCTTGATTTACTGTCATTCAAAAAGTTAAGACGATCGGAAATCGAATCGCAGGTACCACGAAATTATACGCGGACCCACCGGGGTCCATCGAACGGAGTCTAAGACCATGAATTTAAAGCGGGCACTTATCTTACTGGTAATCCTCGTACTGATTTTTATCGGAGCGGTTATCGCTGTTTATCCCAATTGGCTGTGGTTCAAGAATCTGGGTTTCGCCTCAGTGTTCTGGACCATGATCGTTGGAAAATTCGGACTGGTTGCAACGGTCTGGTTTTTTATGATTGTCATTCTGGTCGCCAATCTTGTGATTGCCCAGCGCCTCAATCCCCCCGGCGGGCAACGGGCGACGGCTGAAATCGGCGGGTTTCCAATCTCGGGTGTCACCCTTGACAACCTGATTCTAGCTGCCATTCTGGTTGTCAGTTTTTTTATCGCTTCCAGGGCTTCCGAACAGTGGAATATGCTTCTGAGCTTTATCAACCAGCAGCCCTTCGGCACCACGGACCCCATATTCGACAAGGACATCGGATTCTATGTGTTCTCGCTGCCGTTTTATTTGTTTGTCCGCGAACAGCTGCTGATTATGCTTCTGTTCGCCGGTTTGGTGACGGTAATCTGGTATATAAAGGACGGCGGGGTCCAGTTTGTCGGAGAAGTGCTGCTGGCGGACAATCAGCCGAGCTCTCTGCCCAAGATTAATATAGCTGAAAAAGTCGGCAACCACCTTCTGGTGCTGGCCGGTGTCATGGTACTCCTGGTGGCCCTGGGCTACCATCTTAAGGTCTACGGCCTGCTTTACTCCACCCAGGGGCCGGCCTTTGGCGCCAGCTACACGGATGTTCACGTCAGAATCCCTGCCTTCAGGGTCTTGATGGTGCTATCCCTGCTGTGGAGCCTTTTTCTGATCTACAGTTCGCTGCGGCCGAAATTGAAACCGCTGCTTGTCAGCGGGGGCGTGTGGGTTGCCGCCATCGGCATTCTGGCCTACGGTCTGCCGCTCGCAGTCCAGCAGGTCGTGGTCAAACCCAACGAACTGGCCAAGGAATCTCCGTTTATCGCCCACAATATCGAGTATACCCGCAAAGCCTATAATTTGAACAACATCAAGGAGGTCCCGTTTGAAATCGATGAGGATCTGAGCGCGGAGGATATCAGGGGACACGACGTCACGATTCAGAACATCAGGATCTGGGATGAGCGCCCCCTGCTGCAGACCTACCGGCAGATTCAGGCCATCCGGCTCTACTATGACTTCAACAACGTGGATGTGGACCGCTATATGATCGGCGATACCTACCGGCAGGTCATGCTGGCCGCCAGGGAACTGGTGGTCGACCAACTCCCGCCCCAGGCCGATACCTGGGTCAACCGGCATCTGATCTACACCCACGGCTATGGTCTGGCGATGAGTCCCGTCAACGAGGTCACCGATGAAGGTCTTCCACAGCTGATGATCAAGGATCTGCCGCCGGCGGTGGACATAGACCGCAAGATCGACCGACCGGGAATATACTACGGCGAAAAGACCGATGAGTACGTCCTGGTCAAGACCAGCGCCCAGGAGTTTGACTACCCCAAGGGGGACAGCAACGTCTACGCCGATTACGAGGGCAAGGGCGGTGTTGCCATAGATTCCTTTCTGAAGAGAATCCTGTTTGCCATCGAATTCCAGGATCCCCAGATACTCTTTACGACTTACTTGACGCCCGAAAGCCGGATTATGTTCAACCGCCGGATCAAGCAGCGGGTTAAAGCAATCTCCCCCTTTCTGGCCTATGACACCGATCCCTACATGGTGGTTTCAGGGGGCCGGCTTTACTGGATCCAGGATGCCTATACGATATCCAACATGTATCCTTATTCCAAGCGGTCCAAAAACCCCTTCAGAAGCATCGGGCTCAATTACATCCGCAATTCGGTCAAGGTCATTATCGACGCCTATGACGGCGATGTCAGCTATTACATCATCGATGGGCAGGATCCGATCCTCATGACATACTCCCGGGTCTATCCGGATCTGTTTAAATCCCTTGACAAGATGCCGGCGGACCTCAAAAATCACCTGCGCTATCCGGTCGACAAGTTTGAAATCCAGGTGCAAACTTACTCCCGCTATCACATGCAGGACATCCAGGTGTTCTACAACCAGGAGGATCTCTGGGAACCGCCGGATGAGATTTACGGCGACAAGCGCCAGATGATGAAGCCTTACTATATTATCATAAAGCTTCCCGAAGAGGACAAAGAGGAGTTCCTCCTGATGCTCCCCTACACACCGGCCAAAAAAGACAACATGATCGGCTGGCTGGCGGCCCGCAGCGACCTGCCCAATTACGGCAACCTGATCGTCTACAAACTGCCCAAGGAAAAGCTGGTTTACGGACCGATGCAGATCGAGGCCCGCATCGATCAACAAACCGAAATTTCCCGGGAGCTGAGCTTGTGGGACCAGCGCGGCTCCAGGGTCATCCGGGGCAACCTGCTGGCCATTCCGATGAGCAATGCGTTTACCTACGTGGAGCCGATTTATCTGGAAGCCAAGCAGGAGGTCAAGGCGGCGGTGCCGGCGCCGCAATCCCAAACCGGGGTCAAGCCCAAGAAGGATCCGGCCGGCAGACCGGCCAGAAAAGGCAGCACCACGACGGCGTCGCTGCCGGAGTTAAAGCGGGTGATCGTGGCCCTGGGCAACCGGGTGGTGATGGAAGAAAGACTCAACCAGGCTTTGAACCGGGTGCTGGGAAGCGAGATCGTCAAGAGCCAGGCGGCCTCTGCGGTCCAGCCGACGACAGGGGCAGTTCCGGATCTGGGTGCTCGAGCACTCCAGTACTACCAGAAGGCCAAAGACTACCTGCGGCAGGGCGATTGGGCCGGATACGGCCGCGAACTGGACAAGCTCGAAAGCATCCTGGAACAGTTATCCAAAACTGCCGCGAACGGCGACTGAATGTCGAGGTAGATTTGCAACCGAATGAGTATTCAGGGAACTTTGCGGGGCATTAGTCCCAGTCTCGCTCATGGAATAATGGAATAGTGGAATGTTGGGATATTGGGTTTATAAAGGATGTTATCCATTTTGTTTTTATTTTCGTTACGCTTGAGTCGAATGTTTGACCGAAATTAGAGCATACCCTCAGAGCCGGGTACCCAGACCCATTTTTGCAGTACTCCAACATTCCATCATTGCACTGGCGGTCTCGCACCGGTATGCATCTTGTTTTGACAATAACGCGCGAAGATGGTAACTAAACCATAACTATCGCTGGGGGAGCCGTACAACATAGGCTGAGAGGAGGCGGATCGCCTCGACCCCTGGAACCTGATCCGGATAATGCCGGCGCAGGGATGTGGATATCCTATATTTCGAATTCTCTCCTGTCCCTGATCCTCCGGTATTACCGACGCGGAGGATTGATGGCATGCTGATTGTCACCAATATGAGCAAACGCTACGGCGATCTTCCCATTTTCGAGAATTTCAACCTGGAACTGCCTCCGAAGGGCTTTACGGTGCTGATCGGGCCGTCGGGCTGCGGCAAAAGCACGCTGTTCAATGTGCTCTCGGGGGCTACCGCCGGTGACAGCGGCAATATAATATGGCATGGGGACGCCGTAGAATACTTGCGGGATATTTCGGCTTACATGCACCAGAAGGACTTGCTGCTGCCGTGGTTCTCTTTGATCGACAATGCCCTGCTGCCGGCCAAAATCGGCGGCAAGGATATGATCGCAGCCGGGGAAAAGGCGCATTCACTGTTCAGGCAGCTGGGGCTGGCAGGTTTCGAATCCTATCTGCCCGGTCAGATATCCGGCGGCATGCGGCAGCGCTGTGCGCTGGTTCGAACGTTGATGTTCGAACGCGAATTGATATTGCTGGACGAACCTCTGTCTGCCCTGGATGCCATTACACGCAGAAGTCTGCAGTCGCTGCTTTTAATGCTGCAGGTGGAGTTTGAAAAAAGTATCCTGATGATCACCCATGATATCGAGGAAGCCCTCAGGCTCGCCGATGAAGTCCTGGTTTTAAGCGGGCGCCCGATGAGGGTGTTGGATCGGTTTAGTCTGCCGGGACCCAAGCTGAGACCGCTCGATGATCCCCAATTGATCCGCATCAAAAACTTTGTAATCAACCTCCTGCAGGAGGAACTGGAGAAATGAAGCGGGCGACGTTGTTCTCCTGGGCGCTGGTCTGCGTGATTCTCGGCATTTGGGAAGCGGCATGCAGAGGGTTTCAGCTTCCCGATTTCATACTGCCGCCACCATCACACATTCTTGCGGTGGCGATCTATGAGGCGCCCCTGTTGCTGCCCCACGCGGGGACAACGGCCCTGGAAGTGCTGACCGGCATCTTCCTTTCGCTGATGGTGGCATTGCCGCTGGCAATCATCATGTTTGCCCATCCGGTGGTGGAAAAAGCGATGGCCCCCTTTCTGGTTGCTTCCCAGGCGGTGCCGGTCTTTGCCATTGCGCCCCTGCTGGTTATCTGGTTGGGATATGGTATTGCCAGCAAGGTGCTGATGGCGGCGGTCATTATTTTTTTCCCCATTACAGTGAGCCTGCTGGAAGGATTTAAAAGCTGCGATGCCGAGTTCCGGATTCTTTTTCAGCAAATGGGTGCCGGGTTCATAAAAAGCCTGCGACTGCTGTACTGGCCCTGGGCTCTGCCCCATTTTTTTGCCGGCTTGAGGGTCGGCGTTTCCGTTGCCACCATCGGTGCGGTGATCGGCGAGTGGGTCGGCGCCCAGCAGGGGCTTGGCTATCTGATGATACAGGCCAATGCCAGGCTGAACGTCGATCTGGTGTTTGCCGCCATTCTGTGGCTGGCGGTGATGGGGTTGTCTTTGTGGATTGCGGTCGGCGCCTTGGAAAAGCGGGTAATCACCTGGAAATAGACGGGCAAGGTTCAGGGTTCAGGGGTTCATAGGTTCAATAGTTCAGCCTTCCAGGGGGTTGGCATTCAACCTCAAAAGAGTTGAGGTGTTTTCTCTCAGGAAGAATTAGAAAAGAACATCGAACATCGAACGTCCAACATCGAATGATTAATGAGGGGCAAAAGCAGCAGCAAGACCCCCAATAAGGAATTCCGGGAAATCCGGAAATGGCATACAAGATTAATAAAAATGCTGAGCGAAGCGAAAATCATTATTCGATGTTCGACGTTGGGCGTTCGATGTTCGATGTTCAATCGGTAAAGCACATTTTGGCTGAAGCATTCAGGGGGATAGTCATGAAAAAATTTTACAAAATCATCATATCCATATTGCTTATTACCTCTTTTTGGGCATCGTCCATCGAGGCAGCTCAAAAACTGACATTGATTCTGGACTGGTTTCCCAACGTTGACCATCTGCCGATTTACGTGGCGCGGCAGCGTGGATTTTTTGCCGATGAGGGTTTGGAAATTGATATTATCAGCCCCTCGGCCACATCAGACGCTCTCAAACTGGCTGCTTCCGGCACGGTGGATTTGGCCGTTTCCTATGAGCCCCAGACGATCATCGCGGCGGACCGGGGACTCGATGTCGCCGTCGTCGGCCGATTGATCGAACATCCACTGACAACCCTGTTGTTTTTGAAGGACAGCGGCATCCGCGTCCCCCAGGATTTGGAAGGCAAAAAAATCGGCTACACTGTACCGGGGTTGATGGACGTCCTTCTGGATGCCTTTGCCAAATTAAACGGCATTCGGCAGTATGAAGCCATTAACGTCGGATTTGCCATCGTGCAGTCCCTGGCGGCCGCTAAGGTCGATGCGGTGATGGGGCCTTTTAAAACCTATGAAACTGTTACGATGGCTGCCAAAGGCTATGCTGTCGGGTATTTCGAGCTTGAGAAGTGGGGCATACCGGATTATGATGAATTGATATTCGTGACCAGCAAAAAGACCCTGGAAAAGAAAGCGCAGGCGGCGAGGGCTTTCCGGCGGGTGATAGAGCGGTCGATCGAATATGTGCGTCGGCACCCCGATACCGCACTAAAAGAATATTTTAAACAAGTCCCTGAAGCCGACAGCAAAACCGAAACCGAGGCCTTTAAGTTGACCCTGCCCTATTACGCGACCCATCAGGGACTGGATGCGGCCCGCTGGCAGCTGTTTGCTGATTTTGCCTTTCAATATGGCCTGATTGCAAAAAAGGTGGCTGCAGCCGATCTACTCTGGACGGAAGGTAAATAATACCTCAATCGAGCAAAAACCAGTTGAGGGTTAATCGTTATCCGTATGTTTGAAAAAAAATATTGGGAAAAAGAGTCCTTTCTATTATTGATCCTGATCTGCATCTGTTTGATCCTCTTTTTTTACGGTTTGGGCATCGGGCCGATGGGGGATATCGATGAGGCCATGCACGCCTCAACTTCCAAGGATATGGTGTTAAGCCAGGATTGGGTTACCCCCCGGTACAACGGCGAAAATTTTTTTGACAAACCGCCCCTGCATAACTGGCTGGTCGCCATATCGCTTGCGGCCTTCGGCTTCCACGAATTTGCAGCCCGTCTGCCGGCGGCGCTGTTGGGACTCGGTTGCGTCGTGATTACATATTGGCTGGGAAGACGGATGTTCGGTCCCCCGGCCGCGTTTTTAAGCGCCCTGGTCCTGGCGACCAGCGCCGAATTTATTATCCTCTCCCGGGTGGTGGTGCACGATATCAGTCTGGTCTTTTTCGACACCCTCGCATTGACGCTTTTTTTCATCGGATATCAGCACCGGCGGCGGCGCAAGACGGCTTTCCTGGCCGGATACGCTGCCCTGGGAGGTGCCGTCCTGGCCAAGGGGCCGGTTGGATTGGCCATCCCGTTGATGATCATCGGTTTATTTCTGATCTATAAAAAGGATCTGCGATTTATCAGGAAAATGCAGCTCCCCTGGGGGATCATTATTTTTCTAGCAGCCGCGGCACCCTGGTATATACTGATCAGCCTGCGCAATCCCGAGTATACGGAGTATTTTTTCCTCAAGCAGAACATCGGCAACTTTCTGTCCGGAGAAGCTCGCCATCCCAGGCCGTTTTATTACTATATCCCGGTCCTGCTGGGAGGACTGTTTCCCTGGAGCCCGTTTTTACCGTTGGCGATTTGGAGCGCCTTTCGGAAACGGAGCGCTGAAATCGGTGATGGCTTGATATTTGCTTTAATTTGGTTTGGAACTGTTTTGCTTTTCTTTTCGGCGGCAAGTTCGAAACTCGGCACTTACATCCTGCCATTATTCCCGGCCGCATCCTTACTGATGGGTGCGCTCTGGAATGACCTGATCCACAGAGCCGAACGCGCGCTGCACAAGGGCGTTTTATTTTCCCATTTGCCCCTGGCAGTCATGGCACCGCTGGCGTTGATCTGGGTGCTGTTCTTCCCACCCGGCGCCTTGACAGCCGAATCATCCATAAAGATGTCCTGGATTTATCTGGCCGGCGCTTGGCTGGCAGTGTGTACGTCGATCTCGCTTGTTCTGGCTGCTGGGCGGAAATACAGGGCTTTTGTAGGATCTATGGCTGCAATGGCGGCGACGTTATTTCTCATGTTTCTAATCCTGGTCGTTCCCGTACTTGGACCGAACATTTCCGGTAAAGAGTTGGCTCTTAGGCTGGACAAGCTTATGGCACCTGGTGACAGCATAACCTTTTACCTCAAGGCCAGGGCCTCTTTTCTATTTTATACCGATCGCCGGGCGGAACTGCTGCAGAATCCCGGGCAATTGCAGGATTACATCAACAGCCCGGAAAGGGTGTACTGCGTTTTTAAGCAGGACGACTGGGAAGATGTCGAGAATCTGCATGATGGCATGCAAATCGTCGCCCAGGTGGGTGACAAGCTGATCGTAACCAACAAAAGATCGGGTTCATGAAGCTTAATTCCATCACCAATCGCTATATTCTGAGGGAAATGTTCGTCCCTTTCAGCATCAATATTTTCGTCTTTACTTTTTTGTTCCTGATGACTGAAATGATCGAAATCGCCAACTGGATCGTCAACTATAAACTCAGTCTCTGGTCCGTTTTGACGTTCATTTATTATACCCTGCCGTGGTTTTTGATGTTTATCATACCGATGTCCGTGATGATGGCTATTTTGCTGACTTTCCTGAGGCTATCCAGCGACAATGAGATCGTTGCCATAAAATCATGCGGATTGAGTGTATACGGCCTGCTGCCGCCGGTATTGATATTTGCCTTCATGGGATTTTCACTGACCATTTTTATCACGCTCTATGGGGTGCCGCGGGCCAAGGCATCCATGGAGGAAATGGCCCTTAAAGTGGCCGCTTCCAATGCGGACATCGGTTTAAAAGAAAGAACCTTCAATGATACTTTCAAGGGCGTCATGCTCTATGTTAATAAGATTGATCTGAAGAATCAAAAATTGATCGATGTCTTTATCGAGGACAAGCGTCAGGCCGACGTTGTCAACACGGTGATTGCACCCGAAGGCAGGCTGGTTAGTGAAGCCCAGAAGCTCACCTATCATTTGATCCTGTCCAACGGCTCAATTCATCAGACCAGCTTAAAGGAGCGATCGGCAAGTTCGATCCAGTTCGATAACTATACCCTGAGCCTCGATCTGCAGAAAGATTTGGGCCGGGTTGCACGAAGGCGGAAGCATCGGGAAGAAATGAGCATTGCGGAGTTGCGCGAGTTTATCGGCGATTCGGCCGACGAAGATGAAGATTATTATAAGGCCCAAATCGTCCTGCACCGCCGCTTTGCCATCCCGGTGGCCTGCCTGACCCTGGGGCTGCTGGCCTTTCCCCTGGGCATACAATCCAAATCCACCAAACGCTCTTTCGGGCTGGTAACCTGTCTTTTCTTCTTCTTTCTGTATTACCTTCTTTTGACAGCAGGCTACTCTTTCGGCAAAAGCGGTGTTTATCCGCCCGTGGTCGGGATGTGGCTGCCCAACCTTGTGATGGCCGGCATCGGGATTTTTTTTCTTATTCAAACCGGTAGAGAAAAATCTCTGAAACTGGACCTCATCGCCCAGCACATGCAAAAAATGCTGGCCCGGTTCCAGCGGGACAAATCCGCCTTTTAACCGGCTGCCTGGCAGGAAGGCATCATCTTCGCAATTCTGTCTGCAGTGCGCAAAGCCAGGGGAGAGAAACATGCGCGCGGGTACATTCGGGTGATCATTTCGTTGCACCTGGTTCAATGGCGTCCGCGCCAATGCCGCAGCCTAATATTTTTGCTGCAAAAATAGCAGTTTACTAAAGTTTTTGCTTGAAATGCCGATTGATTGGAAGGCCGGGAAGCATCAAATTTGTATTTTTCACAAAATGCTGGTATTATTATAGATAATGAAATCGCCAAAGCCGGAAAAGCCATCGACGGACAGTCGAAAAAAAGAACCCTCCGCGGGCGGATATGCGCGTCGAGCCGCGGAACTGACGGAATTGCTTAAAGCCTGCCGGGATCTAAGTGACATTTTAGATCCCGATGAACTTTATGCCGCCTTCGGCGGCATCATCAAAAATAAATTCGGAATATCCAGGTTGGGTTTATTCGTCTATGAGTCGGAGAAGGAGATCTTCAAGCATGTTTTCAACTTTGGGTTGGGGAAGCTGAGCTTTAAATTCAAGAAAGGTACTAAAAGCCTGTGGGAAAAGGTTCTTCAAGATAGGGGGTTTGCCGTAGCCGACGGCTCGGCAGAGCCCCTGATTCCGAAGTTTGTGGAAAAGCCGCATTTAGATAAAATGCCTTCCGGGCTCTGGGCGCCGCTGGTTATGCGAGATGAGGTCATCGGCCTATTACTCATGGGAGCGAAAGCCGGCAAACAACCCTTTGACGAATTCGACCTCTACTTTCTGCAGCAAATCACAGCCCAGGCAGCCGTGTCGATAAACACCTGCCGGCTCTATGCCCGGCGCAAAAAAGAAAAAGAGGATCTTGACAAAACCCTACAAAATTTATCGCTGCTATACAGCATCGGCAAGGCGATGAATTATATCAGTGACCTCAAGAACCTTCTGCAGTACATCCTGAGCCAGGCCATCGAGATAACCAAGGCTGAAAAAGGCTCGCTCATGATGTACAGCCCTGAAACCAACCGTTTGAACATTCGTGTGCTGGCGGGACTGGAGGATATCGAGTTCCAGGACAGGGTCAACAACAATGAGATCCGGTGCCGCAGTTTTAAACCCGGTGAAGGCATTGCCGGCGAGGTTTTCAAAACTGCCAACCCCATGATTGTCAACAATATCCGGGAGGATGACCTGTTTATCAACTCGGATACCTCTTATGTGCGATCGATTGTCTGCATCCCGATGGTCGTCTACAGCGATGTTATCGGTGTTATCAACGTAACCAACAAAAAAGGGGGAAAAGAATTCACCCAAGAGGATGTGGAGATGCTGAAGGCTGTCGCGGACCAGGCCGCGGTGGCGGTAAACAAGGCTCAACTCTGGGACATGGCCGTGACCGATTCCCTGACGGGTCTCTACGAACGCCGGTATTTCATGGTCAAACTTCAAGAGGAAATCCAGCGGGCCGAGCGCTATGACAAGGCGCTTTCTGTTATTATGGCTGATTTGGATCGGTTTAAAAAGATCAATGATACATACGGCCACGATGTCGGGGATGATGCGCTAAGGGCCATCGCCAAATTCTTCCAGAGCAACATCCGGGACGTAGACGCCATTGCGCGCTACGGCGGCGAGGAATTCGTCATGGTGATCCCGGACGCGAATCAGACCGCCGCTTATGGTCTGGCGGAGCGGCTTCGCAAAGAGCTTGTCAATACCAAACTCGAAGACCTGCCGCCGATTACCGTCAGTCTGGGAATCGCGACATATCCATCCGACAGTACCGACATCGAAGAGCTGATCAAAAAGGCCGATGCCGCCCTGTACGAGGCCAAACGCAAAGGACGCAACACATCTGTGAATTATTCCGACACCATCGAGTTGATCAGAGAAGATAGCTAACAGGTAAACTCGCATCGAACAAATCCCCCGAATTGACATTTCTTTTACGATTGTGCTTGTATCAGCCAGGTGAAATTGATATTCAGCACACATTCAATAAGAAAAAGACGGAACGATCCGTCCACGCCGGCAAGTTATATACGCTGCGCTCACATGCTTCATTTTCATTCGGTCCTATGAACAGAAAGAAGGTGAATGCTCCCAGTGATTTTGTTTTTGAATAAAGCTCGAAGTGTTGGAGTATTGCAGCACTGGAGTGACGGATGAAAAGCTGGCGCCATTAATGCAAAAATCCAACTTGTCGCGTCGAAGCGCAGCGAAGATGGATACTCCATCACTGCAGTACGCCACGATCTGTAGATATTGGTGCATTCGGTAAACCTCGGCATATCTTATAATTTGTTAAGTTTTCCGTTTTTAATCGAGGAGGTCATATGGTTGATATAATGGACATTGTAAAGGATAGAGACCCCCAGGAAAGGGAATTTCATCAGGCGGTCAGCGAGGTCATGGAGTCTGTAAAGCCCGTGCTGGATCAAAATCCGATTTACCGCCAGGCCAAGATTCCCGAGCGACTGGTAGAGCCGGAGCGCGTGATCCTTTTTCGGGTACCCTGGGCGGACGACCAGGGCAATGTTCAGGTGAATCGGGGCTTTCGGATCGAAATGAACAGCGCTTTGGGTCCTTACAAGGGCGGACTGAGATTTCACCCGTCGGTCAATCTGGGGATATTGAAATTTCTGGCATTTGAACAGGTTTTTAAGAATGCCCTGACGACATTGCCGATGGGCGGTGGCAAAGGCGGCTCCGATTTCGATCCCAAAGGCAAATCAGACAACGAGGTGATGCGCTTTTGCCAAAGCTTTATGAGCGAGCTGTTCCGCCATATCGGTCCCGACACGGATGTGCCCGCCGGTGACATCGGCGTCGGTGCCAGGGAGATCGGTTATCTATTCGGCATGTATAAAAAACTGCGCAACGAATTTACCGGAGTACTGACCGGCAAGGGCCTGAACTGGGGCGGCAGCCTGATTCGGCCTGAGGCTACGGGCTACGGATCGGTTTATTTCGCCGCCGAAATGCTGGCGACCCGCAATCAGACCCTCGAGGGCAAGACATGCCTGGTCTCAGGCTCGGGCAATGTGGCCCAGTTCACGGCCGAGAAACTGATCGAATTGGGTGCCAAGGTCGTCACGCTGTCAGACTCATCCGGCTGCATCTATGATGAGAGCGGCATTGACGCCGAAAAGCTCGAACATGTGAAAATTCTCAAAAACGTGCGCCGGGGCCGCATCAGTGAATATGCTGAAAAATATTCTTCCGCGGTGCACACCGAGGTGGACCCATCCGCGGACTACAATCCAATCTGGGACCACAAGGCCGACTGCGCCTTTCCCAGTGCTACCCAGAATGAAATCAACGCCAAAGATGCCCAGAATCTGATCGACAACGGTATCGGCCTGGTCAGCGAAGGCGCCAATATGCCCACCGTACCCGATGGCATCGACATTTTCAAGGAGCACAAAATACTCTACGGACCGGGCAAAGCGGCCAATGCCGGCGGGGTGTCGGTCTCCGGGCTGGAGATGACCCAGAACAGCATGCGCTTGTCGTGGACCCGTGAGGAGGTGGACAATCGCCTGAAACTCATCATGAAAACCATACACGGGACCTGCGTGGAAGCAGCCGAGCAATATGGACAGTCCGGCAACTATGAGGCCGGTGCCAATATTGCCGGTTTTGTTAAAGTGGTGGATGCCATGCTCGATCAGGGCCTGGTCTGACCTGTGTGGGGCAGGGGGCATAGTGCCAAGTGGTTAGGAGCGGGACCAGTCTGGCCGGTAAAGAGACTTTTACAAATCCGAATGTCGAATATCGAATAATGAATGTCGAATATCGAAGGAATGTATTCTGTCCATTTTAAAAAAGCTTGAGCAAAGCGATTCCATCCTTCGACATTCGATATTCGAAATTCTGCGGTTCTGCGGTTCGCTTTTTAAGTTTGTATCCTTTGATATAAGGAGTCAGTAATCCCCGAATCCTGATCTGCAGATGCCCGACGTTGAATTTGCTATCATCTCCATGTTGAACACGATCATCATCATAGCAGCGGTATTTTTGCTGACCGGTCTTTTGTACTTTGAAAGGAACGCAAACCAGAGGGGCAAGCTTCCCACCAAGACCGTTCTATCAGGTCTTTTCATCGTGACCGCGTTGGTCCAGCCCCATCCCGTCCCCCACTATTCCACGGCTGTTTTGATCGGGTTGATTTTTTGCCTGGGCGGTGATGTATTTCTGGCTCTGCCCCAGCAGCGCATGTTTCTGTGCGGGTTGGTTTCTTTTCTGCTCGGTCACGTGTGCTACGTTATCGGTTTCTTCTCGGTCGCGGATTTGAATCCCTGGACCTGGGGGGGCGGCGCTCTCAGTCTGGCCGCCAGCGCCCTGATTTTTTTCTGGCTGCGGCCTCATCTGGGCACCATGCAAGTGCCGGTGATAGCCTACGTGATTGTGATTACCGCTATGGTTATCGGTGCCTTAACGGTAATCGGAGATGCCAGGCTCCCTTCGGCCGGAGGGCTTTTGGTGCTGTGCGGGGCGGTCAGTTTTTATTTCTCCGACATATTCGTGGCCCGTGATCGGTTTGTAAAACCGGGATTTACCAACCGCCTGTTGGGATTACCTCTGTATTATGGGGGGCAGTTCCTGCTGGCTTTTTCAGTTGGTTTCTTGCACTAGTCCCAAATACGAATTTGCGCAGCAAATTTATCTCGGGAAAGTCTTCTTTAAATACTTGTGAAGGTCGACGGCATTCGGGATGTCCACAACATCAATCTTTTTGGCCAAGATATCTGTTTTAATCTTGGCTAATTCTTCTCTGACCGAATCCGGTACCGCCTTGTTCAGTTCCATCAGATAAATTGCCCCGTTTGCCATCCCGACCCAGTGTTGCTGTCCGAATGTTTGATCCATGTAGCTTTTGATGACCTCCTCGTAGACGACCGACATGTCCATGATGACCGAGCTCAGCAGTACATCGGTCTTATCGATGGATCGCTTGTCGCCGATGACATCGATAAACCAGACTTTTCCTCCGTCTTTGGCCTTTTTGGTGGCGCATGCCTGCAGCATGCCAAAGGAGGCCCCGTCTCCCATGCCGAATATCACATCGGCACCGACGGCGATCAGATCCTGGGTATTTCGTTTGCCCCCGGCTGCATCTGCATAAGCCTCTTCTCCGATGACACTATATAGTAGTTTGCTGGCCGGGTTGGATGCCTTGAGCCCCTGGGCGAAACCGGCCGACATTCTATTCCAGGTGGGCGGTTCTCCCGATGCCACGATCCCTACAATATCCGACCGGGTCATTTTGCCGGCCAGCCAACCAGCCAGGTAACATCCGCCCTGGGGCTGAGTGTCGATGTCGCTGATAAGACCCGGTGTAACGTCACGATGATTTTCAACGGTGATTACCTTGATGCCCGTTTCTCTGGCAATTTCGGGGGCCACGGTCTGATACCCCGAGGCATGGCAGATTATCAAATCACAGCCTTTTTTTACCATGTCCCGCAGGGTGGGTTTGATATCTCCGTAGCCAAGCGCTTCGGCAAGCTCGATTTTGAATCCGTATTTTTGTGCCACGATTTCAAGTCCCACCTTGCCCTGCTCGTTCCAGCCCTTATCCGTTCCCGCCTCCGGCAGGGCGATGCCGACCAGCTTCGGCGGATCACCGGCATATGCGGCTGGATTGCCAAGGCCAAGAAAAAAGATCATGGCTGCAACTACGCTTAGTGTTCCTCTCATTTCAATTCTCCTTGATGCAACAAATTTGCTCGATCCTTGTCGGCAACATTGAAATCCTGCCCAAATCATTAAACCGAATTCTGTAAAAGAAAAAACTCATGAAAACACGAAAGTACGAAAACTCGAAACAAATCGATTATCAAAATTTCGCTTCCTGACTTTTATTTTGGAATTTTGAATTTTGGTCATTGTAATTTGTTTGGTATTTGCGATTTTGTATTTTACTTGCCGCTCGCCTCCCGTTTGTAAGGGATACATAAAGATGACGGCAAATTAGTAGACCGGGTAAACAGGAGCAACACAACGATGACTACCAGATATGGTATCATTAGAATAAAATCCGGGCTGATACTCACGCCGGCCACCTGCAGAGCGCTGGTTAAAGCCAGTGAAAACCCGAATAGCAGCCCGCCCCAGCACACCCTGATCGGATTCCATTTGCCCAGCATGACGACAACGATAGCAATATATCCGCGGCCCATGTTCATATCCGGTACAAAAAAGGCCAAATCACCGAGCGCCAGGAACGCCCCGCCCAAGCTTGCCATGAGTCCGCCGAACAGGATGGTATACTTGCGGATGCGATATACGTTGACCCCGGCGGCGTCTGCAGCCCATGGGGTTTCACCGACCGCCCGAACGCGAAGTCCAAACCGGGTTTGATACATCACCACATACAGGAGCGGGACAAGCAAAAATGCCAGGTAAACCAGCCAGTGCTGATTGAAAAAGGCTTGTCCAACGATTGGGATCCCGGACAGAACCGGAATCTCGTGGGTCGTCCCGGCACCGAATAGGATCGGAAACTGGTTTCCGAAGATTACCCGGTGAAGGAAGCTACTCATGCTGTGTGCAAAAATGGTTAACCCCAGCCCGACCACGATCTGATTGACGCGCAGTGTCACGGTTAAAATACCAAATACCAAACCCAAGGTCAAGCCGACCACCGCGGCAGCCACAAATCCGTAAAACAGACTGTTTGAGGCCATGCCCACCGCAAATGACGAAAACGCTCCGGCCACCATCATCCCTTCAATTCCCAGGTTCAATTGACCGGATCGTTCGACAAAAGTCTCACCTAAAGCCGCCAACAGGATCGGGGCGGTGCCCCGGATGGTTGAGGCGATGATGGTGGTGACTAAGGCTGGTCCTAATATTTCATACATTTGAGCCTTGCCTCCCCTGAAATTTATATGAAACCCCAGGAAGTAAAAAGCGAACCGCAGAATATCGAGTAACGAATATCGAAGTAAGGGATCGCTCCTGCAGCGCCGGTGCTCGAGGCGCAGGTCACCTTATCCCTTTTTACTATTTTCGATGGATTTCCTTACTTCGACATTCATTTTTCGATATTTGTTTTTTCAAAATGTCGTTCCTGATCAAACCGGCTGTTTCATAACCTGCGGTCCGCGGCGGAATCCGCAAAGCTTTTCACTATGATGAAGTCACGGGTCTAAAATTCATTACTTGTGTCCTCTTGTCTTCGTGATCCATCGGTTACTTTTTTATAAAATATTCCGAAGCCGCGAAGAACAGCAGGGTCATCCCCTCCAAAACATGAACGAAAAATGCCGGGACGCCCAGATCGCGCGCCACAAATTCTCCGCCGACCGCCAAAATCGAAAAGAAAAACGCCAGCGGTATCACCGCCCAGCCGTTGAGCCTCGCGAGAAAAACCAGCGGGATGGCCGTCATGCCGTATTGAGGGTTCCAACCGGACTGGAAAAGACCCTTGATCGCCAACACATCACAGGCGCCGGCCAGACCGGCGAAGCCTCCGCTGATCATCAGGCTGTAAACGGTTAGTCGCGGAACACTCATTCCGACGTGGCGGGCGGCTTGCTTATTGGCCGACATGACCCGGAATTGATAACCTAAAGTCGTTCGTCTGATCATCCAATGCATGGCCAGAAGGCTAATCAGGCCGATGACCAGACCGATGTGAATCCGGGTGAAGGGAATTAGGGGCATACGGTCGGCCAAAGGGATCAGGGCCGTCTGGGCCGGGACGGTAGACAGATCGTTAATGGGTCCCTTGACGAGCCAGGTGACAAGGTTTACTGCCACCCAACTCATCATTAAAGTGGTGATAATTTCATTGATATCGGATTGGGCTTTGACTGCGGCCGGAATCAGCATCCAGACCATGCCGCCGGCTATCCCCAGCGACAGCACCGCAACGAGGTAGAGCGGAAACGGTAAAGCGGCCGAGAGCATGGGGGCGGCCCAGCCGGCCAGCATTGCACCAACTAGAAATTGACCCTCCGTACCAATATTCCACAGACCGGCACAAAAGCAGGGCAGTAGGCCGGCGGCGATGATCAGCAGCGGGGCCGTTTTAATGACCGCTTCAATTGCTCCAAGCGAACTGCCCATGCCTCGTGCCAAAAGAAGGCTGAAGTAGAGCACCGGATCCTTGCCGATCAATAAGAGGATAATTCCGCCACTGATCAAAGAACAAAATATCGATAGAATCGATAGGGCAGCGGGTTTCAGGGCAACAAGGTCGATGTCTTTCAAAGTATCCTCTATCAGAATATTCCAAGCATCAGTTTTCCAATTTTTTCGGTTGTTGCATCGCTGCGCTGCATGAGACCGACCAACTCTCCCCTAAACAATACGCCGATACGGCTGCAGCAACTGAAAAGCTCATCCAGGTCCGAGGTGATCAGCAAGACGGCCGTTCCCCGCCGGCTTTGCTTTATCAGCAGGTCGTGTACAAATCGAATGGTTTTGGCGTCGAGTCCATGGGTCGGATTGTCGCAGATTATCAACGCCGGCTTGCCTGAAAGGCCCCGGGCCAGCAAGAGCTTTTGAATATTACCCCCGCTCAGCGTGCTGACGGGTGCTTCAGGTCCGGCGGCCCGGATCGCAAAGCGGCTGATCAGATCCCGTGCAAAGGTTCCGATTCGGCCTGGGTTCAAAATGCCGAATCTTGATAGGGGCGGACGACTATAAGACTGCAGAATCGCGTTCTCCGAAAGGGCCATATTCAGAACGCTTCCCTCATTAACGCGATCGGCGGTGATATAGCGAATCCCGAGTTCAAACCGCTGGGCGATTGCCAGCCGGGTGATGTCACGGCCGCCATAAAGCAATTTGCCCGAGTTTGCCCGGGTTTGTCCACCAATGACCTCTGCCAGCAATCGCTGTTCTTCGCCGTCAACCCCGGTAATGCCGATTATTTCACCTTTTTTGATACTCAAAGAAACACTCTTCAGGCCCGGTCGACCTTGGCTGTTTAAGGCCGCCACATCGTCCAATTCAAGCACCGGGTCACTTACCGGTGCCGGTTTTAGATCGGCGGTTGCCGACCGGGGAACGTGTCCGAACATTAAATCTAGAATTTTTTCAGAGGCCGCTTCAGGATCCATGGCCGACAGGCTGCTACTTGACAGCTCTGCGGCTTTTTGGCCGGCGCGCATGACGGTGATACGATCTGACACCGTCCGGGCCTCGTTCAAATTATGCGTAATCAAGATCACCGATTTTCCGGCATCGCGCAACCGTTTCAACGTTTGATACAGGGTTTCGGTCTCGGCCGGGGAAAGCACTGAAGCGGGTTCATCCAGTATCAATACGTCGGATTCATGATAGAGTATTTTCAGAATTTCAGTCCGCTGACGCTCACCGATGGATAGATCCTGAATCAATCGGTGCGGATCGATTGAAAGACCGAATGAGTCACAGATCCGTTGCAGTTTTCCTGCAGCTTCTTTCAGATTTAAAAACAGGCCACCTTCAAAACCCAGTACAAGGTTTTCCAGGACCGTTAAATTGGGAATCAAGGTGAAGTGCTGGTACACCATGCCGATTCCCAGTTGCAATGAATCCCGGGGCGACCGAATCTGAACCATTTGACCCTTCACCATGATTTCACCCTTATCGGGCAGGTACATACCCGCCAGAATATTCATGAGGGTGGTTTTGCCGGCACCGTTTTCTCCTAGAATACTGTGAATTTCTCCAGTGCGCAGATCGAAATCGACACCGTCATTGGCCACCACACCCGAAAAGCATTTGGAAATGCCGCACATCTTTATGATCGAATGGTCTTTCATCGTACCGACTTTTGCTTGCCGCCTTGCCGTCGCTGCAAGACCTTGCACTTAGAAAGTTGAGGCGGTTGCACACAGGGTCAAGCCCTACTCAACCTTATATTGCTACTCCGAATTTAGTGAATTCACAATACTTTTTCAAGGCACACCGCAAAATGCCGCAATAATTATAAGTGTCGACTCATAAGGCTTGACGCCATCAAATGGAATTCTAAGTCTGCCAGTTTGAAATTTTTCTAACGATCTGAAAAGAAAGGAGCCTGTGATGCACGCATATGTCAGTTTGTGCCGGTACAAAGGCCCCGTCATGAATAGCGGACGGGAGCGATTTGAAAAGGTAAAAAATATCTTAGCCGACGAGAAGGGTGGTATCCCGCATTTGTACGGCCTTCTGGGCGAATATGACCCGCTATCGGTGGCTGAATTCCCAGACAATCGATCCGCAATGAGGGCGGCACTCAGAATAGGCAACCTGATTAATGCCCCAACAAATACCCCGGCGGCCGTCGAGGGAGAAGATTTTCTTGAAATATTGGGCGAGCTGTGATTGCTGGGTTTTGGGTGCAGAATGCTTGATGGTCGGTGCCGCATGCTGGATGCGGATGATGGATGCCTGATGATGGGGCTTTGGTGCTATTGGCTTGAAGGATTGGGGCAAGGCGGGCTCGTAGTTCTGCCCTAACGTTACTATGCCGGTGGCTAACAGTGCTACCGCTGTCATGGCATAAGCCAGTGATAATTGAATTAGACTCGAAAGAATTCCATTCTTCCCACTTGACAGCATCTGTCATCAGCATTCTGCCGTTTGCTTAGATCCATCCTCCAGCTGTCGCAGCTCTTGCTCAAACACCGCGTTCAGGCTGTCCAGTTCATCACTGGCTATTTCCATTTCATCAAAAAAGTTGTCAATGGCCCCTTGACCGGCATGGATGGCACGGGCAAGTTCGGCAATCCGCGGTCCGTTCTGCTGCTGGGTGGCTTGTTGCATGGCCTGATTGAGATGTTCCAATTCTTCTTCCTTGGTTTGGATGGCGTCTTCCAACCGGTTGACTCGTTTTTCGAGGGGACCGGTTTTTTTCGAGCGTCGGGCGATGATTTCGGATCTTTGACGCCGCATCTCTTTTTTGGTCAACCTGACAGCCGGCTCCTGGCGGGGCGTTTTGGTCCTGGTAACCGCTGCGCCCGGATCCTTATGCTCCCAGCCGTCTTTTTCGAGGAACTCGCGGTAATTGCCGTCGAATACGGTTATGTGATCATCCTTAAACACAACCAGCCGTTCTGCCAAGGTATGCAGAAACATCTCGTTGTGGGTCACCATGATCACCGTTCCTTCAAAAAAACTGATGGCGGTCAGCAGGGCGTCGCAGGATTCCATATCGAGATGATTGGTCGGCTCATCCAAGAGCAGCAGGTTCACCGGGGTCGCCAGAAGCTTGCCCAACATGACCCTGCTTTTTTCTCCGCCTGAAAGCACGCTGATTTTTTTGAGGGCGTCGTCACCTGAAAACATCATGGCCCCGCAAATATTGCGGGCACGCTGTCGATCCATATCCGGATGCGAATAGAGAATTTCCTCTTCAACGGTACGTGTATCCACCAGAGTCCGTATGTTGGTTTGTTCAAAAAGCCTTTGACCACAGCAGGATGATAAGATGTATCTCCGGCTTGGGCACAGAGCGCTCCGGCCAGAAGTTTCAGCAGCGTTGTTTTCCCTTTTCCGTTCTGGCCCACCACGCAGACCTTATCGCCGGCCTCGATAGTGATGTTGAAGTTGTCGATTAGATTCTGGCCGTCCTCATAAGCAAAGGTCAGATTGCGCGAGGTGAGGACCCGTTTGGCGGGAAACGGGCTGGAGCGAAAAGAGAAATCCAGAAATTTCATCTGCTCGAGCTTTTCTTTTTTTTCCATCTTTTTAAGCGTTTTGATGCGCGATTGAACCAAATTGGCGAGTCTGGCCTTGGCCCGAAACCGGGTGATGAACTGCTGGATCTCTTTGCGGCGCCGTTCATCATTGATTCTGGTTTTTTCATAGACCTCTTCGTCCTGGGCAATTTGATTGTAATAGGCGGCGGTATCCCCGGAAATCTTGCGCAGTTTACGACGGTGGATCCCCATTGTGTGGGTGACAACCTTGTCCATGAAGCTTCGATCATGGGTGATCAGCAGCAATTCGTGGGACCAGGTATTCAAGAATTGCTCGATCCAGCGGATAGAGGTTATATCCAAGAAATTGGTAGGTTCATCGAGCAGCAGCAAATCAGGCTCTGAAACCAGGGCTTTGACGAGGTTCAAGCGCACCTGCAGGCCGCCTGAAAATTGGGAGGGGTGCCTGTGAAAGTCCTCTTTTGAAAATCCCAGCCCTGCCAGAATTTTCTCCACCTTCCAGCTGTGGTCCTGCTCCTGGGGCGGCAGGGCCCGCACCCCTTCCTCCAGGGCTGTATCGGCGGAAAATTCAAGCTGCTGCTGAACATAAACAATGCGATAGTTTTTCGGTATGACGACTACACCGGAATCCGGTTGCTCATCGCCGTTGATAAGCCGAAATAAGGTGGTTTTACCGTGCCCATTTTGTCCGACCAGGCCGACGCGCTGCCTGGCAGAAATCGTAAAACCGATCGCGTCAAACAAATGCCGGTCACCGTAGCTCTTCGTCAGATTTTCTACCCTGATCATGAAGTCAGCTTTCGCCGGGCGGTCGCGTCGGCGTCGCAAAACTTTCGGTCGCCGATTTTAACTGTCTTGACACGCCGCTGAGCTTTGAATATATTTGATGATTACGTGTTGGACTTGCACACCGTCGCCCGTACAATTTCATTTGCAGGATAGCACCAATGGCAGAGCTTGTCATCCTGAAAAACCAGCAACGGCCTTGGGTTACGGGCCATCAGGACTGACTGCGATGGGACCGACGAGTGTCTTTCCTTTTTGATAGCGATGGTCTAAACAATTGAGGGATCGGGGGAGTTTTTCAATTCCTGCTATGTCCGTCCGGGGTATGCGCTCGCCCCAGCCGTAACCATATGACCGCGCAACTTGGGTACGGCAGCTATCCCGCGTCGATTGGATCCGTGCCAGCCCCAAAAGACAGTCTCCTCCGGATACGCTTTTCGTCTCTGCCTTTGTGGATCCAGCGCAGGGGATTGGGGGCGTGTACGGAGTCCGGTACGAATTGGTTACGGCTGGGGCGAGCGCATACCCCGGACGGACACCGCGTCAGATGGCGCCGGGCTATTAAAGGATTGCACAGACAATTGGGGGGAGAAACTCCCCGACCCCTCAAATAAATAGATTCGCCGTATGTGGATAATTCTCCATTCAATAGGAGGCACTTATGCCAGAGGAAAAAAAAGATTTTGTGGTAAAAGACAGCCGGTTGTTTTCCCAGGATGACCAGAAGGCGGAGTCCGCCGGTAAGGAACCCCCTGCCGATAAAGGAGAACCTTCCGCCGCTTCAACCGAAAAAGCGCAGGCAACCGAGACCCCCGAAAAACCGCCAACCGATCCAGCCGATCAACAACCGCCGTTGCCCGAGATAAACTTTGCCACCTTCGTTGTTTCCCTAAATGCTTCAGCATTGCTGCATCTTGGTGCTATCGAGGATCCTACCACCGGCCAAACAGAAAAGAATTTGCCGATGGCCAAACAGACGATCGATATTCTAAGCATGCTCGAGGAAAAAACAGCCGGCAATCTATCCAAAGACGAGGAAAATCTGTTAAAAAACATCCTATATGATCTGAGGATAATCTACGTCAAAGAAAAAGAATGATTGTCCGCTTACCGGAGTTGGGTTTGCGGCCGGCACCCGCTGCGGGCAGGTGGCCTGAATGAAGATCTTATCTCCCGCTAAAATCAACTTGTTTTTGCAGGTCACCGGAAAACGACCGGACGGCTTTCACGAATTGTATTCGCTGATGTGCTGTTTGGATCTTTTCGATGTCATTTTGCTTCGATTCGGCGGCAAGAAGATAGTCGTCGAATCTGCCAACCCGAAGATTCCCCTCGACGAAACCAATTCTGCCTACCGGGCGGCCCGGCTGTTTTTTGACTCAATGCAGATCACCGCTGGCCTGAACATCCGAATCGAAAAAGCCCTCCCGGTCGCCGCCGGTCTGGGCGGCGGCAGCAGCAATGCAGCCGGCGTTCTGATGGGCTTGAACCGGCGCTACGGTTCGCCCTTCTCCCGGGACGAGCTAGTGGCCATGGGGCTAGAACTCGGTGCCGATGTCCCCTTTTTTCTCTTCCAAAAACCGGCTCTGGCATCCGGTGTCGGGGAGATATTGGAAGCCTATCGGGGAACGCTGCCATATCATGTTGTATTGCTTAATCCGGGGTTCGAGGTGCTTACGGGAGAAGTTTTTGGAAATCTGAATTTGGGATTGACAAAATGTAAAAAAATAATTACAAAACCCTTTTTAAAGCAAAGCGGTTTTGATCCTTTGCTGCATCTATGCAACGATCTTGAAACCGTAACGATACCGAAATATTCGGTGATCGAGGTTTTAAAAAAGAAACTTCTTAAGTATGGGGCATTGGGGGCATTGATGTCAGGGAGCGGGCCGACTGTATTCGGCCTTTTTTCTGATCCCCGCAAGGCTGACGAAGCAAGGCAGGCAATTGGGCAAGAAATCCGGGTGAAGGCATATACTGCTGATATCATTGATGAAGCCTTTCCTGCTATCTCTGATTAGATTTACTCCCAGCTTAGGTTGACTTCTAGTTTAATTGAGCGGAAAGCCCGCAAAGAGACGATTGATTCTGGACCCAAATGGGATTTGCTGGCAGCGAGTGCCAACCGGACCGTTGGGCACAGCTTCCGCGTGGTGGGGCGTCGTCAAGTGGTAAGACACAGGATTTTGGTTCCTGCATTCGGAGGTTCGAATCCTCCCGCCCCAGCCACTGCCGAGTGAAAGCTGATCGGCCTGCCGATTGCTTGGATAATCACGAATTAGGGGCCAATTGTGGCCGAACTCAAACCCTAACCTGGATGACGGTGGATACATATGGAAGGCATGGCGATTTTTACGGGCAACTCCAACCCCGGGCTTGCCCAAAAAATTTCTGATTATCTGAGCTTGCCTCTGGGCGGAGCCAAGGTCACTAAGTTCAGTGACGGTGAGATCCAAATCGAAATCACCGAAAACGTCCGGCTGAAAGACATATACATTATCCAGTCCACCTGCTCTCCGGTAAACGACAATCTGGTTGAGATGTTGTTGATGATCGATGCCTTCAAGCGCTCCTCCGCCAAGAAAATCACGGCCGTTATTCCGTATTATGGTTATTCCAGGCAGGACAAAAAAGTAGCCCCCAGGGTCCCGATCAGCGCGAAGCTGGTGTCCGATATGATTACCGCTGCCGGCGCCAACCGAATCATTACCATGGACTTGCATGCCGGCCAAATCCAGGGATTTTTCGACATTCCGGTAGACAACCTTTTTGCAGCACCGGTTCTGATTGATCATATTCGCAAACATTTCAGGGACGGCCTGGTCATCGTATCACCGGATGCCGGTGGTGTGGAAAGAGCCCGGGCTTTCGCCAAACGCCTGGATGCCGATCTGGCGATTATCGACAAACGCCGGGAGGCGCCCAATCAGGCCAAAGCTATGGCGGTTATCGGCGAGGTGACGGGCAAGGTCGCGGTTATATTGGATGACATGGCCGATACGGCCGGTACGTTAACGGAAGCCGCCGAAGCCGTTACCAAGGCAGGTGCCCGGGAAGTTCATGCCTGCTGTGCCCATGCGGTACTTTCCGGTCCCGCAGTTGACCGTATCGACGGTTCGGTCCTCAAAACCCTGGTGGTGACCGACACGATTCCGCTGGCCGAAAATGCCGTTGCCTGTGACAAAATTAAAGTGCTTAGCATCGCCCAGCTGGTGGGAGAGGCGATTATCCGAAGCTACCGAGGCGATTCGGTCACTTCGCTGTTTGTATAAAAAACAAGGTTCAGAGGTTCCGGGTTCAAGGTTCCGGGTTTGAGGATTACGACTTATCCGAACCATTTGTCCGTGCGCTCTGAAGAAAAGCGGTCCGATAATAAAAATAATCTGGGAAGGGTACAAGGAAAGGCTAACCTGGAACGGTGAACCCTGAACCTTTGAACCCCTCTAACCATCGAGGAGGATATACCTTTGGAAAAAATAGAACTGCAGGCAACTGTGAGAACATCCGTGGGCAACGGTCCGGCGCGGGCATTGAGACGGGCCGGTCAACTGCCCGCAATTTTATACGGCCGAAGGACAGAAGCGGTTATGCTGTCCGTAGATACAAAAGACATTGAAATGATTATGAAAAAAGGCGGTTTTGGTCAGCTGATATTGGACCTTGTCATTCAAAACGGCAAAAAAGTGACCAAACCGGCCATGATCAAGGAGCTTCAAAGTCATCCGGTATCGGGGAATCTTATTCATGTCGATTTTTATGAAGTCGACATGAAGCGCCAGATCAAGGTGATGGTTCCGGTGGTTACCACCGGCAAATGCGAGGGTGTCGAAGCCGGCGGGTTGCTGAACCTCGTCCGCCGCGAATTGGAGGTGCTATGTCTGCCGGGTGACATTCCGGAATCCATCGAGATTGACATCACCGAGCTGGGCATTGGAGATTCCATCCATATCGAGGACGAGTCCTTGGGAGAAAATCTGGAAGTCGTCACCGATGTAAATTTTACGGTCGTCACGGTTCTGAGCCCGAAAGTCGAGGAAGAAGCCGTCGAAGAAGGGGAAGAGGAACTCGAGGGGATTGAAGAAGGTGCAGAAGGCGAGGCCGCCGAAGGTGAAGCCGAGCCTGAACAAACCTAATAATGTATCTGCAAAATGCCCCCACATGGACTCAGACTGGTCGTCGGACTCGGAAATCCGGGCGAGAAGTATAAAGACACGCGGCACAATGCCGGATTCATGGTCGCCGATAAAATCGCACGGGATTACGGCATCGCTCTCGGTAGGAAAAAGTTTGACACCGATTTTGGGCGCGGCCTGGTCGAAGATGTTGATGTCATCCTGGCCAAGCCCATGACGTTTATGAATCGCAGTGGGCCATCGTTGCAAATGCTGGCCCATTATTTTCGAATACCAAGCGAGGATATGGTGGTTATCCACGACGACATAGACCTTGCTTTTGGAAGATTAAAAATAAAAGAGAAAGGAGGGCATGGAGGACACAACGGCATAAGATCGATTATGGATGCCTTCGGCGGCGGCGGATTTGCGCGTCTGCGAATTGGCGTCGGGCGTTCCGAAGCGGGTGCGAGCGTCACCGATCATGTGCTGGGTAAATTTTCCGGCGATAATGCCGAAATGCTGCCGCGCATTGTCACAGGCGCCCGCGATGCGGTAGTCGAGATTCTTTGTAGAGGTACGAAAGCTGGTATGAATTTATTTAACGGAATAGACCTAACGATTGAGACGTAAACGAAAATCTATCAACTGGAGGAAAGGATGAATTATTTATTACCCCTGATTTGCACACTGATTGGAATTGCAGGTGTGATCTTTTCGCTTGTTTTGGCGACTATTGTCAGAAACGCTCCGGCAGGCAACGAGAAAATGGCTGAAATCGCCGGCGCAATTAAAGATGGTGCGGTCGCCTATTTGAACCGTCAGCTCAAAAGCATGGGCATGGCCGGCATCATTTTGTTTGTGATCATAGGATTTGCCCTGACCTGGAAAACCGCGATCGGCTTTTTGATCGGTGCCGTTGCTTCATTTGCCGCCGGTTATATCGGGATGCGTGTTTCGGTTCTGGCCAATGTGCGCACCGCCGAAGCCGCCAAGGGCGGCCTGGCCAAGGGTCTGGACCTGGCGTTCAAGGGCGGTTCCGTGACCGGTATGATCGTGGCCGGCCTGGCGCTGACGGCCGTTGCCGGCTGCTACACCGTATTGATTGCCAGTGGCGTCGATGCCCGTGAAGCGGTTATTGCGCTGGTGGCTCTGGGATTCGGCGGCAGCCTGATATCGATCTTTGCCCGGTTGGGCGGTGGCATCTTCACCAAGGGCGCCGATGTCGGCGCCGACCTGGTGGGCAAAGTTGAAGCCGGCATTCCGGAAGACGACCCCCGCAACCCGGCGGTTATTGCCGACAACGTCGGTGACAACGTCGGCGACTGCGCCGGTATGGCTGCGGACCTGTTCGAAACCTATGCGGTAACTGCAGTTGCCGCCATGCTTCTGGGCAACCTGCTTTACCCCAAAATCGCCATGGCCACGGAGTTCCCCCTCCTGCTTGGTGCGATTTCGATTATTGCATCCATGATCGCCGTGTTCTTCGTGAAACTGGGCAAGAATGAATATATCATGGGCGCGCTTTACAAGGGTATGTTCGGCGCCGCCATCCTGGCAGCCATTGCCTTTCTGGTGGCCTGTACTTCCGCCTTCGCCGGTATCGAAGAGCTTTCCGGTATCAACATCTTTTTTGCCGCACTGGTCGGTTTGGTACTGACGGTGGTCATCGTGGTTATCACCGAGTACTATACCGGCATCCGTAAACCGGTGAAGTTCGTAGCCGAAGCTTCAACCACCGGTCACGGTACCAACATCATCGCCGGTCTGGCCGTCAGCATGGAAGCGACCGCCCTGCCGGTTGTCGCCATCTGTGTGGCCATCGGGGCGGCCTATGCGGCCGGCGGACTTTACGGCATTGCCATGGCTGCCATGTCCATGCTGTCCATGACCGGCATGGTCATCGCCATCGATGCCTACGGCCCGATTACCGACAACGCCGGCGGAATCGCCGAAATGGCCGAAATGGACGAGAGCGTCCGTACTGTTACCGATCCTCTGGATGCGGTCGGCAACACCACCAAGGCCGTCACCAAGGGTTATGCCATCGGATCCGCCGGATTGGCCGCCTTGGTTCTGTTTGCGGCTTACACCCAGGAATTCGCCCTGCATGGCGGTGGGGCGGATCTGAAGTTCGACCTCAGTGATGTTTCCGTGATTATCGGTCTGTTTCTCGGCGGCCTGTTGCCCTTTCTGTTCGGCTCCATCGCCATGCGGGCTGTCGGTAAAGCCGGCGGCGCAGTGGTCGATGAAGTGCGACGCCAGTTCCGTGAACTGCCCGGTATCATGGAAGGAACCGACCGGCCGGATTACGCCCGCTGCGTGGATATCGTCACCAAGTTCGCCCTGAAGGAAATGATCGTGCCGGCCCTTCTGCCCGTTGCAGCACCGGTTCTGGTTGGTCTGATCCTTGGCAAAATTGCCTTGGGCGGACTGCTGATCGGCAGCATCATCACCGGTTTGTTCCTGGCGATCTCCATGACCACGGGCGGCGCTGCCTGGGACAATGCTAAAAAATACATCGAAGACGGCCATCTGGGCGGCAAGGGCAGTGATGCTCACAAAGCCGCCGTTACCGGTGACACCGTCGGCGATCCTTACAAGGATACGGCTGGACCGGCCATTAACCCGATGATCAAGATCCTCAATGTCGTCGCGTTGTTGCTGGTACCCTTCCTGCTGTAAGATTTGATCTCGATCTCGAGCTGACCGAAAGGATTGGCGTATTAATACGCCAATCCTTTTTTATTGATTGTTGCCTCGAGTTGTGATATGACTTGGCAAAATTTGTACCAGATTCAATAGGGGACCAATTCAGCGACATGCGGCGGGGGGATATGACTGGAAAAAAAGCCAAAGAAGAAACTCAGAGCGCGAAAACCATTAACCGGGAATTTCAAATCGGTGACCTGGCTGTTTATCCCGCCCACGGCGTCGGCGAGATCAAGGCCATCGAAAGCCGTGTCGTCAACGGCGAAGAGCATGACTTTTATATCATGAAAGTCCTTGAAAACGGCATGGTGATCATGATACCCACCAGGAATGTCGAATCCGTCGGCTTGAGAGAAATTATCGACAAGGAAGAGATCCCCAAAGTTTATGAGGTCATGAAATTCCGCAAAGACGGTTTGCCTGACAATCAAACCTGGAACCGTCGCTACCGCGAGTATATGGATAAAATTAAGACCGGCAGCCTTTATGATGTCGCCGAAGTGTTCAGAGATCTTTTTCTGCTGAAACTAACCAAAGACCTGTCATTCGGAGAGCGCAAGCTATATGACACTGCCCAGGTGCTGCTGGTCAAAGAGCTGTCCACCGCCAAAGAAATGGACGAGGCCGCAGTTTTATTTGAAATAGAATCTTTGTTCGTTTCGGACAGTCCCGACAACTGATTCCCCTCGGCTGCATGTCTGATATTGATGACTTTGCCATCCTGATCGATCCATCAGAACACAACCGGCGGCTGTATGCAGTGGTGGCCGCCCGCCTTCCCGACTGTTCGCGTTCCCTGGCCGCAAGCTTGATCGCCAAGCACAAAATTTTGGTCGATGGTCAGCCCAAAAAACCCGGCTACCGTGTCAAGGCCGGCGAGCGGATTGAAGGCCGGGTGCCGCCCCCTGAGCCGGTCGAATACAAACCCGATGCGATTCCGCTCCACATTTTATACCAGGACAGCGATATTCTGGTGCTCAACAAACAGGCCGGGCTTGTCGTCCACCCGGCTCCCGGACATGCCGGTGGCACCCTGGTTAATGCCCTGCTTTATCACTGCCCGGATTTGGCCGGGATTGGCGGTGAGATTCGGCCGGGGATTGTTCACCGACTCGACAAAGACACATCCGGGACCATGGTGGTGGCCAAAAATGCCTCCGCCCTCGAGGCGCTGGCCGACCAGTTCAAGACCCGCACGGTAAGCAAAAGATACCTGGCCCTGGTTTTCGGGGAGTTAAAAAAAGATGCCGGCACCATTGATTTGCCCATCGGGCGACATCCGATCCGTCGCAAACAAATGTCCACCACCACCCGCAAAGGTCGCCCGGCAATTACATCCTGGCGGATTCATACGCGATTTAATGGTATTACTCTGCTCGACCTGACCTTGGAGACCGGCCGAACCCATCAAATCCGGGTTCACTGTGCGAGCATGGATCATCCCATCGTCGGTGATCCGATCTATCGACCGCGCAAGCTCTTTAAACGCTTACATAACCAGCCGAAACGCCTGCCGGCTCCAATCATCAACCTGTTAAAAGCAATTCCCAGGCAAATGCTGCATGCCTGGCGGCTGGATTTTAGCCACCCCCGGACGGGTGAGCGCCTGTATTTTGAATCGCCCCTGCCCAAAGATATGGCGGGATTGATTGAGAAGCTGAGGGAAGCATAGATCGGGTTGCGGGTTGCGGGTTGCGCGTTGCGGGGTGCGGGTTGCGTGTTACGGGTTACGAGTTGCGGGTTGCGGGGTACGGGTTGCGGGTTGCGGAGTACGGGTTGTGAGTTGCGGGGTGCGGGGCACGAGTTGCGGGGTACAGGTTTTTCGATTGCGGATTTCGGATTGATAAGAATTAA
>Ga0209671_1000032_pt1 | contig 53991 bp, 52 predicted proteins | sample WorMetHERISLAND2_2_FD_187401 | JGI IMG/M metagenome (GOLD analysis project Ga0209671, IMG submission 187401) | Marine gutless worms symbiont microbial communities from Max Planck institute for Marine Microbiology, Germany - Olavius geniculatus... | ecosystem: Host-associated > Annelida >...
AAAAAGCTTTGAGCCCGATCGCTTGATTGAGCCGGGATTAAGGGAACCCAATAAATTTCTAAGGTCCGCACACGGCGGACAAACCGTCTGCCAAGCTTGAATCGGCAGGTTAACGGATAGCTTCTATATATGGTTGGAGCAGACCACATTAGCGTCTGAAACCAGCGGCGGAAAGCCAAAGTCAGAGAACTAGTTAGTTACTTTGTCAACACATTATCGGAAAAGGCGGAAATAAAAAATCTTTTTCGTTCTATAGGATTAGTTTTCCCTTGACAAAGTAAGGCCATATATATGGTTTCAAGATTAAACTCGGCACCGATGGAGTACTGCATCCAGGCATTGGCAATCAGGATCCACAGGGCCGACAAATTCGAGCCCAGGGCCACCAGAAAGGTAACCATCAAATGGGCGCGCTTGCTTAAGCGATCCCACCCGAAGAAAAAGAGACCGACAAAGGTGGACTCAAGGAAGAATGCCATCAGCCCCTCGATGGCCAGCGGTGCACCGAAAATATCCCCGACGTAATGGGAGTAATAGGCCCAGTTGGTGCCGAACTGAAATTCCATCGTGATGCCGGTGGTCACGCCGATGGCAAAATTGATGCCAAACAGCTTCCCCCAAAAGCGGGTCATGTCCTTGTATACTTCCTTGCCCGTCATGACATAGACAGATTCCATGATGAACAGAATCCAGGACAGGCCCAGGGTCAGGGGAACAAAAAGAAAATGATACAGGGCGGTCAGTGCAAACTGCCAGCGGGATAATTCAACAAAAAGTTCAGTCGGTAGCATAACGCGACTCCTTGAGTAGAAGCTATCTCGACTCCGCCTGAGGTGGAGTTGAGATAGCTTCTAGTGGGCGCTCCCTTCAGCCTAAAAGCGGTGTCGGCGGTTTAAACTTGAATGCCGAACGGGTTATGGGGTAAGTGTTTATCAACGGGATGGCGTAACCGCCCTAGCAGGCGGCTGATTTTCCGATCGTTTGAGATTATAGCTCCCCGTAAGAATCCGGCTTCACTGTCTAAAAACAGCCGAATTTTTAATACTTTCATCCGATATTTGTCAAACAGTTTTCAAGTCATGCCCGATAAAAAATCACGGCATAAAACGGCACGCCGCTGGTTGTTTAAACGGGCCGGCACGGCCCGCTTCTGGATCCTGCTATCGGTCGTGCTGGGTCTTGGCAGCGGTCTGCTGCTGGTTGTTCAGGCCCGCTTCCTGGCCCGCATCGTGCACGCAGCTTTCATAGAAGGCCTGGGCATTGAAAGCCTGTGGCCCCTTTTTTCAATCCTGGCCGCTGTTATATTACTGCGCTCTATCCTCGGCTGGGCGCGGGAAACCGCCGGCTTTCGGGCCGGTGCCGAAATACGACAGGAGGTTCGCACAGAATTATTGGCGCATATCTTCAGGCTGGGTCCGGGCTATACCAGCCGCCAGAGCAGCGGTGCTTTGGCCGCCACAGCACTGGAGCAGGTCGAGGGGCTGCATGATTTTTATGCTTTTTACCTGCCGCAACTGGCCCTGGCCGTCATGATCCCGGCCGCCATTGCTGCTTTTGTGTTTCCTTACAGCTGGGCCGCGGGCGGGCTGCTTCTGGTGACCGCCCCACTGATTCCCTTGTTCATGATTCTGGTCGGCATGGGTGCTGAGAGCATCAGCCAGCGCCATTTCCAGGCCCTGTCGCGCATGAGCGGCTATTTTTTGGACGTGCTCCGGGGGATCACGACCCTGAAACTGTTTTATCGCAGCAAAGGCACCGAAGAAACCATTGCGGAGGTGTCCAATCAGTATCGAATGCAAACAATGCGGGTTTTGCGGGTGGCCTTCTTATCGTCGGCCGTGCTGGAATTTTTCAGCTCTATCTCTATTGCCCTGGTGGCTGTTTACTTGGCAATGAGCTATTTGGGCTACCTGTCATTCGGGTTATACGGCCAAAGCCTCGATTTGGCCGGCGGTTTGTTTATCCTGCTGCTGGCCCCGGACTTCTATCTGCCTTTACGGGAGTTGGGCACCCACTACCACGCCCGGGCCGAAGCCGTGGGTGCGGCTGAAGAAATCCTGAAAATCCTATCCGTATCCCGCGACACAAGCCTGAGCGGCATGACTGAATGGACCCCGACGGATCCCCTGTATATCCAAATGGAAAATGTCCGTGTCGCCTTTGACAGGGGCCAAAGACCGGCGCTGCAGGATGTCAGTCTGGAGCTCCGGCAGGGCGAACGGGTTGCCCTGGTTGGCGCCAGCGGCACGGGCAAAACTACGGTCCTCAACTGTTTGCTGGGCTTTTTGCGGCCGGATGGCGGCCAGATCAACGTCAACGGTCTGCCCCTGGCCGAGCTGACGCCCGCCAGCTGGCGCCGACAGATCGCCTGGATGGGGCAGCACCCGATCCTGTTTCAAGGCACAATCGAAGAAAATATCCGTCTGGGCCGCGGGGACGCTGATGCCCCCCAAGTCGAGCAGGCCGCCGCCAACGCAGGAGTTCTGGACTTCAGCGTGCATCTGCCGGAGGGGCTGAACACGATGGTGGGCGAGCACGGCTATGGACTGTCGCGGGGACAGGCCCAGCGGGTTGCCCTGGCCCGCGCTTTTTTAAAAGACGCCCCCATGCTGCTGTTGGATGAACCCACTGCCGGGCTGGATGCTGAAAATGAGGCGGTGGTCATCAGGGCTCTGGAGAACCTGTCACAGGGGCGCACCGTGTTGCTGCTGACCCATCGGCTGACGAACATCAGACAGGCCAGCCGCATTCTTGTTTTGGACAAAGGCCGCATTGTCGAGCAGGGCACCTATGACGAGTTGAGCGCCGCAGGCGGCAGGTTTCAGCGGATGGTAAATCAAATGACAGAAAACAGAGGACAGATGACAGAGGACAGATGACAGAAAACAGAGGACAGGAAACAGAAGACAGATGCAAAATCAAGCCCTTCAGCTCATAATGCCGGAGCCGCGCTAGTGATAGATTACTCCAATTAAACGAGAAACGCTCAATCATAAGGTTTCAGGTGTCAGTGTTCAGGTGTCAGGAAAGACAAAGATCACTCGCGTCGGCATCTGGGCCGGCAATATTCTGTAGTTAACATTGATCTCGAACCGGCGGGCATAGAGCCCGCATTGCTAAATTCACAGTTCAGAACGTCCCTGACACCTGAAACCTGAAAACTTCAATCGAGGTACGCATCGTGCTGCAAATATGGCGGGAACTGCTTCCATTCGTAAAGTTATTCCGGACCGATTTAGGGGCGATGGCCCTGGGGATCCTGTGCGGGCTTGCTGCGGTGTTGTCGGCGGTTGGTCTTTTGGCTTTATCGGGCTGGTTCATCTCGGCCGCCGCCTATGCCGGTCTGACCCTGGCCACAGCCCAGCTGTTTAATTTTTTCCATCCCAGCATCGGGGTGCGAATGTTTGCCATCGCCCGCACCCTGACACGTTATGCCGAGCGAATCGTCTCCCACGATGCCACCTTCAGAATTTTGCAGCGCCTGCGAAGCTGGTTCTACGTTCACCTGGAACCGCTGGCGCCGTCCCGCCTGATGATGTTCCGCAGCGGCGATGTCTTGAACCGAATCGTTGCCGATATCGACGCTCTGGACAATCTGTATTTGCGCGTGCTTTCTCCCAGCACGGTGGCCCTGGTTACATCAGTGCTGGTGGTGGCTTTTTTGGGAATTTTCGACGCCGCCCTGGCCTTGTCGACGGCTCTATACATGGCGACCGCCGGATTCGGAGTCGCAGCGGCGGCTTTAAGGCTTGGAGAGCCTTGCGGCCGGGACATCACCCGGCGCACCTTCGAGCTGCGCGTGCGGGTCATCGATATGCTGCAGGGGCTGGCGGAGCTGCTGATCTTTGATGGCGATCATCGCCATCTCGACGCGGTCAAACGCAGCAGCCGCTCCTTGTTGAAGAGCCAGATGCAAATGAGTCATATCCGCGGCCTGTCGCTGGCGTTGGTAACCCTGCTTTCCGGTCTGGCCGTACTGACCGCCCTTTACCTGGCCGTTGATCTGGTTGCGCTGGATATGCTCCACGGGGCCAACCTGGCCCTGATAGCGCTGGCGATCCTGGCGGCCTTTGAAGCGATTCTACCCCTTCCGGCCGCCTATCAGTATCTTGGCCGCACCCGGGAGGCCGGCCGGCGTTTGCTGGAAATCGTCGATATGCAACCGCAGATTACCTGGCCTGAAACTTCTGTCAGGCTGTCGACCCGGCCGAGCATCGCCTTTGAAAATGTCAGCTTTCGCTATAGTGAGAAGGCTCCCAGGGTCCTCGAAGACATCAACTTCCAAATTCCCGCCGGACATCGGGTGGCGGTCATCGGGGAGACCGGATCCGGCAAATCGACCCTGGTTCATCTATTGGTGCGGTTCTGGAATCCCACCGCCGGTCGAATTCTCCTGGCCGACGAAGACATCTGCAAATTCAGCGAAGCGCAGCTGCGGCGTTGTATTTCGGTTGTATCCCAGCAGGCCCACATGTTCAACGCCACTTTAAGGGAAAATCTGCAGATCGCCCGCCCCGCCGCAGACGATGATGAACTGACGGCTGCCCTGGCATCCTGCCGGCTGGACGCGTTTGTAGAGAGCCTGCCGGACGGCCTCGATACCTGGGTTGGAGAGGACGCCAAACTGCTGTCCGGTGGTCAGGCGCGCCGGCTGGCCCTGGCCCGGGCTGTATTGCACGACGCACCGTTATGGGTCTTGGATGAACCGACTGAAGGTTTGGATGCCATAACGGAGAGGGAACTGATGCAGGCGTTAAAGCGAAAAACCCAGGACCGAACCCTGCTGATGATCACCCACCGGCTGGTTGACCTGCATTGGATGGACCATATCATTATGCTGGACAAGGGCCGGGTCGCGGCCCAGGGGACACATCTGGAACTGCTGGAGAGCAATCAACGTTATGCGCAGTTACATATGAGGATTATGCACTAGAATGTTAGGGATTTATGGTGTCTATTCAGCAGTAAAATCTCAAATCACAAGCGCCAAATCCCAAATAAACCACAAATCCAAAATCTCAATGTTCGAAGCATATCGCAAGCAAGAACAACTAGGCATCACGCGGTGGTTTGGTCCGCCGCAGGCGGATTGGTCATTGGTTATTGTTTGTTATTTGGGATTTGGTTTTTTTTAACGCACTACACGGACTCAGGTTGTCTCAACCCGCCATCCTTTATTCTTCAATCCACATTCATCAATCTTCACTCAAAAAGCGCGGTGCTGATATAGCGTTCGCCCGTGCTGGGTATTATCGTTACGATATTTTTTCCGGCCGATTCCGGGCGGCCGGCCACCTCAATCGCAGCCTTGATGGCGGCGCCGGATGAAATACCGCACAGAAGACCTTCCAGTTTGGCGGCCTTGCGTGCCGTTTCAAAGGCATCGTCGTTGGTGATTGTGACAACGTCGTCGATCAGAGCCTGTTCCAGAACGTCGGGAATGAAACCGGCGCCGATCCCCTGGATTTTGTGGGGCCCTTTCTGGCCACCGGACAGCACCGGCGAGTCGGACGGCTCCACCGCTATCGCTCTAAACGACGGCTTGCGGGGTTTGATAACCTGGGCCACCCCCGTGATGGTTCCGCCGGTACCCACACCGGATATCAGGATATCGACCTGGCCTTCGGTATCACGCCAAATCTCCTCCGCGGTCGTCTCCCGATGGACCTTGGGATTGGCCGGATTGGCAAACTGATTCGGCATGAAAGAATCCGGTTCGGATTCGAGAATTTCCTGAGCCTTGCCGATCGCACCTTTCATGCCTTCAGCCCCCGGAGTCAGCACCAGTTCGGCCCCCAGGTGCTTGAGCAGCCGGCGACGCTCTTCACTCATGGTATCGGGCATGGTCAAACAAAGCCGGTAATTTTTGGCGGCGCAGATAAACGCCAGCGCAATGCCGGTGTTGCCGCTGGTCGGCTCTACAATCAAAGTCTGCGGCGTGATGCTTCCGTCAACTTCGGCTGCCTCGATCATCGAAGCTGCTATCCGGTCTTTAACGCTCCCCAAAGGATTGAAAAATTCGAGCTTGGCATATATCCGTGCGTCGATACCTTCACAGACACGGTTAAGACGGACCAAAGGGGTGGTTCCGATGGTACTGCTTATGATGGAATGAAACTTCATGGCCGACCTCCTTTATTTAACTAATAGCGAATAACTGCATGGACGAGCGATAGTGTCACATCCCAAGTGTAATCTGTACAACTCGTTAAATCCCAAAATCCTCAAATTTAAAATGGGCCGCTCGACTTTTATTAATTTATTTTTGGGACACAACACTATATGACAGCATCGAACATTTCGAGGGCCGAATGCTTGTTTTTCGATTTGTAGGTCAGTCGCGGGGATTCCAGAGACACGGTCGTGTCCGGAGGAATTGATTTGGTCAACCAGACATTGCCGCCGATAACCGAGCGGGCACCAATGACCGTATCGCCGCCCAGAATCGTCGCCCCCGCGTAGATGATGACATCATCCTCGATGGTCGGGTGTCGCTTGCGGCCTCGAAAATCGTCCCCCGAATCTCTTGGTATCGAGAGCGCTCCAAGGGTGACGCTTTGATAGATGCGAACATTTGTCCCGATCTTGGTGGTCTCGCCGATAACCACTCCCGTTCCGTGATCGATCACAAAACTCTCGCCGATCTCGGCACCGGGGTGGATGTCGATGCCGGTGACGCTGTGGGCATATTCGGTCATAATGCGGGGCAGCAACGGTACACCGCCTTTGAACAACTGATGCGCGATCCGGTAAACGGCAATGGCGAAAATTCCCGGGTAGCTGAATATGATTTCATCATAGCTCTTCGCCGCGGGATCTCCTTCATAGGATGCCTGAATATCGGTGGCCAGAACCTTGCGAATTTTGGGGATGTCTTCCAACAGCTGCAGCGCCACTCTATGGCCCTGCTCTTCACAATCCGTGCAGGTTTGATCGTAGCGAAAGCAGTCATGCCGGATGCTGAGGCTGATTTGATCGGTGAGCATATCAAAAATGGTGGTTGCGGATTTGCCCAGGCTGTAGCGCAAATTGACCGGATCCAGCCGTCCACGGGTAAAATACCCCGGAAACAGAATTTCTCTCAACCGGTCGATAATCTCGATGACGCATTCCCGGGACGGTATCGGTTCGTAATCCACATGGGTGTAACATTCCTGATCATTGCAGCTGTTGATGATTTCTTCGGCAATTCGGGGCAGGCGACTGCGCAGATCCGACAGGTGGCGAACGTCAATTTCACAGGAATCCACTTTGTTTAGTATATCGACCATACTGATGGTGTCTCCTTAATCGAAATACATAAAACTAAAGCATGAACGGAAGGTTGTCAAAATTCCGCCGAAGAATCCAAACCCGGCGTCAGGTGCCGACAGGGTGAACAAATAAAAAAGGCAAAGCGTATCACAACTTTGCCTTTTGGTGGTCGGGTGCCGGTATATCGCCGCAGCAGCGAGAAGCTAAAACTGAAAAACGGCCGACATCGCATCTTCGTACTTCTTCTTCAACCCTTCGCCGGTTTCCTCGAGCTGTTTTTTCTGGGGTCCGAATTCAATCGGACACTCGGTCTGAAGCTGCTCGATGATGGTTTCCATCCTGGATATTTGGTTGTGAAGTTCCTCTATCTGGGAAGCGACTTTTTCCTTTTCAGAACTCCTCAAGGAATCCACCTTTCGCACCATGTCATACATTTTCGCTTTCCAGCCATAAAGCTCGATTTCGACGGAGCGGCAGTAATCTTTAGATTCCATAATTATTTTCCTTTTGGCATTATTCCGCAGCAGCGGATTGGTTATGCGTCAGCGGAGCAACTCCTGCGCGGTGTTGATCCAATCGGGTTTCCTATAGGTGTCCATGACCTGCAATGGGAAGGCCAGCAGGCATTCAAATTGACCCATACCAAAAAAATAACCTGCAAAATTTGCCTGTCAATTTAAAAATATTGATTTTTTTCTTGACAGCCATTTCCATCAACGCTATTTCATACTTAATTTATATAGAATGGTTTAGTCTGAAAAAATTCCAAAAGCGGGGTCCCATGAAGCTATCAACACGCAGTCGCTACGGCGCCAGAATCCTGGTGGATTTAGCCCGCCACAATGACCAGGGGCCTGTCCAGATCGGAGAAATCTCCAAACGTCAAGATATATCCGTCAAATACCTCGAGCAGCTGATCCGTCCTTTGAAACAGGCCAACATGGTTACCAGTGTACGCGGCCCTAAAGGCGGGCACATGCTGGCAAAAAAACCGCAGGAAATCACCCTGGGCCAGATTGTGCGGTTATTCGAAGGACAGAGCGAACTGGTGGAATGCATCAGCAACCCCGAGAAGTGCGACATGTCCGACGATTGCCAGGTGAGACTCGCATGGAAGGACGCCACCAGGGTTTTATATGAAAAATTGGACAGCACGACCATCTCCGATCTGATGAAAGGAGACGATAGCGATACAGAGTAAGTCAACGTCTCAGATGCCCGCGGAAACCGCTTCAGATGCCCGCGGTATCCGCTTCAGATGCCCGCGGTATCCGCTTCAGATGCCCGCGGGAATCGATAAACAATCTCAGACCCTGGCTGCTCAGTCTGTAGCCGGGCGGTTTGCAGCAGCAAATGTCGGAGCAAACCGTTCTGGTTGTACCTCAATTTGTAACCATTTAATTATCAGGAGGATGCCATGAAAAAAATTCTCATTTTAGGTTCGGGTGCCGGCGGAACGATGGTGGCCAACAACTTGCGGAAAAAGCTGAATCCCAAGCAGTGGGATGTCACCATCATCGACAACGACGAAATCCATCACTATCAGCCCGGCTGGCTGTTCATCCCCTTTGATGTCTACACGCCTGAGGATTGCCAGAAGCCCAAGCGCGAGTTTATTCCCCCGGGCGTCAACTTTATACTCGATGAGGTGGTCGGCTTGGACACGGGAGGCCGCACCGTGGAGGGCAAAAAGGATAAATACAAATATGACTACCTGGTCATCGCCAGCGGCTGCACGATTGTACCCGAGGAAGTCGAGGGCATGATGGACGGGTGGCGCAAAGACATTCACGACTTCTACACCCTGGACGGCGCCGTCGCCCTGGGGGAGAAAATGCGCTACTTCGATAAAGGACGCGTGGTGCTCAACATCGCCGAACTGCCTTACAAGTGCCCGGTTGCTCCCCTGGAGTACATTTTCATGGCCGACTGGTTTTTCGACACCAAAGGCGTGCGCGACGATGTGGAAATCGAACTGGTTACCCCCATGGCCGGCGCCTTTTCCAAGCCGATCGCATCCAGCATCCTGGGCGATATCGCCATTCAAAAAAATATCAAGGTGACCCCCAACTTTGACATCGCCCAGGTCAACACCGAGGAGAAAACCATCGAATCCCACAAGGGCGAAAAAGTCGACTACGATCTGCTGGTTGCCATACCCCCTAATTTCGGCGCCGCCTTCCTGGAAGGTTCGGGCTTGGAAGATCCCCTTCGATTCGTCGAAACCGACCACTTCACCCTGAAGGCCAAAAACGCCGACAATATCTATGTGGTCGGTGATGCCACCAATGTCCCCGCCTCCAAAGCGGGTGCTGTCGCCCACTACCAGTCGGAAACCCTGGTTGAGAATATCATCCGCGAAATCGACGATCAGGAGCCCAAACCCACCTTTGACGGCCATGCCACCTGTTTTATCTGCTCGGGCTACGAAAAGGCTTTTTTGATCGACTTCAATTACGAGTATGAGCCGCTGCCAGGCAAATTCCCCTTCCCCGGCCTTGGCCCCTTCAGCCTGTTGGGTGACAGCTATTTGAACTACTGGGGCAAGATGATGTTCAAATGGGTCTATTGGAATATGATGCTCAAAGGTGTTGAATTGCCGCTGGAGGATCAATTGACAATGGCCGGCAAGATGAGACACAGCTTGGTAACCGAATAAGGAGGCAGCCATGACAAACGAAGAATTAATTCTGGAGCGACTCGATCGCATTGAGGCCCAACTGGCCCCCATAGCGGTAACTGCCGGCGGTATTTCGGAACTGCGCGAAGACATGATACCACTGAGCGGCCAGGCTTTTCGTCTTTTGATTCGGGAACTGGAGGATGTGGAATCAAGCTTTCAGCTGGAAGATCTGATGGTCCTGCTGAAAAGGTTCCTGCGCAGCATCAAGCACATCAATTTCAGCCTCGAGCAACTCGAGAACATCGTCGATTTTGTAACCACCATCGAGCCCCTGCTGAAATCAGCCGTACCTCAGGTTATCAATTACCTCGATGATCTTGAACAGCGCGGGGTGCTGCGCATCATCACATCCATGCTGGATGTCCGCGCCAAGATAGCTGCGGCCTATAGCCCGGAGGATGTCGATGAAATCGGCGACGGCGCCGTCGTCGCCCTCGGCCTGGCCAAGAAGCTTGCCGACCCGAAGGCGGTCGAATTTTTAGAAAAAATGGCCGCCCTGCCGTCGAAAGTCGATCTGGAAAATGCCAAACCGGTGGGTCCCTTCGGCATGCTGGGAGCACTGTCCAGCAAACAGGCCCGGGAAGGATTGGGCGTTTTAATGGAACTCACCAAAGCCATGGGTGATTTGAAAAATGGCGGCAGCTCTGCCGCCTCAGAAGAATCGGAACCGATTGCCTGATCGACGGCATTTGACCGGCTGAGAAAAAAATTCGCTGACATCGGCTCCTGGCTATGGTATTAAAAACCGATCACCGCAAAGCGGTTTGAACCACCGGTCGGATGTCAATGCAAAACTGCATCCGGATTATGGGAGTCCGGGGATTCGGGATTTCAGATTGCTGATTTCGGAATTGAAAGAATTAAGACCAGATCAAGGTCATAGTTAAATTCCGCAATCCAAAATCAAAAATCTGCAGTCGAATTGCTCCAATACTCAACGAAGCCAGAACTCGAGATACTCAAACCATCTTGGAGCTGCCGCTTTAAGGTTATTTTTCTTTACTTCTATCGAACCGCTGGGAGAATTGTTATGGAAAAACAAATGGTCCAATGCGAGGATGGAAGACGCCGGCAGGCGCGCATCCATGGTGAGCCCAAACAGGAGGGTGATTTCAGAATCTGGCAGGCCGGTGTACGGTTGAAAGGCAAGCATGTCTCCGGGGAAGCCTGGTACAGCCACAAGACCAAAACCTGGTATTTTCTGGCTGACCCCGACGGCAGGCACGCCCATCTGATGGAACGTTTGAATACGCAGCTCAAAGAAGAATCCATCAGGCAGCTTCAGGAGCAGTTGAAGGTGTTGGAATCCAGACGGATTATCGAGCAGAAAAAGATCGCCGAGCATCGCGCCGCCAAGGAGGCCATTGAAGCCGAAATAGATTCAACCAACGACAAACTCGCCAGATTGAAATCGGGGGTGCCCCTGGAATCGGATAAATCCCTGGAATATTCACGGCGGGTGAAACGACATTAAACGGCGGCGGCGATTTTTCGCCGTTGGCGATTGAAACAGGCAGGCAGGCGAAACCCGGCATCCGGTTTCGCCTGCCTCTCGCGTGGGACAAAGCTGATTACAATTCCCTGCTAGGCGCCCCGGCTGTCACCGAAGGCATTCAACTCACTAGAATACGGTTTCCCCACTTGCTTCATCCCTTGATCGATCCTTTCAGGACCACCCGCGACTTGTGCACAAATTCCAATGGATTATAGGACAATTTGGATTTTCGAAGACCTTCGTCGTTTAAGTCCTGCTCCCGGTTTACCGTCGTAAACTCCCGCGCACGGTCGGCCAGAAACATCTGATTGATTGCCTGGTAAACCCCCTTGAAGCGTGTGTCGCCTTTTTCAAAATGAATCACGATGCTTTGCGGAGTTAAGGCCTCGGCAACCGTATACGCCACCATGTCGTCGTCCACGAAGATCGCCCCTCCCTGGATGCCGATGAGTCTCTCCCAGTTGTCGAAGACCCTGAATACCGCCCGGTTTTCGGCCGCAAGGACATCGGACGACTCGCAGTCGCGCCAGGTACACCAGCTTTTCTGCATGGCCATGGCCTGTTCGATCAGCTGAGGTTCAAACGAGACATAGCGAAAATCGTACTTCTTAACAAACTGGTTCAGCAAATTCTTCTTTTTATGGAAGCGGTTGCCTTTCAGATCAATGAGATCGCTTACCGAATATACATAATCCCAATGTCCCCGCTCTTCCGTGAAAGTTGCCTGGTTCTTGAAGGTTGCCTGCCAGTGTTCCACCAGTTTATCCGGAATCCGGATAAATATCGTGGTGTCTTCGGGCTCCCCAGCCAGCCGTCTGCCCCAATCGATATCGTACCAGGAGCCGACCGGCGCCCAATAAAATATTTCGGGCCGATTTTGCCGAATCCAGACGCAGTCATCATCCCAGGCCCAATCCAGACCGTATTCTTCCGCCCAGGCCCACAGGTTCATAAAACTGTAATCAGAAGCTACCTGGGGACAACGGGTGAGCATGTTAAGATAGGCTTCCTGACGGTCGAGACTGATAGCTTCAAACTGAAGGCTCATAAAATCACTCTTGGGTTTCGGGTTTCAGGTTTCAGGTGTCAGGTGTCAGCGCGGCCGCTGGCCGCCAGCGTCCAGTCTGATCGAAGATAGAAACTGATGAACATCGAACATCGAACGTCCAACATCGAACATCGAATAATGTATTCTGTCTAATAAAAAAAAACTTGAGCGGCTTGTCGGGTCGTAGCCGAAGGCGACCTGTGGGGTCGTAGCTCGAAGAGCGAAGCCCCAAGCCTGAAGCGATTCCATCCTTCGACATTCGAAATTCGACATTCTGCGGTTCTGCGGTTTGCTTTTTAGTTTCAAATGGGTTGCCTGTCAGCTGCCGTCTGACACTGGATACCTGATATCATTTCTGTTCATCAATTTCTGCACGAATCGCGTTCGCAAAGGCCTTGCCCGCTTCGTAGGCTTCTTCGAGGTATTCGGGGAATTTAAGCACATCTCCCTCAAAATCAAGGCCCCGGTACAAAAGGGCTTTCCAGAGTTTCATATCGATTACGTCAAAAAAATATCTGAGACTCAGCAGGATGCCGTCAAACAGTTTTTTGCCTTTGGTCGCGCCCACCGCAATAAATAAGCCTTTGCGCTGGATGGTGGAATAGCCCTTTTTCGATTCATCTATCCAGTACTTCTTGACCCACAGGGACTGAAACCGGTCCATCAGAATTTTGGTGTGGGCACTGACGGTGTAAAAAAAAACCGGCGAGGCCAGCATCAATCCCCGGGAAGCCAGGATTCGGTCGCGGGCGTTTTGAAAATCGTCTTTTAAGCGGCACTCCCCGGCATTTTTGCAGCCATAAATTTCGAGGCAGGGAGACATTTTCAAATCTCTTAATACAATTTCCTCTACCTCGGCGCCGGCGGCGCGGGCGCCTTCAACGGCCTTTTTCAACAAAACAGCCGTGTTTCCCCGGCGGCGCGGGCTGCCGTAGATGGCGATGATCTTTGCAGCTGTCAATTCTCTGCTCTTTAAATTTCCAACACCAGCCCAAGCGGGCAATGATCCGAACCCAAAATGTCATTGTCAATGAGCGCCTCTTTGATCCAGCCCCGATCGACAATGTCCTTGGTCACGAAAAAATAGTCGATCCGCCACCCGATATTGCGGTCGCGGGCCTTGAAGCGGTAGGTCCACCACGAATACTTTACCGTATCGGGATGATAATGGCGAAAGGTGTCAATGTATCCATTGGCAATGATGCGGTCAAGCCAATCGCGTTCTATACGCAGAAAGCCGGAAGCCTTTTCGTTGGCCTTGGGATTCTTGAGATCAATTTCGTTGTGGGCGGTATTGTAGTCACCTGTAATAATCAGGCTTCTACCCCGCTCCTTTAATTCGTCGGCATAGGCAAAAAAGGCTTCGTAAAAATCCAGCTTGTACTGCAGGCGCTCTGCGTTCATCTTGCCGTTGGGGAAATAAACATTGAAAAAAATGAAGTCCTCAAAATCCATTTCCAAAATTCGACCTTCATCGTCGAATTTGGGCGCACCGATCCCGTATTTCACATGGCTTGGTTTCAGGCGTGCATAGGTGCCGACACCGGAGTACCCCTTCTTAACTGCTGCATGGGACCAGTAAGCCCCATAACCGTCAATATCTTTCATTTCCGATGTGAGCTGGGCCTGCTGCAGCTTGGTCTCCTGCAACGCAAAGATATCGGCATCCAGTTGTTTAAATGAATCAAAAAAGCCCTTTTTGACCGCCGCCCGCAAACCATTAACGTTCCACGAAATCAATTTTATTTTCTTTTTTCGTTTAGCCACGACGATAACCCCCGCCTTTGAAACTAATAATCATTAACAATTAACGTATAACCTTACAGTGGTTTCATTCCGCCACCAGCTTTCGAAGTCGATCGATAATCTGGCTGTTACCGGTTTTCGCCACCACACCCAGAATGGATCGCAGGCACTCGCGGACTATCGCGGTTTTTGGACGCGCGGAACCCAATTGGGCTTCCATGGTTTTTAAATCTGCCATCAATTCATCCAGATCATCGAAATTCAGACCGTACGAACCGGTCTGATTTTTCAGATCCGATACAATCTGAGCGACTGTCTGCCTTGCTTGCGTCTTCAACACGGGTGTATTGCCCAGATTGGCGGATTCGGGGCTGCCTGACGCCGGTGTCCCCATCAATTCCTCGATCATCTTGGATCCATCGACGCTGATTCCGATTCCACCTGAAAGGGTGCGAATCTCGGCCAGCTGCCGGCCCATCAACTCCTGGGCGACCATGGTTGCTGCGTCCCGGTCCATCCCCAAGGCCTCTCCGATAGTATACATGGAAACTTGAACCGAAACATCGCCTTTGGTCTGCTCGAAGAGTGCCGCTAAAAATTGCTGCTCAATCTCACCTAGTTCGTAGTCGGTCATCGCGAGTGCTTGTCCTTTTAGCCCTTGTGCTGGCTGCTGGTCTCTGATTACTGGTCACTGGCTCCTGGTCGGTGGCTGCTGGTCTCAGGTAACCGGCTGCCGGTATTTGGCAGCGTTCCCCGAACAAAGCGGTCACATAGTAAACTACTCGTTATATTTTTCATGCCGCAGTGCCGACCAATAGCCAAAGGCTACCTGACGGGGAACAGGAGCAAGAAACCAGTAACCCGCATCCAAGAGCCAGAAACCAGTAGCCAGAAACCAGAAACATGAGGGCAACAACCGAATGATGGTTAACGTTCAAGGCGTATTTTTATTAGCCAACAATCGCTTCAAGCGCACCTTTGATCTCCGGATATCGAAACGAAAATCCGTGGTCCAGCAATTTAGCGGGCACGGTGCGTTGACTGCCCAAAAAAACGTCGCCAAATTCACCCATGGCGAGGCGGATCATGAATGCCGGGGTCGGCATAAAGGACGGCCGGCTTAAAACCTGCCCCAGGGCCCGGGCAAGCTCGCGATTGCGAACCGGATGAGGCGCACAAAAATTCAGCGGTCCGCGGACTTCCCGATGTTCAAGCACAAAATCAACAGCCGCCAGAAGATCATCCAGATGCAGCCACGGAAACCATTGCGTACCGTCCCCCAACGGGCCGCCGACAAACATTTTAAAGGCCGGCAATAGCTTAGCCATGGCGCCACCGTTCGGGCCGAGGACGACCCCAAACCGCATGACGGCGACCCTGGCCCCCTTGTCGTTGGCTGACAACGCCTCCTTCTCCCAGTCTACCGACACGCCCGCCAGAAAATCATCTCCGGGGCCCTCGTCTTCATCTAGCACCTGATCACCCCGACTGCCGTAGTAGCCGGCTCCGGAAGCACTGCACAGGGTCAGGTCGGTGCCGCTGGGCAGTGCCGCGACGATATTGCGGGTGGTAAGAATGCGGCTTTCGTATATCTGTTTTTTGTAGCTTTTGGTCCAACGCCTGAAAATCGTTGCCCCGGCCAGGTTCACAACTGCCGCGGCATCCGCAATTTCCTGCTGCCACGGGCCCGGGCGGGTGGTGTCGCCCGTAACGAAGCGATAGCTCTCAGCAGCGGCAGAATCGAGCGGGGGCCGGGGCTCGGATCGGCCGATGGCAACAACCCGGTGCCCTCTTTTGAGAAAAAACCTGGCAAGGTTCGATCCGACGAAGCCCGAACCGCCTGTAATGAGAATTTTCATGGGCCACCTCCATGCATCGGAAGCTTAATTTGAAATCGAAAACATCCCACTGACCGGCTAATCCTATGTAGCCGCCGGTGGTTTGTCAACCTGTCGCTCCGGCGGAAGTGTTCAATGGAGATCTGAATGTCGAAAAACGGAAAAGGCTTAATGGATGGTTCCCGGCAGTCGCAGGCCGGATCGACTGTCGTCAGGCTGAGAGGTCATTTATGGAGGAAGTATATAAAAAGCCCGGCATCCTGTATTTTTGTGAATTCGTGACCATTCGTACCGATTTGGGGCGAAAATGTTTTTCCAACTGTATCGATCACACCCGGGACCTATTTTATACAATCGGAACAGACACCGATAAACTCCAGCTTGTGTCCGATGATTTTGAAATCGGCGGTGTTCTTCGACTTGTGGTTGACGGCGACCTCGAATTCCGCCGGTGCATCGACGACCCGGTCGCAGTCGATGCAGCGAATATGATAGTGGTTTTCGGCCTTGCCGTCAAAGCGCTTCAGGCTACAGCCAGGTTCGAGTTTCTGGATTTCACCGCGCTCGGACAAGATTTCAAGGTTGCGATAGACGGTCCCGAGGCTGATGCGCGGAAGATATTTGCGGACCATCTCGTAGACTTCGTCAGCGCTGGGATGGGTGTCCACCTTGCGCAATTCCTCGAGAATGACCCGGCGTTGGCGGGTCATCCGTAGATTATGTGACTTGGGCAAACCTGTCTGACCTTCTGAAGTTTAATGTCAATCTGAATAATCGAAAAAAAACGGATAGCCGTAGAAACGTGCTCGTGTGAAACTAAATTAAGTTAAAAAGCAAACCGCAGAACCGCAGAACCGCAGAATGTCGAATAACGAATTTCGAAGGATGGAATCGCTCCACTCAAGCTTTTTTTAAAATAGACAGAATACATTATTCGATGTTCGATGTTGGACGTTCAATGTTCGATGTTCATTGGTTTCTTCCCTTGATCAGACCAGACGCTTGCGGCCAGCAGCGGCGGCAATATGATCTTGACAACCATCTCTCAATCGAGATCCCTCAATGCGCAACCCGTCACCGCGCAACCCGTCACCGCGCAACCCGCAACCCTATCGATCATCCATCGGTGTGAACTCGCATACGTCCGGCCCGCAATAGTCGCCGATGTATTCGGACTCGGGTCGATACAGCATCGGCTTGGGCGCCGCCCCGGCAAATTGTTCTTCGATGACGTGGGCGCTCCAGCCGGAGATCCTGGCGATGGCAAACACCGGCGTAAACAGGTCAACCGGGATGCCCAGCGACAGGTAAAGCGAGCCGCTGTAAAAATCAACATTGACATAGATGTCGCTGTTTTTGCGCCTTCTGAATTCTTCTTTTCCAGTTTTTTCGAGCAATGCGGAGATCTCGTACCAGCGGGTCTTGCCGATTTTATCTTCCATGGCCTTGGACATAGCCGAGACGATATAGGCACGGGGGTCGTCGGTGTCATAAACGGCGTGCCCCAGACCGAAGATTACCCGGCCGGCGTCAAACTCCTGGTTGACATAATCGTTGACCGCGTCCGGGGAACCGATTTTAAACAGCATTTCCATCACCCGCGCGTTGGCAGCGCCATGCAGATCGCCGGACAACGACCCTACGGCAGCTGCAACCGATGCATAAATGTGGGCCCTGGTGGAAGCCACTTCGCGTGCGGCAAAAGTCGAGGCGTTGAAGGAGTGCTCGGCGTGGAGCACAAGGGCTTTATCCAGATACCTGGCGACCTCATCATCGGGCATCTCGCCGTTGAGCATATACAGAAAATTGGCGGCGTGGTTCAGATCCGGGGATGGTTCGACCGGCTCCTGACCGCTGCGGATGCGGTGCCAGGCGGCGATAACGGTTCCGAATTTGGCAATCAGCCGCGTGGCCATGCGCAAGACGGCTTCCTGGGTTTGAACGGTTGAATCAGGATCGTGGTTGGCCAGCATCGGAACCACGGCCTGCAAAACGTCCATGGGCACGGCGTCCGTGGGCCGGGTTTTCATGGCGGCAATCACTTCCGGAGGCAGTGCTCTTTCCGCGGCGAGCTGCCTTTTAAATTCTACCAGTTCCTCCTTGTTCGGCAGCTTCTCATAGAGAAGTAAAAAGGAGACTTCCTCGAATGTTGCATTTTCGGCCAGGTCTTGAACCAGATAGCCCCTGTAAATCAATCGGCCGTTGGCACCGTCGACTTCGCATATTCTGGTATCGGCAATGACAACCCCCCGCAGGCCAGTATTTAACATCGGTTTGCATTCTTCCATATCCCACCCCTTTTGCTTGTAGTTACTGATACCATAAAATTGATATTTGTGGAGAAAAAGTCAAGCAAGAAATTGATGGTAAAATCAATAATAGCAACGACTTCTTACCGTAGTTGAATCTAAAACGGCATCTTTTCCAACGGGCGCCGTTCAGGAACGTATTCGCGTGGAATCTTACCGTCATTCCAGTCGGCCGAGACGTACAGGTTGCAATAGCAGCTGCCAAATTCTTCGATATCCGGCACGCTGTAGACACAGGGACAGATGATGTCCCGGTCGGCATCCCGGTCATCGGCCAGCAGCCGGCAGGGACACCCCATATACCCGCTGCGCGCCTTGTTTACGAGCAGGGCCTCGAGCAGCTCAAGGGTGCGATTTTTATCTTTGTTGAAGAAATATCCTTTGGGTTCCTGAACTTTTTTCATTCTTTCGTATAGCTCTTGTGCATCCATTACATTCCCAAAGCCTCCTTGATTTCTTTTTCCTTGAATCCGACGATGACCTTTTCGCCGATGATGATGGTCGGGAACGAACAGCGGGGATTAAATTTCTTGACATCTTCGATTATGGCTTTTCTTTCGTCGCCCTTGAGCAGGTCCACATCGACGAATTCATATTTGATCGTGCATTCACCCATAAACTTTTTGGTTGCTCTGCAATGGCTGCAGGTGCTCAAAGAGAAAATCTTGACATCCGGTGTCGAACTATCTTCGGGTTGAGACATAGGGGATTCCTTTCATATACTTGAGAGTCGGACCGCGCTGGGGTCGACCGGCATATGGTGCCCTGATATTCAAGGCAAGCCGCTAGATTTATACGACTTTAATCAATCTGCTACAATAGCAGAAAACGGCTCGCATGAATATAGAAAAGTTGAAAATATACAACAGCCGCGGCTGCCGGCCAATTCGTAGGCGATGAGACGGATGAGACACTTTGAGATTTGGATCGATTCGATGGCCTAGTTGCCGGCGGTTGGTCTTTGATGCCACTTGACCGTCAATTACCACCGGCCAACGGCTGGATCGGCTGAAATCCGCTAAACGGGATCAGCGCGGCATCGGTCTCGTGCATATCAGCACAGCCAGCGTTGAATTTATCGGCCGGTTAAGACGGCACCAATTGTCTCAAAAATCGCTTGATACACATCTGTATCATAAGACAGCCGCCACCTTTTTCGGGCCCATGGCAGCCACCCTTCAGAAATCATTTTTATAATATATTTCAACTTTTTATCACAACCTCTCCCGGGCCTGAAAAAATCCTGAATTCCTAACACAATGTGGCATGAATTTTGTAATTTACAATGTCGGCCTGGATGTTTAGCACTTGACAAAAATCGAATAATCAAATAATTCTAACTGATAATCATTACTAAATTCCTAGCCCTTAATACAGCCTAAACCGAGTTTCCATAATCTCGTCTTTCAATAATCACCACAACAATTACACGAAGGGAGGCAATACATGTCTAAAAAAGAAGGTATCTCCTCAAAAGGAAAAAAGGAGTTGGATATTAACGCGGTAACCACCTGTGATGCCACCGCTCAGATGCTTGCAAAGGCCCGCAAGGACGGTGTTGAGACTGCTTTTGACCGGGCTGCCAATATGAAGGCCTGTCCCATCGGCGCCGATTCGGCCTGCTGCAAGCACTGCTTCATGGGACCCTGCCGCCTCAATGCCAAAGATCCTTATTCCAAAGTGGGGGTTTGCGGCGCAACCATCGACACCATCATGGCCCGCAACTTCGCACGGGCCGTTTGTGCCGGCAGCGCGGCCCACACCGACCACGGCATGGGTATGCTCGATCTTTTCCGTGATGTGTTAAACGGCAAAATTAAGGACTACGGCATCAAAAACCCGCAGAAGTGCCTCGAAGTCGCGGCATCCATTGGTATCGAAACCGAGGACCGGGAATTCTACGATGTCGCCATGGATCTCTACCACGAGCTCGAACGCACCTACACCCAGGTCGATGGCGAGATTCCTTTTGCCAAGCGTGTGCCGCCCAAGACCCTGGAGACCTGGCGCAAGGAGGGCATCGTTCCCCGCGGCGCCATGCGCGAAATTATGGAGCTGATGCATCGCTCGACCATGGGTGTGGACCAGCATTATGAAAACATCACCAAGGCCTGCAGCAGCGCTGCCTTGGCCGACGGATGGGGTGGTTCGATGGTGGCTACCGAAATTTCGGACATCCTGTTCGGCACCCCGGCACCGGTGGCAGTGGAAGTCAACATGGGCGTCCTAAAGGAAGACCAGGTCAATATCATCATCCACGGACATGAGCCCAATCTGTTCGAGTCCATGGTGGAATCGGTAGCGGAGCCGACCCTGGTACAGGCCGCCAAAGACGCCGGCGCCAAAGGCATCAACCTGGTGGGAATGTGCTGCTCCGGACTGGAAATGTTCGTACGTCACGGCGTTCCCCATGCCGGCAATTTTATGTCCACCGAGGCGGTTCTGGTCACCGGCGCCGTTGATGCCATGGGTGTGGATGTCCAGTGCATCAAACAGGGCCTGGTAAAGGTGGCGGATTGCTACAAGACCCCGCTGATTACCACCAACCCGCGCTGCCATATCGAAGGGGCAGTCCACGTCGAATTTCATGAAGACGACCCCAAAGGTTGCACCGATGAAATCGTCATCCAGGCCATCGGACGCTTCAAAAACCGCAATATGCCCATCGAAATTCCCCAGGTGGTCAACACCGGTGTGCACGGATTTTCCCACGAATACATCAACTACATGCTCGGCGGGTCTTTCCGGGCCTCCTACACGCCGCTGAACGACAACATTATCAACGGACGCATTCGGGGTGTTGCCGGCGTGGTCGGCTGCACCAATCCCAGGATGAAACAGGACTATGTCCACGTCGAACTGGTCAAGGAACTGATTAAAAACGATGTGCTTGTGGTTCAAACCGGTTGCTCCCAGATCGCGCTGGCCAAAGCCGGACTGACGACGCCGGAGGCCGCTCACCTGGCCGGACCGGGCTTAAAAGAGGTCTGTGAAACCGTCGGTATGCCGCCGGTACTCGGCTGCGGTGCCTGCGTCGACAACAGCCGGATATTGATTGCCGTGACTGAAATGGTGCGGACCGGCGGTTTGGGTGACAGCATCGCCGACCTGCCGGTGGCTGGATGCGCTCCGGAATATATGAGTGAAAAGGCCATCGCCATCGGCCAATACTTTGTCGCATCGGGCGTTTACACCGTATTCGGCGTGACCTTCCCAATCGTCGAAGGCACGAAGTTCCACAAACACCTGTTTGAGGAACTCGAGCAGCGGGGCATGGGAAAATGGGGCTTTGCCGTCGATCCCCACGACATCGCCGCCAAAATGATTGCCCACATCGACAAAAAGCGCCAACAGCTGGGTATCGACAAGGCCCGTGAACGTGTCCTGATGGACATGGCCGACCGCCGCGATATGGAAGCGGCCTAATTCCAGGCATTTCAGCATTTATTGGCGTCAAAACATCACAAGGGCTCCGATTCGGAGCCCTTTTTTTAGGTCTTTACATCTGTACCCGTTTAAACTATGCTAGAAGATTAGCCGTTAAACACAGCCCCGGTGGTAGTTGTCTCCGCCGGGAAAGGAGAATCCTTGAATGGATTTTGGAAAGATAAAAAGGCTGCAAATGCCCAAACTCGACCTTCGCAACATCGAGTGGCCCAAGTTTGATTTTTCAGGAATTCAATGGCCGAGGATGCCAAGGCTCAAGATCGGTGATGCCGTCGCCAGAATGCCCATTATCCAGGGCGGCATGGGGGTTGGCATATCCTTGTCGGGACTGGCCTCGGCCGTGGCCAACGAAGGCGGCATCGGCGTTATCGCCGCCAATTCGATCGGGATGCTGGACCCCGAATATTATGCCAAGCATAAAGATGCCAATTCAATTATTTTGAGAAGGGAAATCCGCAAGGCCAAAGAAAGGACCTCGGGCCTGCTCGGTGTCAATATCATGGTGGCGGTAGACGATTATCCAGATCTTGTCAGGGTCGCCATCGAAGAAAGAATCGATATGGTTTTTCTGGGTGCCGGCCTGCCCATAAAGGGTATTCCGGTTGAAGATCTCAGGGCCGCCAAAGTAAAAGTCGTTCCCATCGTGAGCTCGGCACGGGCGGCTAAATTGATATTTAAATCATGGTCGAAAAGATACAGGGATATTCCCGACGCGGTCGTCGTGGAGGGACCCAAGGCCGGTGGTCACCTGGGTTTTAAAGCGGATCAAATCGATGATCCTGACTTCGCCCTTGAATTGATATTGCCTGACGTTGTGGCGGTGATCAAAACCTTTGAAGAAGAATACCAGCGCAAGATCCCGGTAATTGCCGCCGGCGGCGTTTATACCGGCGCCGACATCTACAAGATGTTAAATCTGGGGGCCAGCGGTGTCCAGATGGGAACCCGCTTCGTGGCCACCCATGAATGCGACGCCAATATCAGATTCAAGGAAGCCTACGTGGCCTGCCGTGAAGAGGACATCGAAATTATTAAAAGCCCGGTGGGTATGCCCGGCCGGGCAATCAGAACCAGCTTTTTGGAGGATATCGCCGCCGGCAAAAAGATGCGCTTCAAGTGTGCCTGGAGATGCCTAAAGAGTTGTGACATCAAAAACGCGCGCTATTGTATTTCGCTGGTCCTTGACAATGCCCGCCAGGGGATGTTGGACAAGGGTTTATTCTTTGCCGGCAGCAATGCCTTTCGGGTCGATAAAATCGTTGCGGTCAGTGAATTGCTCCAGGAACTGATTGCCCAATTCCAACAGGCGGAAGAAAAAGGCGCCAGCCGATTAAGGGATGAGTATGAAAAGGCCCTTGAAAAGCTCGTCTCTTTAAAAGAAGAGTATGTCTTGGCCACGAAAACGGGTTTAAGTTCCCTCAAAGAGGAATATGAACGCAGCCTTGAAAAAGGAGCCGAATTATTCCGGGAGGAATACCTAAAGACCATGGACAAAATCAGCTCGCTCAAAGCCGACTACCAGAAGGCCGTCGACAAGGCCAATATGTTAAAAGACGAGCTCGTCGAGCTGTTCGAACAATACCGCTTGTTCGATAAACTCCAGGTCGAAGGAGTCTGCCGGGAACCCTGCCGCTGAGTACAAAAACCGTGGATATGAAACTGGACCTCGAGGGCGGATATCTAAATATCCGCCCTTTTTGTATCCCGGCTCAAATCCCCAGTCTGTCCGATGCAATCGTGTCGACCGAATCTATGATCGGGATCCTGGAAAAGAAAGTTCTGTTCGGTTAAAATTTCCCTTGACAAATAAGAATAAATCCTATTTAAGAATTCTATGCAGAAGCAGGGGGAGAAGACTCCGCTACAGGAGTTTATGGCAAAGTGCCGCGCGCACGACCTCAAGGTAACGCCCCAGCGCACGGCGATATTCCGTAAGCTGCGCAACTCCACGGACCATCCCACCGTGGATGCCATGTATCAAACCGTAAAAAAAGAATTTCCCAACATTTCCTACGATACCGTCAGCCGCACCATGATGACCTTTGCTAAAATCGGTATTGTGGCGCTGGTCGAAGTGTACAGTGGTGCCAAGCGCTTCGATCCCCGTCTGGCCGATCATCATCACCTGCACTGTGTTGCCTGCGGTAAAATATTCGATTTCCACAGCGATGAATTCAACGATCTTGCGATACCGGACCATGTCCGCCGGGACTTTACAGTACTTTCCAGCCGGGTGGTCCTCAAGGGTGTCTGCATAAAATGCAGCGATCAGGGGGAATAGACCCCTTGACTGATAGATCCGGAGCAGTCTTTTTGAATTCCCCATGGGGGAGTATTGCCACATAATTCAACCAACATAAAACGAAAGGAGAAAAACCATGAGCAAGACCACCGAGAATCTGCAGGCTGCATTTGCCGGAGAATCACAGGCCCGCAACAAGTACACCTTTTTTGCCGAAGTGGCCCGGGAGGAGGGCTACCACTACATCGCCAAGATTTTCGAGGAAACCGCCTTCAATGAAATGCAGTATGCCAAAGACCACCTCAAGCTGCTCAACGGCATCGGGGACACCGCCGCCAACCTCAAAGAGGCCTTTGGCGGCGAGGATTACGAGGTTGAGAGCATGTATCCGGGCTTTGCCGCTGATGCCGCCGAGGAAGGTGAAAATGAGGCCGAGATCGCTTTCAAGCAAGTGGCCAAAATCGAGGCCCATCACCGTGAACGCTACAAAAAACTGCTCGAAATGGTCGAAGCCGGCACGGTGTTCAAACGCGAGCAGCCGATCAAGTGGAAATGCGGTGTCTGCGGCTACATCGTCGAAGGCACCGAGCCGCCGCCCAAGTGTCCTTCCTGCAAAAACCCGAAAGAATACTATGAGCCCGCCAGTCTGGATTTCTAACAGCGACGCCACCGGCGGAATTCCAATCTGGGCCGGTCAGTTGTTGACCGATGCCACCATAAGGCCGGCAGATTAAACACCGCCAGCAATGAGGGGCGGCATCTGCCGCCGCCCCCCTGCCAAGCCGACCGGATGCCCGTCGTGGCGGACGACCATGCCGAAGATCACCGCCAACCTCCGGCCTGAACAAGGCCGATGCCCGGATTCTGGTGAAAAGCGGTTACTGCTATGTCGTCAATCGACAGACGATTCGTCAATACCGCCGTAGATATGGAGGACCATCCGCACTTGACCCTTGATGACAATTTTTATATGCGAGTATCCAGGCCAGCCCATGGCTGAGAGAATATCTGATATGAAACGCAGAGATCTTATAAAATTGGGATTATCGGCAACGAAGGGCTATGCCGCCGTGCTGGCTCACGAAATCGACCACCTCAACGGGGTGCTGTATATCGACCACCGGCAAAAAGCGCTCAATCCAAACGTCTAGCAGGCCCTCATGAGACTTATTAGTGAAGCTGCTGGTTATTTTAGATAACGATTAACGAATAACACCTAATTGAGCGCTTTTTGCTCAATTAGGATTTTAGGCACCCAGCTCTGCTCGCAGCCAGGCCTTGACATCGGGCTCCAGGGCGTAGACGCCCTTGAGCTCGCAGACGTCTTTTTCGAACTGCTCCGGCAGTTCGAAGCGGGCCAGTTCCTCGGCTTCTTCGGAATTGCGCCGGATCAAATAAATCCAGTAGGGCTTGCGCCAGCAATTGACCACGAAATAGGTTGAATAGTCATCTTTGGAGCGGATGGTATATTTGCCGCTGCCCCAATCGGTGTTGCCCCACTCCAGGTACAACTTGACGGCTTCCTCCGGTCCCAGGTCCCAGTTGATTTCGTCGATCAGGTTATCCCGGGTTTTTAATTCTTCCAGTGTCAACATTCAGACCCCCCTTCCCTGTGCTTATACCGGCTGTCGAAGAAACGTTCCGTTGTTCAAACGCCTACCGACGTATCCAACGTTTCCGAATATTTTTCTACAGCCGCTTATACCGCCATTCCGTATTTCGGACTATTTTTTTCAAAAGCAGTATAAAAATTAAAAACAAAATAATGATTCTAAGCAGGGCTGTCAAACCGCCGGAAATACACTTTGAAACTGTTGCGGCAGGGATTTGATATCAGACCGCAAATCGGCCCTCGCCGGCGATTAACAAAAAAAATCCTTGACAATATTATGAAATTATCAGATATGTGCCTATTATCGAGATACTGGAGAATAATTTAAATGTTTCTTAAACCGGTTTCAAATTTTCTGAATTCAAATGCCAATGGCTGGTGGTGGCAGGTCATCATAGAGAGGTGCGCCTGCGAGTAAAACACCGAGCATGAAAACATAAGGCTTTAAAAAGACCGTGGGCAAACCAGCCCACGGTCTTTTTTTTATCGCTTTAAGGGTCGTGGGATTAGCTCCCCGGCCCTTTTTAATTTTATGCCATTCAGAGACAATACGATAGCGCTTTAGAAAATGAGGTAGACGGTATGCAAGTGAATCAATTCCCGAACCAAGCAGAATTTGTAAAACTGGCTCAAAACCACAATGTCATCCCGGTGGTGCTCGAAATTCTGGCGGACACCGAAACCCCGGTGTCTCTGATGCAAAAAGTATATCAGCGCCAGGGACCGCTTTTTTTGCTGGAAAGTGTCGAAGGCGGTGAACATTGGGGCCGCTATAGCTTTCTCGGCATATCGGCCCGCAGCCAGATACGAGTTTTTCGCGACAGAGTTGAGATCAAGGAGCTGGACCAAAGCCGCTCCACACCCCATAAGGGCCAACCACTGGAGGTCCTGCGGGAATATATGCAATCCTTCCGGCCGGCGGCGGTCTCCGGCCTGCCGCGGTTTGGGGGGGGGGATGGTCGGCTATATTACCTATGAAATGGTTTCCTTTTTCGAGGTCATTCCGAATAATTTGCCCGCAGACCGTCCTCTGGCCCATTTCATGATACCGGATGAACTTCTCATTTTCGACAACGTGACCCATACCCTGTCGCTGGTGGCGACTGTCTTTGTTGACAATGCCGGACATGCGGCCGGCGCTTATCAAGCGGCCCTGAAGCGCATACGGATGCTGCAGGATTCGCTGACCCGTCCCCTGAATCTGACCGAAGTCCCGGATCGCAAGACCGCCAACACCATGACGGCCACCGTCGATGAAGAGATCTTCCGGCAGCAGGTAGGCCGGGTCAAAAAGCACATACAAGCCGGCGACATCATCCAGGCTGTCATCTCCCAGCCCTTTGTCTGCGAACATCCGCCGGATCTGATCTCCCTTTATCGCGCCCAGCGGTTTATCAATCCCTCCCCCTACCTGTTTTTTGTGCATCTGGATGGGCTGACCCTGATCGGGTCATCTCCTGAAACCATGGTCCGCCTGGAGAACGGACAGGCCTGCCTGCGCCCGATCGCCGGCACCCGCCCGCGGGGCCGAACCGAGCAGGAAGACCGCAAGCTGGCCGATGATCTGCTCAAAGACGAGAAGGAACGGGCCGAACATCTCATGCTGGTTGACCTGGGGCGCAATGACCTGGGCAGGGTTGCCGAAATCGGCACCGTTCAGGTGACGGACCTGATGCTCGTCGAGCGCTATTCCCACGTCATGCACCTGGTCTCCAACATCACCTGCGATCTGCGTGCCGGGGTGGATGCCTGGGATCTCCTGGCCGCCACTTTCCCGGCCGGAACACTGTCCGGCGCCCCCAAGGTCAGGGCGATGGAAATTATCTCCGCAATGGAAAACGCCCCCCGGGGACCTTATGGTGGAGCGGTCGGCTATATCTCGTTTAGCGGCAACATGGACATGGCCATCACCATCCGCACCGCCTGCGTCGAAGACGACAGGCTGACAATTCGTGCCGGCGCCGGCATCGTTGCGGATTCCGATCCGGAAAAAGAACGTCAGGAAACCATCAACAAGGCCAAAGCGATTCAAAAAGCGCTGCAGCTTCTACAGAACAACCATTTAGGAGGAAATGCCCAATGATTGCGATGATCGACAACTATGACTCCTTTACCTACAACCTGGTTCAGTACCTGAAAATCCTCGGGTCGCCGGTCGACGTGTTTCGCAATGACGCGGTGTCCCTCCAAGAGCTTGCCACAATGGACCCGGGCGGCATCGTCATCTCTCCGGGACCCGGCAGACCGGAGTCAGCCGGAATCTCCCTGGAGCTGATCCGGCATTTCACGGGCCGCATACCGATTCTCGGGGTCTGTCTGGGACACCAGGCCATTGCGGCAGCCTTCGGCGGCAGAATCGTATCCGCGCGCCGCTTGATGCACGGCAAAATATCGTCGATCACCACCGACGGCAAAGGCATTTTCAGCGGTGTCAGCGGCCCGATCACGGCCATGCGCTATCACTCCCTGGCGGTCTGTGCCGACGATCTGCCCGACTGTCTTCAGGTCAGTGCCGAGTCGGAAGACGGTGAAATTATGGGAATCCGACATATCGAACACCCCACCGAAGGCATCCAGTTTCACCCCGAATCGATCATGACCCCGGTGGGCAAACGCATACTGAGAAATTTCATAAAACAAACGTGTACGGAACATACCAGCGAGATCGACGCGCACCCATGTCGAATGACCGCCTAGACGACGCTTAATATACGGAACTATAAACAATATTAAGGCATACCGAGGATAATTTACAGTCCGAGAAATTATCGATCATGGAGTACTCAAGTGATGGGGTATTGAAATGATGCAATCAGGTGGCCGGCGCTGCGGTCCTCATTCCATTACTCCAGCACTCCAATACTCCACTACTCCATGACTCTGAATTTAATACAAAATAACAAGCTCATCGAAGATCAGCCTTAATCTGGTTCATAAGATCGTTGATATATAACATTGATGTACAGGAAAGCGAGGTTCAAAATGAACGCTGATGGAAAGTTTCGTGATCATCTGGCCTTCATCATCGATGGAGAGAATTTAGATCAATCGGCGATGTTTGAGATGATGAACACAATCCTGTCCGGCGAGGCGACCGACGCCCAGATCGGGGCCTTCATGGCGGCTCTGGCCGCCAAGGGGGAAAGCTTTGCCGAACTTGCCGGGGCCGCCCAGGCCATGCGCAAAAGAGCGCTGCGGATTCAGGCGACGGCGTCGACAGTGGTGGATACCTGCGGCACCGGTGGTGACGGCACCCATTCTTTCAACATATCCACCACCACTGCCTTCGTGGTGGCCGGATGCGGGGTGACGGTTGCCAAACACGGCAACCGCTCCGTCTCCAGCCGCTGCGGCAGCGCCGATCTGCTGGAAAAATTAGGCATCCGCCTGGATACGGAAGCGGAGATTGTCGAGGAAGCCGTTGCTGCAATCGGCATCGGGTTTTTGTTCGCCCCGCTGTATCACAGCGCCATGCGACATGCGGCCGGACCCCGCCGGGAGATCGGCCTGCGCAGCATTTTCAATATGCTGGGGCCGCTCACCAACCCGGCGGGGGCCAACTGTCAGCTGCTGGGCGTCTACGCCCCCGACCTGACCGAGATGTTTGCCGACGCCCTTAAACTGCTGGGCAGCAGGCGGGCTGTCGTCGTCCATGGCCATGACGGCCTGGATGAAATTTCGGTCTGTGCGCCGACCCGGGTTTCGGAGCTCAAAAACGGTCAGGTCGAAACCTATGATCTGCTGCCCGATCAGTTTTTCGGGGAGCTGGCCGATCCGGGCAGCATGCAGGGCGGTGATCCCGCCCGCAATGCGGACATTACCCGTCGGATACTATCCGGCGAAAAAGGGCCCCGCCGAAACGTGGTGACCCTCAACGCAGCTGCCGCCCTGATGGCCGCCGGCAAAACAGCCGACATACCGGCCGGCATCAAACTGGCCGAAACGGCCATCGACACAGGAGCGGCAGCCGACAAACTGGACCAGCTCATCGAATATACAAGGAATTCCGGATAATGGTTGCAAACATTCTGAGTAAAATCGTCGATTACAAACAGGGTGAGATCGAGGCCGCCCGTCAGCGCCGCTCCGAAGCCAGCCTGAGGGCAGAGCTTCGCCCGCCGGAAACAAAACGAGCCTTCTACGACCGCCTGAAGCTTCGCAACGACCGGGATATTAACATCATCGCCGAAATCAAACGGGCATCGCCGTCAAAAGGCCCGATCCGCCCGGACCTGGACCCGGCCGTCTTTGCCCGTGAATATGAAGGCGGCGGCGCGGCGGCGCTGTCGGTTTTAACGGATCGGCATTTTTTCAAGGGCAGTCTGGCGGATCTTAAAACCGCCCGCCGGGCTGCCAGCCTGCCGGTGCTGCGCAAAGACTTCATTATTTCGACCTACCAGATTTATGAATCCGCCGCCTGGGAGGCCGACGCGGTGCTGCTGATTGCCGCGATTCTGTCCCGGCAGCAAATCGCGGAATATTTGTCCCTCTGCCGGGAGCTGGGCCTCGATGCCCTGGTCGAAGTGCATTGCGAAGATGAGCTCGAACGCGTCACGCGGGCCGGCGCCTCTTTGATCGGCATCAACAACCGCGACTTAAAAACCTTTCAGACGGACATCGGCACTTCCATAGCGATGGCTTCGAAGCTGGCCGGTCATCAGGTGGGGGTGGCCGAAAGCGGCTTTGGAACCGCCGCCGACATCGATGCCGTCCGGCAGGCCGGGATAGGCAATTTTTTGATTGGCGAAAGTCTCGTGCGGGCCGACAATCCGCAGCTGATGCTGCAGTCGCTAACCGGCCGGCCGGAAGAAAGCGCAGGTATGTGATGACAGCCCCTAGACACCATGCAACCGGCGTTTCGAAGAAACCCCAGATTAAAGTATGCGGCCTGACGCGGGTCAAAGAGGCCCAGGCCTGCCTCAACGCCGGTGTTGATGCCGTCGGCCTGGTTTTTTATCCGCCCAGCCCGCGGCATGTTACCCGAAATCGCGCGGCCCGGATCGCGGCAGCTGTCAACCAAAGTGCGGTTAGTGTCGGTGTGTTTGTCGACGAAACCTATGACACAATCATGCACACTGCGGAAGACTGTGCGCTTCGGGCGGTCCAGCTGCATGGACAGGAGTCTTCTGCCTTGGTCCGACGCCTGCGGAGCCATAATCTGATCGTGATCAAGGCCTTTTTCCGAACCCGAAGGCCTTTTTTCAAAGAGGCGGCCGCCTACCGTGCTTCCGCGATTTTGCTGGAGTGCGGCGGCGGCCGGCTGCCGGGGGGCAATGCCGAAACCTGGCCATGGCAAGCGGCCCGGGACATTGACAGGCACTCTCCGGTCATCCTGGCCGGCGGATTGACACCCGAGAATGTGGCAACCGCCATTGCCCGCGGACAGCCGGACGCCGTAGATGTGAGTTCCGGAGTCGAATCGGATCCGGGCCGTAAAAATTTAACCACAATCAAATTATTCACCGATGCAGTCGCCGCCAGCGCAACCTGCAGGGCGACAAGGAGTATTTTCTAATGGACACAGCTACTCAACCGGATAGCAACGGCCACTTCGGGCCCTATGGCGGCCGCTATGTGGCTGAAATTCTGATGCCGGCTGTCCTCGAACTCGAACAGGCGTATCAGCGCATTGTTCCCGAGGCGGCCTTTCAAAGCGAATTTCAAAATCTTCTGCAGCAATACGCCGGACGGCCCACACCGGTCTTTTTGGCCAAACGCCTGACAGCGCATATCGGCGGTGGATCGATTTACCTCAAACGCGAGGATCTCGCCCACACCGGCGCCCATAAAATCAACAACACCATCGGCCAGGCCCTGCTGGCCGCTAAAATGGGCAAAACCCGCCTGATTGCCGAAACCGGAGCCGGCCAGCATGGGGTGGCCACCGCCACCGTGGCCGCTCTCTTCGGCATGCAATGCCGCATCTTCATGGGGGTAGAGGATATCCGGCGGCAGGCGCCCAATGTCCGCCGGATGCAGCTGTTGGGAGCCGAAGTCGTATCGGTCAGCAGCGGCAGCGGAACCCTCAAAGACGCCATGAACGAGGCCATGCGCTGCTGGGCTACCGAAGTGTCGGACACCTATTATGTCATCGGGTCCGTGGCCGGCCCGCATCCCTATCCCCTGATGGTACGGGAATTTCAAAAAGTCATCGGCACCGAGGCCCGGGAACAGATGATCCGACTGGCCGGGCGACTGCCGGACCTCCTGGTCGCCTGCGTCGGTGGGGGCAGCAATGCCATGGGCCTGTTTTTCCCGTTTGTGGATGATCCCGTTGAAATGTTCGGTGTCGAGGCCGAAGGACTGGGACTTGCAAGCGGCAAACATGCCGCCACCCTCGGCCGGGGATCGGTCGGTGTTCTGCACGGTTCCAAGTCTTATGTGCTGCAGGACGACGGCGGCCAAATCCTGGAAGCTCATTCGATCTCGGCCGGGCTCGACTACCCGGGCGTCGGCCCTGAACATGCCCTGTTAAAGGATACCAAACGCGCGACCTATGTTTCGATCACAGACCATCAGGCCCTGGCAGCCTTTCAGACCCTGTGTCGTCTGGAAGGTATCATACCCGCCCTGGAAAGCGCCCATGCCCTGGCCTACGCCATGGAGGCCGCCCGCAATAGCAGCCCCGATCGGCTGATACTCGTCAATTTCTCGGGCCGGGGCGACAAGGACCTGGAAGAGGTGTTACCCCTTCTGACGGAGGAACGGTCAAGATGAATCGTATCGAACGTAAATTTGAGGAATTGAAGCGAAATGATGAAAAAGCCCTGATCGGTTTTGTCACCGCCGGGGACCCAGACCTGGAGCGGTCCTTCCAAATTATTTCCGCCATGTGCGCGGCCGGCCTTGACATCCTGGAACTGGGAATTCCGTTTTCCGATCCCACCGCCGACGGTCCGGCGATCCAGCGGTCCTCGGCCAGAGCCTTGGCCCGGCAGGTCAACCTGCCGGCAGTCCTGGGTCTGGTCCGGCGCCTGCGGGAAGAAACATCCATACCCATTATTTTGTTCGGCTATTACAACCCCATTTTGCAGTACCGGGTGGACAAATTTCTTACGGATGCCCGGGCATCCGGTGCCGACGGGGTTCTGGTGGTGGACCTGCCGCCGGAGGAATCCGCCGAATTGAACGACGGTCGGCAGGAGGCGCAATTTCCCCTGATCCGTTTGATCGCGCCGACCACACCCCAGGCGCGCATGCGCGGCATCGCCGCAACGGCCCATGGGTTCGTGTACCTGATTTCTAAAACCGGTGTGACCGGCAGCCATGGGCTGGATCTGGATGATATTGCCGCCAGGACTGCGGCCGTCAAGGCGGCAACCGACCTGCCGGTCTGTGTCGGCTTCGGCATATCGACGGCCGCGGATGTGCGAACCATTGCATCCATGGCCGACGGCGTTGTCATCGGCAGCGCCTTCGAACAGACCATCGAAGATAATCTTGACAATTCAAACCTGGCTGCCACCCTCGCCGAACAGGTCAGAAATTTCAAGCTGGCCACCCGCTAAAGGAGGAAATAATGCTGATCGTGATGGAAGCAGACACCACTGCAGCTGAGATTCAGACGGTGGTCGCGGTTATCGAATCCAAAGACTGTGTGGCGCGCCCGATTCCGGGCGGGGATCGGATCTCCATCGGCATCCTGCACAACAAAGGCGCCCTCGACCCGGCTTCTTTTCTGGGCCTGGCGGGCGTGAAGGATGCCATTCCGGTTTCACGGCCCTATAAGCTGGTCTGCCGGGAATTTCAGAAGGAAGACACTCTCATAAAAATCGGCGATGTGACCATCGGCAACGGTCATTTTGTTATCATTGCCGGCCCATGTGCGGTGGAAAGCGAACGACAGGCCCTGACCATTGCCGAGCATGTGCAGCGGTCCGGTGCCCGGATTTACCGCGGCGGGGCGTTCAAACCGCGCACCTCGCCCTACTCCTTCCAGGGGCTGGGTGAATCCGGTTTGAAAATTCTGGCCAAGGTAAGAGCGGTGACCGGCATGCCGGTGGTAACCGAAGTGATGGATGAAGACGCCTTCGATCTGGTTGAAGCCTATGCCGATATCATTCAGATCGGGGCGCGCAACATGCAAAACTACAGCTTGCTGCGCCGCTCAGGCCGCGCCCGCAAACCCATCTTGCTCAAGCGCGGCCTGGCGGCCACCGTGGAAGAGTGGCTGATGGCGGCCGAGTATATTCTGGAGCAAGGCAATCCCAAGGTGATCCTGTGCGAGCGTGGCGTCCGCACCTTTGTGCACCACAGCCGCAACACCCTGGATCTCTCCGCCGTGCCGGTGGTCCAGGGGGAAAGCCATCTGCCGGTCGTGATCGATCCCAGCCATGCCGCCGGGCGCCGCGACCAGGTCATCCCCCTTAGCCGGGCGGCGGCCGCGATCGGTGCCCATGGCCTGATGGTGGAAGTCCATCACCGTCCGGAAGCGGCCTTGAGCGACGGCGCCCAATCCCTTTATCCGGACCAGTTCGCCCAATTATGCCGCCAGGCCAATACTATTTATGCAGCTGCCAATCCTTCCGCCGAATAAAACCCGATTGAGCATGTTCGTTCAATCAGATTTGTATTTGCGCCTCAAATTCGACAGGTTGTCGGCCAGTTCCTGCGACGGCGCAAAGTTCAGCATCAGGGTGACATGCTGGTAGGCAGCAATGATGGGAATATGGAGATTGGCGGGATCCTGGTAAAAATTATTCAAGCCCGCCTCGATGGCGCTGATGCCCTGGCTGGTGAACAGCAGCCTGCGGCGGTCAAACATGCCCGAATCGTTGATGGCTTGCATCAGTTCAGGTGAAATCTGCAAATCTTCCCTGATTTGATTCAGGCACAGCTTAATCCCCTCCTGAATGCCGGTCAGGTGGACGGCTTTCTGAGAATCGCTCAGCAGAAGCCACATGCGCCCGTTGAAGACATCAGCCGTCGTATAGGACAGCGTTTGGGCCATTGGCCGGGGGCTTGCCGCGCAAAGAATTGCCACGGCCATTAAAAGATTAAATCCGTAATGCTTCATTTTGATGCTATGGGGTGCTCAACCCATAATGGATCAATGTGAAATGGATCTGTGATTCCTTTTTTGCGCATGGCCATGCCGGTTAATATCTCGCGCAGAATCCGGACCGCCACCTGTTTGGTGCGGTAGGTCGGGTCCGTCAGGGGGTTGACCTCCACCAACTCGACGCCGACGACTTCATTTTGGATCGCCAAGGCCCGCAGCATCGGGAATAGTTCTCGCGGTGACATCCCCCCCGGCTCAGGGGTTCCCATTCCCGGTGCCCAGGCCGGATCAAGTACATCCGTATCGACGGATATGAAGATCTTCTTAGGACCGTCCAGGGCCTCGGTCAAAGCGTCCTTCATGACTGTTTCCCAGCCTTTTTTATCGATCTCGGCCATGAAGTGGTAGCGAATCTCATTTTCACGCATCCATTCGATATCTTTAAGACCCGGTTTGGCGCTGTTCAAACCGATCTGGATGAAATTTTTCCCGTCTACATGGCCTTCATCGATCAAGCGCCGTACAGGAGCGCCATGGGTCAGGTAGTGGCCGAAAAGCAGGGGTATGCCGTCGAAGTGGGCATCAAAATGCACCACCCCGATCTCGCCTTTGCCGTGCACATCCGTCACGGCGACAATATCCGGATACATCAGGGAATGGTCACCGCCCACAATAACCGGCACCGCCCCGGCCTCGGAGATTTCCTTGACCATTTGGTGTACGGGAAGAATCGTGCGTTCGTTGGACATGATATCAACCGGCGCGTCGCCATAATCGACCACGTTCAGCACTTTGGTAAAATCGATTTCACCGGCGACGGGATGGGCGACCTCGACAAGTTCTCCCCAACCGCCGACCACCTCTCCGGTGCGCACGGCCTGGGGCCCATAGCCCGTGCCTCTCTGCCCGGTGCTCATATCGATGGGCGCACCCATGATTGCAACCTCTACCTTGCCTGCCACCAGATCCTCGGGACACAGGGCCACCGGTGCGCGGAAGAAGGTCGGAATACCATGGAATGCCAGCCCACCGACCGTCTTTTGTATGTTGATGGGTCCGGGATCGCGTTTGGGATTGTCTCTGCAATCCCGAAACAATTCTTCCGGCTTGCGTGATGGATCGCGGGGTTCGAGCGGTATCGCATCCGGGTTTTCGCGCATCAGCTCAATAAGCGTTTTTTCTGTTTTGGGATCAAAATCTTCTGCAGCCGGAACCGGTGCAGCTGCAAACATTAAGGCTATTAGTAGGATCAATATTATTGGCATGAGATTCTCCTCCGATAAAATTAAAGGCGCTTTTGGGTCGAATAATGGGCCAGGGTTGGGTTAGTCAAAAGCAACTACGATAAATTAGGTACAAGGAGGGCTATATGCAACCGCACTCGAATATTTTTAGATTTTGGGGTATATTTTGGATCAAGCCAATGAAAGGTATTCTGAACATTTACCGGAAGACGAGCCGCGTGTTTTCGATTTGAGAATCTCTGACAGGCGCAACTAGAATTTCTCAACCGCCCTTTGGACCTCGGGGTGGTCACCCAAGAACCGGTACAGCGTAGCCCGGCCGACGCCCAGCAGCTTGGCGGCTTTGGCTTTGTTGCCGCCGGTTTTCATCAGGGCCGTGCGCACGCCGTCGACGTCCAGTTTGCGGGCCGGACCGCGCCGGGTGCAGGTCATCTCGGATTCCCGCAGCTCCAGGGGCAGGTCCTCGGCCGCGATGGACCGTCCGCCGCATTTGACAAAGGCGAACTGGATGGCGTTTTGCAGCTCGCGAACGTTGCCAGGCCAGCGATAATCCAGTATCAGGGACATGGCCTTGCGGGAAACCTTGAAAGGTCGCCGCCCGTAACGCTCAGCGGCTTCACGTAAAAATCGATCCACAAGCAGGGGAATATCAATTTTGCGTTCGCGCAGCGGCGGCAGATGGATCGGTATGACATTTAGCCGGTAATAAAGATCGTCCCGGAACTGCCCCGCCTTGACGGCCTCTTTGAGGGTCTGGTTCGTGGCGCTGATCACCCGCACATTGACGGAAACCGTCCGCTCGCCGCCGACCCTTTCAAACTTGCCTTCCTGCAGAAACCGCAGCAGCTTTACCTGCATGTTGTTGGAAAGCTCGGCCACTTCATCGAGAAATGCCGTCCCGCCGTCGGCCAGCTCGAAACGACCCTTTTTGTCGCGTACCGCGCCTGAAAAGGCCCCTTTGACATGGCCGAAAAGCTCGCTTTCAATCAAACCTTCCGGCAGGGCACCGCAGTTGATCGGGACAAACGGTGCCCCGGCACGCGGGCTTTCATTGTGAATCGCATTGGCAACCAGCTCTTTGCCGGTTCCGGTTTCACCGGAAATATGGACGGCGTAGTCGTAGCCCGACACATCCCGGATCTGTTGGAAGATGTCCAGCATTTTGCTGTCCTGACCGATGATATTGCCGAAACTTGTCAGTTCGCCGACCTTCAATTTCAGGCTGAAGAGGTCGGTGACGTCCCTGAAAGACGACAGTACCCCGGTCAATTGGCCGTCCCCGTTTTTCATGCTGGAAATGGTCGCTTCCAGACGACGCGCTTCACCGCTTTTAGTGGTGATGTTGATGGTATATTCAGCGGTGTCCGCCAGCTCGGGCTCGTCCACGCAAAAGGCGCAGTGCTCCCCGCAAAACGGACTGCCGAAGGCCTCGTGGCAGTCCCGGCCCAGGATCTCCTGCCGGTTAAAACCGGTAATTCGCTCGGCTTCATTGTTGAAAAAAAAGATGCGCCGTTTCATGTCATGGGCAATGATGCCTTCCTTGAGATTGTCCAGAACAGTCTCCAGGTTATCCTGATGACACATTAAATTTTCGAGGGAAAAATTCGCCATGGCAGGCCGTTCCTGCTAATATGTAACTAATTATATTTGTTTTATTCTCTGGGTTCTATTGATAAGACTAGCCTTTTTAATACAATAGGTCTTCAAAGTCAACTTCGCCGCATAGCGGCCGTTGCTGGCTGCTGGTCACTGGTCACTGGCCCCTGGTCCATGTTATTCTGTTGCTGAGAACCGACCGGCACGAAAGCCAGTCGATCCGACTGCTCGCTTACGATTGGTCAGATCGAGGACAGGCTTCCGCTCAACGCGGCGATGGTCACATGAAGACGCAGACTCGCTGGGATCTTCCGAGATTAAAGACACATTGCTCCCGCGATACTCCAAGATTGCGTATCCATTAACCGGAATCCAGCGGCCAGTTACGAGTGACAAGAAACCAGTAACCAGAGACCAGCAGCCAGCAACCAGAGACCAGAGACCAGGAGCCAGGAGCCAGCAACCAGCTTAAAGCTCGCACGGCACCCTGCGGTTCAACCTGATTCCCTTCAAGTCAATCGACACGTCATAAACCAGTATTTCCAGACCGGCGGAGAAGGCCCGGCGCAGACCCTTGCCGTATTCCGGATCGATGTGGTCGGCCGGTTTGAAAACCCGTGCATTCATTCTCTGGATAAAATAAAACATGACACCGCGGCAGCCGGCACCAATCAAGGCTTCAAGCTCGCCAATATGCTTCAAACCCCTGGAGGTAACCGCATCCGGGAACAAGGCCGCGCCATCATCAACCAGGGTGCAGTTTTTGATTTCCACATAGCACGGCCGTTTTTTGGCGCCCCCCAGTGCCAGGTCGAGACGCGTGTGGTCGTTGATTTTAATTTCGCGTGCAAAAGCCTCATAGCCGGCCAGCTCCGGTACCGCCCCGGCCCTGACGGATTCAAAGACCAGCCGGTTGGGCACCTGGGTGTTCACGCCTACCAGGGAAGTCGGCATCTCGATGAGCTCCCAGGTATATTTTAGTTTGCGTTTGGGATTGTCGTGAGAGGAAAGATAAACCGGCCGGCCGGCTTCGCTGCAGCCCTTCATGCTGCCGGTGTTGGGGCAATGCGCGGTAACAACCTGGCCGTTTTCTAATTCTACATCGGTCAAAAAGCGCTTATAACGCCGAATAAATGTTCCCGGGACCAAGTCCGGCCATTGAATGCCCCTAAATGGTTTTGAAGACTTCGGCTTTGCCATAACCCGACTTCGGATGACCCGGCAATCAATACACCACGTCAATTAAAGCAAGAAGTTGTTCTCGATGAAATCCGCCAGCTGATCAATGTCATCCAGGCCGAATACCGGCACCTCCATCGGCATGTCGACGTCGGTCGCAACAGCGATAAGGTTGGCGTCTCCGGCCAGCAGGGCTTCTTGGTGGCGCGCTGCCCGGACGATCTCGATTTTAGGTTTTCGCTCGCCTTTATAGCCTTCGGTAATCACCAGATCCAGGTCGCCAAAATAATCCTTCAGGCTGTTCAGAGTGCCGTCATGATCGTTCTTGACCATGGCGATTTTACCCGGTGAGGCGATAATAACCGTCTCAGCTCCCGCATCCTTGTGCCGCCAGCTGTCTTTGCCTGTTTTGTCGAAATCAAAGACATGGTGGGAATGTTTGATGGTACCGATCCGGTAACCCCGACCCTTGAGGACGGGAATCAATTTTTCGATAAGAGTGGTCTTGCCGGTTTGAGAGCGACCGACGATACAGATGATAGGTGTCATATATTTATCTTCTGAGCTTACTTATCCATGTCCGTGCGCTGGGCCCAACAATGAGGGATGCTCGTGTTACGAGTTTCGTGTTGCGGGTTTAGCTTCCGAGCTATAATTGTTTGTAATGGTCATTCTTGGCCGCTGATTCGGCTACTGGGCCGCTTAGATACCGCAGTCCCGAACGCGCAACGCGTAACACGAAACTCGAAGCATAGCGACCCAATTCGAGGCGAAGCGACTAATTCGTTTAAAAACTGCATAAGATCGAAACCTATGTTCCCTGGGCCGACTTGTCAAGGCAAATGAAATGATTATGATTAGAAGCTATCTCAAAAAACGGAATTGGACCAGAAGGGTTATTCCAGGGTAGTTTATCTTCGCCTTCGGCACAAAGTAATTAACAGGTGGTCAGGCAGGTGACATCATGGCGGCTTTGCTGGAAGTAAACAATCTTGTCAAAAAATATAACAACGTTGTCGCCGTGGACGGTGCCAGTTTCAGCGTAGAGCAGGGGGTTTGCTTCGGTCTGCTCGGGCCCAACGGCGCCGGCAAAACCACATCCATCGAGGTCATTGAAGGCGTCATTCCGCCGACCTCCGGTGAGATTCTCTATAAGAGTCAAGCGCGCACCGCCGCCTTCAAAGATGAGATCGGCATCCAGTTTCAGACGACCTCCCTGCTTTCGTTTTTAACCGTCCGCGAAACCCTGGAAACATTTAAAAACCTTTACCAGAATGGCGCCGATATCGATGATCTGGTTGAACTGTGCCACCTGGGCGAGTTCCAGCATCAATACAACGATAAAATATCCGGCGGTCAGCGGCAACGCTTTTTGCTGGCCATGGCGCTGATCAATCAACCCGAACTGCTGTTTCTGGATGAACCCTCCACCGGACTGGATCCCCAGGCACGCCGAAATTTGTGGGATTTGATTCAGCAAATCAAGCTGGAGGGCAAAACCATCATTCTGACCACCCATTACATGGAAGAAGCCCAATACCTCTGCGATGAGATTGCGATCATGGATTACGGCAAAATTATTGCCCGGGATACGCCCCAGGAATTGATCCGGCAATACAGCCCCGAAATAACCGTCATTCTGCCAGCCAAAAGCATTGATCGGGGCCTGGAAAAGCTGCCCCTGCCCCATCGCAGCGTTCACGGCAGTGTCGAAATACAGACAGGCGATGTCAACGCCTGCCTGGATCATCTCATGTCGCTGAAAGTTGACCTGTCGGAATTGACAATCAGATCACCCAGTCTTGAGTCTGTTTTTTTGAATTTAACCGGACGACAGTTGCGAGAATAATGATGCGCTTTAAACGATTCTGGACCATGTTCAAAGCAAGAAACCGTGAGTTTTTTCGAGACCGCGCCGCTTTCGGATGGAATTTTTTGTTTCCGTTTTTGATCGTAGCGGGATTCGGAGTCATCTTCGGCGCCAAAGCCCACACGGAGTATAAAGTGGGGCTGTTTCCCCATGAGGCGACAGCGGTGAACCCGGCCCGGCTAGAGCTCCCGGATGGTCTGCAGCGAATTCGCTACATCAAGTTGGTCGGCATCGCGGACAAGGCGCAGGGGCTGAACAAGCTTAAACACCATAAAATCGACTTTTTGCTGAAAATCGGCGGTCCCCCCTACGATTACTATGTCAGCGACGCGTCCCCCAGGGGCTACATGGTCGAGCAGATGTTCAAACTCAGCCTGATGCCGCCGGATCTTGTCACCGCCGCCCAGAAACAGGAGATTCAGGGAACCGCCATACGGTATCTGGATTGGCTGTTTCCAGGAATTCTGGCGATGAACATGATGTTCAGCGCCCTTTGGGGAGTCGGCTATGTGGTGGTGCGCTACCGCAAAAACGGTGTTCTGAAGCGGCTGAAGGTCACGCCCTTGAGCGCCTTTGAATATTTGTCAGCCCAGGCGCTGTCGCGCATCTTTTTGCTGATGTTCACCCTGGTCGTCGTGTGGCTGGGGTGCGACTTCATCTTCTCCTTTACAGTGCTGGGGTCCTATCTCAATCTAATCTTGATCTTTTTTTTGGGCAGCACGAGCCTGACAGCCCTGGGACTGGTCCTGGCCTCCCGCGGAACCAGTGAAGAATTCACCACCGGCGTCCTGAATTTCATCTCCTGGCCCATGATGTTTTTATCCGAAGTCTGGTTTTCCCTGGAAGGCGCGCCGCAGTGGGTCCGGAGCATATCGCAAATATTCCCGCTGACCCATATCCTGACGGCCGTTCGCAAGATCATGCACGACGGCGCCGGCTTGATGGATGTCGGTGTCGAGCTTACCGTTTTAGCGCTGATGACACTGGCATTTCTGGCCCTGGGGGCTGGAATGTTTTCATGGAACAGGTAAATGTCCCGACTTAAGAATTTACCCCTTTTTTGAACACACGGCCCGGTGCTTTAAAGCAGTTGTCAATAAGGTTCCGCTTCCAAACGCATACCAACGTATCCGCATGTTTTTCTGCAGCCGCCGATACCATCCAGCAGGTATTTCGAAACATTTTCCTGAAAAACGGTATAACCTCGGCGAGGTCAGCTCATTTTACGGGGTTTGATGTTTCTTTGGGTCGGGATGAAATCGGCAGTAAATTGAGAGGAATGGATGATGGCGGTGATCTTGACGTACAAAAACACAAGGGGGATGACCGTCAGAAAAGTCATGTCTACCGGCGTCTGACTATTAAACCTCCAGAAAAGAAAAATGCTGTAAGCAAGCAGAGAGATTTCCAGCAGGCCGACAAAAAACCCGATTACGTAGTGCCGCGAATAAAAATACCCGCCACCCGGCAGCAAAATTGCCAGCAGAGCTGCCGCAATAACGCTTTTAAATTTTAGCCGGCATTTGGGACAGTCATGTTTTTTGGGGATCAGCTTGGATGCGCAGCGCGGGCAAAGATGGGTGCGATCGGCCAAAAGACCTCTGGTTCCCGACAACGGGATTCGCTTTTTGAACAAGGCCCGGATTTTTTTGCGTTCCCGGAAGGCAATGCCCCTGAATTTCTCGACCCGGCCTGATTTCGCATAGCGAACGACCAATGTGCCCCCTTTCAACCCGATGGACCGGCAGCCGTTGTATTCGATTTGGGCCAGACTGTTCTTGTACTTATACGCGGGGGTTGTCGGCAGGTGTATGATGCGCTGGTTCGTAAACACGAACAGGGAGCGCTTGAGGAAACTGAAGGCAAAACCGGTCAGGTACTGTCCCAGCGAAGCGAGGGGCGCGTAGCCTTTGGTTACCAGCAGGATCTTCTCATTTCGCCTTAGGAACGGTTTTATGGGAACAATTTTGACAAAAAGGTTTCGCTGCCGCTTTTCGATGCGATTTTTATAAATATCCTTGTGGTTGGAAAACAGGACGTCACGATCCACGGGAAGATTGAAGATCTGGGGACTCAATATCCCCGCCGGCTGGTAAGCCGCTTCTGCCATGTAGGGTGCTCCTTTTTAAAAAGGTTCAAAGGTTCAGGGATCAACGTTGACCGTCTCGTAAAAAGTCGGATTGGGGAGCGACCTTGCCCCTTTCGGGAAAAGGGTTTCGACGCCGGCGGCGTTAATCCGCCTGCGGCGGACAAGCTGTTTGAGGAGCTGGCGACGCGTTCATTGGAATTTAGCCGCCGGGGTCGCAACCCCCGAAAGGGGCACCGGAGCGAGCCAACCCGACTTTTTACCGAATCGATCAACATTCAGAGAAATACTGCCCAACGCATTTTGATCGTATCATCCCAACCCGGATCCGCCGAAGGCGGAGAGCCAAAAGACATTAATTGCCAAATCACAAAATGACGAAAACACGAAAAAACCGAAGCGATTTTCGTGTTTTCGTGACAAAAATCTTTAGCCGGAATTCCAGCTATACATACCCGACAATAATCCCCGAATCATTGGGACTCTGGATGGCCACCCGGCGGATATTGACGGCACCGGCAGCTGCCAGCATTTCGATGATCTGTTCCTCGGAATAGGATTGGCCGGACTGGGTACCCAAAAGCATATTCAGCGAAAACAGCGCCGGAAAGAGCGGGCCGTCCATACTGTTGTTCAGGATGAAATCATGAATGATGATCATGCCGCCCGGCGTCAGCGCATCGGATGTTTTTTGAAGGATCCTCCGGCAGTCCTCGGGTCCCTCCCCGTGCAGAATGTGTGAGAGCCAGGCCACATCGTATTGACCCTTAACCGGGTCTTCCAGGTAATTGCCGTCCATGAAATCGATCCGGTCCGCCAGGTTGAACTGCCGGATGGTTTTTTCCGCAAACGGCCGGGTAGTCGGCAGGTCATAGACGGTGGCCCTCAATTTCTGGTTGCTGCGACAGAAATGAATAGCGTAGGTCCCGGGACCGCCGCCCAAATCGAGAAGGTGTCGCCTGTCGGACACATCGATAACCGGTACGATCAAGGGGGCCATGCCCATCGCCAGGTTAAACATGCCCAACAAGAAACTTTCGCGCCACTCCGCTTTGCTGTAGGATGACCGGTTTCTCAGAGGCCGGCCCGATTTTACGGCCTGATCCAGCTTTGACCAGGACTCCAGCAAATGGTGATGGTGCATGATGATGTGGCCAAGATATCGGGACGAGTCTTTGGCGAGCAGATTCTTGCCTGAAGGGGTGTTGGCGTAGGTTTCGTCTTGTTTGTCCAGCAGTTCCATGGCGACCAGGGCATTCAGCAGCCTTTCAACGCCCCTGGTTGCCCCACCGAGCTTTCGGGCGATATCTCCGGCGGTCAGTCTGCCGCCGCCGATAAGGGTAAATACGTCCATTTTAACGGCGGTCTGCAGCAGGCAGGTCTTCCAGTAGGAACCTGAAATCTCAAGCAGGTCACCGGGGTTCCATTCTCTTGCGGTCATATCATCCGGCCCTTGGTGCATTTGTTCCCAGGTACAGCCGTGTTCTGCAGGATCTCATGAATCAGGCGCCCATTCGGCCGAAACCGCCGCCATTGGTCGGTTATAACCCCAGGCCCGTATGTGCGCATGCGGCAATAAGATTGTTAAAAGTCTTCGAGTTAATGCCCTGCGGCGTCGATGGTGCCGGCCGGTCTAACGGTTTTTCAATTCCATTGCCAGCTGCTCGGAGGACATGGTCCAAAACGGCGTGCCGTCTTTGGTCAACCGGACCTTTATAATCTCGTTGTCGGGATCCTGTTTTATTTTCGAGGCCATGAAAACGTCCTTGCCGTTGACCTCTGCCCAGGCGCCTTTGATCTTGATGCGCTGATTTTTCCTTAGTCGAATATCGCTGGGCTTTTTGTACCAGGTCGGACAGAGATGAACTTCGAACACTTCGGAGCCTTCCCTGACGTCCAGGGCCGTGGCCGGCGACATCCCGGGCATGGGCACGACTTCCTTTAACCGGACCACCCACGCTCGGATCTTTTCATACTCGCGAACATCATAAAGCTTGTTGTAAGGGCTGTCGATCTCCCAGCCCTGCATGTCATCGGGCTTGTCGAAAGCCAGTGCGTAGCTCAAACCCAGGGTGGCCGATATCAAAACAAGCGATGCAAATAATAAGAACCTCATGCATTTGATTCCCATATTGTCCTCCTTTTATAGTTTCGGCAAGCTGTTTGTGCTGTGATAGGATCCCCCTATTGATAATAGATATTATATCTATTCATTGGTCATTTGCAACCATGAAAATGCCACGGTGTCTGGTTTTTTGGAATGCGAGCAGGCCGGCGGCGGTTGCAGATGGCGCCGCTTGCCCAGCCCGCCAACGTCATAAACACAATAATATCAGGTTGTTTACTACCAGGGGATCAATTTTCGTTCCCGAAAAAAGCCGCCGCTCGGCCCGCCATCGGGCAAAGTGGCCAACCAGAGTGGTGTGTCGGCTCCCTGTGCAGGGGTCAGCGGGGCCTGCGATCCGCCCAAATCGGTTTTTACCCAGCCCGGGCAGGCTGAATTCACCAGGATATTTTCACCCCTGACCCGGCCGGCAAACAGGGCGGTGATGCCGTTGAGGGCATTTTTGGAAAGCCGGTAGGCCGGCGAGCGGATCCCGGCATAGCGGGATTCCGGATCAACCATTTCGGACAAAGACCCCAATGTACTGGAAATATTTACAATTCTGCCATAGGCGTTTTTTCTCATCAAAGCGATACTGCCCTGACAAAGCAGCAGCGGTCCATAGAAATTTGTACGCATGGTTTCCTGAATCGTGTCGACGTCCAGTTCAGGGGCTGCGGCACCGCCGTCGAGCATGATGCCGGCATTGTTTATGAGCACGTCCCACCGACCGAATCTGTTTGAAATTTCATTCACGGCAGCCTCGATGCTGACCGCGTCGGCCACATCCAGCAGACGAAAATGAATATCCAGACCCTCAGCCTGCAGCCGGGAACAGGCCGTTTCGCCGCGCTGAACGTTTCTTGCTCCCATAAGAACCGTGATCCCCCGTTGCGCGAGGGCACGGCTGATCTCAAAACCGATGCCTTTGTTGGCCCCGGTTACCAGGGCTAGGCGTTTGGATGCGGTGCTCGTATTTTGCATTCATCGTTCCAAAAATGGCTGAATCTATTGACCAAAGTGCCGGAAACCAGGACGACAAGAAGATCCCCGGTAGCCGATTGCACAGCGGGGTCATTCCGAATAAAGCAATTGCCCTTCTCCATAGACTGCTTTCGGGAAGCTGGCCAAATCGAAGGGATCGCCGCTCCAGCCGATAAAAGATGCCCATTTACCCCGCCCGAGCGTGCCGAGACGGTCATCGATGCCAAGGATACCGGCATTTTTGCGGGTCACCAGTTCCATGGCCTCCTGTCTGGACATGCCGGCCCGCAGACACCACCGCGTTTGTAAAAACAACTGACGGGCGAGAACCACCGGATGATCGGTCATCAAACCGAATTCGACACCGCTTGTCAGCAGGTGGCCGATGTTGCGCCAATCCTCATGTTTTAGTTCGACTTTGTAGGCAAAACAGTCGATCGGGCCGTAAACCACCGGGATTTTTCTTCTTTTCAATTCACTGAAAATATCCGGCTGGTGTACATCCATGGCGTGCTCGATGGTAGTTTTGATCTTAAACTCATCCACCAGCCGCAGCAGGGCGGCGATGTCGTCAATTTTGTGAACATGAGCCCGCAGCCGAATTTTGCCGGTCAGCAAATCCTGCAGCACCCTGTCTTCGGCGCTGAAGGTGATTTCGGCCTTTTTGCTCCCCTTGGCTTTTCGGTGTTGCTGCATCTTCTGACGGACTTCCGCCAACCGGCCGCGCAAGACAGCGATGGCGCCCATCCTGGTAGTGGGGCGTTTTCCTTTCCAGTTGTACGTCGATCTGGGGTTGTGCCCGAAGGCTGCCTTCAAGCCGGCCCGGCCGATAAGCGCGCCTGTGCTGTCTTTGGCATAGTTCCGAATCACGGCCGAAAGCCCCCCGATGATGTTGCCGCTGCCCGGAACCACGCAAGAATAAAGCACCCCGGATTCTACGGCGTCCTTCATGGCCTTGTCATCCATTTGAACCGAATCCAGGGCATCGGAGAGGGCCAGAATCGAATCCAGGTGATCGTTGGCCTCGCCCTCCCCGCTGGGTTCACCGAAACGCTCCATGCCGATGTGGTTGTGGGCATCGATAAAAGCGGGGGTCAACACATCGAAATGGCCAAGCAGTTCACCCTTGGCGGATTTGGAAATGCCGCTGATGTTGCTCCCGGTGAAGACAAGATGTTTGTCATAAACGATTGATTTTCCCGTGTAAATGGTTTTGGCAAATACGGATTTCATCATCACCTCTTCGTTAGTGCATTAAATTTTACCGCCATTGTAAACGCGGCCGTTTCATCTGGTAAAGGTTTGGGCCACCCGGCGGGAAAACATAAAATAAGGGATCCAGATGGCACCCGCAACTGCTGTCCTCACAAAGTTGACGGTCGCATCCAGATTGATCAAATCGCCGCGGACCAGGAAATAATTGATGATAAAATAATCGGCCCCGACAAATAGGATATTGACGGCCATAAACAAAATCACCAGTCTGGGAACCCAGTGGTGGCGGCGAAAGAACAAAACGGCGATAACGACGGAAACTATCAAAAAAACCGAGTTGCCGGCCAATTCGGCGATCACCAGGGGGGCCCAGAGGGTGCCGTAGCCGGGATTCGACGGTGATGTCAGCGCCGCCCAGTTGTCCGAAAATACCGCCGGCAGAAGTTGGGTGGTCAGGACATAAGCGGTTTGCAGCGGATAGATCACCATGCCCACGGCATAAAGAATTAACCATCCGCCGATTTTGTCGTCAGTTGCATTATTCATCGGTTGCCCTACATTCGGAGCATGAGGCTAAAATTTCATCATCCGCTTTTCCCAGTATATTAAGGGTTGGTACCCAAAGACGGCGTTCAGATGATGCATGAAGGCATGGCGGCCGTTTCGCTGCCACAATTGGGTTACGGTTTCATTGACCCGGCTGTAAAACCGATCTATTTCCTCGAGTGATTCCGGCCGGCGATCAGCCATATCCTGATCGGCCACCTGGGCCACTAAATTCAGCCACATTTGACTCACACCGTCAATATAATAGGGCCACGTTTTCTGAATGACGGCCGGCCAGTTTTTGTCACTGGTATCTTCGATATCGGGGCGTTTGATTTTGGTCGGTGTGTCGTATAAAACCTCATCAATAAGCCCGGCGGCCAGACAATTAATGACGATGGGATCCGACCGCAGGGTGCCGACTATCTTCTGGGCCGCCGCAGGCGTTGTATAAAACCAGAATGTAAACCGGCGTCCGGCCCTGTCGCGCTTGGCGCGGCGATGAAAGCGCCACAAGTGAATATCATTTTTATGTTTCTCGAGCACCGGCATGATCACCTGGTGGGCAAGGTACAGATCCAGGTGCCATACCGGTTCGGTTTCGGGCGGCCAATTCATGCGGAACCAAACCTGCCACCAGCCGTTGCCGGAAGGCAATTCTTCAGACACAACCGGTTTTACCGCAGGATTTTTAACCAGACTCAGGGACGTGCACCCGGTCAGGATAACAAAAACAGACAACCCCATAATCACCCAATTGTGTAGGATTTTGTATGGCACCAGCATCCTCCTGTGGTTTTTGTTAATCGTTTAAAGGGTCAAGCGGTCGGGCTGTGTCTCAACCGATGCCGCTTCTGCTCGTTTTTCCCCCATAGTCTACTCTATCATTTGGCAGCCCTGCGCCATCTGACGTGGTGTCCGTTCGGGGTATGCGCTCGACTCGGCCGGACAGGGCAGGGAATGAAAAACTCCCCGAACCCTCAATTAACTGGCCGGCGCCGACGATGATAATCGTGAGCCATCGCGCAGCCGTCGTCAAACAACTCCCCGATTTTGCGTTTAATCGCGTTGTTGTCTGCAGCCGCGTATTCATTCAAGGCGCTTTTAAAATCCGGCAGCCGGTAAAGAAAGCTGCCGACGGCTTCCGAGCGAATCCGCCTCAAATTGATTCCATAATTTAATTTCGCCAGCCAGTGCGCGTTGAGCTCCTGTTCGAATTGACCGCGCATGGGCAAGGCCAGGTAAGGTTTGCGCAGGTAAAAGGCCTCGGTCATGAGTGTAAACCCGGCCGTTGCCATGACCGCCTTGCAGGAGGCCAAATCCTCCAGAAAGCCCTCCCGGCTGAATGGTTTGTAAAACAAATTGCCGTCCCTTCGGCGGCGGTCATAGCCATACACTAGAAACTGCTCCCGTTTAAATGATTTCAGCATTTTGAGAAACGACTCAAACCCGCTGGTCAGGTAAACCAGAATATGCCCCCTGCTGGAAGGCTTGAGAGCAAGCACCTGCCGGCGCAGTATCGGCGGGAAAAAGAGGGTTCTGTCATTTTTGGCCTCCCCGCAGTAAAAAGTCGTCACCAGGCTGAGATCGGGTCGCGGGACCATGGCGCGAATCACGTTGACGGTCATGCGGCGCTCGGCCTGCAGTCTCGCCGGGCAGGGATAGGACATGTAGCGGATGCGGTGCTGGTTGTCGATCGTAACAAGGGGAAGATCGTAGTGATGGGCCAGATAGGCGCACATGGGTTCGAAATCGATGATCACGCAATCAGGTAAAAATGACTTAAAAATGCCGTGGCGCAGTGCATTGAGTTTCTTGTGTCCCCGGGGCAGACGCTGGATGTTGTCCGTAAAGGTCTTGACCTTCGAGACCCGGTTGTCGGTGCTGGCGATGTGAAGCCCTTCGATTTCGAATACGTCAAAGTCGTCTTTCAGGTTGCGGTAGCCCCGGTCATAACTGACCACCTTGACAACGTGTCCCAAATGCTGCAGGTGATCGATCATCTCCCGGGCCCGGGAAGAATGCCCCGAACCTTCACCGGACACGCCGTAAACGATTTTTGCCAAATTATACTCCTAAGTTCCTGTATGTTTCACCAAAAATAGTATTGATGAATTCTGTCTGCCGTTTCGATTCTAGATTACTATTTGGCTTTTCTCAATCCAAAATCCACAAACAAATTCGTGGAATAGTTGATTGGTTGAATAGGACAAGGGATTTCAATCAATCTGACAAACCGATCTTTCTAGAATCCGAAATTCGCAATCCGCAATCCGAGATCCGAAATTCTAATATAGGGCTGGAGAGCTTTATGATTGCTAGCAAAGACCAAATGCATCCAGAGCCTTTTGCGCCACCACATCCCCCCATTCCTGCACAAAATGACCGGCGTCGGCCATTTCAAAGGGTTGCGGACAACCTTTGATATTTTTTCGCAGGACCCTCATCACCGGCGGACCGAGAACCGGATCCTGCATTCCGATGGCCATAAACGATTCGCCGGTCCACTCCCTTGCGAGCCAGTCACGCGCCCGGCGGGACAACTCGGCCCCTTGGGCCTGGGGACTGTCGGGTACCATGGCCGGAAATCGCCGCACCCCGGCCTTGTATTGCTCAGCGGGATACGGGGCATCATAGGCGGCTATTTCCTCGTCGGATAGATGCGGGCAGGAACGCTTCATCAGCCGGCCGACGTCAAAATCCGGATGGTCCTGAACGAATTGGCGCCAGGCGATAAAGCCTTTGGAAAGTTGCACATCGCCGGTTCCCAGGGTTGTGTTCATCACCAACAGCCGGGAAATTCGGCCGGACATGTCCATGGGCAGGGTCAAGCCGAGCAGCCCGCCCCAATCCTGGCAAACAAGTGTAATATTGGCCAAATCCAAGTGCTCGATAAACGCCATCAGGGCGCCGCGATGAAAATCGAACTGATAGACATCGTCATTGACCGGTTTGTCAGAGCGCCCGAAGCCAAAAAAATCCGGCGCCACCGACCGGTGCCCGGCTGCGCTGAATACGGGAATCATTTTGCGGTACAGATAGCTCCAGGTCGGCTCGCCATGCAAACATAAAAAAATGTTTTCGGCATCGACCGGGCCTTCGTCCACATAGTGCATCCGCAGGCCGTCGTAGCCTTTTACATCATCCAGATAATTGGGCGTGTAAGGAAAATCGGACAATTCTACGAACCGCTCCTCTGGTGTTCTCAAAACTTCAGCCATGACTCACCTCCGAAAATATTCCGTTGATTGGTTGATTAGTTGATTTGTCAAATAGTTTAATTATGAGTTTATCCCATATTTATAAAAATAATTGGACACTTCGTATTCCAACGATCGCACCAGTCACCAGGTAGGGGCTTCGCCCCAATTGGAATGATGGAATATTGGAAAAATGGGACTTGGGATACTGGCGTGTTGGGTTAATGGTCCGCCGAAGGCGGAACGATAATTCTAAAAACGGATATTATTCTCCAATCCGCCTGCGGCGGACCATCATTCCACAATTCCAGTATTCCATCATTGAGGTAACATCTCAGACCTCTAAAAACACCCCATATCTTCATAAAATTGTAGAAATTGCCAGACGTTTAATTAGGCTACAATTTACATATTCAACCATTCAAACAAGTCTGAAACAATGATAATTGATTTAAAGGCCAAAGACAATCCATTATAGCGGTTGTCAATAAAATCGTTTCGTCATCCAAACGTATACCCGCGTATCTGAACGTTTTTTTTACAACCGCTTATACCACCCTTCAAGTATTTCGGAATATTATTTTTATAAAGCGGTATAAATGGCCGGCCTGATTTTTCTTGCTTGATTTGTCGATTCGGTTATAGTGATCTCAACGAGAAGTGCTTTCAACCTATCTGAACACGCCCAGAATCCCGCCGTGCGGGATTGCAGTCCTAATCCAATCAGATTTTTTTCAGATGCAAAACCCTTCACGCATCAGGAGGATAAAATGAAAACCGCCGAAGACATTGTAAACGACAAGCAGCGGGAGATCGTTTCTATTTCATGGGATCAAACAGTCCATCAAACCTGCCGCAAAATGATCGAGAGCAAAATCGGGGCGATTGTGATTGAAAAAGATGGTGAATTAATTGGGATCTGGTCGGAACGGGACCTGCTGCGCAATATCTGCAACGAGGAATTTGATCCCAACACCGCCAGGATCAGTGACTACATGAGCGCCCCGCTTCAGTCCGCTCCCCACAGCACGCGCATTCATAAACTCGAGGAAATGTTCCTGGGATTGTTTCTGCGCCATTTGCTGATCGAAAAAGAAGGCAAATACATCGGTATGCTCTCTATCGGCGATGTTCTCAGGGCCGGTTTGCTTGAAAAGGACCGCCAATTTAGGGAACTCAACGAGTTTGTCAGCTGGGACTATTACGAGAACTGGCAGTTGGGAAGAAGTAAAAAGCGATGAGTTAACTGGCCTCTCGCAAAGACGCCAAGACGCAAAGAGCAATTCTATATTTCGCCCTTGGGGGGCTTTGCGGCCTTGCGAAAGGAGTTGTCGGCACAAAAGCAAAAGCGTTGTTTTCAAGGATATAAATAACAATGGACCGCAAAACAGAAGCACTGGTCATCGGCGGCGGTGCCATCGGTATTTGCTGCGCCTATTACCTCAATCAGTCGGGCAAAAAGGTTTCAGTCATCGAAAAAGGCGGGATCTGTTCGGGCAGCTCCCACGGCAACGCCGGTCTGATCGTCCCCAGCCACAGCATCCCGTTGGCCGCACCCGGCGTCATCGCCCAGGGAATCAAATGGATGTTTGACCCTGAAAGCCCGTTTTATATCAAAATGCGCTTTGATCGCCGCTTTCTGTCCTGGCTATGGCGATTTTTCCGCTCCTGCAGCCAGACCAACGTTGTCAGGGGGCTGCCGGTCTTAAGCGCCCTCAACGCCGCCAGTCTCAAATTGTTTGACGGCTTGGCAGCCCTCGAAAATGTGCAATTCAACTATGAAAAAAAAGGTGTCGTCCAAATTTTTTCAAGCCGCCGGGAATTGGACAAAGGCGTTGAAGAGGCCCGCCGGCTGCGGGAATACGGAATCGCGAGTCAGGTTCTGGGAGACGGGGAACTGGCCCCCTATTGCCGGCATTGGCGCAACGCCGGTGTTGGCGGCATCTATTTCCCCCAGGATGCCCAGCTTATTCCCGACCGTTTCGTGCATCAATTGGCCGGGCACGTGGAAAATAACGGGATTGATCTGCTGACATCCGCCGAGGTTATCGGCTTTGACATCTCCGGTCGCAGGGTGAATGCCGTCAAAACAACCCGGGGCGATATCAAACCGCAAGAGGTCATTCTGGCCGGCGGTGCCTGGTCCGGCAACCTGGCGCGCGAGCTGAACATCAAGCTGCCGCTGGAACCCGCCAAGGGCTACAGCGTTACCTACAAGCGGCCGCCGTCATGCCCGGACATCCCCTTTATACTGGCCGAGGCCAAAGTGGTGTTAACGCCCATGGCCGAAATGCTGCGGCTGGCCGGAACCTTGGAGCTGGCCGGCTTCGACATGTCGATCAACAACCGCCGCCTGCAGGCGGTGCGCAATGCCGTTTCCGACTACTTCCCGGATTTCAAACCCAAGAATCTGGAACTGATAGAGATCTGGCGAGGACTGCGCCCCTGCTCCCCCGACGGCCTTCCCTATCTCGGGCGTTCGCGCCGTTACGACAATCTCATCATTGCCACCGGGCACGGTATGAAGGGAATTTCGCTGGCACCCATCACGGGGAAACTGGTCGCGCAGCTTGCCGCCGGCGAACAGCCCCAAATTGATCTGGCTGCTATGAGCGTGGACCGGTTCGGTCCACCCTGAACGCCTGGCGTTCAGGGTGATGTTATTGGTTATTGGTTGATCGTTATTAGAATTCGGCGACTGCCTTCATTGGGCACTAGCCGCAAAATAGACGCCATTCTTATTAAACACGTAGGAAACTTCATAAAGTCAAAAAGCGAACCGCAGAACCGCGCTGAAGACGTGGTCTAAAGTCCGCAGAATGTCGAATAACGATTAGAGTGTTTGTCAAAATAACGTGCCGATAGCTGTATTTGGCTGGGCTAGTCGCTAATTGCCAAGATGGCCTTGCCCATACGCTCTAATTATTCATTTTCATTTTTATAAAAGTGGTTATTGAATCAACCTACTTTGATTGTCAGCCAATTGTGCTGGCGGCAATGTGCCAAAACCGTGGCATTAATTAAAGGATGGCACATTGCCGCGGAAAAATTTAGATTCTTTTGATAAAAAAAATGACATAGCGGTTGGCATGTTTTAAACAGCTTCTATGCGCGATACTCTACGTGTTCTTCTGTTAGGAAATCTGGCAATCGCAACATATATATGACGAATAAGGATAGATTGTGAGAGCGAAGCGAACCACAATCTTATCCTGTAGTTGGACAAGCCCGATATGGGAAGCACGGATCCTATATATAAGCAAATATATTTTTTGGGCGCAGGAGGCGATGC
>Ga0209671_1000033_pt1 | contig 53742 bp, 37 predicted proteins | sample WorMetHERISLAND2_2_FD_187401 | JGI IMG/M metagenome (GOLD analysis project Ga0209671, IMG submission 187401) | Marine gutless worms symbiont microbial communities from Max Planck institute for Marine Microbiology, Germany - Olavius geniculatus... | ecosystem: Host-associated > Annelida >...
GCCGCACCCTGTATAACAGTACTACACGTATACAAATATGCACATTGAACGTTAAGGCGCGTACGGAGCGACGTCACTAAACTGAACTGAACTGACAAAATTTATTTCTTAAGAACTGATTAATAAACGAGCAAAGCAGCCTATTGGACTATTGGTCATTGGTTGACGCGTACGTGAGCGTAGTCACGTAAAACACCGACGTCGTTAGACGGTGCCTACTGTATTGCATTACTGCATGTCCATTGGTCAGTTCGTCAAAAACTATAGCATGTTACTTCAGTTCAGTTTAGTTACGTCGCTCTTTACGCGCCTTTGCACTACAATAATTCACTGTCGTCATTTTTGAAAAATCATTGTTTAGGATAAATATGTGAGTGTGGTGGATTTGATTTGTCTGCGGTCGATTAATTATGTCATCGTGTCTGTCACTCAGTGAATCACTTGGTTATGATGTGTCTTAATGCATGCGACAGATCGGCAGATGCAACTGACAACATCAGTATCTCCGAGATAAACGTCACATCCACACTCGGTCTGAACGGTACAGCATCACCTACCGACAGCCTGCTACGGATGCTGCAGCCTCGGTATGTAAGCTATACAATTATAATGCTGTTAACAGCACAGCATGGGTTTATTGTGATTAAAAACTGATTAAGCCTATTATGCGATCGTTCTATAAACTGAATTACGAGTCCTGTAGCAGTTCGTCTGTATGTTAGTCCTGTATTGGTGTTTAACTCAGACACAAAAACGTAGAAAAACCAAAGTTGATGTAAACGTTTCCGGGGACAGGAGTAGCTTTTAACCTGTGTGCCGATTTTGTGCTGAAAAAGGAGTCAAAGGTCAAGGTCGCCGTACATCAAAAACTTGCCACATATTTGGCAATGACTGTTTTTTTTTGCAGATGGCGTTCGCCATCAAGCGCTTGACGACTCGGAGACCTAAGTTACTCTCAACACCTGAGACGCTTGACAACAGGACGAGCAGTGCTGCTGCTAATGTCATGCATATATTAAACAAATAGTGACTGGCGTCGAGGTCGTTATTGAATAATTTTTTTTCGAAACTTCGTAAAATGTTGCCCGAGGTCGAAGACCAACGGCAACATTTTGAGAAATGGGAAGAAACTTATTAGTTTTGATCGATGACGCCAGTTGCTATTTGTTTTGTTAAACATCAACGCAAAATTTGTGGTATTTTACGTTCCGTTCGAATAAAGTAAACAAATAATATGGTCGTCTGCTGATAACTTAGTAAGACAGACGTACGACGTACGGTTTAGCCGTAATACATGAATTCGGCGTCGGCATGGTTATACACGTCTTGATGTATTCAACAGTACCAGCGCGGGCACTATCGAAGTGACTTTTGACCACTTAGTGACTATGGCGTATTTGTAAACGTCGTGGTGTGATTTGGAAAACTCTTATGCGGGTATTTTGCGACCGCGTTGAGGTATAACAATAACGCGATAGCGCTTGATAAAAGTTAGCCACAGCACGACAGAATAATACGCCAGTGACGCGTCGCACGTTAAGCACACATGCTTGCTTATTAGGACAGTTGAATACATTCATCGTAAATTAATCTGCATAAACTTTGCATTTGAGGAAAATATGTGCTGAAAATAAAACGGTTTTGCTGTTTAACTTTACCTCCAAAGTAATACTTTTCCGCAGAGTTTAGAGGTTGAACGTTTGCGTTTCGCAAGGTAGTGCACGTGTCAACAGATTTGAGATAACGTGGAAATTTTGATTCCGTACACTCCTTCTTTAGAAAGAGTGCAGCGAATACTTATTATGGCTGTCACGTGTATTAAAAGTGCTGTCGTTAACTGAAGAGATAGTCGTAAATAAACGTTTTGCTGTTTCTACACTGTGTCGCAAAAAAAGCATCCCCGACATTTTCGACTGTAACTTGAAAACTAATTTTCAGTTTTTGATAATTTTTGGTACAAATATTCCTGACACAACTTGCCATCAAATATACATATATATATGATGTACACCGTTGTTTGACTGGCCGACTATCACGTAGCCTTCTTAATGTTATGTCGTTGTAGCGAATGTTTATCAGAGAAAGTTATCGGTCTGAAGTGCGCGAATGTCGGTGAGTCAGTTCTATTGATCTAGTGTAACAGCTCAAAAGATCAAACTCATGCATCACATTCACACTACATTCACTAACCTCTATTTCGTGTAAAATTTGCAAAGAATGTTTTTGGACTAGATCGCCGATGTTGCCGCACAGAAGTGCGAACATGTTCAGATAATCCGTGTAATTATTACGCGCCAAAGCAACTACTGCTTTCAGCGCGTCTTAGCCATCGCAATTCTGCCGTCCGTCTGTCCGTCTGTCTGTCCGTCTATCTGTCCGTCACACGGGTGGATCAGTCAAAAACGGTGCAATCTAGGATTACCAACTCCTCCCCAACGGCTGCCTGGAAGACTTTAGTATTGAGAACCGTAAAGCTTTTCCATAAATTCAAAGGGGGTCACCCCGAACGAGGGCGCTAAATGAGAGGGGTGGGAAGAATTTGGGATTTCTAGCCAATAAGTCGCTGTATCTCAATACCGGTGCGAGATAGGGCCTAGGTTACTATTAATTACTAATACGTAGGACATTGTACACTAGCTCTCGATTGCCACCGAATTCAATGACTTTGGATGACCTTGAACGCTAAAATTGAGGTTTTAATGGATTTTTTGCCGATTTTTTGGCTGCAAAACACATTTTAAGAGCGAAATGCGCCGAAATCAATTGAGATAGACATAAAAAAGCTGCGTATAAAATTTTTAGCACTGAACGTTGATTTCTACGGTTTAAGTCTTAATTTTATAAGTCCAAGAAAATCTGCGCACGAGGGCATCAAACAGCCGTACTCCCGTAAAGGTCATTATTTTACCGTTGTTGGCCAGTCTTTCGTAAAAACGGTTGCAGATAGGCATGTGCATGCTGCCTATCACAACAAGCTTTTTAGTCGTATCAACGTCGATGACTTTGAAAAATTCTGAACTTTTAAAATCAGGCGTTTTTATTGATTTTTGCAATCTTCGGCCTTAGCGCACACTCCAAGAATGAAGTGCGACGAAATGGCTGGAAATAGACTGACAGTTTGCGGACAGGAACTGCTATATAGGCCTAGTCTTTCGCGCGTCTCGTGAGCATTATCTTAAATTTTTTGTTACTGAAGTGACTTAACGTGCATGACTATTGTCACGCAGATTGATAGACAAATTGTAAGGGATGACAATGCCATCTCTTATTCCTTACAGTTTGTCTGATTGTCAGATGGCAATGCCGCACCGTGTAGAAAAACACCACGTGCACCACGCGGTAAAAGTATAGAATTCAGAAAGTTCACAAGCACATAAATCGTACAATGCGTTATGAAAGTGCACTTAAAAGTTAGGAATTAAAAAGCATTAGACGCTTTAAAACGTATCTAAAACGACAAAAATAAAATAAAATGAAGCCAAATGAACTAAACTTAAATACATTGGCCAGTTCATCTTTTTTCGTTTCATTTAAATTCATTTTGGTCACTTTAAACACACAAGTAAGTAAGTAAGTAAGTGATTAATCCTTATAACACTACGTTCAAACGCCACTGTAAAATACAAGATAGCAGATTTGTAAGTCAATACAATGTACATAACAACTAAATCGGGCAGTTGTTATTGTTGTGTTGAAGCGTGTGGCCGTCGTTCGTCCAATATCACAAGCGTCGGTCCTTACATCATCGGAGGCCAATGGGCAGCGCGCGGTGCCTGGCCGTGGCAAGTTATGCTCATAATGAACGGACGCTTTCAATGCGGTGGAGTTCAACTCAATAACCGTTGGGTACTAACCGCTGCTCACTGCATTAAAGATTACTTGTACGTAAATACGTATTCGGTTTGCTTAATTTTTATTACTATTTGCGGGCATGCTGTTATTTTCTGAGGTGACTAAGGTCATTGATGTTTATACCAACTGTTCAGAAAGCGCGTGTGCAACTTTCAGTCACCGAACATAGCATCTTTGGTCGTATTTTTCCCGGTTTTAGAGATGTTGCAAATTAACTTTCAACAACAGCCACTCCAGCTTTATTCTGTCCGATCTTTGGAGATATTCTATTACGAACAGGTCGCAGAATTATCGGGGTTCTGAGAAACGAAGAACCTATAGCCTTCTGTTGTTTGTGTAATTACTTTCGAATTCGAAGTGGCCTAACCAACCACGATTTAACGTTACAGACGAGAAGACAGACAACACTTATAATGTAGCGGTAACGCCGCATTTTGGTAACGAAAAATGTGCTAGAAGTCAAAAATCATGACGAAGTCGCTTTCGTAGCAGTAGGCTGCGTCTCATATTGAAAAAACCTTATATCCAAACCAGTACTCATACTGTATAGTCAGGGAATAGAAAAATGCATTACTTGTCATGCATGCTCGCGGCGAATTGCCATGTGGAAGATCTACTATCTGATGCGGTTATTGTTTTGCGTTTGCAACAGACAACCCGAGAGAGCGTCGGAGGTGCAAGTCCGACTTGGTGGAATCCTTGCGTCTGATCCAGATCCCGATGCAGTCTATGCTGACGTTTTACGCGTCGTTCCTCATCCCAGCTACAGAGCTCGTGATCACCTGAATGATGTCGGTCTACTATATCTCAATAGACCAGTCAGCTACACTGACACCATCCTTCCGATCTGTCTGCCGTCACCGGATGTCAATACTGATCAGTTCAAAGTCTGCGTTGACACTGGCTTCGGAAGAACGGCTTTCCAAGGTTTGAGATTTCCTCCACCTCGTCATCACTGTCGTCTGTGTTGAACTTTCGATATAGCCTAGGCCTAGCTTAAATCCTGTGACTACAAACACTTTTGGTTTCGATCATTTTTCTTTGATCATTTATAGGCCACACGCGGCACAGTATATAGCATGCAGAGACGCCGACTTTCGCCCTGCATTGTAACGGACTAAATTCCATTAGAGCGACACAAACGGGTTTGTCGCAAACATCTCGACATGTCGAGATGGTTTGTGTCTGCGACTTTCGTGATTTGTGTCCACGACTTTCCCCGCGGGAAAGTTTCGGTAAAAGTCGGCGTAATGGAATTTGGGCTTAACGGAATAATGTCACTGCATAATGCTTCGGTTTGAGCATGGAGCGCAGGCGTGTTGTCCAAGGTTGCTAAGTTTTCTTTATGCGAAAGATAGCACCGCTGATGATCAGCGTTTTCCTAGGGTTTATAGCAGTGTTGTTGCATTACGTTAACACTTAACGTCTGTTAGCGCAAAAATATTGGATTCGTCACATTGCGGTATAATGCCGTATCTGGCCGGACTGACTGTGTTTTAGATTTTCCAGCCAGTCGTCTGCTGCAGGTGAGAATGAACATCTTATCTTACGACACTTGCCGGGCACATGTTGCTGCTGCTGTTGCTGCGTCCCAACATCACCACGACAACGACGACGGTGAATCGTACATCAACAACAGCGCTCATATTTGTATCGGCTCCGTGCCCACACACGACGCTGGAATTTGCAACGTATGTCGATCACTGGTATGGAGGACAGGGGCGTATATCCCCGTAAGTCCTTGGAGCAATATCCATTTCCCCCAACTAACTCAAGGTGAAGCGCCGCAGGCGTCGATAATGAGGCGCCGTAGGCGTCGAGAAAGTGGGGAATAGGGAGGGGTATCACTTTCCCCAACCGACTACAGAGTATGGGGAGCGTCGTGAGCTGCCCAAGCGGGGTCTGGGGCAGAACCCCGGCGTAAAACAAAAATGGTGCATTCTAAGGGTCATAGAACACTTTCGGTTGCAAGATATCGTAAATCATGAAAACAGCGTCTTACAAGCTGAAGTGCAGTAGGCCATGAATATCAACTCTCCCCCAATTTCCCAAAATCATTTCCCCCATTTTTTCTTGGAGCATTTTCTCCGAAATTTATATGGTGTAGATATAGGTCAAACGCCAAATATTAACATTTAAAATAACTGACCTTAACCTTGACTAGGTAGTAGGATAGTAGGTTCACCAGCTGTTACTGCTGTTTCGCAATGTCTCTCACACTCGTGTTGCGTGTGCATCTATTGCACTCAATTTTAGGTTAAAATGCCACCGTGCGTTTCAGAAATTTTGAACTTAGCGTAGGCCTAAGTTACCGAGCTTCAAAGTCGTAGGCACGACGATTGGCACTTTATGTTTTAGTAGCGCTGAAATTGGACTACGCTACATCGGTGCTTCACCGGTACATAGAATGATTCCTGATGTGCAAGCCGGATTCAGAGGCGGACGTGGAACAAGAGATCAGATAGTGAATCTGAGGCTTATCTCAGAGAAAGCAAGGGAAATTTGGCCAATCTCTCTTCATATGCTTCATAGACTACAAGACAACATTTGACATGGTGTCACACAATCAACTCAGGATCAGCATGATTGAGATGGATTTTCCACTCCACATAGGCCTAATCAACGTAATCCGAAATCTGCAGCAGGGATGACGGAATGGTTCAAGATAGGGAAAGGTGCAGGAACTAGTAGACCGAGTAAGAGCCTCCAGTGAAAAAGTTGGACTACTGATTAACACGGATAAAACAAAAGTGATGGCATGTGGGAATAACGGAATGAGCACAAGAATCAACCTCAGTGGAGAAGTCCTGGAAGAAGTAGAATCGTTTGTGTATTTGGGCTCAATTTTCACCAGTGATAGCAACTGTACACAAGACATTAGAACGAGGTTGGCGATGGGAAGATCGGCGATGCAGTCACTATCTTCAGTATGAAAAAGCAAAGATATTTCTACAAACACAAATGTCAGGTTGTTAAAAGCATTGGTGTGGTCGACAGCAATTTATGGGAGTGAAGCCTGGACCCTTCGCAGCAAAGAAGAAAAATATATCGAAGTTTTTAGAATGCGGTGCTATCGGAGGCTATTATGGATTCCGTGGACGCAATACAAGACGAATGAACGGACTCTGTGCGAATTAAAAGTTGACAGAGAACTTCTGGAGCGTGTGAAGTCACTGAAATTCGGATTTTATGGCCATACAACACGGAAATACGAAAGCCTGGAGAAGCAAACGGTTCAAGGATGCGTACCAGGTTACAGAAATCGTGGTCGACAACGCCGACATTGGACAGATGACATCACGTAATGAACTGGGATGAAGATCAATGAAGTGGCTGCAGCAGCGGAAGATCGTGATTGTTGGAGAGGGATACTACGCGCCGCCAACCCTTCTTGTGGAGGAAGGCACTGAACGACGACGACGACACCAGTGCGATAAAAATAAAAAAACAAACTAACTTCAATCTCTCACCAGAGTTGATGCCAGTCATACGCACGCTGTCTTAACTTCTCAACGTATGTGATGTAGGCCCACTCTAGTTTGCTGCAATAGGCTAGCATTTTCACAGCGACACATTTTAGGTAGGCTGTAGTCGGGACTTGAATATTATATATATATACTTATTATTTCATCGTACACAAAGTACAGAACAAAGAAGAAAAAGAAAACAAACGACAATAGAACACAAAAGACTTGTTGCAAATTTCCCGCCGAGTCTAACGGCAAACAAAAATAAAAAAAATTTAGTCAATAGGCCTATCTGGCGACGATATGGACAACAGTTTTATGACGCGTTTTTCCACTTAAGACGTACTCCGTACTGCATATTGTGCTACTTACCGCACTGCGAACTTAAAACGAAACTTAATACCATTACTGTTTCCGCGAGCGTTTCATTTCTGATTAGGCCTAAGTTTTTAAAATGTGTACATTAGCTTCTAGCCTTTTGTTGTACATCATTGGTCATTTTTGTAAGCGACTGATTGTGAGCGTAGGGTGACAGCGGCGGTCCGCTGGCGTGCAAAGATCACCAGGACACGTGGACTGTTATTGGCATCAACAGCTTTGGGTTCCACGACTGTACACAAGGCGTTGTTGCTCGAGTCTCAACCTACGTACATTGGATCCAGCAGATCATGAACCGCTACGGCTAACTCCAGTGGCGTAGCCAGAAATGTGAATAGGGCCCCCCTCCCGTAACCTTTCCTTCCCTCCCCTTTCTTTGCCTCCATTCCCTTAACATCATCCTTCCTTTCCCTTTCCCGTCCCCTTAGAAGTAAGATCCCTTAAAATCAGCGAAGGGGTCTGGAGCGGCAGCCGAAATTGAACTTGGTGCATTAGACTATAGGCTCCCTACCTTTATAAATATAAGCTCTCGTAGCAACAATTTTCATTATTTTCCTGAGTCTCAACTCTAACCAAATTTATTGCAGTTAAAACGTGTGCTTATGTCTCGTCTGGGAACTGGGGGTCTGCCCCCAGTTGTCAACGCCACTGCCAAGCCTAGACCGCATATACCTAACGAAAGTGGAAAAAGTGACGGGGGTTCAGACAGAGCAGGCCGTATCCAGAATGTGAAAAATGAGGCAGTGGAGAGGGTCTGGGAGACAGAGTCCCCCAGTGAGGTCGAGGGGCAGAGCCCTGGTAAGAGGTCTGGAAAAGCTTCTGGAAAAGCTAAAAAGCTGTCAATATTCACTAAGTTAGAACTCTTGTTTTGTGTTACACATAGTTGACACTGAAAGCTTCCGTGTTTATATCTGGCTACAGGCGATCGTAATTCTGTTTGCAATCTGCAGGTAGGCCTAACAATTGGTGAGTACAACGTAAAACGCAAGCGTAACATTGCACCTTCAAATCTTATACTAAAAGAATTACACACGCATGTGAAAACTGCTATGCTTATCTGTCTGTAGCCTACTTGCTTGCTAACTAAACCCCTAAGCCGCCGGCCGCCAGCCGCGAAAATTTTGCTAAGCCGCCGCCGCCACGAAAATCGCGGCTAAGCCGGGACCTTAGCCGTGAAAATGCTAAAGCGGCCGTGAAATTCACGGCTAGCCGGCTTAATGGTCTGATGATAACTAAAATTTAATACTTCAGGTGAAGGTCTGAGGGGCTGAAAGGCTTTCAAAGTTGACTCACAGATAAAACTTTTTTGTGATACAATTTTGCAAGCGGTCTGAGAAAGAGAAGGCAAGTGCCTTCTCGTGCCTCAATGTAGCTACGGCCCTGCAGAGATCAGCCCGTCTCTCCTATGATTTACCCCTGCTATAATGTTATAATGTACACTTGTCTACAGCTCGTTATGGGAAACTCATCGCAGAGCTACGGAGCATCATCAGACACAGGTGAACGCACCCTTCATTAACCCCAACCACAAAGACCGGTACTCGACTTACTTAACTTAGAGATTTGTAAAGCTGAATTGAGCTCCAGATTTGTTAAAACTGCCTGTCCACAATGGCAATCCGACATGGAGTTGAACTAACGACCTTTTGATCCTAAGTTCGAAGTCCTAACCGTCACGCCACAAAGCCACTTTAATCTGTTACTGTAGCGGTGTTTATCGATTAATTATTGTCTTGCCTCATCTATTCAGTACTTGTGGAATGAGTGATGAGGAAATAAAATAATGTGTACCATATGGCCTACACAGCTAGAGCATCTCTCTGCTGTCAATTAAGTTACACTGTAACCACTGCATAAAGCACAAACGTTGGGCTAATCTACAAAGCTTACATATAAACACAGTACACTGGTGTTACATGTCATGTTAACATTCCGTCACTGTTGGCTCCGCATGTCCAGACGTTAACTCATCAGCGACGAATTAGCCTACAGTTAGCAGTCAGAGATCAGCAACAATACACTGCAGATTAGAAGCTCAAGCATTCCACGATTACGAACGCAGCTTTCTCAACAAAATCCCAACGTACGACACATGATATCTGAACTATAAAAAATGCAGTAGTCGAAAACACGGAGATTTTTATAAAAAAAAATATTGTAGAGTACAAAACGCGCTATGGCAGAAGCCGCTAATGGCCATAACATAGACTACCACACTGCTGTGTATATGCCCAGGTGGCCATACCGGTGACGCCGTCCATGGGATTCTATCCCTATACTTGGTGGGCTCAGCTTGCACTCGGTACGAAATAGACAGGGGAAAGTTTTGTTAAGGGTGTATACAAAACTGCTATCACAAGAAGCGCTGTTTTAGCTCAAAATGCACCACAAACCGTGTGGCCCCCAGGAAGGATGGGAAGATGGACAGAAGAAACGGGGGGAAGAAGGGAAAGGAAAGGAGTGTGGAAAAAAGGAGATTATAGAGATCATAGGAAATGGAGTGGAAGCAAAATCGGGTGGAAATAGTAGAGGAAGATGGAAAAATAGGGAAAACTTGAGCCCCATTTCGATTCTAGATTTGAGGGGATAGAAGCCGTCAGATTCCTAACATACGGTAATGTACATTGTACAGTCATTGGGCGACTTCACTTTTTGACTTAGACTTTTGCTGAGCCTAAACTTCGGTCTAAGTACCTACTTAAGTCAAAAAGTGATTTCGCTGAGCGAAAACGGGGCGACTAACACGGATAGTTTAGTAAATTAAAACAGTCTGGTACCAAAAATAAACGCCGTAATGGCTACACAATGACGTAAGACATTACATAATTACGTCATTTGTGTGCGCTGCACAATTAAATAAGCAAGTCCAAGCGTAACTGGTTGATTTATTTCCTGTTAGGTTTACCGGTTTTCCGCCATTTTTAATTGTTTAGTTGAACTTTGGTCTAAGTACAGACTTTAGCGTTCAGCTTTAGCTTTGGCTTAGCGAAAAGGCTCAGCGAAAGTCTAAGTCAAAAAAGAAGTCGCCCATTAACAGCTGAGCTCATGACTGCGATGGGCCAGCCGCCAGTGTGCCGATGTCCTGTTCGGCTGGGAAAAGATACAGCGATCGGTCAGCGACGTCACCGGTCACGTGACACCGCTGCTGATGACGTCATCAAGATGGACGCGATCAGCGCGCTCCAACCAGTCTGATGGCTAACGCACACAAACAAGCACACATTCATATGAAAGAACTACAAAAAAATGCCTGCCGGCTCAATGCCGACAGATTATGCGGCCGTCCGACAAAGACGTGCAAACGTAGCTCTAACCCTGACCTTGACTTTTTGAGTTTACACTGGTTACTCTTGCCCGGAAAGCGTTCACACCATTTTTGATTTTTCTAGGTGCCCCTAGATGGTAACCGTCCTCGCGGTCGTCCAACACGAAGATGGACAGATGACATCAGGACCAACTGGTGTGGCATGTAGGTGGCGCACTGAACTCAAACAACAAGGGACAGACAACAATGGAAGAATTTGGTTTACACTGTGAACTCTGACCCCTTGTCTTGTGACATGACAAGGGGCCCCTACGCCTTATGTTTTCAAGTTAGAAGCCTGTACGGGACAGACAGTGATGGTCAGACTATCAAACGAACAAGACCCATAATGTAGCCTATTGGACGACTGTATACAGCACAAAAAAGCGAACTAAAACAGTGAGAGAAAGAAAGAGACAAAGTTTATTTTCCCTAACCACAGCACAACAGTTGATAACACCAGAAGTACTGAATTCAATACTAGACCTATGTCCGTTAGTATAGGACATAAGCTATCAAAAAGTTGCCGCCAATAAAATAACTTAACTCGAATATTCGCCACATAAATACAGCGAGTGGTCAGAATCAACCATCAGCAGAAAGTTACGGAGCAGAATGTGTAACAGACTGACAACGGACGTACCTGGCTCCGTGACCTTGGCCAGTGTCTGGGTTGTAGAATTCATAAAACAAGACGAGATCACGCCAACCTCGATCCCCAGCTAACCGTTTCCCTGTCAACATTAACGACCCCCCACATCACACACTTCATACACTACAGCTGTGTATTCTGAGGTCAACTCAGCCTCCTACCCTCAGCCAATCTTGCTCCTGTCCACAAAAACACTTCACTGTCCACACTTCACGCTGGCTGCTAGAGAGCAGTTCAACAATGACATAAGTTCTGATCATCTGATGTAAAATATGCATCATTGTATACATCCAACATTACTGTTGGAAAAGCTCACAGATTCACTATGTTTTCTATGGGAATGTCAACAAAGCATTCTGTAAGTGACGTCATCAGCGGCACATTCAGGTGCGTTTGGTTGGCACGACATAAAATAAATTCAAAGCGACGTTTTTATTTCAGTGGATCAGCATGTTATTAATTAGTAGTTAGCTGTCTTCACAGGTCAACTTAACCTCCTACCCTTACTGGGATGAAAAATGAGTAGCAATAGTTATGGGCACTTGGACATCTGACAAACGCCGCTCGCTCAACAGTCTGCAGCCCTCACAGTTTCGTAGGCGAAGACAAATTACTGGATCTGGATTGCCGCCACAATGTAAAGAATTATTATTATTCCCTAGGCCACGATCCACCCCTCCAAAAATTCACATCAGAATCCGTCCATAACTTTCTGACTAATCAAGCAAAGTGACAGACACATGCAGAAGCACAGCTAACTATCACAACAACTATAATAAGTTAATAACGGAAATGGACACACGCTGCTCTATGCTAAACTTACAAATTTAAATGCATTTTCATAATTTAGGGCACAAAAACTAGGGATACAGCGACAGAAACAGATAAATCTGTAAAAATGGTGCAAATCAGCTGTAGCTGTATAACGTTGATTGACAATTAGCAGTAGCACCACCATGCAATGTAGTGGCCTGTAAGAACAGACGAACAGACAGACAGACAGACCAGCGTGTAGAGGTCGTTCGCTGTCACTGTTGAGCAGGAAAATGTCGGCAAGACGACGTCGAATGTCGGCAGCAGCTGTTGACAGCGTCAGTGACGTCGCTGTGTCACGTGGTGACTGGTCAGTGTCACGTGACGGTGTCGTCATCATGACGTCATTGCAGAACTCAGCGTACGTGTTCAGTGCCTCCAGCAACAAGTAATTCACTGAACACAGACACTTGCTGGCGTAATGAGTACAGTTATGTTCGCCCAATTCTAATAGCAGGCTATAGAGAATATTTTAGTTTTCAGCTGGCGACAGAAAAAAGATGTTATCACTGGCAGGTCAAGAACCAATGCTGGTAATGAGTTCCATGCTGAAGGACCGGACAAGAAGATGCTTCGTAGTCCATATTGTGTCAGTAGAGAACGCGGGACTGTGAGGCCTATATTTACAGTCTTACATACTGATAGTGTTTTTGACTAACGTTCAGCAATGTGCTGACAACTTGTAAGCAGATTACAGATCAAGAAGAGATTCATTGTTTGAGTCCAGAACAATCCCATGAAGAGAAATAAAAGAAAAGAAAAGCTGAAAGCCAACTTTGCTGCAAGAAAAATACTGAACAGATCAGTGGTAACCCACCGAGGTCAGCCACCTTGACGTGGTGCTGGGGCTTTGCTCCGATGACCCGAAAGATTTCTACAATCTGGAGGATAGGAGCATACTAAGAGCTGACCAAATACGTGAGAACATTTACTACACGTTACCAGTGCTTTTGTGCTGGTTTTGGCTTCACAGCCGACTACGGCTTTATAGCCGTCTACTTACGGCCTCACAGACGTTATTTACGGCTTCACAGCCGTCTACGGCTTTATAGCCATTACTTGTAACCTGTGGTTACTTTTGAGGACGCGCATTGGGCCGAACTGATACGGCCTCAGCGCTGGGCAGGTGTAAGAGCCTGCCCACCCCGAAGGCAAGGCAAGGCAAGGATCAGTGGTAAAAGTTGAATTTCGAAATGAAAAAGTCGCAGGATGATTGGAGTACTGTTGACGACTTTATGTAAAATACAGTGGTGCATGTGCAGCATATGACTATCTTTCACGTCAGTAAACATGCACATGTAGCTAAGTATAAATGAGAAAGTTCCAGACAGCAAGGCAAGAAAGTGACAGTTGCAAGCAAGTTTAAGATTTGCGATTTGAACGGCATAGCTCTCCGTAGGAAACCCATATGAGAGCTACGGAGCGTCACCTGCCATATGGGATCAAACAACGTTAACTGCCACCTGACACAGCTAACCGCACCGTGCCTCAAACCCAGCCAGACAGGACGACTCGATTTACCTACCACAAAGGGATGGAAGGCTGAGTTGACCTTGGTGTTGGTTTACCTTCGAGATGGTTTACCTTTCACCTACCAAAGTAGTAACCACTTGATAGCAACCCGACTGGAAGTAAAACCCACAACCTCTCGATGGCGAGTGCAACATCCTACCATTACCAAACCGCAAGTCAATAAGTCAACTCACCACACATCCATACCGGACCTCGCCAGTTGCTGTTGCCTCCAAACAGTGCGCTCTGTGACTCCGCTGGACAGTACGAGATGCTGTAGAGCTTCCCTGCCAGCTCCAGACAGAAAGGATGCTCCAAGTGATACTAGCACATTGTGAACATAAGCCCAAATTCCATTACGCCGACTCTGCAACAAAGTCCGGGACAAGTTCCCGACAAAGTCGCAAACACAAATCACAAAAGTCCAGCTTTCATGATTTGTGTCCGCGACTTTGTCGTGAACTTGTCCCGGACTTTGTCGCAAACATCTCGACATGTCAAGATGGATTGTGTCTGCGACTTTCGTGATTTGTGTCCACGACTTTCCCGGGGAAGTTTCGGTGAAAGTGGCGTAAAGGAATTTGGGCTATACACAGCATGGCTTGGTAGTCTAATGGCTAGAATCCGCTAGATGACTAAACTAGATCAGTCGTTAATTCGACTTCCAGTTAGGGAGTGACTAATATTCGGATGGCTGACTGTCTGGTACAGGTAAACCATCTCGGTATACACCAACCATCAAAATCAACTCAGCCTTCCATCCCTCTGGGGTAGGTAAATCAAATACTGGCATATCTAGCTGGGGCTATGGCAGGGCACGTTCACCTGCGTTGGGATGCATATAGCTCTGAGATGGGTTTCCTATGAAGAGCTGTCACAGTGTCGTGTCCTGCGCCGGGCGACCAGAGTGACCACGTGACCCAGCCTACAGCCCAGCTGTACTGGCCACGGCTGGGCAGCTTCAGACAATCGCCACTCGTCGCCGGACGTTTGCGCGAGTCGGACGTGCATGTGGTTGTGGGGGAACAGCATGTGGAGTTTAGCTGTAGAACTGTGTTGTAGGCAGTTAGAGTATACGTAAGACCTATAGTGTAGAGTTAGAGTTAGAGAAGTTAGGGTGACGAAATCAAAAACTGTCTGCAGAGTATTTTGGCTGAGCTTGTAGCTTTAGTTAGCCCCGTTAGAAGTCGAGGATTAGCTTTCTCTGTTCGATACTGTTGACAGTCTGTCTTTCTGTCTGTCCATCTGTCGGTCTTTGTTTTTTCGAAATTCCCATCTGGCTAGTTGAGTTTTGTTCGCTGTCGGTATTAAATCCAGTTTTCGTCTTAAAATTTTGAATAAACGTGTTGTTTTCTGTACGCCCACAAAATCATCCTAATATTATTTTAAGCAATTGCAGAAAACCTCACAAAAGCTATACCATTTAACCATTCAACAAGACACTGTTCACGACAAGCTAACAGCCAGCTATGACTCACAATAGAAACCAGTTGCGAAAAACAACAGCGGGAGACAGAAAACACCATGGAGGAAAATAATGAATGAGTAAGTGGGTAGGGTTTAACGTCCCGCCCGACATAGTATAGGTCATTTCAGGGACGGCCTTTCCAGACAAAATTGCACATACACATAATAACGAAACAAAAAGCTTAACCTTTACAGAAAGTTTAACCTTTATGAAAAACAAAACACAAAAAACGACCTAAACCTAAAATTGTAAGAACTGCCAATTATAATTGTGTATATATATCGATAACGGCAGTTCTAATAATCTTCCCTGTTATCCTCCAGACAGTCATCAATGCCATAATGCTGTCTGTTGGAGGACAGGGGGCCATGGAGGGGAATAAAACATAGCATTCCACATTGACTACCAATCAGTCAGAAAACTAGCTTATCACAGTCAATGTCAGCAAAAAACAGAAATGATAATGCAGTAACTAGCTGCTGAGACCTTTGAGAGAGATCGGACGCCGAATGCTGACAAAAACTCGTCTTCATCGAGCAAATAATGCAGCAGACATTGCAGCTGATGTCTGCTGACCAGACTCAGACATACAGACTCTTCCGCTCCGCTCTGAACAAACCAACGCTATTTCTATACGGCTATAATGTACAGCTAATTTCATCAATCAATACAATACAATAAAATTTAGAGTGAAAAAAATGCCAATGGCAATCACTTTACAGTTAACTGCAAAAAAGAGAAAAAAACAGTTAGTCTTAAATGTTTGCAAGCACTTTGAAGATGTCACTTCTGATGGCAGATTGTTCCAAGTTCCAAGTTACTGCTGCAGCAACAGGGAATGCTCGGTCGTCGATCAGTGTGCACCATACATAATGTCAGTCACACCCCTTATTAGCAGTGGCATAGACAAAAAAAACCAGAGGGCATTGGATCCCAAATGGCTGAGCACAATTGTTTGCAGGTGTCCAAAATGCTCCAAAAGTCACCAAAATCACCTTTATTTCCAAACATTTTCTAGGGGTGACAGGCCTGTCCTTGGATCCCGATTATATGGAAGAGGACAAGAGAAAAAAGGGGAGGGGACTGGAAGGGGAAGAGAGTGGAGACCCCCAATTCACATTTCTGGCTAAGCCACTGTGTATCATAATTGCGAATAAACAATTCACAAATTAATCTGTCAGGGCTCCTACAAAATCAGATGACCTGCACGTTGGTAAATATGGCTTTAAACTAAAGGACTTTCATGCAGCAGCAAACTTAGACCTTTAGCAAACTTAGACCTATGTTTCTTGTACTACCTCTCCAAATTGTTTCTGTTTAGCATTCTTATGATCGAATAAATTACAGTGTCACCACATCCATAACAGAATGATGTGAAAAAGCAAAAGAATGCACATTTTAGAAATATATCAAATCTAAAAATTTTTTCAATCTAATATACTGAGATGCAAAATTTTCTGCACACCCATCATGCACTGACATAGTGACAAATGCTGCTGCTATATCAAATTGTTTTTAGATTTGATTAGATTAAAATAGATTAGAATAGATTAAATACAGTGAACAGCAAAACAATAACATTCCACATATTACAAGAAATATCTACAAACTAAAACATAACAAGAAATTTGAGTTACTGCTCACGAGACGTGCGAAAGCCTATAGCAGTTCCGATTCAGTAGTTTAGCTGAAAATTGGGGTGTTCATGCTAATTTGTATACAACTACCAAATTCTCTATCTGAATCACATAATGATAGTTCCATGGCGCCACCTTATGAACGATACAGACTTGTGTCGCAGCCCGAAATCGCCAAAAAATCCATAAAACCCCATATTTTGGCATTCAAGGTCATTGGATTTGGCGCCAATCGAAAGCCAGTGTACGACTTCCTATTAGTGATTAATAGTAACCTAGCCCTATCTTGCACCATTATTGAGATACAGCGACTTATTGGCCAAAAATCGCAAATTTTTCCCACCCCCTCTCATTTAGCACCCTTGTTCGAGGTGACCCTCTTCAAATGTATGGAAAAACTTTACGGTTCTTGAAACAAGAGTCTTCCGGGCATCCGATGGGAAAAATTTCATAATCCTAGCTTGCACCGCTTTTGACTGATCCACCCATGTGACGGATGGACTGATGGACAGACGGACGGACAGAATTGCGATGGCTAAGACGTGCTGAAAGCAGTAGCTGCTTTCACGCGTAAAAACAAGCAGACTAACCTGTAGCTCAAGAGATGCATCAGCAAGCTTCTTTAGTTGCTCAGCTAACCGTGGCAGATGGCAGAGTTTAGACCGACGTATGACATGGACGCCAATCAGCGGCGTGAGTCCGACTAATGAGCGAATGCGCAGACTGACTGGACGCCGAGACGATGTGAGATGTAGCCTGTCATAGTAGAACGAGTCCACATTGTCCCACAGACCTACCACGAACAACAATTAGAACTTCTGAGCACATGAAAATGAAATGTACTACGATACAGTTAAATGGTATAGCTTTTCATAAAAAACATATTTCAAAGCTACAGAGCATCACCTGCCATATGGGATCACACAATGTTACCTGCCACCTGCCACCTAATTCCCAGTCCAAAAAAAAACAGTACTTGATTGACATACCCCAGAAGATATAAGGCTGAGTTGACCTTTGTGATGATTATATATCAAGATGGTTCACCCATTTGCAGACAGCCACCCATCCGAGTACTGATAGTGACCCGACCAGATGTCAAACCAACTGCCTCACTATCTCAAGTCCAACATCCTAACACTACTAATGCTGTCTCACAAACCTATCAAAGATCAACAACGTGAGTACCTGGCACTATGAACTGCACACTTCTACTGGTATAGTACTCATAGCAGTAGTGGCACGTATAGCCAATAATACATGGTGTTTCATAAAAAATCCCTTTTTGTTTTTTTTCATAATTTCCTCAAATTATGAGCAATTTACATGCAATTTTTTACCAGTTGTAGCTGAAAAAATACTAATTCGAAATAAGAAAATAAGTGATAATAATAAAAAGTGAAATAAGTGATCATGAAGTCGCTGGTTCAACTGTCGCCCAGTGCACTGCCAGGTAACAGCTCTGGGCAAGTTGTTCACACACATGTGCCTCTGTCACCAAGCAGTATAGTTTGGCACCAGTCAAAGGGCAGTGATGCCCCGCGGCTGGGAAGGTAACCATAGGTCTGGCGTTGCACTGGCCATGCGTCACGGACTCAGTGGTCTATCCACCTCCGGGCTCAACGGCCAACGTATGGGAGATGAGCACCCTACCTCGGTCTGCCTAAACACAACAGATAATCACAGATCAACCCGCCGATCAGCTGAGATGGTGGAGTTGGTTAGGGTTAGGGTTAAGGTTAAGAGTAATGAGTGCCATTTTAGCTGCTCTGTGATGATCAGTGATGATCTTCAGTGTTTAGAAAGACCCCGCGACCCCCTTCCCTTGCCTAAGCCGCTCGCGGTACGGCTCCCTTTACCTTTTGACTACTGCTGCAGTTTGTGTTGTTTGCTGTTACCAATGGCTACCTGTGTTTGGGTCATTCAGTGAGTTCTTGAAGCGGCAGAAATGCTTGAGGTAAATGACGGCTTGCTGCACATAGAACGACTTCTGGCTGTCACTAGCCGTTAGACTCAGTTCCACAGCCATACGCAGCATGCACAATGCGTAGAACGCCATCCATGCACTTCCGTCTACCTATACAACGTGTACACAGTGTATAACATGTGTGTACAACATCAGTAGGGCCCACAGTTTTCCGCGGGCCATGAAATTTCAAGCCAAGCCATGGAATTTGCCGTTTTCCGCGGAATTTTGATACTGCCGCAGAATTTCGCGGAATTTTACAGAAGTTAAGAAATGACCAAAGATTAGTACGATCGTCGGCTTTAAACTAACTATATCAAGGATAAAAATCAAACTAAACTGCCCAAAACTGTGTCCCTACTAATAATTACCATCGTATATACAGCACAATTGTAAATTAATACAATGCGACCAATTGACAAATTGCATTTTGTAAAAGAAAAAAGATCGATAATTTCCTTTGTATATTGCTAGGTTAACTGAGTGCCATGCCAGCATCCAAAAACTGAAGTCTTTTTCAAACAGAATAAAGTTTAGTTTACGCACAAACAAAAGCCACGGAATTTGGACGATTTTGCCATGGTGAGCCGCAGAATTTTGCAAACTGGCCCGTGGAATATGGCAAAATTTACCGCAGAAAACTGTAGGCCATAAGCATGAGTACGCCAACGACCATATAACACAGAAAAGATCAACACAATAAACAAGCCAAATACGCACTGGGCAGCATTTTCCTGAACTAAACTGTTTACCGCCACCTACTCTGATACCTACGATAAGTCAGCGAAAATGCAGCGCTTCTGATTAACACTTAACTTTGTGAGAATGGCACTATATCATATTGTTTTTACATTACATTACATTTACATTCCTTAGCTGACAAAACAGTCCAAGCGAGTACTGTTAGCCCCCAGATGAGCCCAGAAACAGAAATCTGGCCAAAAAACCAAACCCGTACATCTTAAGAATTGCAGAACACTAGACAGAAAAGATGCTAGAGTGAAAAAGAAATAAGAAAAAAATAAAGCAGGTCAGTCAAAAAATGCAACGGTGGAAAACGAAAGACCAGAATTTGCAGCAACAAAATGCAAGGCTGGCATATGCAGAACGTTAAAATGAAGACAAAAAATAAATCTGAGGAAAGAGTGTTGTCAGACACATGGACAGCCAACAGCAGACCACGTCTACTGATGTATCAACCTAATGAGAGATTTCATCCATCCATATGAGACAACCATATCATGAAAAGAGAGAGAGAGTGAGTTGTCAGATAAGACAGGTCTGTTACCTGATCAACTGTGGTACAGTCTGAAGGCAGGTTTGACCTGTCAACACAAGATATGTTGTCCATACCAAGAAATCCCGCGTGAAACATGTAACGACTGTATTTAGCCGGAGATGCTTTTCTGTTTATCCACCTGCACACAACAGCAGCACACATATAAAACTAATAATTATTCCTACTGTGCGAAAAAGCACCAGTGTTAACTAAGTAAGTGGTTGTGTGGTCTAGTGGTTAACAAGTTGCATCCAATCAACATACTTCTCCTATGCCGGACAGATTAGTATAGCCCAAATTCCATTACGCCGACTTTGCGACAAAGTCCGGGACAAGTTCCTGACAAAGTCGCGAACTTCTCACGAACACAAAGCATGAAAGTCCGCAACACAAATCACATCGCCGACTTTCATGATTTGTGTACAAGACAAAGTTGGCGGACTTTGTCGCCAACTTTGTCGCCAACTTTCCCCGTGCATTGTAACGGGCCAAATTCCATTAGAGCGACACAAACGGGTTTGTTTCAGACTTGTCACGGACTTTGTCGCAAACATCTAGACATGTCAAGATTGTTTTTGTCCGCGACTTTCATGATTTACATCCACGACTTTCACCAAAACTTCATGATTTCATGATTTTTCACCGTTTGTGTCCGCGACTTTCATGATTTGCGTCCACGACTTTCCCCGCGGGGAAGTTTCGGTGAAAGTCGGCGTAATGGAATTTGGACTTATCTGGATGGGTTAATCTCTCCAGACAGTAGACGGGCAAACCATCTAGGAACTACCAACCACCCAGTGACCCAAGTCAACTCAGCCTAGCCATCCCTACAGAGCAGGTGCAATGATTTCTAGTAAAAGATGAGGTGTAAAAAGCCGCACTGCACGAAGCACTAGCCTTTGCAGTGTGCGGCTAAAGAAACAGAGATCACCACCGTGGCAACACTTTATGATCTTATAGATTGAAAAAAACTTACAATTTACTTCTGTTATGTTAACTAAGTACAGAACAGCTGTAAGCAATGACTACATAATTAGAAATATTGCTTCTAAATTCGACTCTAAAAAGTAAAACATACAGTGCATCACACTATATAATATGACATTTTTACAGCACAATACTAATGTAACTTTATTGATGTGTTGCTAACATAAATATGCACACATAAAAAAACTGTTCAGAAAAAGGAATAACTGTAACAAAAAATAAGACCAAAAAGTGGTTAATGTTATTAATTTATTGATATGACAAAAATATGCGGGTTCATACTACACTTTAGTAAAAAAAAAAACAATACGCATTACAACCATGTAAAGTTTGGGACAAGTTGATGAAAACACATGCGTAGAAATTCCACATCAGATGGTGCAGTGTTATGATAGACATGAAGACACGACCAGGCGTGTACCGGTGGATTCACATCTGAGAAGCTGAACTCATATGCAGGCAACTGAAGAACACACACAGAGTGACACAGTGATAGACAAACACTGACATACAGACACACAGAGTAATACAGACACGTACATAGTGTCACAACAGCGGACAAACAGCTGACACTGTGACTTTGAAACATAATTACAAACTTACTGCAGTAGACCAACATTTATAAATGCAAACAAGACTCAACATTATACACTCATCAAGCTGGTTCAAGTGTATAGTCTGCAATGGCATAGCTCGTTAAGCATTCACCAAGCACTTATCAAGCACTCATCAAGCAGATATCAAGCTGGCTTGATGAGCTTATTGTCATGCTGCTTAAGGTCCCGTTTTTCCATGTGCATTTGATGGCCAATCAAACTGATCACCGATCAACTTTGGGACTTGATCAGAGATCATCTCATTGACTGTTTTTCCATCGCCAATTAGCGACTAATCGTCCATCAAATCTCCCATCAAGTTGACGGCCGAATATTGGCCGATCAAGTCAGATAATTGACGATTAAACGTGGCGATCTGCAGTTGGTTGCTTTTTGGCACCAGAAACATCGCTTCACGTCGCCGGTCAGAATGACAAATCATGCATTAAAATAAAGTTCCAGGCATCGCAATCAGTCACTACTGATCCGTTTATACTGTGCATAGTGTTTTGTAAAGAAATACAATGGATAGACGCTCCCATATTGACTTGCGACAAGAAGTATTTTTGACAGCAGACGAGATGGGACAATATCGTTGATATCGTTGCTATTACGACGTTTACTGGCTATGGCGTCCACTCGCAGTGCATGCTGGGTAATTTAGCACAACAACACAAATTGAGGTCACTGTCAGCCAATCAGATTGGCATAAAGTAGGCTCAGTTGACGATGGATCAGCTAATCGCCGATCACGTAATTGGAGATCGAAAATGCATGGTAAAACGAAACACAGTTGATCGACGATCAATTCTGAACATCAAGTTAATCGAAAATCAGTAAATCGGAGATCAAATTTAATTTGGTTGGCGATGGAAAAACCGAACCTAAATGGTTCATATTGCAAACAGTCATAAAGCCCACTTGACCAGTGCTATAACTCTTCATAGGAAACCCATGTTAGAACGTCACATGCCATACGAGATCACACAGTGTTATGTGTCGCCCGACACAGGTAAATGCACCCCACCTCAACCCCAGGCAGACAAGCTGGTACTCGATTTACCTACCCTGCAGGGATGGAAGGCTGAGTAAACCTTTCTGTTGGTGATATAACGAAATGATTTACCAGTCGGCATAGAGTAGTGACCACTTCATAGCAACCCGACCAGAAGTTAAACCAAAGACCTCATGATCATAAGTCAACATTCTAACCATTTCTCTACCAAGACCAAGCCAACGACTTGCACAATATAACATCATCAAAACAAGAAACAGCTAATGTACCTGTCCATTAGGATGCTGATAGCGGTCAGAAAGCATAAGCAGTAGCTGGGACTTGGCAAACGCCGGGTCAATGACAGAAAGCGGTATAACGTGAAATGCAAGATCCCACGCTGCAAACTACAATATACGTAACATATCACCGACGACTAGCTAACACGATATTCAGTCGATAGTAAACTGAATTATCAACAACTTTCACATCAGACAACAGCTGTCTCCGCACGACTGCCAAAAATGCAGGAGTTTGGCTTAGAAAAAATTCTGTGCTGCCGGTTGCAGCTAGCAAAAAAGTAGGGAAGAGGGGGGTGACAAAATTTTATTTTTTTTATTTCTGTATCATAAACAACAAACTGGCACACAAGTGGTACCTCAGAACTAAAGTAAAGAGACTGCAGCATTACAGACTAGATGCAATGACTAAAATTATGAAAGTACTTATATTTTAAGAGTCAAATAAAAATGATAGGGATGCAGGTTTTTCTCCATGGACGGATAGCAACTCAGATCACAGCATTGACAGATATTGTTAAGCATGTCCATTATCCATGTGCAATGAACAGCCTACCAGCTGCTGACTGACACTTACCCAGGGAAACTCCCATTTGTCTGGCATTGATATAATATCACAACATTGTAGGTGGTCCCAGTCACTGTTTCTCTGGTGTTCTGCAGTGAACGAACAAAAACATGTGCGTACTGCGTAGTTGTGCTATCAAACTATGCAGAAAGCAAACGTTAGATATGCTATGTTCATGTACAATAAATCATTTTAAACATTAATATAGTGTTGTGTTAAATATGGGCGAATGAATAAATAGTTCACGTTGGACAAAATAAGATAAGAAAACTACTTCCTTTCCCATTCCCCTTCTTCCTCCTCTCCTCTCTCCTTTCTATCCTCCCCTTCTGCTTCCCCTTCCCTTCCCTCTCATTAAAAGTAGGCCTAAGTCCCCTTAAATACAGCTGGGCATCTGGGTCTGAGGCGAAGCCATAACTGAAATCCAATTTGGTGCATTTTTGCCATAAAAACTGATATCTGCCGGCATCAATATTACCAGACTTAACACAGTAGTAAGGGAACGCAGTGCCTCTTACTTTGACCACTAGAGGCAGCACATATGACCGAGTTTACTCAGCAATGTGAACACACTATACTTGCAAGTGTCATAATAAAGGCACATACAGAGCAACGTAACTAAACCGAATTGAACCAAACTGACACGGTTCAGTTCTAAACACACCGACCAATGGGCATGCAGCACCATTAAACGGCGTCAGTGACTACGTGACTACACGTACACATCAGCTAATGGGCACTAATGGGCTGGCAATGTTTGCCCATTGGTCAGTTCGTCAAAAACTAAACCGTGTCAGTTCAGTTCAGTTCAGTTGTTTTGTATGCGCCTTAACACAGATGACAATATGTACCTCTGTTAGTCTGTAAAAGACCATCGAACTGGTAGAACTGTTTGGACCAACAGAGTCCAGCAAATGCTTGTCTCACAACCAGCTCTGCATCTGCTGTCAGCCGATGAGACTCCAGCACCTTCAATGCACACGTAGCCCATTACTTTTCATTACACGTAAAAGCGAAATTTTACGAGAAAACTAAAAATTTGTGTCATGGCACGACATAAGGCAATGAGGCCATCCGGTGCCATAAATCTGATTGTCTTGGTCCATGTCTTCTGATTCATCAAGCTTTTGATTATAAATGTAGAAAAATGATCTTCCGTCGAAAACCCCTCAATAAATCTCATTGAAATTTCGCCTCAAGTCCTTTCAAGTTAGGGTTGTCCTTCCCCCTAACTTTGGTCTTAGTCTCATCTCAGATATTAAAACAAGTGAAAAATAAAAAATAAGCATGAAAGTGAAGCAGGCCTCCCATTACTAACGTACGAGCAGCCTAATAAGTGCTACAACCAGCACTATTGTGTACAATTACTTCTGTCTCATGTCTTCATGCAATTTCTCTGCAATTTCAATGCAATTTCATGCAATTTCAGTCTATCACAAGTGAGTGATAAAGAAATGGGAAGTTTGCAAAGCAACTGAAGCAGCTGATTACAAACACGTGAGTAGAATTCGTGGCATTCACGTTGACGCTGAGAAAAGATCGTGTCAAACTGTTCGCCAAAAACATCCTCAGCACAGGGCACACAGTCAGTGTGATGAAGTCGACAACACACAGTGACTTGACAGTGAGGTTGAACTGTGAAGCGGTGAACCGCTGCACACTTTGTACCCATCTTGGCATCATTCACTGCTGCACGATTACCTACACAAATTACACACCATCACTCACACTGTCCACTTTGTACAGAAATTGGCAGTGTAACAGTGGTGTGCAGTAAACTTTCTGTTGTAGTAAGCTGCAGTTTCAGACCTATGATCAAGAATAATGGGTTCAGGTGAATACTACCTGGATGAGTGACTGGCTGCAGACAGGTAAAGCATCTAGGTATACAACCACCAAGGAAGTCAACTCAGCCTTATGTCCCTCTGGGGTAGATAAATCGAGTAATGACCTGTCTGCCTGGGGATAAAAAAACGGGTGCGTTCACCTGTGTCTGGTGGCAAACAACACTGCACATAATCCCATATGGCAGGTGACGCTCCGTAGCTCTGTGATGGATCTTTCATGAAAAGCTGTATACCAGACTTTAACTTGTTTAACCTATCTGCTGGCACTAATGTTCTGCATTTGACTGAAGTAATGTCTAACTACATGAAGAAGAAGAAGAAGAAGAAGAAGAAGATTCCGCATAGACAGCTAGGTCCGTTGCGTGAGAGCTCATCCCCTTTACAGCGCTTTGAGCCAGCGAGGGCGAAGCCAGTGCGACGGTCTACCTGCCCGTAGGCAGTCACCCACCGCAGTGCTAGGCCCAATTAAGCTAGCATACAGCCCGAGTCAGCCGGATGGCCAGCTCAAGTTAGCAGCCAGCGCCTTTAACCGACTGGGTCAGTATACTAGCAGTCCTGGCCACAGGGCCTACTGTTGCACAGAACTCGCAGTTTCTTCCCCAGTGATGACCTTGTCCACCGCCAGTACTCATTTTACCATCCCACAGAGGGTAGAAGGCTGAGTCGACCTAGCTGGCAGGATTCGCACCAATGGTTTACCTGCCTGCAGGCAGTCACACATCGCAGTACTAACCGGGCTCGGCGTAGAGTAACTTCGTTTCATCTAAGATACGTTACAAACTACGCCACGCCACCAACCAAATATATTAACTACATGAGCAAGATATAACAACTACTATGCCTAGCAAATGTAAATGCAAGCACGAGGCACCAGTGTATATATGTCACTGATCCAATCTGTACTGCTACGTGCTGTAGTAAACTGCAGTTTCGCGGCTTTTAAGCCACACGCCACTAACTAACACGAGTTAGCTATAAGCCACAGGAATACTAACCTCTAGACAAATGCAGCAACAGCAAAAACGCGATTTACTGACAGAAGTAAAACAATCAGCAACAACGACTAAACTAAAGACATCCGACATGCAAACAAACATGCTGAAAAGTTACCAGAAATGATGTACTTGTGAAATGCATCCTTTGTGTAGCGAACATATGAACCGGACAAACTATTATCATGTATGTCTTCATCTAGATCACTGTCAGCATCTGACGTGTCAGCATCAGCATCTGTATCAACATCACCAGTCAGCATCTCAGCTCCAGTCTCGAGCTCAGCACCAACTGGAGTAAGCCCAAATTCCATTGTGTCAACTTTAACTGAAACATCCCCACGTTTCAATAAAAATCATGAATGTGGATCACAAAAGTTAAAAATGCAAACGATAAAATGAGAATGTCAAGGGAAAGTTTCAGACTTTGAAACCATCTCGACATGTCAAAATGGTTGCGACAAAGTCCACAACAAATCTGCTCGTGTTGCTCTAATGGAATTTGGATCGTGACAGGACACGAGAAAGTCCGCGACAAAGTCCATGACAAAAGTCAACGACAAATTCGTTTGTGTCACTCTAACGGAATTTAGTCCATGACAAGATGCAGGAAAAGTATAGGACAGTAGACTTTGTCACAAAGTCGGCATAATGAAATTTCAGTTGTACCAGCCACTGCAGCAGTATCAATGTCATCAGCAGTGTCAGCAGCAGGAGCAGACTGTGTTGTGTCATCATCATCATCAGCATCATCACATCCAGTGTCGGGCTGTAGTTTGTCTCTGCAATCAGCGGGGACTGGCTTGTCTTTATCATGATGACATTTCTTCCGCTCCCTCCTTTGCTGACGTCTAGCTAGAACACGTTGATGCCGGGCAAAGTCTGTCTCATTGTCGGTGAAGATGATGTCGACATCGTGACTACGACAGTCCACTGTAAAAATGTAGTCACCTACACAATCACAGTCATAAACATTGTGACACAATGCAGTAGCGTACCCTTCCCTTCTTTTCCCCCCTCCCATCTTCTTCCATTCTTTCCTATCATTTCCCTTTCTTCCCCCCTTTTCTCCACTCCTTCCCCTTGGAGGTAGGACCCCTAAATCCCAGCTAGTGGGTTTGGCAAAGACTTAGTGTTATAAGCTCCCCAGTGTGTCTTGGATAGAGCCACAGCTGAAATCAAATTTGGTGCATAATAACTTTAGAATATGAGAGGTGAGAGAAATATATGGTAGTCTGCCAATTACACAGATTGTGTCACATCCATGTAATCGTGAATTAGACTGGGCCTTAATCACGCGTGCAATGTGTTCATTCTCTAGTGTGTACAGCACGTGTGTAATCTCTAGTTTGTATGACTCTCACCAAGAGGCTGGCTTGTACACAGGACTTTGCCAGGTCCACTGAGTCCCATCATTGGCTTGCTAGCTGTGTCTGTACCACCACTGCATCCTGCTGCTGTCCACGTGTTCCTTCACCATACAAACACCTCACCATATACGCTATCATGCACAATAACCAGTGTCATGTCCTTGAAGACTTGTCCTTGAGAACAAAGCCTTGGCCTTGGTCCCAAGTCCTTGACCTTGACCTTGGCCTTGCGTTTCCTCTGAGTCCTTGGCCTTGGCTTTGATCACCTTCACCTTAGTCTTGGCCTTCAACACAAAGTCTTTAAAAACATCACTAGCAGCAACTGCACAATAGTGCCGTTACTGTACTATTGCTAATTAACAACTAAACCTAGTATTTTTTTTAAAATTTTGTTTAACCAGTGGCCAAATGAAGCATAACATTTTACAGGCTGGATTCCATTCTGTCACCCCAACAACATACTTTGGGACAAAAATGCATAAAGCCGATAAACTCGATACTTGTGACAATATTAATTCTGTGCTCAAAAATGTCATCATCGACATGTCAAGCAATCAAACTACAATGATTGAAATACAGTGCACAAAACAAACTAACCACTGAGCATATAATCACATCAAATGCAAAACAAATGATATCATAAACGAATAACATTGGTAAAAATAGCCATAACAAAACGCTGCAAGTATAAAAATTGGTAAACGGTGTAATGTGATTGTATTTAAGCTGACCTAAACCAGAGAGTTGGTAAGACATGTATATTAGCAACGTCATTGCTCTTATTGCACACCGTGTATCGACACAGGAGATCACGTGGTGTATTCTTGGCATATTCCACAGTCACATCCCAGAAACCAGCGTCAAACACTCCTACACGTAACACCCCATATGTAAAGGTTCAAAAGCCAAATTTATGGGAAGCCCCCAATCTCAGAGCTATGGAGTAAAAAGTAACATGGGAATGGGGATGGCGGTAATACCGCGGTGACCGCAGTAATTACCACGGTTATGAAGACGATAACGGTGGTATTCCCGCAAGAATGGGGATAAAAGCCATGGTAATACCGTTTGTCCATAGTAGGTGCTGTAAAAATACATATGGGAATAATGCATATCATAAAATTGTACCATTACGTCGCTTGTGTGCTTGATTTGTCAACTAAGGAATTTATAAACATTATTAATTTGCAGTAAATTAGTAACCAAGAATAGTAAAATGTGGGTATTATTAGAGACAATTATTTTCATCAAAATAATGATGGGGATGAAAATAAAATGTGTGGGGATGGGGACAATTTCATGGGGATGGGGACGTTAGTTCATCCGGATGTCACTTTTTACTACGGAGCGTCACCTGCCATATAGGATCACACAGTACTGCCTGCCACCCAACAGGTAAGCACTCCTCACCATCCAGACAGCTGGTACTTGATTTACCTGGAGGGATAGAAAGCTAAGTTGATTACCTCTGCCAAGGAGGTAATGTTTTTGCCAGACTTTGTCTGTTTGTCTGTGTGTTAGCAAGATAACTCAAGAAGTTATGGACGGATCTTTCTGAAATTTTGAGGGTATGTCGGGAATGGCACAAGCTACCAGTGATTCAATTTTGGGGGTGATTCGAAAAGAATCCTGAATTTTGGATCACTTTGAAATTTTCATTACCATTGCTTCAAATGGGGCATAAGGAAAACCGCTGCAAAACCGAAGATGGTGCTGCCACCTAGCGAACAACATTGCCTTGGCGGAGATGTGCAGGCTTTGACTGACATGTCTGCAGACAGTTACGCATCCGAGTAACACTGGACAGTGACCTGATTAAGAGTCAAACCTACGACTTCGCAACTGTAAGCCAGATACCAAGCAGACTGTAGCATCACTGACAAAGCACATGGGACTAAGCCATATATACAGAGCGAGTCTTTATTCACTACAACTCATTGTTAATAAGCTAAAGTATATTTTATGAATTTATATACTGGTAGTTTGGCAGTCTGCATTTCGACCTAGAAGTTGATTCAAAAACACATTGTTCTTATACAACAAGTAAATGCCCCATTTAAAGAGAGGAATTCTGTCGTGCAAAAGCAGCAAACAAACATCACTTTAAACCATGAAAAAGTGGTGCTAAAACACTTTTTTTCTACTGCTGTCAAATCAACTGTACAGCATTTCAACAAAATCAACATTTACATGTTAGTATCTGGTATTAATTTCTGCAGCAAAAAAAGACGACGTAATACAACAGTCAACCATCACAATTAGCTAGTATGCGAAGCAGAGATTCTTGCACTGAGCTTGAATCTACCTGTGTCCAGAAGTTCAAACTCCGCATCCAGCAGGCTACGTCTACGGTTCTCCTGCTTCAGCAGCTTGTACGGGAACTCAGGGAGTGGATACTTGTACTCGGCTCTCATGTACGAGTGCGTCGGCGTTGCATCTGTGTAGAAGTGCAATTCTTTCACATCTTCGCCATGATTCGCCTACAAATCAACGCTCATGTTCTCACTACATGACAGTCAGCCAGCAGCCTTCTATTGGCATACGCTGCCAACTGCAGCACTGTTGCAAATCATCACATCAGTCCAGTGGCAATGGAAACTATATGGAGAGTCAGAATATTTCATCCCACTTTTAAATGGGGGATGGAAAAACATCGATTCCCTGCCCCCACTTTTGATGACCTGATGTCACGATCTGACTGCACCAAAGTGCTCAGATATGCATATTGATATTTTCACACATTTTCTGGGGGCAACATCGCTGTACTCATAACTAGAGCAAGCCTCCATTCAGAACTCTCTGCATGATGTGCATCTATTGTCTCATTTTTCAACAACTTTCATGACTGATGAATCAATCGATTACCACAACCTTCTGCAGCAGTATTGGTATGGTGTAAAGTTGACAATTTGCAGCTTAACTCAGAAATGTATTTTGACTTAAGTTTCGCAGAGAAACACAGAGTGGCCCAAAGACCAAGCATTCAAATTTTGGTGCTAATCCCATTGTACAGATCTAGGTCTTCAGAGTTCATGAGCCAAATCCAGATCATACACACAACAGCTCACTGATTTTCTAGTTCTCAGGTATTACCTACTGTGTCATATATTCCATTATCAATCATTTACTGACAATCAAGCATGCTCACTTCTGATCCATCAAGGCCAAAAAGTCTCTCCTTCAAGATGCCATCTTTGCCATTCCACAGAGCCAGAGAAAGACACATCTGGGCACGATCGTCACAGATGCCAAGTAAACCATCTTCACCGGACTCATAGGTGCAATAGACGGCATCATTGTGGGTCAAGTACTGCCAACTAGCACACACACACACACACACACACACAAACATGCAGATGGACAAACTGATAGATGCACAAACACACATACAGAGATAATAACAGTAACAGTAATAGCCGCTACAATGTTTACGGTGCTGTCATCATAGCAGTGAACTGCCACCACAAAAGTTCACTCGGTTCATTTCGTGAGCACAGCACAAGCGCCGAGAGGGGCTACCAACCTTTGGACCAGACCCATCAATCCGAACCTCAAATCCACCTAAACTAGCAGCTACAGTACTATACTGACCATTACCATTTGTTACTACTCAGCCCAAAAGCTGAAACTCATTTTACCATCCCATAGAGGGTAGAAGGCTGAGTCAACCTAGCTGGCTGACTTCATACCAAGATGGTTTACCTGCCCATAGCAGTCACCCATCCAAGTACTAACCTGGCTCACCGGCCCACCATAGAAACACACAGACAGATACAAGCAGACACGTCCCAGTGCCCGTCTATCATGCACAGCAACTAGCACAAATTTGCTGTCACGGAATAAAAATACACAGGATCAAAATGGCACAAACAAGTTTGAACATGCCAAAAACAAGCTACAATTGCATATGCTAAATTGCAAAAATACAGAAGGCTTAGTTTTAAGCTGAAAAAAATACTCACGTTGTATTATCTATGGACACATGTAGCCTATATCTGTGTAAAAATACCAACCTAGTAAATTCTTTAATTCATTCAGTCTTTATCGACAAATTGTTGAAAGATTATCTGCAGAAAAATATCCAAGCAGTGGATGCGCTACTGTAACATGTATCAACTCGATATCTGGCAGAAATTAGAAATTCATTATCATCATCAATACGATACGAGACGTAACATAATTGGCAAAAAAACTGGTGAGACACAAATAGGCAAGAAAGACAACAAAACAGACAGTCTACCAGTTTCCATCAAGGGAATGGTCTTCCCTGACAACGCCCCACTGACGTTCAGACAGATAAGGACCCCACTGTCTCCATGCATCATCCTCCAGCCGTGATTCCTCAGGTGTTCTGCACAGTATACATGGTGTTTCATTAAAAAGGTGCCCCTTTTCTTTTTTCATAATTCAGTCAAATGATGATCAGTTTACACGAAATTTTTACCAGATGTTGCCGAAGAAATACTAGTTCAAAATATTTGAAAATTTGCTAGTCCTGAGGTAATGCTGATGCCATAGTGTGCCGCGAGTACAAACTGGCTTGTCACAAACGGTGCTGACAGACTTGCTGAATAGCTGCCCTGTATTGATGGCGAGCTTTATCTGGTTCACTGATGACTAACCGCTGAAGTTTTACCATTGTAGCCACAAAAATGCCCAAAACAACCACTTTCACACACTTGTGGGAACAGTTTAACTTTTGCACCTTCCAGCAAGACAGTGTTCCCCCACACACTACAGCTGGATTTACAAAACAGCAGAAAATGGAAAAAGACAGGATGAGAGAAAAAAAGAAGAAGAAAAAGGAAAAAAGCAAAACAGAAAAAATCGGAAGATACATGGATGAGATAAAGGAAATCAGTTGTAGACATTTTTCTTTTGGCAATATTAACAGGTCTGCATGTGCACAGCCATCATTAAACAAAATATGTTCTGAAGCAAATACTGCAAGCAAGACAATATACACAATGTCTGGCGGAGAAAACTTTAGTGTATTCAACAACCAAGTAATACATGCTGTGTAACGCATTAAATGCTGTAGCTGGTAAATGTAGAATTCATGCTGAAAGCAACTGCTATCGTACCTCTGTTGCAATCTGCGACAAACATCATCAGCTATGCTGTTATTGTCTGACTTATGAACTTTCCCACAAACTCCGGAGTCATCTTCAGATTCACAAGGAGCTGTACGCTTAGACATCTTAATTAAACTCTGCTGACTAAACAGCGACTCTAACACAAACAAAACATCATATCCATTAGATTTCATTCATTATGTGAAAGCAGCAGTGCACACATGGGTGATACAACAGATATACACATGTAAAAAACAGTGATGGATAAAATAAATAAGATAAAATACTGTTCAGCTTATATTCTATGCAGCAAAGAAAAAGTTACAGCTCACTTTTCAACAGTTTGTTCAGTGATGATGCCAACAAAAAAGACCCTGGAGTTAATAATTAACAATAACAGAAACTGCAGTAGCAGTGTGAAGGCAGATGTTTAAATGTTTAGGCACACGAGTTGTACGATGTACTTCCTGCAATCTGCATGCAAGCACAGCATTATAGTCTGTGCCCAGTACCTTTTGACTACTTGTGTGGTACCTTTTAACATTGTATATCAACATTGTTGTGCGGTAAAGATGCACAACTGCACTTATGCACTCTTTGCAGATTGCAGGCCTCCTCTCTCTCTCTCTTATTCCCGGTCAGGGGGCAGGTCACCGCCCCAATCCGTTCTAGGTAGCTCCAGAGGCAATGCGGGTCTGTTGTAAAAGAGTCTCCAGGCCACGTGTCCCTCCTGGCCTGATCGTGGGCCGGACTTTGGAACATCAGATGTTCAACTGTTTCTTCGGCACCTTGACAGTGTGGGCAGATGGCCAAGTCCCGGCGCCCGATACGGTGCAGGTAAGCTGTAGCCAACGGAGAATAGCCAGTGCGTACTTGTGACACCGTGACACACTGGACCAATCCCGTTGCCAACGCTGGTAGCAGTGTTGACTGCCTGTGAATGCTCTATGGACCCTGGCACGTGGATCGCTGAGTTACCTATCCTCAGCGATACTCCGTTGGTGCCGTTTTAGAGCTTCGGTGGCTGAAGTGAGATCCATGGGAGCGGATGACTGTAAAAGCATGCTTCCTCGCTTGGCTTCTTGGTCGGCTACTGCATTTCTTTCCAGGCCCAGGTGTGCCGGTATCCACTGCACATTAACTCCTTCTTCTTCTTTGGAATACACGCCAATGCAGTAGGCTGAAGGCTCTGGCATGTTATGGTAGACACGTGATTGTAGACTGGTGCAGAAGTAAGATGAAAACAAGGGCTTCTGCATTTTGCAAACAGCAAAAGCATTTCCAGGCTACTCAAGAATGGGTCGCGACTAGCCTTGTTATACACGGCTCAGATTTCAGATACTGTTAAATCGTAGATTGAGAGGCTTAAACATTAGGCTAGGTCGCAACGCCCAGTTCACTGCTGCGTTGCAGCGAAACAACATGTACTAAAAATACGTAGTATCTACTGACAAAACGGGGATATATGTTCAAAGTTATGTATACATGCATCAGCTCTCAGTAATTATGAATTTAATATTTATAATAAGATTAACCCCACAAAAGTGAACAGTATACGCCAGTTACAAGACCGGTGTTGCAAATAACTCACTTCATTCGCCCCAAAAGTACCCAAACAACCTCATATTCACTTTGATAATTTTGTTTTCAATTGTCATTTATACATTCTAATTTCAATGATGTTAGAACTTTAAACAAAAACATTCGCTTTCCAAATTTCCATCACTCAGCTGGGAGTTTGAGGTCAAGGTCGTTTCAACTTCAAGATTAGTGTGACTAATATCCATATCGGACTAACATAATTTTACAATTTCAATTTTTAAAGCAGAATTTTACAATACAGTTATGTAAGTACGTAACTGGTCACATTACAAAATGGTCACGTATTAAATAAATTTTGGAAAACGAGCGAAATAACGCGATAGTTACTGCTCTTTGGGGTCCGATTCGTTAATTAGTCGCATGTGGTTACTTCTTAAATTTAAATATTCTACGTTTTGTAGCGTCATTGACAACAGATTTTTTTCGTTGATTATATGAACGCTGAGCGTTACATTCTCAATGAATAAATGGACTGAACGAGAGCTTCAGCTTAATCAAAGACACGAACAACTGTTAGTGGTGTTGTTTTAAAGAAATCGTTGAAACATAGGTTGCAGCTACCAAGTGAAATTCGATGTAAATCCAGTCTGTTGCTGATGTCCGCCGTGGCAGCTGGCAGTAAAGGGTGCAATGTGCCCATGGCCAGTAACATTCCGAAGTGCTGAAGTACAGTAACTGTACGGCCTATCATATAGTTCAGTTCATTGCAGTGGCGGCGCCAAGGGTGGTCCAGGAGGAGCATGCTCCCCATTTGAGGCTTCCCCCCATTTGGCCCTAGCCTAGTTATAAGCTGCATTCATAGATTGTGAATCCAATATGCATTGGATAACCACAGCTGTACCTAGTATGGCAAATTTGGGTTAAATTGAACTATAGGTCCGTTGGCAATAATCGCTGTTTTTGCAACTCAAAAACTGCAGCAAATGTTAGAAAAAACACTATTATGAAGAATTTACCTGTGAGACAGTGAAGATTTCCTTCATTCTTTATATGCTGCTTATTCAGTATCATCGATGGAGATCTTTCCAGCAATGGATGTATTGTTCAGTTTTACCCAACTTTGGCCCCCCATTTGAGTTTCACAGACATTTGGATTTTGGATTTGGATATTTAGTCGGCAGGGCCCCCAAACTGGGGCATCGCACCGACGGGCTGTGGTGTGTGAACAACTTGCCCAAGGTTGTTACTTGAGAGTGCAGTGGTTAAGGATCGAACCCCCGACCTTGCGGTCATTGGGTCCGACACGCTAACCACTAGACTACCAAGCCACACCAGACATAAAGCAAAATGCAGTCTATGGATAACTAAACTGCTGTCAATACATTAATATTGCTGAATTATTACTAATTACAGACAGATGGAATTGCGATGGCTAAGACGCGCTGAAAGCATCTGCTTTCGTGCGTAAAAAGTACAATCTTTTTAGGACAGAATGGTTTGATCGCCAGGCTCGGACTCGATGGGAGAGTTTATGGAGTGCTAATGTTATATCTGGAGAAAAAAGTTAGTAGTGAAATAAGTTAAATGATGAGACGAAAAATGCAATTTGCCTTCATATGCTTTTGGGCGGTTTTGGTACCATATAAAGTAACAGGGTGACCACTTACCTGAAAAAATCTGGAAAAGTCATGGAATTCCAGGGAAAAGTCAGGGAAATGTCAGAGGAAACTGTTTTAGGCCTATCCCATTAGGCAAAATTGGTGGTACCAATTTTTTCTGCTCGCTTCATTTGCATATTACTTGTACCTCCACTTTTGAATTGGTGGCACCACTATTGGTTGAAATCAAATGCTTGGTCTAGCTGGGGGTTTACCTTCCAGTCTCCCTGGTGTATCGCCTGCCCTACTGGAAAAGTTGAAATTTTATGTGCTATGGAATGTGGCCACCCGATAAGTACGTGGGCCTATTGGATGATAGCCTGAATGTAATGAGGATAAGGGGGGGGGGAGTTGAAGTACGAAATGAAAAAAATGGCCCCCTTTACACGTCTTCCCCCCCCTTGGCTTCCCCACTCTTAGAAAGCTGGCGTCGCCACTGGTTCATTGGGCTAGTGGTATATGCTGAAACTTGATCTCTGTAGTCTGTCTTATGTAGGCAACCATATGATTGTAATGAATAGTGCAGCTTAAAATCTTATTTAGTTTGACATGGGCAGTCTGTTTTTGAATATTGTGGTGCTTATAAGTTAACGACAAACATTTTAGACATATCTGACAGCATATGTTTGACACTGAGGTATGTATGCTACAGGTTCATGTTGTGCTGTTAGACTGTTGAGGCGTAAGGCTTTGCTGGAAGGCACTGAGGCATACTTTGATATTTGCGATAAAAAACCTTCGTCGTTTGTTGCTGATATATCTAAATCTATGGCTCGCAATAATAAATTGAGAGAGGTATCCTGCTTGATTTCACATTTGTTGTGCTCAAGTTTAATGTAATATTTTGTATTGCTTTTCCAACAGAATTTAACATAAGTGTTGTGCACGAATCTCTGTAGTAACTTATATATGGTGTAGCTTATACAGTGGCCCCAAAATTTCCACCCCTGTATAGTCATGTGATGTGCGAGCAGCACTTGAATCGTTCTAGAATCTGGAAATGTTTTGCATAAATTGTGTAGTACACAATATTTATTGGAAGTTAATTGCTGGTAATTGTTATGTTTACATTGGCACTGATTTACATTATAAAATAGGATTGCTACTGATAAGTTTTTCAAAGAATTAATCTCCAAAAATTGATTGATTATTTTATGTAGTCAGTCAGATTAATACCAAAAAACTGCAGAACTCAACTAATGAGTATTTTTTGTAAACAAAAGCAAAAGTGGAGATGATGAATGCATCAGACAAACTGAATAGTTAAAGCTGACAATGTACAGACTGCTGAACTAACACTATACAAGTACAAATCTTTATGACATGTCCCATGTGATATTAGGATTGTTGACTGGAAATGCATAGATAAGTGCTGCTTGTTATGTTATAAGGTCCAAAATTTTAATGATTAATTGATAAATTAATTGTTAATTTTCACTGCCATAATTTGAAGTCATTCATATTGTATCAGATGATACATGCAGTTGCAGCTGCAGTGAGATGATGTTGACTGACTGTTGTCTGTCCAGGAGTTATTCTTGTTTCTGAAGCAACACACGGTCTCATCATCTTCTGATCAACCAAAATTTAACATCCTGAAGGTTGTTGTTATTGTTGTAGCTAACAACTAATTATGATTAATTGTTGTAATTATATCGTTGTAACTTGCTCTCGCCAAAAAGGGTTCCTTACATTATTGAACTTGAAGAAGGATTATCCGATTTCCATAATTGTGGTTATGATTATTTTGGAGAAAACTAGTCATTGTATGACTAACCAACTGCCCACCTTACCCGATATCTGCTTTTGTACAACTGGGGGAAAACAGAACAAATAAAATATGTGTTGAAATGAACATGTGTCTCAAAAACATTCCAAAAATTATTGATTGTAACATGGAGTAAGATTATTAGGTATTAGTTCTTTTGATGTAAGTGCTTTTGACACAACTTGCCATCAAATTTCTGTTTAAGTTCCTGTCTCACCCAACATCTGCAATGCCAAACAGAACAAGAGGGATATGCCCCATTTAGATGAATTTGGCATGTCGAAAAATTCCACATCTTCATATTTGTAGCCCGCAACAGCCCAGACCTCAGTCCAGTTGATTGCAAGGTTTGACTGTCATGCAGCAATGAGTCTTTCAGTGGCTCAGGATCTGGATTTAGATAGGATGGGCACTTGCAGGAGGTGTGGTCTCTCCGCCAGGAGAGAGGTTTGTGGAGGGGGCTCTACCCCTCCAGAAAATTTTTGGATTTTTTTGTGTAAAAAAATCAAGTGTTTTGGTGTATTTTGGCACTATTTTGAATAACTGACTACAGTCTATACATCTTCAGTGCCCCCTTTGGCTAGGCGAATGGTTAAGCTATAATTTCAATTGTGCCATATGCATGTGGTCTGTGTATATGTGTGCAGAACAACTACTGGGCCATGGTCCGCAGTGTCTTTCCTCTGTGGTATGAAGAAGTCTGTGACGTTGAGAAGAAGAAATGTCATTCAATGACGGACCGGTCATTGCCTCGGACTTAGCACTTGTATAATGATTAGGGCCCACAGTTTTCTGTAGAAAATTTTGCAAGCCTATTTGCAAGATTCTGTGGCTTACCGCGGCAAAATCATCTAAATTTTGCCGCTCACCGCAGCCTTCCATTTGTAAGTAAACAGTAAACTGTAGTTTCTGATGGGCTAGCTGGCATAGAGACCTTGTGCTGAGTTATGCTAGCAACATACAAAAACGTTACCTATTTTTTCGTTTTAAAAGTGCAATCTGTCAAGTTGCATTGCATTTGTTTACGATTGTGCCATATTACAATAGCTATTAGTAGAGCCCACAACATTTGCCAGGTCAGTTTGATTTTTTCCATGATAAAAATGCGTCTTCAAGTCAAAAAAGTACTAATCGCTGGTGAATTTTTAATTTCTGCAAAATTCCACGAAATTCCGCGGAAATATCAAAATTCTGCAGCAAAGAGAAAATTCCGTGGCTTGGCTCGATATTTTGCAGCCCGCAGAAAACTCTGGGCCCTAGTAATGATGGATGATACATGTTGTCATGGCAGGGAGGAGGGGGCAGTTGGTTTCCCCCACCATAAATTTTGGGCTGTCGGAAAAGTTTTTTGTTGGAAAGTTTACATTTGGTAATGCAAAAATGATGATGAAAACCCCCAGTTAGAGGCAGAATTGAAAGTTTGAGCACCCGTAATGTCATCTGTTGGAAAATTGTAATGTCTCTTGGAAAATTGCAACTTCCCGGAGAACTGGAAAACTCAAAAGTGAAAACTTTTTCAAAGGATTTTTGCTAAAATTTTTGTGTTTTGGATGGCATGGCCTACTGTAATAAATATCGTTAATATTGTTTCTCAGTATCATTTGTTTCTTGAGAGTTTGGTCCTGCTTGATCTCCGTAGTTAAGTTTTTTTCTCTTTTTGCCATAATTCTTGTCCAGTGAACTGTATGGACTGTTTTTGATTAGGTGTTTCAATGCTGGTTGCTGACTGGTACAGATATGGATAGCTACTGGACATTGTAGTCATTATGTATGTAGTTTTATGCGTTTTGTAGGCCTAGATTATAGGCGACCACGCTTAAGTAACGGTTGAGCTATTGTCCTGGTTGTTATCCGCCTGTCTGTCCGGTCTGGATGTATCATGGCTAGATGGTACAAGATAGGGCCTAGGTTGCTATTGATCACTAATAGGAAGTTGCATACTGGTTTTCAAATGACATATAAATTATTGACTTTGGATGACCTTGAAGGTCACTGACAGCCAGTACAGTCGGCTATCCTAGCGACAGCTGGGTTTCTTGTTTTTTTTCTGTTTTGTCTGTGTGTGTGTCTGGGTCATTCTATGCTCCATGCAGTCTGAATTATAACTCGCCTAATTGATTGATTGATATATTTAAAAATCAGTTTCGTTTCCAGTAAGCCTACTCAGTGGCGCAGCCAAGGGGGGGAGGGGGATTAGGGGACTCAGGCTTCCCCAGTTTCCCAGACAAGACAAAAGCACACGTTAAACTGCACTAAAATGATGTGCCAATTTAGTCAGTTGATTCTCAGGAAAATAATTAAAATTGTTGCCGCCAGGTGTCATATTTTTAAAGCTACAATTTACTGCATTCCATTCTGGTTATGGCTGCACCCCAGACCCGACTGAGGCAGCTTACAGCGCTCTCTCAGACCCCCTAGTTGGTTTTTAGGAGTCCTACATTCCTACTCCTAAGGGGAGGCAGGGGAGAAAGCAGTGGCATCATTTCAGTAAATCGTTGGGGGTCTCAGTATGAGGGTCTCAGTTTATGTAACCTATTCTTCTTGCAGCAGTAACACCGATTCAAAGGTACAGTTTACAGGGGAAAAACAAAAAAATCATAAATCCTTGGGGGTCCGTAGACCCCTACAGTCCTCTCCCCTAAATGACGCCCTGTGAGAAAGGGAAAGTAAGGGGAGAGAGGTAAGGTGGGCAAAATGGAGGGGAAAGAAAAGAAGGAGACGATAGGCGGAAGGGAAGGCAAAGGGAGGGGAAGGGAGGCGAGCCCCCTCCCCAGTGTTTGAATTGTAAAAGAATAGCTAGGGGTTGAACTTTTTGACTGTCGGAGCCCGACGAAAATTATAATTTAAATCCTATGTATATAGCTGACCCCCCACTCCCAGAACATAATTTGACAGTGGGTTAGGGGTTTGAGAAAACAGTTGGGGGTTCAACCCCAACCCCCTCCACGGCAATTCAAATACTGCCCCTCCCCAATTCACATTTCTGGCTAGCTACGCCACAGCCTACTGGCTGACACCGCGTATAACAAGTTAGCAGAAGCAACTGATTGTAGTGCACTGCATCAGCTAGGACATCTCAACCTTTTCACAGCATGCAGTGGCGCCGCTCAGCGGCCAGTTATTTGCTTTTGCTATAGACAGTAGTCTTAGCCACCTGAGGCACTCTGAATCGGACCTATAGATTTATACAGCACCAGGTAGAGGTGGGCGATTTGGCTGAAAGCAAATTCTATTCCATTCCATACGGTGTAGGTGATTCAAGCGCTTTAGGAATTCTGTGTTGTGCGTTAGGCACAGTGGTGTAGTCAGGATTTGGGTGTAGAGGGGGCACTAGGGGTGAGGTCGGAGGAGGGGTGACCATCCCCATAAGGGGAGGGATCATGGGAGGATTTTCCGATTTGAGGGGAATAAAGTGTTTTAGTGAATTTTTGCACTATTTTGAGTAACTGAGTAGACTTGTCTCAGTTAAGCCTACTGAGATAGTGCCAAAATTTACCAAAACTTGCCTCCAGTGCCCCCATGGCTACGCCAGTGATTGGATAGAGCTTATTTGCGACAAAATTATCACTGAAGATCCCGCCGTTATCCGGTAATTTCTAACGATGATTTATCGTATTCGTGCACCACTAGTTGCTGCGGCAGAAAAACCACATGCATACGGAGTAGCCTGCAGACAAGATGGGCGGGAAGAATGCAACTTAGAATACAGCGGACTGGCAGACTGTGCAATAGGCGAGCAGGACTAGTGTATATAGCAAGGTCGTGTGGATAGGCTGCTCGAGTGGCAGGTATATCAGTTACGTCATCAGGCATACTGTAGGCTATGTGCTGCGGTTCGTACATCATCACTGAGCGCTCGTATTGTACAGTGCAGTGCTATTGCCCGTACTGCACTTCTGCGATTTGTCCGATGTGGAACTGTCTACAAGTCGCGTACAACAAGCTGCGCTACAACATCTTGACATGTCAGTTGTCGAAGTCAGAGCTTACTTTATGCAGTGATGTCCGCGGTACGGCGTACCGGCTGTTATTTTGAACGCGGTACGCCGAACGGTAGCCTACCGGTGGTTCTTGATATCACACTGGTGATACAGCATATACATGCTTTGGTGGAGCGCATGCGCTTGATAATGTGAATTTGCTACTTATCAGATGTGTTTGTCGAACTCAAAATGCACCAAAATTTGTTTTCGGCCGGGGATCCGCGCTGCGGATTTCCCTGGGGAGCTTGCGACACTTTTTCCCAGACCGCCCGGTCAGTTTGAGAGAAAATATCTCATTCTCATTGCTCACTTTCGGTCGACGTCTTGATCTCGGCGCCTCAATAATGGCAATACCCAGCTGCGCGACTTCCTGGGTCATAATCAATGTTTGAATTGTAAAATATTAGCTGAGAGGTTCAAATTTTCGATGGTTGGAGCGCGACCAAAATTGTGATGTAAATCGTATGTATATGGTATGTAGCTGAACCCCCCAGTATATAATTTGGCAGCGTGTTAGGGGGGTTGAGAAAACATTGGGGGGGGTTCAACCCCCGCAACCCTTTCGGCAGTAGGCGAGCAGAAATTTCCAGTTTTTGACAGATAAAATTCCGACAAAGTACGTCTGCAAATTTCCGACAAAGGAGATGATGGGTGGTGAAAATTTTCACTTTCGTCCGAAATTTTTCACAAAGTAGTTTTTAGCTTCAGATTTTGCAATTCTGCACAAAAGTTTTCCGACAAGATTTCTCGACAATTTGCAGACAGCCCAAAATTTAGGGGCAGTTGCCCCCCTCTACACGTACTTGCCTCTCCCATAACGCCACTGACAAACTGGGACAACACCTGCGCTTCTTTTTCTGAAGAACTAGTCGAGGTATTGAAGTGGAGCATGGTCATGATGGGCTAACACGAGCATCTACATGCAGACGTGAACTGAACTGACCAGCCCTGGACTCGTCTGACTTGTGGGCCTACGCTGTACCTGGTGCTGCGGCTGCTGCTGCTGCGTGCATACGGTTGATTGCAGATTAATGACGTGTTCATCGCGCTGTATAGGCCTATGCCTAGTCGACGTTCTGACCGTATGACGTGAACATTTAACACTGCGTGCAGGCGGCCTTCGCATGCATCCATTGATGGCGACGCATGCATTCTGGCTCAACATGATTTTCACTCGACTACAGGCTCGCATCTACCTGCTCATCTACCTTGCAGTCTTCGCCTCGCCTCCAATCACAGGTACGCCAATTATAGCGTTCTTAAAAATACGGAACATTGATGATGTACCGGTACCGAGACTTTTTGGGCCGACCGCTAGCTGTAAGCTTAAAGGTCGACCCTTTGTCGTGGTTGTCGTCTGTCCGTCTGTCGTCCGTCTGTCTGTCAGTGATGTACTGTGGCTAAACGGTGCACGATAGGGCCTAGTTTGCTGTTGATCACTAATAGGAAGTCGCATACGCTCTTTCAGATGACATAAAAATCTCCCTCGGCAATTCAAACACTGGGCGCCTCAGATGTAATGGGGTCACGACCTTGATCTTTTGGGGTCACGTGACGTCATCGGTCACGTGACCATTCGACTCCCTGGAGTCGACTTCCTATGGGTGGTCCATAGTGACCATGCGTCCATCTGGCACCGTTATGGAGATGGCCGTCTGAAGTTCTTCCATGAAGGCTCTTCCAGGCACAGAGGTCGGTCGTCGGTCGTCGGTCCTCAATATTACACCGATCTCATACTCCTCTTCGCTACGTTAGGAACGTAGCGCGCGAGGAGTAAAAAGGCGATATTTATTGGAACGTCTTTGGGCACAACCGCTTTGATTTGTAGGCTTACGATAGGCTATGGCCAATCACATTTACGACGCCGACGCGACTTAACTGTCGCCGACTCTTGCTCACTGTAAGTGTTGAGTCGCTTCGGCGTCGTAAATTGGCCAGCAACCTGCTTCCTCTTTGATTAGTTTGACAGTAAGAAACTATGCACCTAATGTATGTGCCGTGTTAATTGACCATCAGTCGGCGCCATACCATTATCCAGCCATATCGTCGGCTGCAGAAACATGTTTATAGTTTTGCTTAGCATTGTTAAGTTAACAGCAGCTGACGGCCACTGTCTCGAGGCACATCTAACGGTGGCTGTCAGCACAGGCGCAATCTGTAAATCTCTCTGTGTAATAAACCTAGCGCAGTCATTCTTTTGTAGACCAGCATGTGGCATTGGTGGGGTTAGAGCGTCGAGCTTAGGATCAGGGGATTGAGGTTATGGGTTTGACTCCCAGGGCGGTCGCTGTCAAGTCGTTGGTACTTTCCTAACCCTGCTGTATTTCAAATAATGTGATGTTTATCGTTGGCGGCAACTGACTCGGTGTTTAAGTTAACGATACAATTAGGCCCTATTCCCACTCATAGTGTCTACATACGCGCGCCACACCGCTTGTCCGTCTGCAAATACCAACAAAACATAAATAGTTAATAAAGTTAGCAGACACTACTCTTGGCAGTGATAATATCGCTTATTGTCCTTTAATATTGCATTTTAGCAAGCGTCATTTCGCTGCAGCGTGTGATGTCATTGATGCTTGGTCAAGCAGCAGCAGCTGAAAGTGAACTAGTCGGCTATAACTAGTGCGCTCGGTCGTAATTTGACGGTCGATTTCAGGTCATCGTTGCCGGAGCAGAGCAGTGGTGGAGGTCAGACGGATAGATTTGCGCTAATGGGGATAATTTTGCAACGCTTTAGTTACAATCTGGAAAGCAGAGAGATAATATTGACGCTTGTTGATCGACGGTCGGTACCGCATATGCCATGGTTAATCCGTCATTTTCGTATGTTCTGCAGTTTCGGCACTTCCAAACACGGTGTCATTTTTTCTGCAGATGCATTTTAGCGCTGCAGTTTTGAGTCAGGCCTACGGCATGCATCCAGCGTGTACTTAATGACATTGACGGTGGAAGCAACTTAAGCTTTATACCCCAAGACGTAATTTGTACGTGTGCGGGTCGACGCGATCAGTTCTCTTACAGTGGCGTGCATGTTGCAACTGCCCGCTAAAGACGCCCGAGCACAGATTGCACTGCGTTGTATACTGTATATGCTATTGGCGATGCAGCAATGTTAGGGGAATACACAGGCCTTATCTGAAATAATAAGAGAAAACGGACAAGAAGCCCAGCTGTCGCTAGGATAGCCTACCGTATTGGTTGTCAGTGACCTTCAAGATCATCCAAGGTCAATGATTTTTTTTATCTAATGTCTCTTCCTATTAGTGATTAGTAGTAACCTTGGCCCTATCTCTCTCTGTTTCCGACATATATGTCCGGTTTTCCATTGAATTTCTTACCCCCCTATCCATTCAACCCCGAATTTGAAAATGTTCCCCTTGCACTAAATGGCTAAATTTTTGCATGCCCAGGTTTAACAGGTTTGAGGCTGGGGCTAATTATTCGTGTAAAAAGTTTTCCTCCATTTCCTAAGCTTAGCCACAATACATCCGTTACAGACGGACAGACTGACGGACGACAATCATGCCAATAGCACGACTCTTACTTAAGTACGGTCATTTAAAAACTATTGATCAAATTAGACGCTTAAAGTAGAACATATTGCTGCTATAAGTACACTCAGCCATTAGTTTTGCGGTTCTAAGCACGCGCCTTGATGCAGTCAAGAGTATACGCGAGGCACTGGTGGTGTAGTATCGACTTGTTATCTGCAGTGGCGTAGCCAGAAATATGAACTGGTGGCGTCCTTCCTTCCCCTTTCTTTCCTTATCTTTCTTTGAGTCTCTCCCGTTCCTTTCCCTTTATCTCGTCTCCTTCCCTTTCGTCCTTTTTTCTTTTCCCTTTCTCATTCCTTCTTTTTCTTTTTCTTAAAAGTAGGACCCTTTAATTTTAGCTAGAGGGTCTGGGGGAGCGCTGTGAGCTGCCCCAGTGGGGTCTGGAGCGGAACTGTTGCCAAAATCGAATTCGGTGCATTTCTTAAAATATGACTCTGCCGAGTCATATAATATAGCAACAATTTTCGTTACTTTTCTAAGTTTCCAATATCCATTTTTACCAAAAATACTGTCCCCAGCCATTGTGGGGTGGGTTCCCTGTCCCCTCCCTTGTCTACGCCATTGCTCGGTCTCGAGGCGCTTCGAGGACGAGAAATACAGTGTTGGTTTTGAAAAGATTAGTGTTGTATCAACTTTACATCACTGACTATAGTGTGAGATTTTTTTTACAGGCTCCGATGCGAGTGGATCGTCGTTATCGTCGGCTGCAGAGTCAGCTCGTAGTCTGTTTCGACGCTACGCTGACCGTCGCTTGTCGTCGATATCATCCGGCTACTTGTCCAACACGACCGTCGACCTGTGTGCGCTGTCTTGTCTGACTGAAACTGAGTTTCGGTGCCGGTCGTTCAGCTATGACGCTCGACATCGATCCTGTCTGCTGTACACGGTCAACGTCGCTGAGCCTGATGTTCGGCTACTTGCCGCTACTGATGTCGATTTCTATGACTGTCAGTCACTTTCTGTCTGTTAAAGTTGAAGTTAAAAGCGAACTTATAAAAAACTAAACGTGTGTAAAGATACGTCTGTCTGTCTGTCTGTGTGTCTGTCTGTCCTGCTGCCATTGTTTTTTTATTGTTTTTCGTTTAACTATTTGAGTTGAGTTGAGTAGTCTGCCAGTACACGTGCTTGTATACTACGTTTTGAACGGGATTTTCTACTGTCGTTTGTACAGTTTGCTCAATATTTGTTAGTGCAAGTGCAACAATTTGTACTGGACAAGGAGGCCGTAAACTTGAAAAATCTGGAGTAGGGCGTACTTGGGAAATTCTTTGAATAGAAATTTTTTGCAAAACTCTTGAGTTATCAGGGAAATTCGTGTAACTTTTGGGAAAAATTGTAACAAACGAAATAGTGTCACTGGACGCGGCTTTGAGGGTGTAAATGATCTAAAATACGTATGAGGCTGGGGCTCCGCCCTGGACCCCGCTGGGTGAGTTTACAGTGCTTTCTAGGATTACCATTATTACCAGTATTTTTGTTGGATTAACCTGTGGAAAAGTAAGATTACGTCCCTTGAAAAATCTGGAAAACTCGTTGAATTTTTCACTCCAGTGGCTTCAATATCTCCTCCAAATCTGTTATCGAAATCGGTCGCAAGGTTTCCCCACTTTCGGGCTTAAGTCCCCCCGCTTTAGACACCTTTCTATTTTTGCTTCCCCATTCATCCGTCTTTTTCTCCCTACTCTCCTTCCCTATGTTTTATTTGGCTTATTCTGCGCGTTTCCTTTTCTTCTTCTTTTGCCCAGTGAAAAATAGGGAGGAGGGGGAATTTTTTGATCTACACCCTTAGCAAAACTTTCTTTCCTATTTTTCACTGGGCGCAAGCGGCGCCCACCAGCTATCGAAATGAAAGCCCCTGTGGGAGTTTTGTGTCCGGTACGCGCGTGTGTGTTGCGTATACAGCGGCGTACGTGCAGTCGTTTCGTCATCTGCCACGTCATCGTCAGTCGGTGCCGTACGACGCTCGTAGCGTGCTCAATGGATGGGTGACCGTCGAGGAGTGCGCCAGACGATGCATTCTCTCCACTACCGTTCAGGGACGCTGCCATGGCTTCAACTATAAGCCGTTGTCACAGTCCCGGCCGTGTACCCTGATCTATGCCGGACCGCGTCTACCCACTGTCTACGCTCACGACACTGACTTCTACCATAGACAGCCTGGTCTGTGACGTCACTTTCAGAATTACTGGCGTTGAACGTTGTCGATAGCTTTTAATGGCAACCCGTCTCAGAGCGACGGAGCGTCACCAGCCATATGGGCTTACACAGTGTTACCTACCACCTGACACAGGTGAATTAACGCGCCGCATCTTAAGGCGCGTACAGAGCGACGTAACTGAACTGAACTGAACTGAACTGACACGGTTTAGTTTTTGACGAACTGACCAGGGGGCTAACAGGCGAGCCCGTTGGTCATTGATTGACGCGTACCTTCGCGTAGTCACGTAATCACCGACGCCGTCGGACGCTGCCTACTTTAATGCATTACTGCTTGCCTATTTTTCAGTTTGTCAAAAACTAAAACACATCAGTTTAATTCAGTTAGTTCAGTAGGCCTATGTTCGGCTGAACAGGGGGCATTTTTGCACAGGCCGCACCATTAGCGTTACATTATTTTCTGGCCTTTGGGTTTTTATGGCGTGTTGCACCATTTAAAAGTTGTCTTGGCGGCAGTTGGTGCAATGCGACATTCGCTGTCCTGTGGGGGTGGGACCCGGTGTAGCTCTGTAGGCTATAGTCAGCAGCCTGTATGTGCTCTATTGCCATATCTGAACTTTACGATGTGTTGCTTTATTAACACATTTATTTCGTGAAGAGAAAAATTCATGCGAGGGTTTGGGTCACATTTTTACTGAACAAACAGGGCGCAGTTTTGTTTAGATCCGGTGTTCCCGATGTGTGTGGGTTGTACAACAGAAAACGCGTTGTCATGGTTCATCAACTACGGCATGGCAGTGTTGAAACCCGGTCGTGTGGACAGCGTGTATGAGCGCACAGTGCGCGGGGTCACGGTACCAGTCTGTGCTCAGCTCTGTCTCAACCAGACTCAGTTCTACTGTCTGAGCTTTGACGTCATCTTCACTTCCGCTCATGCTGCTGATGCTGCTGACGATGATGACGATGGTAGTAATATTGTATTCGTTTGATAAAGCCCAAGTTCTATTACGTCGATTTTCACGGAAACTTTTCCGCAGTGAAAGTCGCGGATGCGGACCACGAAAGTTCGCGGAATTGTTGCGGACTATGTCGCAAAGTCAGCGTAATGGAATTTGGGATTAAACACCTAGTGTCAGAATTCTTAAACCACACTCGGCTTGCAGTGTCACTGTTTTTTGCAACTCTCTGATGCAGTATGCGTCATAAAGCAAACGACGGTGTAGGCCTAGTCGATGTGATCCGAGCGTGGTAGGCCTATAACTTCGAACTACACACTCCAGCAGTGCGGCATCTCGTACAAAGCACACATACAAGAGCAGTTAAAGTACAGTGCATGGCAAACTGATAAAAATGCTAGAATTTATAGAATTTATCTGCTTATTTTCTAACAAGCACTTTTAATCGCAATAAATTTACATAATAGTCCAATTAGACATACTTTTTGAATATTGTGTGTTCTTTGGGTCAGAAAGGCCAAGATGGCACTTGCAGCAGTTACTGTCCATTCAAACATACACAGTAGTGATCCAAAGACAAAGCTCACCTCGTTAGTCAGACAAGTCGCGAGCCAACGAAGTTTGAATGTCAGTACAAGTTTTCGTAATGTTTATGCATTGGCAGTCTTACTGCATTGAAGTATGTAGAGTTATGAGGAAATTAATTGTCTATTGCGTCTATTGTTATTGCTGCTGCTGCCAGTGCTGCTGCTGATGATGATGACGTTGCTATGGATACAGGCGTGGAGTGTAGGCTGAGTTCACATGACGCCGCCAGCGCTGACGGACTAGTCATTGATACGGTCAATCCACAACACAACCACTACGAACGTATTGGTCTGTGTCTGTCATTTTGTCTGTCTGTCTGTCTGTCTACGTGTCTGTATGTTTGTCTGTGTGTTTGTGTGTCTGTCAACCAACGACAGGTAAAACTTGAAAATGTAACCTAGGTCTAAGTAAAATCTTTTGCGAGCCATAGGTCCATATTGGGCGATGCTGATGTTCGTTTCTTTAGCTCTCAGCCAGACACCAGTTTACACTGCGAGAGTACGGATACGTGGCTATTGCATCGCGCGGTGGACCTGTTTACGTCTCAGCTTTCGCTGATACTCAATGCGCCTGCCTATGGAGGGACGGCCAGACTGAGTTGACCTGGTGGCTGATTACATACCGAGATGGTTTACCCACTTGCCGACAGTCATCCATTGAAGTACTAAACGGGCCTGGTGTTAAATAACTTTGTTGATGCGACCAACTCAGCCAAATCGCCACATCAACCAACAGCATACTCACCATCAAAGCATTGGTCAGTCGTGACAGTTTGTTTGTCCGTCTGTTCAGGGCCGTCATTTGGGGGGAGGAGTCTACAGACCCCCCAAGGATTTGTGATTTTAACTTTTTTCGTGTAAATCGTATGTACGAAACATGATTACTGCTGCTAAAATAATGCGTTACGTAGACTGAGACCTCTAAGTATTTACTGAAATGACGCCACTGCGTCTGTTTGTCTGTCTGTCAGTCTGTCTGCCGTATGAACAGACTCTGTGTGTCTGCCCGTGTGTCTGACTGTTTGTGCTTGTGGACACATATTTAGACGTGTGAAAAGACGCTCTGTACATTTCAGACGTAGGCTACGTCATTTGTTTCGCTTGAAATTGCTTGATTTGGTTCAAGGTTTCACACTGTTCAATTTTGATGTCTTTTAGGGTAAAGCCACGCCCTAAACACGGCCGAGAGCGGACGACATGACAATGATGGTCTGGTAGTACCGTGATCACTGTAATAGTAGTAGTAGTAGTAGTAGTAGTAGTAGTAATAATAGTAAGAGTAGTGGTGGTAGTGTGTGTGTAGTAGTAGTTGTTGTAGTTGGCGTTGTGCACAGAGCACTTCATGTCTCAGTTCTTCGTCGTGCCGTACAGTCTGATCCCAGGCAGCAGAGATCATCACAGCACTAAGACGATTCATCGCATCAGTGCAGAACACTGCGCACAGCTCTGTGTTTATGACGCCGACATCGTCTGCCGATCCTTCGACTACCACGTGAGTATAGTAGTCGTAGTAGTTGTTAGTGTTGTCGTTGTGCACAGTTGTGTCTCTATGATGCCGACATGGACTGCCGGTCTTTCGACAACCATGTTAGTCTTGTAGTAGTATTAGTAGTAGTAGTAGTAGTAGTGTTGTTGTCATTATTGTAGAAGTTGTCGTCGTTGTCACAGTTATGTGTCGGCAATGCTGACATTATCTGTCGATCATTTAGGGTCTAAGTACTACGTCTATGGCATGTATCATTCTTCTGTATTAGTAGTGGAAGTAGTATTAGTTGTGGTAAGGTGTAAGCTCATAGCTCTTCTTTAGGTGAAAAGCATCACAAAGCTACGGAGCGTCGCCTGTCATTTGAGATCGTTGAGTGCATACCTGTCTAACAGAAATGAGTGTGTCTCATCACCATACTCCCAGCCAAGCAGGCTGGTACACGATTTGCCTACCTCGTAGGGATGAAAGGCTGAGTTGACCTTGATGTTGGTTATATGTCGAGATGGTTTACCTGTCCGTCGAAGACGATCACCTATTCGGGTATCAAACTAGTAAATGCTTGATAGCGACCCGACCGGAAGTGAAACCCACGATCTTTCGATCGTAGGTCCGTTACGCCACCAAGGCGCCATGTCAGGTGCACACTGTGTGTACATTGTGTGCACGTTCGTTTTGTACACTTGTGTGTACGTTGCGTGTACACGTAGGTACGTGAAGGAGGGGAGTGTACGCTGAGTGAACTGTCAGCTAGAGATGCCGTAGGCTTACTCAAGACATATGCCGGGAGACAAAGTCTTGTTCATCACTTTGAAATGAAACCACTTTTACGTAGGTTTAGTAGTTGTAGGTGTAGTCATAGTTGTACTAGCAGCAGTAGTGCTTCTGATTTCTGTCTGTCTCTAGAAAAAAATCTTTATTGCTAACATTTTTATTGGACCTTTAAAAAATATTACTGCAGTTTTTAGTTTGCTTGTAATGTAGGTCTACTAAAAATACTGTTTGCATCTATTGTTGCACAAAATGCTGCAGCAAGTTGTTTCCATCTACTATTTAGTGTGTTGGTTTGTTTTTTTAAGTTGTTGTGTAATATCCCATGGCATGTTGTGATATATTGAAATAAAAAAATAAAAGGAGTACTTGTACTAGTAGTAGTTGTTGTTGTTGTTGTTGTGCCTCCATGTAGAATGTGGAGGTAACCTGACTGCAGATGCGGGGTCAGTTGCATCTCCTAACTGGCCATACAACTACGAGCACCATCAACACTGTGTCTGGAACATCACTGTCACCAGACACAAGGTACGTGTAGTAGTACTAGCAGTAATAGGCTACTTACTAATTGCCTTATATAGTGGTTACGTGCAAAAACATTTTATTACCTCTACATGTTTTGTCTTGCATTTTCCAGTCTTGCATTTCCACCTCAGCATTTTGACTGTGGAACATTCTTTCTTGCAGTTTCAGTGGCCCTGTAGTTGTATCAGTAACAGTAGTTGTTGTCATTGTACAAGTTGTTCGTCTGCGTTCACCAGGAGTGAGACTTATATTTCAAGTCCTATGTAGTAATGGTATTAGTAGTAGTAGTAGTAGTAGTAGTAGTAGTAGTACTAGTAGTAGTATTAATTGCTGTTGTTGTTGTATCAGTTGTTGTTGTATTTGGTAGTTGTCATTGTATCGGTAGTACAATCTGCAGTTTACTCACGTGTCTCTCTGGGGGCAGACTGGTGGAGCCAATGCCGCCTGTAATGAGAGTTTAGACCGTGTAGTAGTAGTAGTTGTTGTTGTTGTTATAGTAGTATAGTATGTAGTAATTGTCGTTGTCTAGGTAATTCAGCTGCGGTTCACGCACATGTCTCTTTGGGGTCAGATTGATGCAGGCAGTACAGCCTGTGATGACAGATCAGACCGTGTGGTAGTTGACGAGCGCGGTCGCAAGCGCGTCTGCGTAACTACTACAACTACTAGAGTCGTCACCAAGTCCAACCAGGCTACGCTAACGTTCGTCAGTAATGAGCTTGGACATGCACTCGGCTTTCGAGCCTTCTACCGCGCCGGTCAGTTGTAGTAGTAGTTTTGCTAGTAGTTGCAGACTGATGCAGCTAGAGCAAGTGATCTAAATAAATGGTTGGTGTCAATTCGTAACTTTTACCTTATGGTTCGATTTTTACCGCGGATCATTTGAAAACAGCCTTGATCAAGTTCCAATTACCTACTTTCCCCAGTATTGATGATGAATCAACTCCTTTGATCATCATTGATCATTGATCAGCTAACTTACTAAGTGCTTAACTGAACTCAGCCTCCTACCCACCATGGGATGAAATTGAGTAGTACCTTACGGGCTACAGGGTGAAGGCCTAGTGTGGCTGATTGGGGCGATGGTATGTCTGCTTGCTGCAAACCGCGGGTCTAGTTGTTCGCTGACGTGGGCAATGGATGGCTGCATAGTGTGCTGTGGTATCACTAGCTTATGCCAATCAGCTGCCACTTTTTTACCTTTACCTTTGCAGTAACAGTAATAGTAGTAGTAGCAGAAGTAGACAGTTGTAGTAGTAGCCAGTTAGTTCAACATCGTTTGACCAGTACGTGTATTCATTATGTGACCGTTCTTCTAGTTCGGTAAAGTTTTGTTTGTGAACTGTTAGAGCAGGATTTTTCTTGCCTATGCCAAAGGACTGAAAGCAATGTGTAAGTATGAAAACATACACATGGGTAAGGGAGAGGAAAGAGGGGAAAATGAGGGTAGGGGACATGAGTAAAGGGAATAGAGCCGCAGAAGTAGCACCGTGATAAGATGAAGATGCTGTGTAGCCTATATACGGTTGCTGTCTATTATTGTGTGTTCCAGAGGTGTCTTCGCCCATTGAGGACTACGCTCAAAACGTAACACATTTCTCAAGGGAGGGCAACTTTTAAGACTTCAGGGGGTGGGCAGTCATCATTTCATTAGGAGTATTTTGTGAGGCTAAAAGTGCACCAAATTCATTTTCGTCAT
>Ga0209671_1000037_pt1 | contig 52776 bp, 50 predicted proteins | sample WorMetHERISLAND2_2_FD_187401 | JGI IMG/M metagenome (GOLD analysis project Ga0209671, IMG submission 187401) | Marine gutless worms symbiont microbial communities from Max Planck institute for Marine Microbiology, Germany - Olavius geniculatus... | ecosystem: Host-associated > Annelida >...
CTTATATATAGGATCCGTGCTTCCCATATCGGGCTTGTCCAACTACAGGATAAGATTGTGGTTCGCTTCGCTCTCACAATCTATCCTTATTCGTTGGGGTGAACACCCCAGAAGTGGACCAGCGGCCGCAGGTCCGCACCGGCAGTCCGCGACATGCGCAAAATCCGGCTGTCCGCCTCGTCATTGTTGCGGTTGTAGGTGATGCCGTCCATGTAGTCGATGTTGACGGAGTGCCAGAAATCATAAAGAGCCTCCCAGCCGAAAAGATTGGCGATTTCCACATATTTGCCGTACCCCCGGTGCTGGTAGCGGACCTCGTTCTTGGTGCTGTTGGTAATGTTCATGGGATTGCCCTGACGGAAATTTTCCGTCACCAGCCACATGATCGCCGCCTGGTCCAAAGAAATCGTTTCTTTGTTGCCCATAGACAAACTGAAAGCCCGGTCGAGTGAAAATCCAAAGCCCTGGTTCATAACGGCTACGTAGGGCAGGTTAACCACGGCCTCGGTCTCACCGGGAAATTTGGTGAACAGCTCGGCATGGCCAAGTTCATGAAATGTGGTTGAGGTCCCCTTGCCGGGACCGGTTAAAAAGAAATGGCTTTTATTCCCCTTTTCATCCCGCAGTGGATCATAGGGATCATTGGACATGGGGTAGCCGGGATGATAGGCCCCGCCCTTGATAATCACGTCAACCTGCATGTAGAGTACGGTCTGCCCATTGCGGATACGCGGTTTACCCATCAGGTCCGACACCATGTCCATGGCGATTTCCCAATTCTCCATGGTAATATCCGGGGAGTCATAGGCATAGATCCAGTTGGTGGGCACCTGCATCATGAATTTTTCCGATTCAAAATCCGCCCAGGGGGCCGGATGATGGCGTTCGGTTTCGAGCCATTGCGCCAGCGAGGTTTTGTGAAAAGGCTTGTCGGAATAGAAGGGGGAACGGACCGGATTGGTAATGGTGATGGTGACGATGCCCGCGTCCGCCAATGGGGGCACCTCGATGTAGATTCCCCCGCCCAGGGGATTGCCGACAAGGGTTCGGGCGGCGGTGATGGGGTATACCAGCGAAATCCGGTCCAGCCTTTCATAGCGCGGCTTGTTCGTGAGGTCCCATGAGTGGGCCCCCACTCTGATGGAATACCCCTTGTTGACGATTGAATTGGGAACATCAACCGTAACGATGCTTCCCGGGGCCACGTAACAGCCGGTGGGCCGGCGGGCGGGGTCATCATCATACATGACCGCTGATCCCCATTTGGCCGGCTGCGACGCATTTATCTTGACATCATATGAAACCGAAGGATTCACCGGGGGATCGACAGCCCCGGGGAAATAGCGGGACGTTTCAAACAGGGCCCCGTCGAGGACATCCCTGAACCGGGTCAAGTTGCCCGGCACATAGGCATGGTCAAGAAGACCCTGCATGACGGCGATGATAGTGTATTCCAGCTCAAGTCCGCCGGCCGGCTCCTTGGGTATGGTGACGTTGCGTGTCTTGTCATTGAGCCAGAGCGGGCCATAAGTTAATTCGTAAGCAGAGACAACCGCCAGGGCCTCTGCGATCATATCCTGGTTTGACTCGAATAGAATATCATTGGCAATCACAGCGTCTTCCTGCTGGGTCAGTTCACCGGCACTGAGGGTTGCGGCACCCGAAATGTGGTTCGACAGGGCGTTGAGGGCACCACCAAGTTTGACCAATTGCTCCTGCGCCTGCTGCTCCCCGCCATGGAGTTCCATGCTGTCCAGATTCGGTCCGCCGGAGCTGGTGTCGGCCACAATCCGGACGGTGTTGCTGCCTTTGTTGAGCGGCACCGTGATGGCATCTGTGAGCCAGGTGGTCCAATCGCCTGTTGTGGCAAAGGTCACGTCGCCCCGGTCGGTGCCGTTGACAATAACCGAGCACGGGCGCGGCCCCCTCATTACGGCGTAGCGAAAGGTGAGGACATAATTGCCGGTCGTTGATGCGTTGACATTGTCCCATTCCATCCAGGTACCCTCTCCACCGTAATCCACGTAACCGGAGCCGATGAAGCCGGCGTTATCTGCTGCCGGTTTGGCGCCGCTAATCGCGCTGTAAACCTCGGCCTGATACAAATCACCGCTGCCCGGCTGGGGCTGATTCTTGTACGCTGCGGTGATCGTCGCAGGTCCCGATCCCATGGCCAGGGTAGTTGTTGCGGCCATTACATTGGCGATGCTCACAGAACCCGTGCTGATTTGCCAACGGTCAAACATCTTGCCGGCGGGCGCTGCATCGGCTTTGATGGTGACCACTGCACCGGCGGGGTAGCTGCCGTCGCCGCTGCCGTCGTTCACCGTCAATGGGTAGCTTAAGGCGTCGCCGCCGTATCTGAGGGAAACCGTTACTCCGGTCGGCACCTGCGGCGCTGTTGTATCCCTGGCACCTGCGCTTCCGGCCGTCGCGATGATGAGCAGCACAATAATACAGCCGCCCCCCAGAGTTTTGACGGTGGGGAAAAATGACTTCAAGGACTTGAATTTGAGACTGATCGCAAAAGCCATCAGCACCAGGATCGGGATGATCAGTTGGCGGCCGCCGGCATTTGAGCGCAGATTATTGGGTTTGACCGCGGCCGTGTCGATAAAGCATCCGGCCATATTGGCCAGTTCATCGAAGGTATCGCCGACGGCATTGTCCAAGGACCCGATAATGTCATCACCGCCGCCGCCGGAAGAACCGCTGGGCAACCCCAGCCCGGAGGGGTCGATGATAACCCCGTTGGCGATGCCGTCCAGATCGCCGAAGCCGCCGTCGGTGATGGTCAAGGTAACCGCCATGCGATCGTCGCTGATCAGGGCGTAGTCGGAGTAGTCCATCCAGGTGCCGGCGATGGAGTCGAACTTGTACCATCGGCTTCCGGGCGGCGCAGGCGCGGACAAATGCACGCTGACGGTGGCCTGTGCGCCGGGCCGATCGACAATCAGCTTAAAATGAACCAGTCCGAAGGTCATGTCCTCGGGTTTGAGTCCGTCGCGGCCGTCGAAGCGCGGGTCATCGGGGTCCATGGATTCCAGGGCCTCGATGGCGAGCACGGCAGAAGCGTCGGCGATGCTGATGCCGATCTGTGCGCCGGCGCCCTGAACGTTGACGCATTTGATGTCGTCCTGGTCGCTGTCGGCGGTGCCGTCGGCATTGAGGTCCAGCATCGCATCGACTTCCTGCTCGTCGATGATGCCGTTGCCGTTGTTGTCGCTGGCCTGGAGGTCGGTGTCAAATTCGGCGCTTTGAGACCAGGGTGATAGGGCGCCGTGGTTGTCGTAAAAGCGTGCGCGCCAGGAATATCGGCTGTCTTCTTCGAGCACCATTTTGGGCACTGTCAATGCGATGAGCATATAGTCGCTTGTGACATCCAGTACGACCTGCTCATCGTGCTGTCGGATGATCTGCCAGCGAGTCTGCCGATGAAAGTCTGCGTCATCCGGGTCATAGAAGTTGTCGGTTTCAAGCCGGGGGGTCAAAGAGACGATATCGCGGTTGGCCGGTGCATATGGCCTGGGTGCGTCGGGAGCATCGTTGTAATCGTAGACGGCCGGATCGGTATGTCCGAGGAATTCGTTCAGGTTGCTGATGCCGTCCTCGTCGGGGTCGGCGTCGGCATCGTCGCGGTAGGGGTCCAGGCCGTTTTGGATTTCCCATTGGTCGGCCATGCCGTCGGCATCGGAGTCGGTCAGGGTATCGCAGGCGTCACCTTTGCCGTCGTTGTCGGCATCGGCCTGGTCGGCATTGGCATCATCGGGGCAGTTGTCGTGCGCATCTTCAACACCGTCGTTGTCGTAATCCTGAGCGCCGTGGTTGGAGCCGCTGTCATCGGCCGGCAGGTCAATGGAGACCTCTTTGGAGTGGCCGCTTTCATTGCCGCTGGTGTCATAGGCCGTAGCGACAAAAAAATAGGAGCTTCCGGGCTGCAGAACGGAGATGGTGTAGCTGGTGGTGTTGCCGACATCGGCCATGACGGAGTGGCTGCCGCTGGCGGTACCGTAATAGATGCGGTAGCCGGCCAGATCCGATTCGGTGTTGGCATCCCAGCTGACGTATACGTTTGCCGAGTGGGCCGCTGCGGGCAGCAGGAACAGCAAAACCGTCAAGGCCGAGATAAAAAGAAGCGTTTTTGGGGTGAAGCAATATTGACGCAGCAAACGTCGAGCCGTAATAATCATGGCTTTTCCTTTCAAAAAGTTTTGCTATGCCAAGCAAAGCGCAACCGATTGAAAGGAGCGACGTTTGCCCGGCAACCCTGCTACCATATCCCGCTGCTGCGGGGGTTAGGCCAGAAGCTTTGCGTCCCACCCTTTCAAGTGGTTTGCCATTATCAAGCGGTCATAAATCAAATTTTGATGATCCTACCAGGCAAATTGAATGCCAAAGGGCTAACTCATCTGGGCTTTTTTGATTTCGTTGTCACCGTTTTGACCAGATAGTATGGGTTCTTTTTGTGTAATTGGCTTATAATAAAAGACAATTTTAATTACAGGATGGTAATTGCATTTTATGCGGCAGACCCGGATGGGATGACGGATTTAACCTTTATATGAGAACATTTACTGTCGAAGGGTGACAAAATTGGGCTGTATATCTTACAAATATTGTCTTTCGTTAATGGCCCTGCCAATTGAAAAATTCCATAATACTTTTAGAATTGGGCTGGAATTCGGCCAAAAAATCAAATCCAATAATTTCGACTTTACAGAAACCAATGGATGACATCATCAAGCCTTGAATCCAATCCGAAAATTCACAAAACCGACCTACAGGAAAAATAGCTTAGTTGCTTAAAACGGCCGTAAAAAAATCATAATAGGGCAGTCCACGGGCGAGCCTGAGGATCTGCAAAGCCAGCTCCCGGGCGTGGTAGTCGCCCCACATGCTGGACTCTCCGCAGGGGATTTTTTGTCCCGCCGGGATATGGTCCCACCCGTTGGGGCGGCGATAAATGGAATGCAGAATCAGGCCCTGGTGGTCCGCATCGGTTGACAGGTAGGGCTCCTGAAACAGGGTGTGGGCGATGGTCAGGCCCGCCCGGATGTAGCGTTGTCCCCTTGCGTCCCCGCCGTTATCACAAAGATAACGGCCAAGACGCAGCAGGCCCTGGGCGGCAATCGCCGCGGCTGAACTGTCCACCGGTTCATGCTCGTTGTAAGGATCGGCAGGCCGGGCACCCCATTCCGGCATGGCGGTCAGTCCCGGGGCGCCGTTGTCCCAGTAAGGGATGCCGTCGGCGGCGGCACATTCTAAAAAGTGATCGGCGGTGGCCTCGGCGGCATTTAAAAAGCGTTCCAGCCAGCGCTGCCGGTCCGCTTCGTAAAGGCCGGGATCGCATTGGTAGGCGGCATCCGCCAGTTTGTCCAGGTATTCGAGCTGTTCCGCGTAGCCCAGAACGGCCCAGGCCAGTCCCCGGGTCCAGGTGGAAAAGGGCGAATAACCCTGCTGGGTCGAGGGGCAGCGGAAAGATCCGTTGCGGACGTTGAAAATCGACTCGTGGGAGGTGCGACCGCGCACGTCGTAAAAGTCCCGTCCTTCGCCCCAGTAAACGGTGAAGCGGGCTGTGGTTTCGGCATGCTGCAGCAAGCTGGCGAGCAGGGATATTTTTTCATCCTGTTCCCCCATCAATACATGGCCCAGGCTGTGGGCCAGGGCCAGCGATCTCAACGAACGCATGGTGTCGATAAAAAGTGAGTGGGGTCCGTTGAAGGAATGGATAAAACCGAGATGATCCGGCAGCGCCGTCCAGCGGGTTGCCTGCACCGCTCCGGATACCCGCAGCGCCAGCCTGCAGGTTTCAGCATAGCCATTGCCGTCTTCGATGCGGCCCTCGCGGATCAATCGCAGGATGTTGCCATAGGTGCTGATATTGTTGAATCCGTGGTCATGGACGCCGGTGTGGCTGAGATGAACGGCCATGTGGTTCAGGGTGCCCTGCAGGCCGATCTTTAAAAAGGCACGATCTTCGGTCGCATCGAACTGCAGCAGCGCTGCACCGTACTGAAATCCCCGGGTCCATTCGGTCCAGCCCCGAGCGGTGTAGCACCCGGCGACCGTGAAAACCGGGGTCCCCCGCTGCGGGTCCCAGGAATCTTCGATCAAGCGGATTTTGCCGGCGGAAAGCTCGAAGAGGCGTTCGACGGCAGGAATAAGGTCCTGCGGGTTAATAGAGGCGTTCATATTGAGCATAGGTGATTTCCCCTTTCGCGCAAAGACGCCAAGGCGCCAAGATTATGTATATTCTAAATCAATTCCTTTGCGAGCATTGCGACTTTGCAAGCGAGCGCAAAGTCGGCCACGACTCGACTAAGCTCGCCGAAGTCCGCGCCGACCGGAGGCCCGCCCTACGATTTTCTAGAAAACGGTGTGGTTTCATACGAGCTTCGCCGCTGGCCAAGAAAAAGGCCAGTCTGATCAAATATGAAACTGTGCCGAACCAGCGTCGTTTCTGATGAACTCATCTTTGCTCTCGTCCTCGTCCTCGTGCTCGTCCTCGAGGTTTTTGGCCCGCTTGAGTATCGAGGACGAGCACGAGCACGAGGACGAGGACGATTCTAATACCCTCTTTGGGATTAATTTAAACCTGGTTTCATATAAGCTTCGCCGCTGGCCGCAAGCGTCCAGTCTGATCAAGGGAAGAAACCAATGAACATCGAATAATGCATTCTGTCTATTTTATTAAAAAGACTGAGCAAAGCGATTCCACCCTTCAAAATTCGTTACTTACAGTCCGCCGGAGGAGGATTCGATATTCTGCGGTTCTGCGGTTCGCTTTTAATGTAGTTTCACACGAGGTTTCACTCGATTGTATCTATTATTTATTCATACTTGCGCTATAACCGCGGCACGCTCAATCCTCCGTCCACCATCACCACCTGGCCGGTGGAATAGGAAAACTGCCCGGAAGCCAGGGCAGTCGCGGCCCGGCCGACATCTTCGGGAAGACCCCAGCGCCCGGTAATGCACAATCCATCGGCGATGAGTCGATTGTATTTTTCGACAACCCCTGCCGTCATATCGGTTTTGATGATGCCGGGCCGGATTTCATAGACCGGTATGTCGTATTCACCCAGGCGGGCGGCAAAGAGTTTGGTGGCCATGCTCATACCGGCCTTGGCAATGCAGTATTCACCCCGGTTGATCGAGGATGCGGAAGCGGAGATCGATGAGATGTTTATGATGCACCCCCTGAAACCGTGCCGGCTCTGCTTCTGCTCGATCATCCAGCGGGCTGTCGCCTGGGTCAAAAAAAAGGCCCCTTTGAGATTGATGTCCTGCACACGGTCATAGCTTTCCTCGGTCGTTTCCAGGATGTCCAGCCTCTGCCGGGGTGCCACGCCGGCGTTGTTGACGAGCACATTAAGGCCGCCGAAATATTCCCGGGTCTTGGCCAGGATTTTTTTGCGCTCCGATCCCACAGCCACGTTCCCCCGGCAATAAATGACCTCGCGGCCGGTCCGGCGCAGCCCTTCAAGGGCGTCCATCACCGACGATTCGTTCCTGATGCCGTTTATTGCCAGATCAAATCCGGCGGCCGCCAGGTGCTCGGCACATCCGTAGCCGATCCCGCGGGAACCGCCGGTTATCAGTGCGATCTGCCGTTTTCCATTTTTCATTTTATGCCACCCTTCCCTATCGAAGATTTTTTGAATAGCGGCAACAAAGTTCATCCTTCCAGCGTTGGTATTTCAACCCACCGTCTCTGCGACCACGACTGATGGGCCAGTTCCCCCAGCTGCACCCCCTTGGCCCCCTCCAGAAGGTCCCACGGGAAAGGTGTGTCCAGGGCCACGTGCCGCAGAAAGTGCTCCCATTGAATTTTGAATACATTGTCGTAATCTTCCTGCGGGGGTACTTTGGCCCAATCATCGAAATAGCTCAGGTCCTGCTCGATGTCGGGGTTCCAGACCGGCCGGGGGGTGTTGCCGTAGTGCTGGATGACGCATTCGCGCAGGCCGGCGACGGCCGAACCCCGGGTGCCGTCCACATGAATGGTCAGCAGGTCGTCGCGGCGCACGCGGGTTGTCCACGAAAAGTTGGCCTGGGCGATGATGCCGCCTTCAAGCTCGAAAGTCGCATAGCCGGCATCTTCGGCTGTGCCGGTGTAGGATTGTCCGTTTTCATCGACACGCTCGGCAATGTGGGTGGCCCCCAGGCAGGACACCGCCGTAATCCGTCCGAACAGATTGTCCAGCATGTAGCAAAAGTGCGGCATCATATCCAGAATAATGCCCCCGTCGTCTTCGCGGCGGTAGTTCCAGGAAGGACGTTGGGCCGGTATGCTGTGGCCTTCGAAAACCCAGTAGCCGAATTCGATCCTGACGGTGAGAATGCGGCCGAAAAAGGAATTTTCAATCAGCCGCCCCAGCTTGAGCAGACCCGGCAGCCACAATTTGTCCTGGACAACGCCGTTTTTCAAGCCTGCCGCACGGCAGCTGCGGTAAAGTTCGAGGGCTGTAGCGGTGTCGGTAGCGGTCGGTTTTTCGCAGTAGATATGCTTGCCGGCGGCGATGGCCCGGCGGACGCTCTTGACCCGCAGCCCGGTGATCTGAGCGTCGAAATAAATCCGGTATCTCGAATCGTTCAGGCAGGCATTCAAGTCGGTGGACCACGGTTCGATCCCAGACAGCTCACTGAGAGCTTTGAGTTTATCCGGGTTGCGCCCGACCAGGATCGGATCCGGCATGATAACTTCCGCAGGGCCCGCCGGCAATCCGCCCTGCTTGATGATGGCGGCGATCGAGCGCAGGAGATGCTGATTGGTGCCCATGCGTCCGGTGACGCCGTTCATGATGATACCGACTTTGTTTTCTTTCATAATCGCTTTACCCTTTAAATTCTTCGAAGGTTCGGGGAGTTTCTCCACAACTGTCTAAACTATCATTTAGTCGCCCGGCGCCATCTGACACCGTGTCCGGCCGGGGCGAGCGCATACCCCGGCCGGACATAGCAGGAATTGAAAAACTCCCCGCCCCCCAGTTAAACATAGGCCAGATACGCCTCGATAATTTTGGTCAAAAACACTTTCTGATCCATGGCCCAATATTTGCTCGAGAAGATCTCCACTTCGATAAATCCCTCATATCCGCAGGATTCCACCCAGGATCGAATTTTTCTGATAGGTATGCACCCGTCGCCCATAAGCCCGCGGTCCAGCAGCAGATCTTCGGTCGGGGTTTTCCAATCGCTGACATGAAAAGCCAGAAGGTTCCCGCCTTGAACGCAGCGCAGGGTTTCGCTTCTAAGGTCCGGGTCCCACCACAGGTGGTAGACGTCGTGGACTACACCCAGATGATCGGATGCCAGTTCGGCGACCATGTCGTTGGCCTGTTTGAGGGTGTTGATGGCCGAGCGGCTGTCGGCGTACATGGGATGCAGCGGTTCGACGCCTAGCTTGATGCCGCAGGCTGCGGCATGGGGCAGGATGGCGGCGATACCGTCTTTTATCTGTCGGCGGCACTCCTCCAGGGCGAGTCCGGGAACCGCGCCACAGACCAGGACCAGCAGCGGTGCACCGAGTTCGGCCGCCTCATCGATCAGCTTGAGGTTGTCATCGATGGCGGTCCGGCGGTCGCTTCGGGCGGCTGCCGGAAAGAATCCGCCCCGGACAAGGGAGACGACGGTTAGACCGGCGTCTCGCAGCATTTGACCGCTCTGCCTGACGTTGCGGCCTTCGAGGGCTTCGCGCCAGACCGAAATCCCGGCCACCCCGTGGCGGGAATACTCCCGGGCGGCGTCTTCGATATCCCAGGGCTTGGTGGTTATTGTGTGAATGCAGAGTCGGGAAAGGTTGTCCATATTTCTATCCGCGCCAGCGAAAAGATTGAACGTCGAACATCGAACGTCCAACATCGAACATCGAATATTGATAAGGCTGCGCCTTGTCGATCTTAAAACAACCGAACTAAAAAAAATCGAGCGATGGATCCGCTCGTGCAGCGCAGGCGCTTGCCTCGCGGATTGGTCAGTCTTTTTTTAAATGGACAGAATACATTATTCGATGTTCGATGTTCGATGTTCATTTTTTAGTACTTCGTTGGGCTGCAAACTTACAAGCCGGATGCTGGATGCAAATCTCTACTTGAACGGCTTTCTGACCGGGGTGCGCTTTAGGGGCAGTTGCACCGGTTTGCCACCGGCCAGGGCGGAACGGTAGATGGCCAGGATAATCTCAACCGATTTGCGACCTTCCGGGCCGTCTATCAGCGGCGGCGTGCCTTTTTTCAGGGCGCGGGCCACATCCTCGAAATTCTTCTGATGCTCGACATAGCTGATGGCGGCCGGGTCGGCGGCACCGGCGCCCGCGCCGGCTGATTGAAGCCCCAGGCGCTGCCTGATTTTTTTATCGTTGGAGCGGCCCTTTTTGAATTCCCAGACCGCAAAACGATCGTCGCGCATAAAAATGGAGCCATCCGATCCGCACATGTGAACCTCGGCCGGATGTCCTCCCGGCGAAAAGCAGGAAGTGGACCCTTCGATAACGCCCATGGCCCCGTTTTTGAATTTCAAAATGGCGACGGCATTGTCTTCGGCTTCGATCCGTTCGTGGATGGCACGATCGGCAAAAGCACAGACCCAGTCCACATCCCCGGCCAGGTAGTAGAGCAAATCGATGGTATGGATCGATTGGTTCATCAGCGCGCCGCCGCCGTCCAGTTTCCAGGTGCCGCGCCAGTAGCCGCTGTCATAATAAGCCTGGGTGCGGTACCATTTGATGTAGGCATCGGCCAGGGTGATTTTCCCCAGTCGGCCGCCTTCAACGGCTTTTTTGAAGACGCCCACCGCCTCGTAGAAGCGGCGTTGGAAGATGCCGGCCAGCATCACCTTGTTCTGCTTGCAGACCTGAATCATTTTGTCGATCCGCTCCAGGGTGATTTCCAGCGGTTTTTCGCAAACGATGTGCTTGCCGGCCCTGGCCGCTTTTTGGACCGGTTCCAGGTGGGCGCCGCTGGGGGTGGCGATGGTGACGAGGTCCAGTCCGGGGTGGGCCAGAAAGCGGCTGTAATCCGTATAGGCTTCGCACCCGTAAGCCCGGGCCACCCGTTGGGCGTTCTGGTCACTGCGGGAAAAAACGCAGGCCAGGTGGCCGCCTTTCATCGCGGCGATGGCTTTGGCATGAAAATCCGCCACCATCCCGCATCCAACGATTCCAAATCCGTAGCCACCGCGTTTTACCATGTCGTCCTCCTTTATCGCGTTGCTATTGCAAAGGTTCAAACGGTGAAGCCAGCGCCATTATGCGGGCTTCAGCCAGCAGGGTGTATTTTGACACGAGTGCTGCCTGGGTTTCCGGGGGCTGGTCGCCCCGGGCCAGGTAGCCCAGGTACATGTCGCGCACTTGGCAAAAATGCTCCTCGTGGGTCGTTCGCAGGTCATCGGGTATGTCGATCAGTAATTGATCTGCTTCCCGACTGATCGACAGGCCGGGGTATTTGACGGACAATTTTTTCAGAAAGCCCTGCAGGGCGGCCTCCACCTCGGCCGGCCCGTCTTGCGGGGCGACCAGCAGTTCGACTTTAAAGCCGCGTTCCGGCAGCTGCCTTATTAAAAGGTTGGAGCGGGTTCCTTTGATCACGGAGCGGTGAGTGTCGCCGCCGCCCGGGGGGATTTCCAGATTCCAGATGACGCGGATGTGAACCGGCACGTCGTTGACGCGGTAGCAGATTTCGCCGTTGCTGAAATATTGCAGGGAATCTCCCGTCACCGCCGCCGGAAAATCAGCCTGCCGGGTTATGTTGCGATAGATATCCAAGGGGATGCGGGTCGACCAGCGCCGGGCCTGCTGCAGGTCGATGTCCCGTTCGAAATCGACGGCAACACCGGGAAACAGCATCCAGTGGGTCATGTCTACCAGATGGGTGGTGACGTCGGTGATGCCGTCCCCCTGAACGGCCAGGTCAAAATACCAGGGAGGGCGGACCAGGGCCTGGTTGTTGACCAGTTTGTACAGGTGGTGGACGCTTTCTTTGAACACCGTCGGGCTGCCGTCGGGCTCGATCCGGACCCGGCCGAAGATGTCCGCTTCAGCCATCAGCTCTTTTTGCAGGATGGTGGTGATCTCGAAGCGCTCGGTCATGATATCCAGCGCCAGGGGACGCTGCGGCTGAACAGCCCGGCGGAGCAGGGGCAGCCCGTCCGCGTTGATCAGCCAGGGCTTGTCGGCCAGAACGTTAAAGCCCGCACGGCTCAGTCTTTCGATATCTTCCATCTTAGTATCGTTTTTGCCGGCGATGACAACAAAGCTACCTTTTTTTCCCTCGATCAACTTCTGACGATAGTCAGCGCCGGAGTAGACGTGGATGCGCCAGTCGGTCGGATCGATTTCGCGCCGGTTGAAGGTTGTGACCAGGTCCAGGAAGCGGTCCAAGTCCGGTCCGGCTTCCGAATAGACATAGACATCTTTGGCCAGATCGGGGTGTGACTCTCTTAATACCAGGGCGGCATGAAAATGGCCCGGATTGAGGATGAGGATGGTGTGCACGGTCTGTGTCCTCCCAATATTAAACTGCGCTTATTCGAAAGAGTTGAAAAAATGAACGTCGAACATCGAACGCCCAACATCGAACATCGAATGTTGAGGACGCTGAGGTTCTTCGATTTTAAAACAAGCGAACCACGCAGAGGACATGGTCTATAGGCTGCAAAATTTTGAAGATAGGTCCGATTGCAGAGCGCAGACTTCGCCTGTTGCTCGGTTTTTATAAATAGATAGAATACATTATTCGATGTTGGACGTTCGATGTTCGATGTTAGTTTTTTTAGTTTGCGTTCAGATTTTGCCGCTGCACCTTAAGCACCTATCACTCTGTGCTTTTCCCGCCCCGCCAGAAGCCGGATCGGACCGCCTTGGCCAGGTGGCCTTTGACAGCCAAAAACCATCTGGTGCGACTGAAAAAGGTGATGAACGTCACCGTGGCGATAACAATAGAAATCGGGCTTTCAAAAAAATACAGCGGATTGCCTTCCGAAATAATCAGGGAACGAATCAGGTTCTTATCCAGGATGTTGCCCAGGATAATGCCCAGCACCATCGGTGCGATGGGATAGTCCATCTCGCGCATATAATAGCCGATGAAGCCGAACTCGACCATTACCCCCACGTCGAAGAGCCGGGCCTGAATGGCGTATGAACCGATGACGCACAGCACGAAAACAACCGGCATCAGCTTTTCACGGGGTATCGCCAGCACCCTGACCAGCGGGCGGACCATGGCAAGCCCCAAAACAAACATAGCCGAAGTTGCCAGCAGCACCATGGCGACCACCTGATAGACGAATTCCGGAAACTCGATCATGATGAGCGGGCCCGGACGAACTCCGTGAATGAACATGGCCGCCAGCAGCACGGCCGCCGGGGCCGACCCGGGTATGGCCAGAGAGAGCACCGGTATCATGGCGCCGGCCACGGCGGAATTATTGCCGGTTTCCGCCGTCAGCAACCCCTCGATGCTGCCCTTGCCAAACTGCTGGGCTTCTTTGCTGGCATTTTTGGCCAGATCGTAGGATGTCCAGGCGGCAATGTCCTCGCCGACCCCCGGAATGGCACCGATAAAGGTACCCACCACTCCGGAGCGGATTATGCTGCGCCAGTATTGGACGATATCGCGGACGCGCGGGATTATTCGATCGATTTTGCCCTTGACGACCTCCATGCGCGGTTGTTTCATGACGGTGATGATTTCGGCAAAGCCGAAGGCGCCGACCATGGCCGGAATCAGATGGATGCCACCGGACAAATCCATATAGCCGAACGAAAAGCGCTGGTAGGCATGATAGGGCTCCATTCCGATCGTGGCGACCAGCAGCCCTAAAAAGCCGGCGATCCAGCCCTTCAACGGATCTTTGGGGGCGGTCAGGTTGCCGCAGATAACGATGCCGAAAATTGCCAGCCAGAAAAACTCGAACGATTTGAACTTGAGGGCAAAGTTGCCGATCAGCGGGGTAAAAAAGGCCAGCATCAGCAAGCCGATGACCGAACCCAGAAACGATCCTGTGGTGGCAATGCCGATGGCCCGTCCGGCCAATCCCTGCCTGGCCAGGGGATGGCCGTCGACTGCAGTGGCCGCATTGGCCGGGGTTCCGGGAATGTTCAATAAGATTGCGCTGCGGCTGCCGCCATAGATGGCGCCGACATACATGCACACCAGAATCAGAACGGCCGTGTCGGGCGACATCTTGAAGGTCAGGGTGGTCATCAGGGCCACGCCCATGGTCGCCGTCAACCCGGGCAGCATGCCGACGATGATTCCCAGTTGGGTGGCCCCCAGCACGTAGAAAATGATGATCGGATTCTGGAAGAGAAATCCTCCCAGCGCCTGGGTGAACATCACAAATCCGTCGACCATGTTGCTTTCCTTACCCGTGGGCCGGTCAGGGCAAATCGACCAGAAACAAGTAGCGAAACACAGCTCCCACGATAGCTGCGGTCAGGGCGGCCTGCACCAGAGAACCGGTCAGAATTGTTGCGCGTCGAACGGTGCCGTCGGAAAGCCCCAGTTGAAACAGCAGCAAAAAAACCAGTACAAAGACAAAGGTCGCCAGGTAGTAATTCATGCGACCGATCATGACCAGTCCGTAGATAAGGCAGATTGCCGTCGTCAGGAGCATGCGCAGAATGGATTTGTCGCCCGACAATGCGCTCAGACTGTCGCGGTTGATCCCCAGCCGGTAGCCCTTCTGCCGCAGGGAGCGCACAAATACGGCCAGGCTCAGGATAAAAATGATCGCTCCCAGAAGACCGGGAACGATTCCGGGGGCTGAAAAAGGATTGGCATTCAATTCTTCAAATCTTGGCATCTGCAGGGAATGGATGACGATCCAGGCGCCGAAGGCCATCAGAAGAATAGAAACCACGAAATCCGCCTTGGGCATGTTTTCCGGCTTCATAAAGAACGTTCCGCAGGATTGAGGTAAAAGCGGCAGGGCGCCGTTTTAATGCCTTGTGGCGCCCTGCCGGATCGTTACCGCATGGTTTCATGAAATAATGGCAGGAATTGTCCCGTCAGCTGGATTAAGGTTTGGGTATACCGACCTTATCCGGCTGAATTTTGGCCTGGCCGCTGTCCCATTTGAGCCAGGCGTCTTCCTGGATCTTGGGAAAGGCCCGTTTCTGAGCTTCCTCGCCCCAGGACGGCGCAAACACCGCACCACGGCCGGCCGCATATTCTTTGAGGCGTTCTGATTTCAATATCACCTCGTCCCAGGCCTTGCCGAGGGTTTGAACCATATCATCCGGCACCCCCTTGGGAATGAAGACCCCAAAATAGATGGGAGCGCCCTTGAATTCGGGTATCCATTTGGTGATGGGCGGCACGCTGCCGTAGCCCATGATGTCCAGGGGATTGTCATCGAGCACGGCCAACGCCCTCAACTTGCCGGCTTTGAGCATGTCTGTTTCTTCCGACGACAGCTGGGTTACGACGTCGGCTTCGCCGGAGACCACGGCGATGACGGCCGGATTGCCGCCGTCATAGGTGATGTGCTTGTAGTCGATGCCGGTGTATTTTTTAATGGTTTCGATGCCGGAGTGGCCGGCCGAATTGATACCGGCGGAAGAAACCTTGACCTTGCCGGGGTTCTCTTTGAAGGCTTTTAAAAGATCATCAAAGGACTTGTAGTCTGAGTCGGCGTGGACCGCGACCACCTGGGGCAGGGAAATGTTCAAAAAAAGATGCCAGTCGCGAATGTTGGTGTCGATCATTCCCAGGATCTGGTATGTGCCGAGATCCTTGGCGGCGCCGGATGTCCAGGTGTATCCGTTTTTGGGCGCATCCAGCGTGTTTTTGGTGCCGATCGAACCGGAGGCCCCCGGTTGATTGACGACCACGATTTTCTGGCCGAGCGCTTCTTCCAACTCTCCGGCGCCACGCGGGTGACCTGATCGGTGGAGCCGCCGGCGCCCCAGGGTACGATGAGCTTGATGGGTTTGGTGGGTTTCCAGGTGTCGGCTGCAGCACCAACCGGCACGGTTAACAGAACGCATAAGATCATAATGGTGAAAATGCGATAGTTTTTCATAAATCCTCCTTGGTGGGTTAGGGTTCTCTGAAAAGGGTGGATCCATCGCGCCCGTAATCCCCCTGCGCGCATGAACCGTTGTTGGGCCGAGTTTTTCCTAATGCCCGGAAGTGATTATCATTGCTATGGAGGTGATGAACGATCCCTTTGCTTCCCCCGTACAACTATCTATTCAAAAACAGATATGATGTCAAGCTGCCCTCCCAAAATTGCATCCGGCCTGCAACTCCGGCAGCGTCGTTTTTTATTCTGTCATTGAATACCTGGTGCTTTGAGCCAGGTCAGAGATAATAGGCTGTGCCGTGCATGAATGCCGTGGAATATTGGAAAGCTGGAATGTTGGAATAATGGGTTTAGGGGAGTTAGGTCTGATCTTATGATAATGGCACGTATCTGAAATTAAAATCAGACCATCATCCTTTTTTGATACCCAATATTGCATTGTTCCACTATTCCATCATTCCATCCGGCTTTCAAGGTAAACGGCCCCCTTCTTTTTTGAAGTCAAAGGCGGGGTCTGCCTGGGCGTCTTGTGTGGTCGTAGCTGAAAGCGAAGCCCCAAGCCATGCCAAGACAGGTCCCCACGGCCCGGATCTCTGCTATAGATCCGGATTCGGCAGCATGATATCCCGAATCGTGGACACCAATTTGTCATAGCCGCCGATAAACTGCCGCAGGGTTCTGACCGTGGGGCCGAAAGTGTCGAAATCGTTCAAGCTCAGGCCATCCGGCTCGTAGGCGCGTCTGAAATCCTCGAATTTGTTTTTTAATTCGGCGATGATCCAGGGCTCGACCGGTACGTCCATGCGGGGGGCGACATCCACGTCGCAGCCGTTGAAACGGCGCTGCCACTCGTGGGTCAGGGTGACGACCACGTCTCCGCCGACAAACTCGGACCAGTGCATGTGGTTGCGGGTGGCAGCGGAAAGCAGCCGGATGCGGTAGCCGCGCTCGTTGAACAATTCGTAAGCCTTCTTCATGACGGCGACCCCGGCCCATTCCAGGCAGGGCGGGTTGGAGACGATATCGTCACGCTCGGCCAAACCTTTGAGCCAGTCGTCGACACGCCCGACCATGATCGTGCAGACCGGCCCCATCTGTGATGTGTCCCTGCCTTCTTTTTCTCGGCGATCCAAGCCCTTCTCCACCGCCTCGGCCACCGCCAGGGCCTGGGCAACGGAGAAGCAAACCGTGGCATTGATGCTCACACCCCGGTAGGTGGCCGCTTCGATGGCTGCCACACCGGCCGGGGTTACCGGCATCTTTACGATGATGTTGGGCGCCAGGCTGCTCAGGTACACGGCCTGTTCGGCCATCCGCTCGGCGTCCCGGTAAAGCTTGGGATCCGTCTGGATCGAAAGCCGGCCCTTTTTGCCCGCCTCGCGTTCAAACACCGGCAGGAGAAGCTCAGCTGCCGTCACCGACAATTCCTCGATCACCTTCCAGGCCAGTTCATCATCGGTGGCGACGGGGTTATGCTGAATGATCTGTTTAATTCTGTCTTCCCACTGCGCCATTTCCTTGTCCAGCACTTCTGCGACGATCACCGGGTTGGAGGTCGCTCCCACGGCACCGTGCTCGATGGCATAGGTCAATTCCGCCACCGAGCAGGAGTCGTTCCACAAGTCAGTTATGCTTGTGCGGACCATTTTGTTAAGCGGGCCTTTGAATTGCTGTTCGTTCATTTAAAACCATCCTTTTAAGTGAATTGTTGAGGGTAGAGGAGTTTCTCACCAATGGGACGTTATCTATTAATGGTTATTTGTTATTAGCGCGGCCGCTGGCCGCAAGCGTCCAGTCTGATCAAAGGAAGTAACCAATGAACATCGAACATTGAACGTCCAACATCGAACATCGAATAATGTATTCTGTCTATTTTATTATAAAGACTGAGCAACTTGTCGGGACGAAGCCGAAGGCGAAGCCTGAAGCAATTCCACCCTTCGACATTCTGCGGTTCGATATTCGATATTCTGCGGTTCGCCTTTAACGTAGTTTCATATAAGTTTAAAAGGAATGAAGGCGAATTAAATACTACATCCATCGTAGGAATAAAGAGCTGGGTTTCCTACCAAATCTAATAACGATTAACGAATAACAATTAACTTGCATTGGCGTATTTCCGGCTCAATCAGGCTATTTCCCTGCCGGTCAAAGCGGGAAAAAACTCACCGGTTCGCCAACCTACTGGCTGGCCGTGATGCCGCCGTCGACATACAGGATTTGGCCGGTGATAAAATCCGAGGCCGGTGAACAGAAAAAGAGCACCGGTCCGACGACATCCTTTGGATCGGCGATGCGGCCCAGCGGGATTCGTTCCAACCGCAGTCTTTTAAACTCCGGGTTCTCCATGACATGTCGGATCATCTCGGTGTAGACGAAGGTCGGGGCGACACCATTGACCGTAATCCCGTGGGGCGCCAGCTCCATGGCGTGCTGCTTGATGAGCATCACCAGTCCGCCTTTGGTGCTGCAATAGGCCGAGTAACCGCGGTGCCGCAGCCCCAGTTGGGATCGGACCGACAGCAGGTGGACCTGCTTGCCTTTATTGCCGGCGGCGGTCTGGTGCCTGGCAGCGGCCTGGGCCAGAAACATGGCGCTTTTGAGGTTCGACTGGTAGACCTCGTCATAGGCCTCCTCGGTGACATCGAGCAGGGCCTCTTCGCGCTGGATGCCGACACAGTTGACCAGGATATCGATGGCACCGAATTTTTCGACGACGGCATCGGCCGAATCCCTGATCTCCGGCACGGATTTGACATCCACGGCGATGCCCATGGCCTCCAGGCCGCTGTTGTTGAGTTGAGACGCCAGGCCGGCAGCCTTTTTTTGGCTGCGCCCGGATACGGCGACACGGGCCCCTCTCAAGGCCAGGCCCCAGGCGATGGCCTCGCCGATGCCGCCATAGCCTCCCGGCAGATAGACGACCTTGCCTTTGACATCGTCGAGATTGGTCAGCTCGTTTGCAAAATCTATCGTTGGCGTGATTTTCTCCATTTAACCCACCCTTTGGTTTGGCGGCTCAATCCATTTGCAGCCCGCCGTTGATATCGATAATTTCACCGGTGATGAAGCCGGAAAGCGGCGACACCAAAAAAGCGACGGCATGGGCGACTTCCTCTGCTTCGCAAAATCGCCCGACCGGAATCTGAGCCAGCAATTGCTTTTGCTGATCGGTCGAAAGAAAATCCGTTATCATCGGGGTTTTGATATATGCGGGTGAGATGCCGTTTACCGTAATGCCGAAGGGGGCGCACTCCCGGGCCAGCGAAAAGGTCAACGACGCCAGGGCGCCTTTGGAGGATGTGTAGGCCGTGCCCGCCGTCAGCCCGCCGGTTTTCATGGCCAGAGAACACACGTTGACGATGCGTCCCCACCCCCGGGCTTTCATAGCCGGCAGCCATTCCCGGCTCAGGTAGAAAGCACCGTCCAGGTTGACGGCCATGACCTGGCGCCACTCCCGGGCAGAGGTCTCCACTGCTTTGTTGTTGGAGAGGATCCCGGCGTTGTTGATCAGCACGGAGATGTCCCCGACCTCCCGTCGAATTTTATCGCAGCCGGCAGCCACATTTTCGGGAGCGCTGATATCCAAAACCAGCGCGTGGGCTTTGGCGCCGAGCTCTTGGGCCAGCGTCTCCAGTGATGCGGCCGCCACATCCACCAACACGACGCGGTAGCCCTCCTTGGCCAAAAATCTGGCCACCGCCCGGCCGAGCACACCGCCGGCCCCGGTTACTATCGCCTGTTTGATTGTGTCATCCATTTTATTTGCCTGTGTCAATTCTGAACTTATACCGGTTGGCAGAAAATAGGTTCCGTTGGCGAAACTACCTGCCGTTCTACAGGGACAGCACGGACAATAGCTTAACCGGCGCTTTGCCTGTGCCGGCCACCACTTTGTGGGGGATCGTGGAATCGAAATACAAACAATCGCCTTCCTCGACGGCGTATTGATCGTCACCATAGTAAAACATCATATTGCCAGACAGCACGTAGATCATTTCCTCCCCGTTGTGATAATTGAACGGGACGTCTTGGGGCTCCAATCCATGGGGCAGGGTCACGATGAGCGGCTTTAGATCGTTGTCTTTTTTTTGGCGTACGATGGCTTCATATTTATAGCCCAAAGGTGTATAGTCACCGATCAGCTCCTTGCGCTCGTTTTTTTTGATGATCGACAGTCTTCGATTTGGCTCTTTGTTGTCATCAAAAAAATAGGAAACGTGGACATTCAAGGCATAGGCGATTTTTGAAAGGGTCGGGATGGGCGGCGGCGTGTCGCTGTTTTCGATTTTGGATAAGTACCCCGGTGTCAGATCGGTCATCTGGGCAAGGGCCTGAATGGTAATGTTGTTCTGCTTCCGTAATCCTTTTATTTTTTTTGATATTTGGCTATATTCCATGTCGTTTGCCGGGTCGCATGTTAATTTTTGAATTCCGTGAAGTGAGCCGGTATGCGAGCCGGGCTACTGAATTCGGGAGGCTGTTCGCCACGGATCGGCATTGGGGCCCATTTGGGCCTTGAGTGTTGCGGTGGCGTCGTTTAACTGCCCCAGGACGTCTGCCGACAATTCGAGATTTACGGCCTCGGCATTCATGATGATCTGATCCGGGTGCCGGGCGCCGGCCAAAACCGCCTTGATTCCCGGCTGCTGCAGCACCCAGGCCAGGGCCACCTGGGTCATGGGCGCACCAATCTCGTCACAAATCGCGCGGATTTTGGCGATGGATTCGAAAACCGCGGCTTCATAGCCATCTTCATCGTGGACCGTACCCGGCCGGTTTTTGGTGTAAAATCGTGTTCGGGCGCGTTCATCGTCCACATCCTGGGAGGATCTGAATTTACCGGTCAAAAGCCCTTGGGCCAGCGGGCTGTAGGCCAGCACAGCCACGTCCGTGGCGATGCACTTGTCCAGGATTTCGTGCTCCAGGGCGCGAAACAACAGGCTGTAGGCCATCTGATTCGTCACGACGCTGCCGGCGGCCAAGGCCGCGTCGAGATCCTGGACGCCGAAATTGCTGACCCCGATGTTGCGGATCTTTCCGGCTTTTTTCAGATTTTCCATGGCCTCCAGGGTTTCCGCAACCGGCACGGCAGGGTTGGGCCAATGGATCTGGTACAGATCGATAAAGTCTGTCTGCAGGCGTTTCAGGCTGCCCTCGCAGGCCGCCACAACCTTTTCTTTGGACATGTTGTCCGCCCACACCTTGGTGGCGATCATCACCTTGTCCCGAATTCCCTGCAATCCTTTACCGACAACTTCCTCCGAATAGCCGTCACTGTAAAATTCGGCTGTGTCGAACAGATTGATTCCCAGATCCACCGCGGCCCGGATCGTTGCGATGGAGTTTTTTTCATCCTGCGCACCCCAGGTAACTCCGCCGCCGATAGCCCAGCATCCCAAAACGATGGCGGACACATCCTTTCCCCCGGGACCTAATTTGTTGTATTGCATTACGCCTCCTCTACGGTTCAGGGTTCTAGTCAATTCCAAACCATCTAAATTCCTTTTTGTCAACATAAATATTTCAATTAGGAAATATAGAGTAATAGTATTAATATTTTCGGCAAATTACGTGATGATAATATTATCCTACAGGGAAAGTTTGGAGAGGTAGCGCGGATGTGGCAAACCGGGTTGCGATGCGGGTTGCAGGCTATTTTTTATAAAAACCGACAAACAATAATTAAGTTTGCCGGGGGTTGCCCAAGGCACCCGTTTCAGTGAATCGCACTCAAGCGAGGGCAAATCCAACTTCGCTGTGCTTCGAGGCGACAAGTCGGCGTTTTGTGAACATGGCGTCGGCGTTGCAACCATCACGCCATCATTCCATTTGATCAGCGACTGCGGGCTATGATTTCATAAAAAGACCGACTTTATCATTGCTGCCCATTTCTCCAATCAATTCCCCTATATATGTTTTCATGCTGGAGAAGTAATTGGGCTCCAGGCGCCTTTTGAAGAGGTTGCTGGAAAACATCGCCAGCAGTCCCTCCAACTCAGAGATGCCATCGTGGGTGGCAGGATCGTACTGTGCCCAGTTTTTTAAATGTTCTTCCGACCGGAAGAAAAGCATTGTACTTCAGGCGTAGGCGACATCGGGTCTCCATTTGGATACGGGAATGGATACGTGGCCGATCAATCCCGGCGGATCGGCGCTTTCGATTATGCCGTCACGCATTTCGATAGTGATCGGTTTACCGCAATCCAGACAAGGGGCGTCGATGCGGACCCTTTTGCCCGGAAACAGCCAGCTGACCGCCAGCGATTCGAACGCTCACTGCGCGAACCACTTCTGTTCACCATCAACGCTGACACGGAATTGGGTAGGCAGGTTGTTGAATGGGGCGAACGAGGCGATTAGATCCGTATTGGGGAACAGCCAGCCGTAAATGCCGGATTCAAAGAGAAAATGCATCGTTTTTCGCCCGTTTTCAGGCGAAACGCCCAGTTCTGCGGCAATTTCAGTATAATGGGGCGCCTGCCCCGATTTTACCATCTGTTTCAGGATAAAATGATAGGTTTGATTTAATACGTCGGCAGCGCTCATTTTTCCTCCTGTCTTGGTTCTATCAGCACCGGTTTGCGATCACAGGCCAGGGTACCTTCTTCGTTGCGGTAAAAATCACAGCCGTCATCCAACTCCTGCTTCAGGCCGTTTCGGGCGCGATGAAGCCTTATCTTGACGTTTTCAACGCTGATTTGAAGTATGTCGGCAATTTCCCTGTTTTTAAATCCCTCCAGTTCGCTGAGAACCAAAACCGTTCTGTGGTCCGCCGGGAGCCGGTCGACATACTCCCTTACGCACGCGCTCATTTCCTTGCGTATGACCTTCTGATCGATGGCGGTTTCGGTTTGGCCGCCTGGTGAACTGTTGAACTTTGCACCGGCGCCCTCATCCATCGAGGTTCGCTCGGAAGCGTGTCTGTGGGCGGGAGACCGCAAATGATCGATCGCGGTGTTGGTGGCAATGCGGTATACCCAGGTGGAAAGTTTGGACCGCCCGTTAAAGCCGTCCAAGCCGCGGCTGACTTTGGTGAAGACTTCCTGGACCACATCCTCGATGTCCTGATCTCCGAGCAGTCGCGACAGATAGTGATGGATTTTGGGCCGCAGTTCAGTGTGTAGATCGTTGAAGTCCATTTCAGGCTACCCTGATGGTTCCAAGGGCCGAGTTTCGAATACCCTGTAAGCGTTTGGTTTGACGGCTGAACTTCGAACACCCGATGTCTGCTTCCTCATCTTTTCCATTCAACCATGTCAAGGCGTGGTTGGACGTTCGATGTTCGATGTTAATTCTTCTAATCCCGCCGCTTAAAACAGACTTAGCGATAGCGATTATGGGCTATTCCCCGGCCACGTCCTTGCCGCAATGCTTGCAGACCTTGGCCCGCTTTTTAATGATTTCGGCACAAAACGGGCACTCCCGGGTAAAATTTCGCTCATGTATTTTCGAGATGGCCGCGTCGACTTCCTTTTGAACGAGCTCGTTGCCGAAGCGGGCATTGCGCAAAGGCTCAATGGCTTCCGCTTCACCGATGTCCCCGATCATTTCAGCCGCTTTCTGGCGCACCCGGTTGGGGTGGGACGAATCCAGCAGAATGGTGAGAACGGAGGGGCCGTCTTTTCTGACAAAGCATTCGGCCAGCATGGCGAACCCGTTTTTAATAGCTTCTTTGATGGCTTCCTGCTCGGCCAAGATTTGCTCGTCGATGATTTGTCCCCGGCCGCCCTGGTTGCTGAACACCGGGATCAACTCGTACTGCTCGGTGCCGGGGTAATTCATACAGCGATAGGAAGCGGTATGGGCATAATTTTCCTTCATGTTGTCCCAGCCCTGCTGATACAGGGGGCATTCATCATTGAAGCACAGAAAAAGGAAGGGGGCCCCCCAGCCGAGGCCGTCGCCTACATTCAGCGGGGGCACTTCCCACAGGTTCATTTCCGAGCCGCAGTGGGGGCAGCTTGGTTTGGGCTGGGCCATTATTTTTTCGAGCACTTGTTCACGGGTTTCGAACATTATTATCTCCATTCATATTAACGTCGCCGCTGGTCGCAGGCATCCTGTCTATTCGAAAAAGAAACTGCCTATTTTCGCGCAAAGACGCCAAGATATTTTATATCAGCAGTCATTTCCTCGGCGAGCATTGCGACATTGCGCGAGATAAATTGTAAGTAGTTTCATAATTCATATAACGAATAACAATTAGCGGGCCGACAGGCAGCCCGGTCTACAATTGCCGTAAACCTAAGGCGTCTGCAGACGATTGTCAACAAATGTCAATTTATCTGGTATAATGCCTAGAATATGATACCTGCTTTGCTTAGAAAAAGAATCACCCGCATTGAAATCATAAAACCGCTGCTCAAAGCCGGCAAAATCATCCTGGTTTGTACCCTCGTGGTCTATGTCCCGGCAGCAACTATTGCGTTTATTTCGAACTCGCAGGTTAACACCGGCCAATACGCCGCAATTCTGCTGTCAGCGCACGCTTTCAGTGACCATGATCATTGGGCCCCGGTATTGGCTTTTATCGGGAGTTATCCGGGCTGGACCCTTTATTTCAATGCCAGAGACCTGCAGCCGGATTATTTTTTCAGTGCCACTGCAGATGATTTTATAAAAGTGATTCAGGACGATAAATACCAGAGCATTGTACTGGTCGGCCATGGCAGCTACAGTCACTGGCGGGCAACCGATATGGAAGTCAACATCTTTACCATTCAGCGTCTGGAGGGCAAGTTTAAAAAGAAATCCGGTGAGTGGTTTCAATTAAGCTGCGCAACTCGCGACTTTTCAGATATACAGCTGGGTGAGCCGGTGATGAAAAACCAACCGACCTATGCCTATGACGGCGAAGTGGGAACCTTGCATTTTGTCGCCGACGCCCTGATCCCGTTTCGGCGGATCAAATCGTCGACTGAAAAACGTGCCGGCAATCAGAACTGATAGGGATTATGGAGATTAAACAAATTCGGCTGGCCAGGATGGCCGTATTCTGTTACCTGATCGGCGATGAAGCCACCCGAGACTGTGCCGTGATAGATCCGGCCTTTGAAACCGATCGCGTCCTTTCCGAGGCTCACCGGCAGCGATACCGGATTACGCATATCATCAACACCCACGGGCATTCCGACCACACCGCCGGAAATGAAGCGCTCAAAGCGGCCACCGGCGCCAAGCTGCTTATTCACGAACTGGATGCCGATCGTCTCGGAAAGGTGATTCACAACACTTTGTCCAGAATTCTGGGCGGCAAAGGATCTCCCCGCCCCGATGTCCGGCTGCAGGGGGATGATTATATCCGGATCGGAAACACCCGACTACGGGTACTGCACACCCCGGGTCATACTCCGGGAAGTATCTGTTTGTACGCCGACGGTCACCTGTTTACCGGGGATAGCCTTCTTGTTGGGGCAGTGGGAAGAGTTGATCTGCCGGGCGGATCGCGTTTGCAGCTGCGCAGCTCTATCCGGGATAAAATTTTCACGCTGCCCGGTGATACGATCGTATGGCCGGGGCATGATTACGGCCCCACACCCACCTCGACGATTGCGCATGAGAAACAATCCAATCCGTATGTACCTTAGTGTTTGGTACAATATGTAATCTCCCAAACTCGAACTGATTGTGAAGTCGCTCCAGTCCTTGCATTTTATTGTTTAAATCTCAAATCACAAAACTCAAAACACAAATCCGCCTCCGGCGGACCAAATCACAATATCCAAATTCGAAACCAATCTTCGAAAACAATGATTCAGATGACTCAGATTACACAGATGAATCAGATATTTTGGATGCATTGGATCCTCTTGGTTTGGCTTCGATAGGAGCTTTGTCATTCCAAAATTCAGATCCAAGGCGATAACATGTTTGGGTCATTGAAAATTGAAATTTGAGTATTGTTTGTTATTTGCAATTTGGTGCTTGGGATTTTTCAGCTTCAGGGACGCTGCCTGACAAATACACCCTACCGATTTTTATAAGCTATTATTGGGACACAAGAATCACACGCGAGTTCAGGTAATCGTCGGGTAAAGTTCGAGCAGGCGGTTGCCCAGCATTTCCGCCAGCCTTCTGAACAACAGGGCTTCATTGGCGGGATTTTTGGTCAGAATCCTGAGAAAGCTTTCCCGGTCGAATCTGAGCAGATTCGTCGAATGCGTGCATTCGGCCGATGCGGAATAGGTTTTACGGCCAATCAAGCACGACCAGCCGATTATTTCCCCCGGATGGCGGGCCTGATAAACCACCGGTCCGGGTTTGCCCAGGCTGAGCTGCACCTGGCCTTTGAGCAGGACATAGAAATGACCGGCCGAATCTCCGACGTTAAAAAGAATATTCCCCTCGTTGAGGGCTAATTTGTCAGCGATCTCCATGGCCTCGGTGGCAAATTCCCGGCCCATACCCATGATAAAGTCACCTAATTTTAAATGCATTGTTTTTCCTCCGTTGGAGTACTCTCAGCTAAGATTTATAGTGGCACGGCGCAGCGATTTGTCGACAGGCCAAGCTTAACTTCCCCCGGGTTGGTCCGCCTGACGGTAGCTTCCATTTTATATGTTTACAGGTGTTAAGGTGTAAAGTTAACACATGTTAATACCTGTAAATACTGTTAGCGCTCCTATCTTAACGCCTATCAAAAATTCATATAAATTTCAAATGTTTAAAAATTAAGCAACCCTGGCACGATGCTTGCTAATTGAAATCATCCTCATCGGTTTCGATGGCGGGCAACATATCGAATTTTCCTGGGTATCATAAAAATACTTAACCATATTAAATTGTTATCTATGATCAACAGTATAAGATAAGGAGGAATCATGATCAAAAAAGCTCTGTACCTGTTAACCGTATGCGTATTCGTGTTCAGCACCGTCGGCATCAGCCTGGCACTCGAGAAGGGCAACAAGCGTAAAGGCAAATACACTTACCGCAAAGTTTACAAGGCCTGCTACCAGCGTGGAGAGGTTGATACCAAAACACCGCCCATCAGCCCGGCCGACAAAACCATGGAGGAATGGACGGCACTTTTCGAATCCAGGAACTTCGAGCAGTTCGGTTGTGCCGAAGAGTGGAGCCAGCTGTCGGATCAAGCCCGTACCGACATTTACACCTACATGCATGACCATGCCGCCGATTCTCCGACACCGGCGAAATGCAAATAAAAGATAACCGTTCACAAGTTCAGGGTTCAACGTTAAGGGTTAAAGACAAAGAAGAACATTGAACACCTGAACGGCCATATTAAAAAAGGAGGATGTAATTATGCGTATCAAAAAGTTTGCGGCGCTGTTCCTGGCCACCGGCCTTGTTCTGGCCCTGGCCGTGGGATGTGCCACCACGAAACCGGCCGAAGAGCCCGCCAAAGCGGCCCCCCAGGCCGACTGGAAGTTTCACGACATTGTCGATGTGAATTTTGTCATGGAGCACATCAGCGTTCCCATGGCGGATGATGTCATGATCATCGATGCCCGGCCGAAACGGGCCAAATATGACAAAGGCCACATCCCCGGGGCGGTCAGCATTCCCGACAGCAAGTTTGACAAGATGACAGCGCAGCTGCCTGCCGGCAAAGATGCTTTGCTCATCTTTTACTGCGGGGGCCCCACCTGAAAGCTGAGCCACAAATCCGCCAGGAAGGCGGAAAAACTCGGTTACACCAATGTAAAAGTATTTGCCGATGGCTACCCGAAGTACATGAAGGTTCCCGGCAACTATGCTTCAGTCTCCGTGGAATGGATCAAAAAACAGCTCGACAAAAACGCCGACATGGTGCTGGTGGACTCCCGGCCCAAGCGCAAAAAATACGACAAGGGCCACATCCCGGGCGCCGTCAGCATTCCCGACACCCAGTTTGCCAAGATGACCGCCCAGCTGCCCCAGGACAAGGGCAAAATGCTGGTTTTCTATTGCGGCGGTTTCAAATGCCGGCTGAGCCACAAGTCCGCTAAAAAGGCCATCGATATGGGCTATACCAATGTGAAGGTCTATGCGGCCGGATATCCGGCCTGGAAAGCAGCCTATGGCGCCGGCGGAGCCGTGTCAGCCACAGTGGCGGCAACCAATGTCAAGGCCGGCGCGGAAGAAGGCAGCATCGACACAGCCACCTTTATCAAGATGGTCAACGAAAATCCGCAAAGCATGATGCTCATTGACGTGCGCGACCCGGACGAGTTCGACAGCGGTCATTTTAAAACCGCCGTCAACATTCCGGTAGACCAGCTCGAAGACAAAATCAGTGCCTTGCCGACCGACAAGCCCATCGTGTTCGTCTGCGGCACGGGTGCCCGCAGCGGCGAGTCCTACTACATGGTCCAGGATGTCAGACCGGAGATGAAAAACGTCTATTACCTCGAAGGCTATTTGACCTTTAAAAAAGACGGCACCTTCGAAATAACCAGAGAACCGACATCCTAACTATCGAAATCGCAGCCGTTCATAAACTGAACGGCTGCGATTTTTAATGCGCGGCGTGTTGATCCGGCAAACTGCGGAAGCGCCCGCGAACTGATATTGCCTCAATTTGAGCCTGGCTCGTATGGGGCCTAATGTCATTGAGTACATTTGGGGGTTGCTAATGAAATCAACTGAAGGGAAATTCCCTTTTCATCAATATGTCAGTCTAATGCTCGGAGGCCTGATCCTGTGTGCGGCCCTGTTGTCCGCCGCCCGAGGCGATGCGAGCCAGGCACCCGGCCGTACCATGGCCCTTCAGGCAACCAGGGACAAGGCGGCCTGGAATACCACCGATCACACCCGGCACAAGGCCTTGCAGCAGGATTTCAAATCCGGCATGGAAGTCACCCAGGCCTGCCTGTCCTGCCATTCCGAGGCCGAAGCCCAGTTTCATAAAACCGTCCATTGGACCTGGTTGGCCGATCCGGCCGAACAAACCAGGGAATACGGCAAGGCCGGCAATTCTCTTAACAATTTCTGCATTTCGACCAACAAAAACCAGGACAAGAGTTGTCTGGCCTGTCATCCGGGTTGGGGCAACTCCAAGGATAGCGGTATCAACTGCCTGGTGTGTCACAGCCAAAAGGAAATGGACTTTGATGAAGCCGTAACCGACATCAAGGGATTTCTCGAAGAGGGCGACGAAGAGTCGCTGGAAATCGCCAAAGAGATCCAGGCCGAGTTGAAAGAGGCCGCCCAGAGCATTTCCCGGCCCGGTCGTAAAAATTGCGGTTCCTGCCATTTTTACGGCGGCGGCGGTGACGGGGTCAAGCACGGCGATCTGGACACCAGCCTGGCCAAACCGAACAAGGCTTTAGATGTCCACATGGGCGTGGACGGTAAAGATTTCGACTGTGTGCGCTGCCACACGACCACATTGCACAACATCGCCGGGCGGGTTTATACGCTGCCGGCGGCCCGGGATCGCAAAAGCCTGGTAGAAGACGATCAGGCCTCCAAAATAACCTGCGAATCCTGTCATAACGCCACACCCCATCAAAGCGGTTCCAAAGCCAACGATCACACGGACAAAGTGGCCTGCCAAAGCTGCCACATTCCCGAATTTGCCCGGGTCAATCCCACCAAAATGTTATGGGACTGGTCCCAGGCCGGCCGCACCAAAGATGGGAAAAAATACAAAACCAAAGACGAATTCGGCAAATACGACTACATGTCGATCAAGGGGCAGATGAAGTGGGCCAAGTACATCAAGCCCGAGTACTTCTGGTACAACGGCACTATCAACTCGACCACCGCCGCAGATCGAATCGATCCCGGCCGAACGGTCAGGGTTTCATGGCCCGAGGGCAGTCGCGCGGATGCCAATGCCCGCATCTACCCCTTTAAAGTTCACCGGGGCAAACAGCCCTATGACAAGGTCAACAAGACCCTGCTGGTGCCGCTGCTGTCCGGCAAAGACGGCTACTGGTCGTCCCTGGACTGGGACAGAGCCTTGAGCAAGGGCCAGGAAGCCGTCGATATTCCCTTTTCGGGCGAATTCGACTTCGTGGAGACCACCTATGTCTTTCCGATCACCCACATGGTGGCGCCCAAGGACAATGTCGTCGCCTGTATCGAGTGCCATCGCAGCGAAGACGGCCGCCTGGCGGGACTAGACGGTTTCTACATGCCCGGCCGGGACAAATTCAAATGGTTGGACATAATGGGCTGGATGGTCGTGCTCGGGGCGCTGGCCAGTGTCGTTTTGCATGGTTTCGGGAGGTTGTTTACGAGAAACAACGGCAAAAAATAAGCCCGTTGCATTTGGCTTGAATCAGGGGAATCGGTGACTCACCACCGATTCCCCTTTCTATTGGATAAGTTACTACCGAAAGGTAAAATGAAGTCGGCTAATGTCGCTGCGGTGAAGGGCATAGTAATATTCGAAGGCGCGGCCGTCCGACAGATAGGTGCAGGATTCGATGCCCAGCATCGGTGTGCCCGGAGAAACTTCCAGCATGGCGGCCTGCGCATCAGTCGGCAGGATGGCTTCAATCCAGCGTTCTGATGACGAAGGCACCAGCCCGTAGCGTCTTTTCAAGACATCATAAATGGATCTATTGGCAAGGTTGACTTTTTCGAAGCCACTGACGAGATCAGCCGGAAACGACATGTCAACCAGAAGTCTCACTTGGTCGTCGATGTACATCAGCCGGCGAACGTTAACGACCTGTTGATGACTGACGAGGCGCAGCATCCGCTTTTCCCGTTCGCTCGGCTCCGCCAGAACCTGATGTAGTATCCGGGTCTTGACGATACGGCCCTTGCCGAGCATTTCGCCGGAAAAGCCGATATTCGACCCGGCATAGTCCTGTTCCTCCTTGCGTCCGGAGATGAACGTCCCCTTGCCCTGGATGCGATAAATATACCGGTCATGTACCAATTCGCTCAGGGCCTCCCGCACGACGGTCCTCGAGACGCCGTACATCCGGCAAAGCTCATGCTCCGAATAAAGCCGTGAATCCTGACGTAGCTCACCGGTCTGGATTTGGCCCTGAAGAATCGATTTCAGCTGGAGCCAGAGCGGGGTGCCCGACTCGCGGTTGATCGTTGGCTGGTCAACTGGTTCCACAATGCGCCTTTATCTGGTTTTGAGATCCCTTCTATTCCATCCCGGATAAAACGAGCTTGCCGATCATGCTGCCGGACTCGATTCTGCCATGGGCCTTGCGTAAATTTGCGGCCGTCAGGGTGCCATAATTTTCGGTCATCGTAGATATGAGTCGCCCTTCGTCGAGCATGCGGGCGGCTGCGGTTAAAAGATCGTGCTGGGCCTGCATATCGGCAGTTTTGAACATCGGCCTGGTAAACATCAATTCCCACATAAATCCTACGCTTTTGGCCTGAAACAGGTTGATGTTCACCGGCTGGCTGCCCTTGGTTTCCACAATGGTGCAGATTTTTCCCTGGGGCCGGATCACATCCGCCATGTTTTGAATATGCAGCTCGGTGCTGTTGAAGCAAAGAATGTAGTCCACTCCGCTGGCACCGATCCGTTTGAACTGCTCGGCAAACGGTTCATGATGATTGATGATTTCATCGGCACCAAGCTTGCGGCACCATGCGGCTGAATCCTCCCTTGAAGCTGTCGCGATGACATCCAGACCGGCTTTTTGCTTGGCCAATTGAATGGCAATGGAGCCGACACCCCCGGCCCCGCCGATGATGAGAACCGTCTGACGATTATCGTCAGGCAACGGGGATCCTTCGACGTCCAGGCGGTCAAACAGGGCTTCCCAGGCCGTGATGGTTGTCAGCGGCATGGCGGCAGCCTGTTCGAAGGAAAGGCTGGCAGGTTTGGGCCCGACAATTCGTTCGTCAACCAAATGAAATTGACTGTCACAGCCGGGCCGGGTGATATCGCCGGCGTAATACACTTCATCCCCTTCCTTGAACAGCGCAACACCGCTGCCCACCGCCTCGACCACTCCGGCTGCATCCCAACCGGGAATACGCGGATCGCTCAGCACGCCTTCCTGGCGCATACGCACCTTGGTGTCAACCGGGTTGACGGACACCGCTTTAACCCGTACCAGCAAATCTCGATCCGAAGGCGCAGGATCAGGCAGATCCACCTCTATCAGGCAATCCGGGTTGTCGACCGGCAGATATTGATAAAATCCGATGGCTTTCATTTCGTAGTCCTCCCTATCCGGATATACCGGTTGTCATATATATGTTCCGATTGCCAGATTTCCTGACAGAAGAACTCGTAGAGTATCGCGCATAGAAGCTGTTTAAAACATGCCAACCGCTATGTTATTTTTTTTATCAAAAAAATCTAAATTTTTCCGCAGCAATGTGCCATCCTTTAATTAATACCTCGGTTTGCGCACATCGCCGCAAGCCCAATTGGCTGACAATCAAAGTAGGTTGATTCAATAGCCACTTTTATGAAAATGAAAATAAATAATTAGAGCGTATGGGCAAGGCCATCTTGGCAATTAGCGACCAGCCCAGCCAAAAACAGCTATCGGAAGGTTATTTTGACAAACGCTCTAATTGCAATTACTGTTAAATGAGCCCTAATCCTGGACAGATCAAGAGGCTCCGGCCCCCGGTCTGACCGACTACATCGGTTCGATCTGCTGGACAAGGGGCTGGATGGTGATATCCGGCATTACCAGATGGGCGGGCGTACAGCAGACATTCAGCACCAGCTGTCCGATTTCCCTTGGCTGCAGGATCTTTGGGCGAATTTCGGAATCCGACGCCGGGTGTCCCTCGATGGCTGCGGCCGAAACAAAATCCGTTGCCCCCCATGAGGGCGTTATGGTTGTAACCCGGACGCCCGACTCGCGCAGTTCCGTGTAGAGGCAATGGCCAGACTGGTTGATTCCGGCCTTGGCAGCCGAGTATGGAGCCCAGCCCGGCCATGCATAAGCAGCACAGACACTGGAAATATTGATGATGATTCCGGACTGTTGCTTTAGCATGACCTCAGCGGCCCTGCGGGAGCCGAAAAGATGCCCGGTCAGGTTGACGGCAATAATATCGGCGATGTTTTCATCGGTCAGCCGGGACATGGGCGCAATCCGTCCTCCGCCTCCGGCATTGTTGACCAGGATATCTAGCCTTCCGGCAACGCCCAGCACTTGCTCGAACACCCTGTCCCAGTCCTGGGGCCGGGTCACATCAGCGGCAATGCCTTGCACCCCGAGTCGATCCGCGGTACTTTCAAGGGTGTCCGGGTTGCGGCCCGTGATCCAGACCTCAGCGCCGTTTTCCTTGAGGACCTCGGCGATGCCGGCGCCGTAGCCTTTCGACCCCCCTGTAATGATAGCAACTGCGTCCTTCACTTTGGATGGCATGATCAATATATCTCCCTTTTACTTACGCTCCTCCTTTAGGGTGTTATAAAGCTCAAACGCTTTGTCCGGTTTTTCTCGATCATGAACAACGGCCTTAACCGCCTGGATCATCGCTATTGGATCTCCGGCCTGGAAAATGTTACGGCCCATATCAACACCGTTTGCACCCTGATCAATTGCGTTGTAAGCCATTGTCAATGCATCGAGTTCAGGCAGCTTTTTGCCCCCGGCGAGTACAATCGGCACCGGGCAGGTCGAAGTCACTTGCTCAAAGCCTTCACAATAATAGGTTTTAACCACATGCGCACCGTTTTCGGCACAAACGCGTGAAGCCATGGAAAGATAGCGTGCGTCGCGCGCCATGTCTTTGCCGACTGCAGTAACGCCCAAGGTTGGAATCCCGTAGCGAGTTCCGAGGTCAACCGTACGGGTCAGATTTCGAATCGTAGCTGCTTCAAAACGATCACCTACAGCCACCATGACTGCCAACAGTGAGGCGTTGAGGCGGGCAGCCTCCTCGATGTCCATGAGGCACTCATCGTTTAATTCCGTCAGGACAGTCGTCCCGGACGAGTAGCGCAATGAGACGGGCTTGCCGGCGGTCGGCGGCACAATCGTGCGCAGAGCACCGCGCGTGCACATAATGCAGTCGGCGTACTCGATCAGGGGAACAATCGTCAGATCCATGCGCTCGAGACCGGATGTCGGGCCCATGAGGTAGCCGTGGTCAAAGGCCAGCATCACCGTGTTGCCCGATACCGGATTGAAGATACGGGCCAGCCGGTCTTTCATTCCCCATTCCAGAGAATTGGATCCTTTTAAAAAGAATCCCTCTGCTTTCTGGGGAGTATCCGAGTAATATTTTTTCCCTTCTTTCAAATCATCAACGTCTGGCATTGTTTATCCTCCTTTTTGTTAGTTGATTGATAGTTTAAATTCCGTCCAATAAATTCAAATAAAGTCATCGGGACCTGAATGAATTTACACTACCCTATTTGTGAAACTACGCATGCACCGGAAGCTTCAGCCTAATATCATCCTTATGACCGAGGGTCTCTTCATCCAATCCGATGCTCAATCCGATCAGCTGGGATACGAGAATTGCCGGGATTTTCTGTTCATCGATTTGCAGGATAAGTTCAGATTGACTCTTTTGCTCGAACTGCATCTGGCAGTAGGTGCAGGCTGTGCACACATAGTCAGCCCCGGCGCGATTGGCATTTTGCAATTTTCTTTGCATCTGCTTCAGGGCTATCTTCCGGTTTTTATCCCATTGAGGATTTCCGCAGCATTCCGTGCTCATGGTCCAGAAAACACGCTCGGCACCGGTCACGGCAACAAGATCATCAAAAATGCCCGGAACAAACGGATTGTCGTACATGGTTACATTGCCGGGCCGCAGGGCATGGCAGCCTGTGTGAACGGCCACCTTCAGGCCTTCAAGCGGATTGACGACTGCAGCACGCAACGCATCGATCCCGACATCCCGGTGCAGGACCGTTAACAGATGCTTGACCTTTGTATGCCCCTCCCACTGCAATCCTTCCGCTCGAAGCATATTATTGATTTGATCCCGAACGGGTTCACGCTGCTTTAAATAGTGCTCAACAAACTTCAGGCTCCCGAAACAACACTTGCAGGGCGTTAAAATATCGGTGTTTCTCTGCCCGGCAAGGGCCAGATTGCGGGCCCCCGCAAGGAGAAATGATTGAAAATCGATATCGCGTACCGGGTAGCCACAGCAGTTAAATTCCAGGTCCTTCAATTCGATATCGAACCTGTCCAGCAGCGCTACGGTTGAGCTGCCGTATTCCGGCAGAAAATAGGGAATTTTGCAGCCTGCAAAATAACTATATGGCATCTTAAATTCCTTTGGAATTTAATTGGGTTTATGCGTTGATTTAGTTGATAAGCATAAATGGTTTGAATCCTTTTAACTTAATCAACCAGTCAACTATTCAACTTTTCAACGAATAGAGGATTTCCAACTATACCGACGGTTAATCGAATGTCTCAGAAGGATTATACCTCTTGAGCCTGCTTCAATCCTTTGTAGCCTCTATTCCTTAGTTCATAAATCATTTCGGCTACCGGAATTTCTTTGGGGCAATGCTCCTGGCATTTAAAACACATAAAACAATCCCAGGCCATTGTCGAATTCAACACCCGTTGCGTGATTCCTAGCCTATAGGTGTTAACAATCTGCTGGGGGGTGAAATCGAGATATCCCATCTGCTCTGGATCCTGCTGGTAATCAGCCACCACCGGGCACACATTGGTGCAGGTCCCACATTGGACACAGCCTGAAAAGGCGGCCGGGCTGCCGGAAAAGTTGAGCTGACACGGACCGGACCCGGATGCGTCGGCCGACCTGCTGCCGGATTGCTTGGCAGGCTGCCCGAAAGCGATCCCGGTTCGCACCTGCCGGTAAGGTGCCGAAGGCCCGTGGGATGCAAGATCCGCTTTGGACGCCAGCCACAAATCCTGCAGATTTATACCGGCCGGACAAACCTGGGTACAGCGGTTGCATTCGGTGCAAATAAAGCTGCCTTCATTGAAGTCGGCCTGCTCCGAATCCCCCAGCTTATTTTGGATGTATTTTTTTAATGATGCCAGTTTGCGGGAAGGCAGAATGTCACCATTGCCCCGCACCCGGTTGATCGGCTCCACCGAGCAATGCAGGCTGCATTGACCGCAGTTCATGCACGCATCCAGAGAGATCACCCGCCGGGTAATCCGGTTAACGGGTCGCAGCGCTGCATGATCTTCCAGGCTGCGAACCATCAGGCTGATCGAACTGGTGAAAAGATGTATGAACTTGCTGAAAGGTAAATAGGCCAGCAGGGCAAAACAGCACAGAAAATGAACTTTCCACAGGATGAGATCGAGTCGAATCGAATTGGCCCGGACACCGGCCGGTTTGATCATCCTGCTGATCGGATTCGATACAAAGGCCCAGCCCGGCCTGGCATGACATTCGACACAGCTTTCCTGGTGAACTTCCTCTCCGGCCTCGAGGAGGTCAGGATCACCTGAATCAGGCGCGTTGGCAAATACCACCCCGTAGTTTGCGGCCCAGTAGCTTCGCAGGGCGGCGACGGCCTCCGTGTCATCCGGATCGCCATAGTCCTCCACCATTTCGTCAAAGACAGGTTCAGAGTCGATCTGGCTGCCTTCGAGGATAAATCCAGTGAAAACAATGGTTGACAGCAATACGAGGGCCAGGAGGTCGTGGGGTGTCGAGGTTTTTTTTATTTTTTTTGAGAACAGGCGGCGGCAGCCGGCGATGGCAATCCCCGCAAGCACCATGGCGCCCAATAAATTTCTTAAAAACAAGTAAGGATTTACGGTGGGGTAATAATCCGCAAACAGCCGGGCTGTGATCTGATCATCCAGGGCATGGAATAAAACGAGCAGCAGGATTCCGGCAAAGATGGCAAAATGCATCAGCCATCGCCAAGGATCCTCCTTGAGGATGTGGCCCTGAAAAAGTACGCGGTAAAAAAAGGCCCGGGTCAAACGCAGGATGTTAGGGGTGAAACATACCCAAAAGAGGCTTTTGACCGCCCGGAAAACTCTTGCCCAAAACGGGTAATGGCCGGCGTCGGGGCCGATTTTGACGCTGAACCACCGCCCGAACCGGTAGAGGACACCCAGAATAAATACAGCCAGAGCAATGTTAAATGTTACTGAATACAGCATGTCGTTTTACCCGCCAATGGGATCAGGCGCCTTCAAAACGGCGTCAATTCCAGGTTAACTTGTAATAACAAGTTGATCCAGTTGATGTCAACTATTTTTTGAAAATATTTATAGGATGCGATTCCAGACCTCAAATTTGGCCCGGTGTATTTCTTTATAAATTACCGATTATATGTTATTTATGAAAATCATAGGCTTTAGAAAATAACATTTTATGAAAAATACGCCACTATTGGACTTGACATCAGATATTAATTCTCCTATGGTTGTCATTACAAGTATGCTATAATCTTTTTTCAAGGTAGGACCAATGAGTCTTAACACCCAGGTTTTGATAATCGGCGGCGGAATAACCGGCACGGCCATCGCGCGCGATCTGGCCCTGCGTGGGGTCAACTGTATTCTCATCGACCGCAGTCACATCAATGCCGGCGCATCGGGCGCCAATCACGGAGTGCTGCACTCGGGGGCCCGCTATGTTGCCAGTGACCCGGAATCATCGCGCGAATGCCGGGAGGAAAATGAACTGCTGAAAAAACTGGCTCCTCACTGTATCGAAAACACCGGTGGTCTCTATGTTGCCGTCCGGGAAGACGATGAAAAATACCTAGCGGATTTCCCGTATTTGTGCGCGAAAGCCGGCGTCCCCTGTGATCCCGTCGACATCAAAGATGCCCTCGCGATGGAGCCCGCGCTTTCAGAAGATATCATCGCCGCCTACCGCACCGAAGATTCCAGCATCGATCCGTTTCGGGCCTCTTTCGAGAACCTGGCCTACGCCATAAAGTGCGGGCATGTTTTTATGCCTTATACCACGGTCACGGATTTGAAATCGGCAGCAGAAAAATTCAGTCCGTAGGGATCAAAAATCTGCTGACCGGACAGGAGCAGACCATCGAAGCCGAGCAGGTGGTCAACGCGGCCGGTGCCTGGGTAGGGCAGGTTGCCGCCCTTGCCAAGGCATCCATCGAAATTCTTTTTTCCAAGGGCTCTCTTCTCGTTACGCATTCGCGGCTGGCAAGGCATGTGCTGCTGCGCCTGCGCCCGCCTTCGGACGGCGATGTGCTGTGTCCCGGGGGAACGGTTTCAATTCTCGGGCCTTCATCGGTCCGTCTGGAATCACCCGACAACATCAAGCCCACATCAGAAGAGGTCGACCTCATCATCGAGCAGGGCACTCCTATCGTTCCCGCTTTGAAAAATTGCCGGTACATCAGAGCTTTTGCGGGTGTCCGCCCGCTCATCGCCAAGAAAAAAACGGCCGGTACGACCGACGATCGCAAAATCAGCCGAGGATTCGATCTGATCGATCACAGCGCCGATGGCGTCGAAAATTTCACAACGGTCGCCGGCGGCAAGCTGTCAATCTACCGGCTGATGGCGGAGCGGGCTTCCGATCAGATTTGCGAACGCCTGAAGGTTGAGGCACCCTGCCGCACCCGGCACGAACCCCTGCCGTCCACCCTGCGCGGCGCATGGACCGAACCGGGCCTGGCGCCCAAAACCTGGATGGAAAGGCAGAGACCCGACGACATTATCATGTGTGAATGCGAGATGGTGCCCAATAGTGCGGTCCAGTCCATTCTTGAAAATCCCGGCATGCAAACGGATGCGGTTTTGCTCCATAACATCGGTGCCCGCAGCCGCATCGGCAAAGGTGCCTGCCAGGGAACCTATTGCGGACTGCGCGTCACCGCGCAGCTGTACCAGCAGGGCGCGTTTCGCCGGGATCAGGGCATTTCCGGCCTGGCCCATTTTACCGATTCGCGCTGGAAGGGGCAGCGTGCGGTTCTGTTCGGTGAGCAGCTCAAACAGGCAGAATTGCAGGAGGCGATATATTGCGGTCTATTTGACCTGGAAATCCAGATCCCGGATCCGTCCGAGGTGGAGGGACTGAGAAAATAACATTTTCACGGCAGCCCGAGATGACCAAAACACGAAAACGAGCAAAGATAGATTTCGTGTTCTTGTGATGATAATTTAATTTAAAAAAACCCAAATAGATTTAAAGTAAAGAACCAATATAAAGATACGAAAAAGGAATCCGAAATGACCAATGCAACCGGCCAAAAGTTTGATCTTGCCATCATCGGATCCGGGATGGCGGCAATGGCGGCGGCCTTGTTTGCGGTCAATCGCGGATTATCAGCGGTGATTGTGGGGTCGCCCGGCGAGTCCTGGTTAACCGGCGGCCTGATCGACCTGATGGGGGTGCATCCGATAGCCGAGGGCAAAACATGGTCCGATCCCTGGGCGGCAATTGAAGCCGTCGCCAGGGACATCCCCGGGCATCCCTATGCACGGATGGACGAAGAAGATATTAAAACCGGGCTGCAGGAAATCTATAGATTTCTGAACCGCGCCGGTTTGCCCTATGGTTTCCGGGATGATCGCAATTCCAATCTGGTCACGGCCTTCGGCGCTATCAAAACCACCCACGGCGTTCCCCGGACCATGTGGCCCGGGGTGAAAGCATTTTCAAGCAAGGCCCCCTGTTTGTTGGTCGATATCCTGGGGCTTAAAGGCTATAGCGCCCGCCTGCTGGCCGAGCGGCTGAAAGCGCAGTGGCCCGCTCTGAAAACCCACAGCATCCCGTCTGTTTACAGCGAACAAATCCATGAAATCAATCCGGTGCCGCTGGCCCACGACCTGGAAATTGCGCAATATCGCCAAAAGTTAGCCGGGTTGATCAGACCCCAAGTAAAAGATGTTGAATATGTCGGGCTGCCGGCGATACTGGGAATCTACCAAGCCGATACCGTCGTGCGCGAGCTCAGCGAGTCACTGGAAAGGCCGGTGTTTGAGATACCGGCCATGCCGCCATCTATTCCGGGGATGCGCCTCAAGGAAGCCTTTCTCAATTTATTACAGCAAGAAGGCGTCTGCTGCCTGTTTCAGAAGCGCATTTTGAATGCCAGGGCGCCGAACGGACAGGGATTTTTGATTGACATCGGCGCAAGCGAGCGCGAAGATACCGTTATGGCCGATGGTGTCCTGCTGGCGACCGGCCGATTTCTGAGTGGTGGGCTGATTGCTGATCACCTGGGTATCAGGGAGTCTGTCTTCGACCTGCCCGTTTTTCAACCGGAAGGGAGAAGCCGCTGGCACATGGACCGCTTTTTCGGGCCCGGCGGGCATCCCGTCAATCTGGCCGGTCTTGAAACCGACGCCCTGCTGCGCCCCGTGAACGGTGGCGGGCAGCCGCAACATGAAAGGCTTTTCGCAGCCGGGTCAATTCTGGCCCACCAGGACGGCAACCGCATGAAATGCGGCTCGGGGGTCTCTGTCGCAACCGCCTATGGTGCCGTCAAATCCTTCTGCCGTTTTGCCGGCAAACCCTGAAATACTCCGCCTGCTGCTCCGGCCATCCGCCTTGATAACCAATTGTTTTTGAATGGTTTTTTGCGGTTTTTTGTCCGCCCGACTGTCTTCGATAGAAAATGAAAAATTTTTCTTGACAATGGCTTTGATGGCGTCTATTGTGGAAAAAATTTTCAACATAAATAACAATATATCCATATTTAGAAAAAAATTTTCATAAAAATGAGTGAATTTATCCGACACCTTCAAGCCAGTTATTCCTCTTTGAGAAAGTCCGAGAAAAAAATTGCGGATTATCTACAGCAGCACGCGCAGGAGCGCCTTGATCTGTCAATAACCGAATTGGCCAGGCGGTTGGAGGTCAGCGAAAGCACGGTCAGCCGTTTTTGCCGGGCCATCGGTCTTCAGGGCTTTCAAGATCTCAAACTGTCGATGGCCGCTTCTTTGAGTAAGGGCGCCGGGTTCAAAAACATACCGCCGACGATTCGGGAGGGGGACAGCACACCCGAAATCGGCCGCAAGCTGGCCGAATCATTGTCCGGTTCGATTGCCAAAACCCAGCAGGGCTTAAATGTCGAAGCCATGGACAAAGCCATCGATGCCATTGCGCGGGCCCGGCAAATCTTTGTCTACGGCGTCGGCGGATCGGCCGTCATTGCCCATGCAGCCCACCATCTGTTTACCAAGGCCGGGCTCAACTGTGTGGTCTACACCGACGGGTATATGCAGACTGTGTCGTCCTCGATGATCAAGCCCGACATGGTGGCTCTGGGAGTCTCAAACACCGGAATAACCAAGCACGTCGTTGATGCCGTTAAAATCGCCGTCGAAAACGGCGCCATAACCATCGGCATGACCAGCAATCGCCAATCGGCCCTGGCCCGGAATTCGGATATATGCCTGGCCACCCCGCTGGAATACATGGACGCACCGCTTTACGGTGGCGCCATCGACGCGAAAGTGTGTCAGCTGTACCTGGTAAATCTGTTATATATGGGCGTCTTGTTTAAAAAGGGCAAACCGCTGCAGCGCAACCTGGATGCGACCGCCAGGGCTCTCAGAACCCATTTCAACCCCATGGGGATCTAGCTTTGATAACAATCATTATCAGTAAAAAGGACATCGTGTAATGAACAACATTCCAATGTTACAATTTGCCTTGGATTTCATCAGCTTGCCGCCGGCCATCGCCGTTGCGGCCAAAACCGCTCCCCATGTCGATATCTTTGAAATCGGCACCCCTCTTTGTAAGGCCGCGGGCGTAGAGGCCATCAGTGCCGTGCGCGAAGTTTGTCCGGACAACCTGATTTTGGCTGATTTTAAAACGCCGGACGTGGGCTGGCTGGAGGCCAAGATGGCCTTTGATGCCGGAGCGGACCTGATGACGGTGATCGGGGGAGCGCCCATGGCTACCGTGGAGTCCGCCCTGAAGACCGCCAATGAGTACGGAAAAGAAGTCCTGATGGAATTAACCGGGGTTCGGGATATCATTGGCTATGCCAAGGAGTGGCGGCAGGCCGGGGTTGAGTGGATGGTTTACCATCGCGGCTGGGATGAAGAGGCTTCCAACCGTCAATGGTCCCAAAGCGATCTGGACACCATCCAGCGCCTGATTGACATGGGTTTCAAAATTACGGTTACCGGCGGCCTAACTGCAGAAACCCTTCCGTTTTTTCAAAACCTTGCGGTCACCGCCCTTATCACCGGGCGGGCGATTCATGCGGCCGAAGACCCGGTTTCTTCAGCCATGAACATACGCTCCACAATTACCCGCCTGTGGGGCTCGCCGCAGGCTAACAGTGTTGCCCGCAAAACGGACAGCATCGCTTTGGAAACGGCTGCCAAGGCTGTTCGGTGGGGTGTCAGCGAGATGGACCTTCTGCTGACCACGGACGGGACGGATTGTCCCGGCTGTGATCTTCCCGGGAGCCTGTGCCAGGGAACCAAGACGGGAATCTTTGTGCCGGAGGGCATGAATGTCGATGATCTCGTCAGGGGGATCGAACGAATCATCGGCCCAAGCAGCGCTTTCGGAAGAATCAATCACGCGGCCTTCTATCTGGATCCGGCACAGATTTCGGATTTTTCGGAGGCGGCCGTAATTCAACTGCTGACCGCAGTCGGCAATGCCTTAACCGGTCTCGGCCACCGCATCGATTTAAACGCGGGTCTGTCGGCAGCCAATCGGGTACTTGGAAATTAATGAGGTATATGCCGGATCTGCCCATCGGGGTTTCGGCCGCGTCAGGATGAGCGCAGTCCGGCAAGTGAGCCAAAAAGCAACTTACACACAGGAGAATCGTTATGGAAAGACAAAAGCTGCAAAAAACTGCACTTGGCATGGTCGAAACCGTCGGCCTGGTGGCCTCTATCGAGGCTGCCGATGCAATGGTCAAAGTCGCCAATGTCAGCATCAACTGCCAGGAGGAAATCGGGGGCGGCTACGTGACTGTTATGGTGCGGGGAGAAATCGGTGCGGTTCAGGCATCTGTGGATGCCGGCGTTACGGCCGCCAAAAGGGCGGGGCAACTGATTGCGGGCCACGTCATTGCGCGACCCCATCGGTTTACGGAGGCAATCATTCCCAGCGGGGATCAAAAGGTGGTCCCCACATTGGCTGATTGATAAAAGGGTACAACGGAAGATCGCAAAGGAAACGTAAAATGGAGCTAAGAACCTATATATTGATAGACTCGATGCAGCCGCAATTTGCAGCGCTTACCGGCATCCTCCTGCAGGGAGACGTGCCGGTGGAAGGGATGGCCGAAGTATTCATGGAGTTGGCACCGGCCAGTGATGTGTATGAGGTGTTGGATACGGCACTGAAAACCGCGGATGTTCGTCCCGGATTGCTGCGGGTCGAAAGAGAATACGGGACGCTTGAGATTCACAGCGCCTTTCAGGAAGCGGTCCAGGTCGCCGGGCAGAATGCACTTTCCAACTTCGGATTGACAGAAAGCGACCGTATCAAGCCGGAGGTCGTCTCCGTCAAAATGGTTTCCAAAGTCAATCCCTATGAAGCCCAGCTGGTTAATCAAACCAGCCGCGGCGGACTCCTGCTTGCCGGCCAGACGCTTTGCGTCATGGAAATTGCGCCGGCCGCCTACGTATGGCTTGCGGCCAATGAAGCCGAGAAGGCCGCCAACATCACCCTGGTCAACTACCAGCCTTCGGGACGCTACGGGCGCTTGTATATCGCCGGAAGCGATTCGGCGGTAATGGTCGGCCGAGAGGCGGCCGTACAGGCAATAAAGGGGATTTAATCCGCCTGGGGCGGATCTAGGAGATTGCACGCAATGAAGACTTTCTATTCAGCCGAAGACATACAACATTTTGCCGATCAGGGCCAACATGAGATCAGCATCGATGATAAGGTCGTTCTGACGGATTTGGCCAAGCAGACCGCCCACATGCTGGGCATCCGCATAACGCAAAAACCGTCCAATGTTTCACCGGCCCCCATTACATCGCCGCGTCCTGAATTTGCCGGCAAGACGCCGGCGTCAGGCGGCAAACCCCGGGGATGTCAGAGGCGGCCGGCCCCCATTACATCGCCGCGTCCTGAATTTGCCGGCAAGACGCCGGCGTCAGGCGGCAAACCCCGGGGATGTCAGAGGCGGCCGGCCCTCAAATCGACACCGGCATCCGACCCGTCATCCGGGAGCCAGAGGCAGGTTGTCGATCAGTTGGTCGAAACCATCAAACGCATTAAGGGCCAAAACATAAATTAGTTATTGGTGATTCATGGATAGAGAAGCGCAACGTGCTCCTATTTTAATATTCTTAAATAGCGCAAGTGCCAAATCAAATGAACATCGCGCGCTTTAGCACCAATAACTATTAACCATCAGCACCTGGGTGAGCACTGTTCACTCAATCAGGAAAGGATGAGGTCAGCCATGTTAATTGCCAGAGTTACGGGAACGGCAGTGTCGTCTACCAAGCACAAGGCACTGCTTGCTACAAAATTATTGATCGTCTGTCCGGCCAACACAGACGGAGACGTCTGCGGCGCCCCTTTTCTGGCTGTGGATCTGGTCGGCTCCGGCGAGGGTGAAATCGTTATTGTCAGTCAGGGCAGTTCGGCCCGCATGGCCACGGACAATAAGAATTCACCGGTGGATGCCGCAATTGTGGGTATTCTGGATTCACTTCAATATGATGAAACAACAAAATTCGGAAAGGAATAAATCATGGTTAAAAAGAGCCAAGCCAAAGAAAAGTCCCGGAGAGCAGACGCTTTGAGTCCGGAAATGAGGGCCCTCGGGATGATCGAGACCAGAGGTCTGATCGCCTGTATCGAGGCAGCGGATGCGATGGCCAAAGCGGCCAATATCGTCCTGACGGAAAGACGTGCCATCGGCGGCGGTTACATGACGGTTATGGTAAGGGGAGATGTGGGCGCTGTGCGAACAGCCCTCGAAGCCGGCGCCAAGGCGGCCAAACAGGTCGGAGAGGTGGAGTCGGTTAAAATCTTGCCGGCACCCAACTCCCTGGTGGAAGAGATTCTTCCCGGTATCGTTGCCTAGCAGCCGGGCAGCCAATTTATGGGCAGTGGCGACAGATTGTTGGCTGGAGGTGTGGGTTGACCCTCTTCGCGACGATTGAAGACTAAAAAGCACAATTGCGCGCCTCTCTGCGAGCGGCAGATTTTGCCAAACCGGAGGCAGGCGTTTCTCTAGCTAAGGATTGACCAATGAATACACGTCCTAAAGTAACCGTCGCAGTGCTTCGAAGCAAAAAAAGGCGCAACCAAAAAATAACGCTGCTGACGGCCTATGACTTTCCAATGGCATCTTTTCTGGATCAGGCCGGGATCGACATTGTCCTGGTAAGCGATGCCGTGGGGACTATCGGCAACGGCCGGCCCGAAGCTTTTTCGGTCACGGTTGACGAAATGGCCTACCACACCCGGGCCGTAAAAAATGGGGCCAAATCCGCCCTGGTCGTCACGACGCTGCCCTACGGTTCCTACAACTGTGCCGGCGAAGCGGTCGGCAACGCCACCCGAATCATGAAGGAGGGCCGGGCGGATGCCGTTCATCTTGAAGGAACCGCGCGGTCGGCGGAAATCGTCAAGAGCATTGTAGAATCGGGTATTCCGGTATTGGGTCACATCGGGGTTACCAAGCAGCGCATCGCCCTATCCGGAACCATCAGCCTTCCGGCCAAAGATGCCGAGTCCTCTAAGGAAATGATCAGCGATGCCATGGCCATGGCTCAAAGTGGTGTCTTTGGGCTGATCGTCGAGTGTCTCCCGACGAGTCTGGGTGAGATTATAACCCGGAGTCTCGATATCCCCATCATCAGCATCGGCTCCGGTGTGCATTGCGATGGGCAGGGGCTTGTGGCCCATGACATGCTGGGGCTGTTCAAGGAGATGTCTCCCCGGTTCCTGAAAGTATACGCCGATTTGCAGCAGGCCACCGTCTCGGCAGTCACCCAATTTCGTGAAGAGGTTGAATCCGGGCAGTTTCCCACCGATCAATACAGCTACGGCCTGGCAGATAAGGAGCTTGATAAGCTGCAAAGCCAGTTGGGGGGTTAATTCCGGCATTAAACCACCACTTCCAGTGGTGGAGGCAAAAAGGTTCTCCCGATCCGGTGAGAGACCAATGCGGCATGCAAAAATACGAAACCCGAATATCGAAATTCGAAAAAATTTCAAATCCGAATGTTCAAATGTTCAAAACGCTCAAGGCCAGATGATATGAGCAGTGAGTAATACTGCTCGACGTATTTATGCTATGCTGGTCATTGGATCGGCAATGTTTTTGTCATTGGAATTTATGTCATTGGGATTTGTTTCGTGCTTCGTATTTCGGATTTAAATCGTTACGTCAAAGGTCTTGCCCCCTTTCAGGGGGCTTCCTGAGGCCTTCCGCTCAGCGGGAGGAGCACTCACTTTATAAAAGATGAACATCGAATCCGCCGGAGGCGGAAACACCCACTGTTGAACATCGAATAAGGATGTCGCCTAACTCCCGCTCCCCTGTATATTTTATTTTGGTGGACTAACGCCGTTGTTCAGTCGCAATAATAGTTGTAACGAAAGCCTTACCTAATTCTCGTGTGAAACTACATTAAAAGCGAACCGCAGAACCGCAGAATATCGAATATCGAATGTCGAAGGATGGCTTCGCTCCGCTCAAGCTTTTTTTATAACAGACAGAATTCGATGTGCGATGTTCGTTAGTTTCTTGTTTCGATCAGACTGGACGCTAGCGGCCAGCGGCCGCGCTTATATGAAACTACGAAAAATCTATCTCACGCAAAGCCGCAAAGGAATAGCAAATATCTTAATTTATCTTGGCGCCTTGGCGTCTTTGCGTGAAAACATACAGTTTCTTCCTCGATCAGACTGGACGCTTGCGGCCAGCGGCCGCCGCTCGTGTCGAATTTTCTTTTTTTGCCGCTGGACGTCTGCGCTTCCGCCGGCATTTGCTGTCGCGGTCACAGCCGTCAGATTCAAGCACTGTGCCCGTTTAATTCGGGTTCATATCCAAACCGTTTTGAAATCCTCAGCGCAAATTCTCCAATTATCTCGCCAAACTCATCAAAACGCTCCGGCTCTATCCGCTCGGCTGGTCCCGTGATCCATATTGAAGCAATCGGTTCCAGTTTATGGTTGAAAATCGGGCAGGCAACGCAATGCAGATTGATAATCTCTTCCGCCAGATCGGCTGCATATCCTTTTTTTCTGGCCTCTTCCAAATTCTTTACAAACTGTCTTTTGGTGATGATCGTGTTTTCGTTAAAACGGGTATAGGTGATTGAATCGATAATTTTGCTTCGGTCCTTCTCATTCATAAAGGCCAGTATTGCCTTGGCTGGAGCCGCTGTGTGCAGCGCGAAATTATGCCCCGGATCCACCATAGCTTTCAGCGGCTGCGTGCTGAGAACCTGTTCCAGAATAACGCCCTTGGCGCCGACGAGAGTGCCCAGCAGAACGGTTTCGTTGACTTCGTCCCTCAGATCCCGCATGGCGTCCATTGCTTTTTCCACCATGTGCGCTTCGCCCACGGCGGAATAGCCAATGGCAAGAAATTTGGCCGACAATTGATATTGTCTATCTATTTCAAGGACATATCCTTTGAATGACAGGGTTTTCAAGATCCGAAAGACACTGTTTTTCGGATAATCGAATTGCTCTGCAATTTCAGTGATGCCGCAGCCTTTAGGCTTGCTTGCCAGATAACCGATGATTTCAAATGCTCTGTCTATGCTTGGGATGATATAATTGTTACCCATCTTTTTAGTCCTAATTTTTTAGTGATTGGTTGCTCACAGCCCGGCGTCCTAACCGAAAAACGAATAATTTTACTATATAGAATGAAATTCTAAATAATAAATAATATTTTTATCAGCGTGTCAACCCCTCCTCAGCTTGTGAAAGTATGAATCAATCTGAATTCAAGATTCTGTAAAATGGCTCTTTGTTCTTTATTACAGAGTTTTCCAATCCGATATCTTTATTAAAACATCTCCGGTAAATGTCAAGAAAAAAATTAATTTATTTAAAAAAACTCTTGACAGATATAGAATACTGTTCTACAAATAAAAAAAACATTGTTCTATATAATTAAAAAATCAACCTATTTATCTCAGTAACGACCGGGAGGAGACAAAAAAATGAAATATCGGACTTTGGGAAATACCGGCATCTCAGCTTCAATTGTTGCACTTGGTACCTGGGCCATCGGTGGAGGTACCTGGTGGGGAGATTCAAACGACGCTGAGTCTATCAGGACTATTCAGGCTTCCATTGATGCAGGCATCAACCTGGTTGACACAGCTCCGGCATACGGCTGGGGACGCAGCGAAGAGATAGTGGGTAGGGCGATTAAGGGACAGCGGGATAAGGTGGTCTTATCAACAAAATGTGGATTATGGTGGAAGGATGACAGAGGCTCTTCATTCTTTGAAATGGAAAATAAGCATGTCAGGCGTTGTCTGCTTCCGGAAACGATCCGGATAGAACTAGAAGACAGTCTCAGGAGGCTGGATACTGAATATATTGATCTTTACCACACTCATTGGCAGCCCATGGAGCCGGACAAGTATCCCATTCAAGATGCCATGCAATGTCTTATGAAACTTAAAGAGGAGGGTAAGATCCGGTCCATAGGCGTATCCAATGTGAACATAGATGAGGTAAAATTATACCAGGATGCAGGTGTAATAGATGCTGTTCAGCCTAAATACAGTATGCTCGATCGTGAAATTGAAAAAGGGCTATTGCCGTATTGTCATAAAAACACCATCAGTATATTGGCCTATTCACCGCTTGAGCAGGGTCTTCTGACCGGTAAAATCGGCATGGATGTGGAATTCCCCGAAGGGTCTTTCAGAAACGAAATTCCCTGGTTTCAACCAGAAAAAAGAAAAAAAGTTCTTGATATGCTCGATGGGTGGAAAGATCTTCTGGAAAAATACAATTGCTCTTTATCCCAGCTGGTAATTGCCTGGACTGCTGCCCAGGAAGGCATAACCCATGTTTTATGCGGTGCCAGGAAGCAGGCGCACATTGCGAATAATGTACTGGCAGGAGATATTGAGCTTGAGGCACCTGACCAGGTCCGGATACGTCTGGATGTAGAAGCCCTGTGACTTGAAAAGCTTATAACGGACACAAGGTGTAAGGGCGAACGTGGTTAAATCTTAAACCGTGGCTTTCAGGAGGATGAAAATTGTCGGAATATCTGCTTGGCATCGACAACGGCAACACAGTTTCCAAGGCAGCGATTTTTGATTTGGGAGGTCATGAAATTCAGGTGGCAAGCTGCCATGTAGAATCCCGTTTTCCGCATAAGGGCTGGACCGAAATAGATATGGATGAACTGTGGCAGACCACGGCTAAGACAATCAGGGAAGTGATTGACGCCGCAGGCATCAAGCCGGAGCAGATTATCGGTATCGGTACAACCGGTCACGGCAACGGGCTTTACCTGCTTGATAAAAATGGGCTGCCGATAAGGGCGGGTATCCAGTCTTTAGATACCCGTGCAGCAGATATTATTGATGGCTGGAATACCCAAAACCTGCACCAAAAAGTCTTTCCCTATACGATACAGTCGTTTTGGCCGGCACAGCCAAACGCTTTGCTTGCCTGGATAAAGCAGAACGAACCCCGGGTTTATCAAAACATTGGGGCGGTTCTAATGATTAAAGATTACATCAAGTATTGTTTGACGGCTGAAATCTCCAGTGATTACACCGATATGAGTGGAACCAGCCTGATGGATGTGCGCAATAAACGCTATTCAGAAATGTTGCTTGATCTCTATGACTTACATGAAATCGCATCTGCGCTGCCTCCGTTGGTGGAGAGTTTTGAAACCTGCGGCCAGGTTTCGTCAAAGGCTGCCGAAGCAACCGGTCTTGCAGCCGGGACACCGGTTGTCGGCGGTTTATTTGATGTGGATGCATCCGCGTTGGGTGCAGGGGTTCATCAACCGGGACAGGTATGCATCATTGCGGGAACCTGGAGTATTAATGAGATAGTCACTTCAGATCCTATCATTGATTCAGATCTGTTGATGACAACCATTTATACGGTTCCAGATTTATGGCTTACCCTGGAATCGAGTGCGACCTCGGCCACCAACCTGGAGTGGTTTATAAAGCATTTCTGCGCTGAGGAGAAATCCGCGGCAGAAAAGCGTAACATTTCTGTCTACGATATATGTGGTGAAATTGTCGAAAGTCTTCCCCCGGGTGGTACCGATATAATTTTTCATCCATTCCTTTTCGGGTCTAATGTTCAAGCATCTGCCCGGGCGGGTCTATACGGAATTGCGGGGTGGCACACCAAGGCCCATATTCTGCGGGCGATTTATGAAGGAATTGTCTACGGGCATTTAAACCATTTGGATAAACTTCGCAATACCGGGAACACCATCGATTCAGCCTACCTCTGCGGCGGTGGTGCCAGAAGCCCAATGTGGTCACAAATGTTTGCAGACGCCCTCGAATTTCCGATTGATGTGCCTGACGGGCAGGAAATCGGTGCCCGTGGGGCTGCATTAAGTGCAGGCATTGGCGTTGGTGTATACAAGGATCATGTTGACGCCGTGAAACGGGCCGTTAAAATTCAGCGGCACTACGAACCCGACCCAAGCGCAACGCCGTTTTATTTGGACCGCTACAGGGAGTACAAACGGCTTACGGAATGTATGCAGGAGCCGTGGGAGCACCTCAACAGGTTAAAATAGGATGCTTATGATTTGTACTATTTGGAATAAAAATCAAGATATCAATTATTGTTTTTAAAGTGTTCCAGCCTTTTTCGTGATACTGGTGACAAGACAGAACGACCTATTAAGAAGTAACTACTTATAATTATTTAAATTTATAGAATATGACAATCAGTGGGACAGCATAGGACTGGTTCAGATAAATTAAAATAATGAGATTTATTATTGACAAATATAGAATACTGTTCTATGGGTAAAAAAAACACTGTTCTATATAATTAAAAACCATCTTGTCCATCTCAATTTTTTGAGAGGAGAGAAAAATGAAACATCGATCCATAATATCACCATTTGAAGTAAATTACATTTTTCACAATCTCATAATTGGTCAACAACAGCCGTCTAGTCATGCGGCTCAATCAACCGCGAAAGGAGAAAAAAAATGTTAATGGGACAAAGAAAGATTACGATGGGGTTTTTGGCAGGGTTGTTGGTTTCATCTTTAATTTTGGTAGCAGTCAGTGTCACCACAGTCAATGCGGCCAGCAAGCGAATCGCGTTCTTCGTGTCTGACCTGTCGAATGTGTTTCATCAGGCCCAGGCTACCGAGGCCAAACGGTACGCTAAAGAGAAATACGGTGCAGAAGTCGTTGTTTTTGACGGTAAAGCTGACTCTGCAGTGATGACTCAAAATGTAGACCAAGTCGCTGCCGGCGCATTCGATGGAGCGACGCTTCACATCTGGGATGCGGAAGCAGCTAAACCGGGTGTTAATGAAGCACTGGCTGATAAAATTGCCATGACATCATTTTTCAGCCCACTTGCAGATACCGGTATCCCGACTGCACGTAGTGATGAGGCCGGTGTTTCATACCGGATGGGTGTGGAAATGGCACACGCCTGGAAATTATCACATCCGGACAAGCCGATCGTTATGGTCCAGCTTGGATGGTCGAACCACACAGAAGTGAACTCCGGGCGTACCGCTCCGTTCGTTAAAGGGGTCCTGTCAGTTGACCCGAAAGCTGAAAACCTTGGCTGCATGGACTCAAGCAAGGGGCAGGAAGCGGCAAAGCAAATTATCATCGATCTGTTGACACAGCGACCTGAAGTTAACCTCATCTATTCCGAGGCTTCTAATCTGACGGTTGGAACAATGGCCGGCCTCTCTCAACTGGGCCGCGGCAAGTTCGATAACGGTAAGCCCTTGACCGAAATCGTTGCCAGTGTAGACTTCGACAGTGTTGAATTCCGTGACGTCTATGACCCCAATTCCAGCCTCAAACTTTCCATGGGCTTGCCACCGATTGAAACTTTACGCGGACGCATCGACCTGGTCATGGAAGTCCTGAATGGCAAAGTTGCAGCCTCGAAAATCCCTGCTGAGGAATTTTTCTACAAGGCCTACACGATCTCCTACTGGTCAATGGACAAAGCTGCAGCAAAACAATGGCTCGCTGATCAGTTCGGCATGTAACAAGAAAACGGCCCGATAGCCTGGTGGTCAAAAATGGAACCCCCTTTGATCACCAGGTATTTTAGAGAACAACGGTGGTCGGAGTGGGGTTATTCCTACTCCACCATCAGTTCATAGAAATAACTCACAAATCCAACCGGGTAGCAGTGTCATTTAAACTTTGCTGCGACCCGGGGTGACGGAGAGCCACCGTGACAGAAAAACAACCACCACCCGTTCTTTCGATCCACGGACTCACCAAGGACTTCCCCGGTGTAAGGGCAGTAGACGATGTAAGCCTCTCAATCGAAAGCAGTACGATCCATTGCCTGGTAGGTGAAAACGGTGCTGGAAAATCGACACTTATCAAAATGTTGACAGGTGCCTTGCTCCCCACCAGCGGAACGATGAGCATAAACGGTTCGGAATACAAGCCCAACAATCTGCAAGATGCACGTGACGCAGGCATCGCCACCCTCTTCCAGGAGCTTCACGTCGTCGACGAACTTACCGTATTGGAAAACCTTACACTTGGAATGGAGCGAAGTCGCTTTGGGTTTTTGATTAAATCCGACCTCGAAGATCGCGTGATCCGCACCCTCAAAGCGATTGAGCCTTCCATCGACCCGTCGGCCAGAGTCTCGTCGTTAAGTGTTGCCCAGAAGCAAATCATCGAAATAGCTCGTGCGGCATCCTCCGGAGCAAACGTAATTATCATGGATGAACCAACAGCGGCTTTGTCTGAGCGAGAGGTCGAACGGTTATTCGGAGTGATACGGCGTTTGAGGAAGGAGGCTGT
>Ga0209671_1000043_pt1 | contig 49636 bp, 28 predicted proteins | sample WorMetHERISLAND2_2_FD_187401 | JGI IMG/M metagenome (GOLD analysis project Ga0209671, IMG submission 187401) | Marine gutless worms symbiont microbial communities from Max Planck institute for Marine Microbiology, Germany - Olavius geniculatus... | ecosystem: Host-associated > Annelida >...
CTGAATGTACAGATCAAAAACAGCTGAACGCAATTTGCTTATGAAAAATGATAAATTTTTCATAAGCAAATTGCGTTCAGCTGTTTTTGATCTGTACATTCAGTCAGAGCCGAATTAACCCTTTGGGGGGCCCCATGCCCTGCGACAACGGGGGGCCCGGCTCTAACGCAACTACAGCCCTGGTAACTTTTGTAGGCCTATGGTATCCGTTTTATTTTCCACAACGTTTGGGTGTAATCATTTTTTTGTAGTGATCTACAATTTCCAGACATTTTGTCATTTTGTCTGGTATGACAAAACTGACAAATGTATGTTTACCTTTGTTGATAGATGTAAACTGTTTTTTACGTTTTTATTCTTGCCACGTTTTTTTACGTTTTTAAACGTTTTTTAAAAATTAATTTTTGACTTTTTTTATTTTAAGAAATTACTGCATAAGGTTACTTAATACGAGCGATAGCTGAATGCTTTGCGCGTCTTAGCCATGGCCTGGGCGTCTGTCCGTCCGTCTGTCTGTCCGTCTGTCTGTCCGTCTGTCTGTCCGTCACACTGTTGTACTGTATCAAAACAATGCAACCTAAGATCACCAAATCTTCACTGCGGGCTGGCCCAAAGACTCTAGTTTATCGTGACGAAATTTCGTGCCCATCGGTGAGAAGTTCCCCTCGAACGAAGGCGTCAAAAAGGAGTCCCCCTCTAAAAGACGCTATTTTGACGTTATTGGCTCTTCTAGTGTGAAAACGGTTGCAGATAAGTACATGCATGTTGCTTATCATAACAAGCACTGGTCATGGGCTTTTTAGTTTTATCAACACCGATGACCTTGAACGACCTTGAACCTTCCCAAAAAGAGGGTTTTTGCGAATTTTTCGCAATTTTTGGCTGCAGCGCACATTTCAAAAGTGAATTGCAACAAAAAGGCTGGAGATAGACCAAGACAACCAGCATACGAAATTTTCAGCATTGAACGCAGATTTTAGTCGACCCCCTAGGCTCAAGGAGGCCGGCTCACGCGAGCGTTAAAGAGGGGTACCCTTCTAAAAAGTAGCTATTTTACTGATAATGGCTCTTCTAACATGAAAACAGTTGCAGATAGGTCTGCTGGCGCTGATTCTGCTGCTGTGTAGCCTACTGTTCACTTCACCGTATACATGTAAATCTTTATTCATAGCAAAAAAACAATTTTAAGACATGAAAATGAGAACAAATGTCACTCTAAATATATGTAATGTTAAAAACATTGATTTGCAAATAAAAAAAACTAAAAAAACAGTACAGTGCATTCAGTACATTCCGGGTTTTACTTCAATCTTTACAAATGGTAGGTTTCTGTTTTTATTTATCTGTATTTAATTATTCTTTGTGTGTATAATGGCGAAAAAGTAGCGATTGGAAACATCAGCAGTTTAAAGTTTTTTATCCATGTTTTTAATAATGTTTTTAAACAAAAGTTTTAAAACGTGTTTTTTAGACAGCAATAAATATATATAATATATAAATCTAACTGGAATTTTCCATGTTTTTTACTTCACGTTTGCAATTGGCACAGGTGAGAAAAAGATTCCTGCACAGAAACGTAGAAACGTATCTGCTTTGTAGCCTATCTTTGAGAATTTCGTTAGCTGAAACTTTTTAAATCCACAGGCTAATCGACTGATTGAATATGTTAAGCCTATATCAAATTCAGTAGGCATACGACCCAGTAACAAAAATAAACAAATTACCAATGACAATAAGCATACTGCATTGATTCTAGACTACATGAATGCTGTTATAAACGTATGCCCTGTAGGCCTAGCGAAAGTAAAAAAAAATGAGCAGGTGCTAAAAAGCATAGAGAAAAAAATAATCATATATAACGGAAGAATTAAACAAATGAACAAAATATGTAGGCCAACATGACGACTACCAGTGATCTTAGAGTAAAACCGGTCTAACGACGATGATGAATACATTCGATAAAAACTTCAAATAGAGTTTTAGGTTGAGAATAAAATAATCACGTACAGCGCGACTTGAACGGCGCTTCCCCTGCAATGCAAAACACAAAACGTCAATCATCACGAGTAGTCCCCGGAACCGTTAAGCTAAGGCCTGAAGCCTTAGCAGCTGGCTTAGCGGTTTAAACCGCTAAGCCGTTAGGTTAGCGGCGGTCCGGACTGCTAAGCCTTAGCGGCGACTTAGCGATCAAGACCGCTAAAACGTCTGTCACTGGCAAGCCTGACGAAAGCGGTGGGGGTGCTAGGGAGTAAGTTACCCCAGGCCCGCGACGTTTGGGGGCCCCGCCGTCGCTCAGAAATATAAAGTACATCAGTGCGCCGTTTTAAAAAGCAAAATTCAAAAAAAATTTTCTCCCCATGGGCTCCGCGAGAATGTTTTTCCCGGGCCGTAATACATTCACACATCCCACTTGCCACGTGAGCGAACTTATCCACCAATTTTGCCGAACTTGACGAATAATAAATTAGTTTCCCGCAGTTCATCGGATGTTAAAGCAGGCTACGTCGTACGGTAGGCCTAACGAACGTATTCTCAACGTTCCGCGAAACCGTTGTTATTTATAAAAAAATAATACAAAATTTTCGAAAGTTCGCGTCAATCTAATGCTCGTTAGTCATGCTCATTAATACTGTTTCAATGATTCAATGATTGTTTCGATGATTGTCAGTCACCATTAGCGGTTGGCACTGTGACTGTGACCACAGATGACGACTGACGAGGACACGCTTGCAGCAGTGTAAGAACAACACACTGTTTGATTTTATTCTGACGTTAGACCTCTAGGACCGCTAGCTCATCGGCGGCGACGGCGTGGAACCTTCGGGATCCCGGGATTGCAATCGCTAGTCGCCAGGATGCACGCACATTGGCGATCGGAAACACGTATTATTTGGCTTTTAACAGTACTTAAATGAAAACCCATCTCGCTGAGGGTAGGGGGCTGAGTTGACCTGAGCACACAGTTAGATACACCGCACAGCTGGGTGAATAAAGAATGACTGATCGACTGTCTAACTGATTAGTCAATTTCTTTCTTTTCGTTAAAATTGTCTTTCACTTTCAAAGGGGGAGCAGGTGCATAGCATACGCCACTAAACTTGTAGCGGTCGGTCGCAACTGGCATCGCGGCGAGTTCACGTTTTACGACCGGCTTATCCATGAAACTGCGTGCAGCGAAGTTAATTGAGCAATGAAGCGGCCGTAGACATCTAGATGTATTTGCAGCTAATGCATCTAGATGTCTATGGGTCTATGTATAGGCTTCTACGTACCGTCTAGCGGTGCTGTTACGTCGAGAAGACGTCGTCGACTCAAGTCTGAGTCGAGAGGATCGCTTTGTCTTCATCTCACTCATCAGTTCCAGTATCCGCTGCTTCATCTCCACGTCCTCGCACAGGTCTACACCACCACCAGCAGCAGCAGCATCGTTATCAATAAGCGTGATCGGCAGTTGAGCGTTGCTGTCTCCTACATTTAATAATTCTGCGGCCGCATTACGTGTCTTGCTCGTCCGTCCGTCCGACCGTCTGTCCCGTAAGGGCGCCAAACTCGAAAAATATGAGATGCCAAAAACCAAAAAAACATATTGGTCTGAACGCTTCCCAGGGCAGAAGTAAGCAATGTGTCAATGTTGAGCTTAAAATGTCAAAGATCAGGAGGATGGCCGCATTATAATATCGGCACTGAGATGACAAAACTTCGTAGTTTGATTCTGCTTTGTTGCAGCACACAAATATTCTATGTGTTGGGATTCATTTATTAACTGAAGAATAACCTTAAAAATTACTTCATTTGGTTAATATGCTAAAAACATTCTGAGTTTCAATATCTACTTCAATTGCTACTTGCTATTAGTAAAATGCAGCTATTATAGACGATGGCTGCAATAAACAACAACGTCCTTGATATAAGATTGATACGAGAACTATAGGTAGATTGTTTCGAAATATAAGGAATTAGAACTGTACTAAAAAGCAGCGGCAGTGACAGCAGTATAGCTACTGACCGAGCGCCGTTTCGCCGTTACGAGTTTTCGCTTCAATATCGGCGCCGTGTTCAAGCAGTATCTCCACGACCACGTACTGCGACAAACAACAATCATAACTATTAGCCATAGATGACATTACACTGGACAAAGACTCGACTTCGTTGCGACGATAGCTGCCGGAGAACAGAGATGAATGGAGGAGGCTTACCCTCAGTGCAGCTAACCATTGGATCGCGGAAAACTAAAGACAGGACTGTGACAAAATAAATTATTGACATACCGGTGGCTCAGTGGCGTAAGGTGACAGTGTCGGACTAACGATGGAGAGGTCGACGGTTCAATTCCCGCTCGGGTCGCTATCAACTGGTTACTTGAATGGGTGCATGACTGTTGGCGGGCAGGTAAACCATCCAGGTATATAACTAACACCAACGTAAACTCAGCCTTCCACCCCTCCAGTGTAGGTAAATCGAGTACCAGCCTGTTTGGCTGGGGTTAAAGTGTGGCGCGTTCACCTACGTCGGGTGGCGGGCAATACTGCATGACCCCATATGGCAGATGACGCTCCGTACTCTGCGATGGGTTCCAATAAAAAGCTATACCCTTTAACCCTTATAAGATGCGCACGTAATGCAAACGTGTCCAGACTTGCCGAGAGTCATTAAGTAAACGTACAAAAAATCTGAGATAAGGCTCATGAGACGCGCGAGAGCCTATTAAACAGTTCGTGCTTGCAGGTAATCTTGGTCTATCTCCATCCATTTTGTCGCAATTCACTCTTTTGCAGCCAAAAATCGCCAAATAATCACTAAAACCCCTATTTTTAGGGTTCAAGGTCATTCAAGGTTATCGATGTTGACATTCCTAAAAAGCTCGTCGCCAGTGCTTGTTGTAATGAGCAGCATGTCTGTGCCCATCTGCAACTATTTTCACGCTAGATAAGCCAACATCGGATGTATAACCACTTTTTAGAAGAGTACCCTCTTTGATACCCGCTTGCGCAGCCATCCTTAAACCCAGAGGGTTCGGACTTATGGGGGTGTTTACACGATCCAGCAAACGTCCAGCAAACTGCCAGCCAATGTATTCAAAATACACGTGCTAATGCTGGACGTTTGCTGGACGTTTGCTGGAAGTTTGCTAAACGTTTGCCGGATCGTGTAAACACCCTATTAGACTGCTAAAATTTACATTCAAAGCTGAAAATTTCACATGCAAGTTGTTTTGGTCTGTCTCCAGCCATTTTGGCGCAATTCACTCTTGAAATGCGTGTCGCAGCCCGAAATCGCGAAAAATTCACTAAACCCCCTTATTTAGGGGGTTCAAGGTCATACAAGGTCATCGATGTTAACATTCTTTAGTAGCGCGTTGCCAGTGCTTGTTATGATAAGCAGCATGTCTGTGCCTATCTGCAACCATTTGCACGCTAGATGAGCCAAAACCGGTAAAATAACGTCTTTTCAGACCCTCTTCCGCCCCCTCGTTCATAAGGACACCCTTGACCCAGTGGCATGAAATTTTGTCACGAAATACTAGAAACTTTGGGCTATCACAGGTGAAAGCCGGAACTCTTTAACTCACCCGAGCTTTAATCGGTACCGGGTCGTGACGGACAGACAGACAGACAGACGGACGGACGGACGGACAGAATTACCGTAGCTAATACGCGCTATAGCTATGCTAGCTCTCGCGCGTAAAAATGACAAGGTAGCAGTTGAACTAACCACCTCTTGATCGCGAGCCTTATACTCAATTTGCACCGCCGTGCGAACTGACTTGCCGACGGCTGCCGACGAACTTTGGTCAAAAATGTCTGAACTGAACAAGTTCGCGATTTATCCAGTTGAGTTCAGTTGAGTTGCGTCGGCTGTCGTGATCCAGTTTCGAATTCTAACTGTTCAGCGAGTGGTGCTAGAGTATACAAAGATGACGTCAGAATTGAAAACTTGGTCACGACTAATTGCCGACGGGTGCGTTCACACTACCAACGCCGACGCAAATCGACAGAAGAGTCGCGTCGGCGTCGCCGGTGTGAATTGGGTATAACTGCTGACAATGTATTGACGCGTGAGTTGACAGGTACCTGGGCCCAGCACGAGGCGCAGTGCAGAGGTCGCCAATCGTCGTTGTCGACCGCATCAACAGCAGCGTTCTGACTGACTAGAAACTCCACCACTCGCGCGTAGCCATTGCATGCCGCCACGTGCAACTGTAGCACAACACGCTCTACGCGTAGGCCTACTCTACGAAGATTGCAGCAGATTAATCAAATTAATAAAGCCAACTAAACGTACTGGGCCCGAGCAGCAGACAGGAAAAATGACTGAAGGTTACGAACTGACAGCTTATCGAAGATTGTTGAGAACGAGCTCGACTGAACATCGTACGAACGCCTCTGCTGTTGTATTCTGCCCTTGAGGGTAGGTTCGCGTTCTCCATCGACTCCACCTTGTCGGCTCGTGTGCTAGCTCCCTGAGTTGTGAATAATCCATGTCCTCGACGTTTGTCTCCAGTAGCCAACTCAGTAGCATTTTTTGGCCTCCCTCTTCCCTTCTTCCCTGGCAGTCGACCTTTCAACACTGTTCTCACCAAAGAACCATGACGTAGCACATGTCCCAACCACCTCTTCTGTCTATTCCTCAGTGCGTCCATGAGTTCCCTTTTTGCTTCAGCTGTTTTCAGTACTTCATCGTTCTTTTGGTCCTCCGTCCAAGATATCTTTAACATGCGACGCCAAATCCACATTTCAAATGCTTCAATCCTTCTTATGCAAACGCTCTTTTGCGAATGCCTCAGTACTAGAGAAACTTCAACACGTCTGCTATGTACAGTCTGCAAACGCAAACTTCAGAATTTTGGCAATGGCGTACGCGCACGGAGCCTCTGTTCACACATCCTGGAAGCTAGGAGGGATTGCTGGTAAGCGTCCTCGAGATCGATCAGCACGAAGATGGACAGATGACATCAGGGACTGGTGTGGCATGTCGGTGGCGCACTGCACTCAAACAGCAAGGGATACACTGCAGTTGAGGAGAAAATTGGTTCACTCCGTATCTCAGGTCAGAGCAAACTTATTGCTGCTGTGCACACACAGCACCGCTTTGCAGTCACTCACGGACATAGTAACTGATTGCCATGAGATGTAGGCCTAAATTAGGCCTATGCCCCACAGCAGTCATTTGCCATGTTAACGGGGCAGTAGGCCTAGTGCAGCCATCAGACATACCACCGCTCTGTCAGCCACATCAGGCTTTCACCATCGAGAGACTCAGTCCGTAACTAACGATTTGTTGATTGCGACCCCAACGCGCTAAACTGCTGACAACCTATTCATGAACTGTCGTAGCTCACTCGAGCAGCGGTAGTACAGCATGCTTAGAACATACCTTCCATGCGTTTCTCTCACTGACGACGGCAGAATGATTGGGATGACATTTAACCACATAGGACGTGAGTAGCTTGCAGTAGTCAAGATAAAATAGTGGGCAACAAAACCCGCCATCTTCATGCCAATAGTCCGATTATTTACCATTAGACAGGCACATCGTCGCGGCGCCGACACACACTAAATTTAATGTGCATTTTATGTCGACTGGACCGGCTGTACCTTCGTTATAATTAGCCAAACATCAATGTCACTTAGACGCATAGCCACTGCGTCTGTCTCGTCCGCAGAGACGATCTGGCTGCCATACAAGAATATTCTGACAGTTGATGCAAACATTCCGGTTTATTGAGACCAAATTTGCAAAAAAAAACATTCAACTAAGTCTTCGTCACTAAATGTAATAAAAAGTGCTTAGTGGGAATCTTTTCCGTGATTTTGTTTGCTTACAAACACGATTATGTCACGAAAACTGCACAATAAAAAACCATATTGATACGCGTTATTTAAGTTGGGCAGCAAACAAGCAATCTGGTTTTTGATGTTCAAAATGACTCTAAACGGCCCATTGTCGAAAAATGTGACTAAAACGGCAAAACTTGCACTGAAGCACTTTACAGCGTCCGTTATCGTTATTTACATTTAAATTATAGGCCTACTGCAGAGATATCAAAGTGATCGCTACTATTGCAAGAAGCACGATAGTACAACTTCGACATAAAAGCTAGATGACTAAAGCCAGGAACTACTAAAGAATAGCTGGAATTAAGGTCTCCTTAATTATGACAAAGCTATATAATATAGGCTAGTAGCAACGTACTGGTGTTTCGCCATGTGGACCGCGGCTCTGTAGGTCGCCGCCGACATTAGCGATGTTCTGCAAGTCTGATAACATCGTGTTTTCCGGTGCCAGTCGCGTCTCGTCGATCAGCTGTTGCGTCACTCCTGCAGCATACATACCACCACATGCAGACCTACACACACTGCACACCTCGTGTCAGCCACATGTAAGCCCAGACCACACAAAATTATGATTTAAGACCAGAATGCATGACGAAAGAATTCAAATTACACACATTGTCATCTTTATAATCATAATTACTACAGATCAGAGCAATAAAACTTCAACAGTTTACAAAGCTATGTAAGAGCGATATGAGTCAAAACTCGAAAACAGCAAAAATGGTTCTGGAGCAATATTAGAGCAGCGTTTAAATTAATTATGGGTGAATTATACCCCGTTTACATGATCGAGCAAACATCGAGCAAACCAAGCAAGATGGAACCCCACTCCTGGCTCAAATGTAGGCCTAGGCTTAGCCCACAGCTGATCACGTGTTATATAGGCCTTCCAATTACAACCCGCTCGCCCTCCTAATTAGCATGCTAATTACCATAGCTCGTCGAGCTAGCTGGATGAATGCTAGCAAACATCGAGCAGACGTCGAGCAATTAGTACGTGTATTTTGAATACATTTGCTTAACTTTAGCTCGATGTTTGCTCGATCGTGTAAACGGGGTATTACTCACGACTGTCAACACTAGTAAGGCGCACCTTGTCTGGCCATTTCGGTCTCAATGAACTTGAGTGTGGCGACGTCTTCGCACAGGTCGTACGGCATGTTACCGTCGGCGTTCACTGCCAGCAGGTCAGCACCACTGCACGCCGGCGCACGCAAACAACACAGAACACATTTTTCCACAAAATACACGACAACAGACAACAGTGAAATGCATCGTTAACAGCCGGCGTCAATAATTGCTAAACTAGTTCTAATAGAATAAGCCACTTGTTCTGTTTACATCGTCACCGCTGATACAAGTTTGTTCAACTAATTTTTATATCGAGTATGCGATTCTGGCTGAAAAAAACTGTTAGGTGAAACGCTTTCGTCTGAAAATTCATAGCCTTTAAAATCCTAAAAGTTTTCAATTAAAATCGCATTGTCTCTCCAAAAATCATGTTCCGGGTTACAACAATCCGCAACGACCAAACGTTCTAACCGCATCAATTTCGGTTCTCCGGGCATAAATGCACGGCAAAGTAAGTGACAATGACGTAATCTGGGAAAGCATACATAAATTTAACGAACTGGCCAAAAACATCTTACTGTTTCTGTATAGGCCTATATGTATTTTTGTGTTGCTATCGTTATCGGTGAATTAAAGACTACCAAACAGTCTGAAACAGACAGACCGTTGGCAGAGATATTTGCATAGTTTGATGTGTCCGCACGTGGCGGCGGCGTGTAGCGGCGTCCACTGCTCCGAATCACGCGCGTTCACGTTGGCGCCGTTGTCAATCAGCAGCCGCAGCAGATCATCCAGATCATCAATACAACACTGTCACCAGACCAGCAGCATCAGCAGAAATAATCACTCACACAGACCACTGAACTATCGTTATTTTCTGTGTAATAGGCTGTGGCACGGTACCCGGATATAACCCCTCCCCCCTTGGACGAAACCCTCTCTTCCACCGGAGTAGAACGATACCCCCTTGGAACACAACCCCCCGCTACCGGCAATACGTGTCTCAGGTAGACAAAAGCTACCATTTTATCATAATTTACATATCTTGTGTCGAACAATTTTTGCCTAAATTGCTTTATATTAGCCACGCTCTTATTGTACTGTTTTCGAAAGAAATTTGACAATATTAACAAAGCGATGCATAAGGAGAAACATAGGTTATACGTAGTTTGTGCACTTAATCGGACAGTTTCGGAAACGATTAGACCCAATCGTTGCACTGGAGTGCCGTCACGTTAAAAGTGCGTTTAAAGTAATCGCACTTCGCTACAATCGTCAAGGCTAATCGCTTCCGCAGTTTCCGACTGCTTGATCTACCGGCACGCAAATTCCACTCTTTCATGTCACACTATCGGGAGACAGACATCCCCCCTAAAGATAAAAGGTAAAGTGGCCTAAAGGTAAAGTCCAGTACTTGCTGATTTGACGCTTCTTACATGAGACACACTCGTAGCCAAAAGCGCTTTGACAATCACGGAAGTGGCAGCTGATTGGCATGAGCCAATGATACCGCAGCACACTATGCGGCCATCCATTGCACGCCTAAGCGCATTGTATCCGTGGTTTGCAGCTAGCAGACATACCACCACTCCAATCAGCCACACTAAGCCTTCACCGCGTAGCCCGTAAGCTACTATTCATTTCCCGTCCCACGGAGGGTAGGAAGCTGAGTTGGCCTGAGCACACAGTAATAATTTGCTCAAGGTTGCTTGCAAATGACCGGCAGTGAAAATCGAGCCGAAACCTGAAAGTTACAAGTCGACACTAACCACTAGACCACTTGTACCTACACAGGCACGTGGGTGTAAACAATTTGCCCAGAGTTGCTACTTGGTAATGTACTGACCGGGAATTGAACCGTGGACCTTTCGGTCTCGTATCCAACGCCCTAACCGCCGAGCCACTAAGCTCGACGACGTCAAAACACCATGCTATGCCGTTGTGCAAGAACAAGATCGCAGACTATTTTAGCAAATATTTATGGAATTTATTACTTTGAGTATGTATTAACGTAAACTACGAGATTAACACAAGCCAGTTTAGAGCGCGGCTAAAATCTGAAGCAGTAAAAAGCGGAGCGTGCCGTGGGCCACGTCTACAGCAACGCCCGGCGTTTAATCAGCGTATATTGCACGGCAAATCAGACGAATCTGCCTAATGAGCACTATGCCTACCTGTGAAGTTCAGATCTTTGACTGCTTCAAGCTCTTCGCTCGCAGCAATTAGTACTGATTATATTGCCGGCCGGCGACTTTAAGAGGCGTGCGCAAACACTCGTTTGCGAGTTATGGCACTCGTTTTGAAGTCCCTCGTGAATTTAACCGATCACTTTTTGAATCAAAGCTTAAAATGGCATAATTGATTACACGTGCTACGATGAAGCTGCGTACCGCATTTCGTGAGGCTTTTTTATATGAATTATAAGCATACATGAGACAAAGCGACGACCGCTATTATACATAGAAAGACAGATAAAACGATTTTGATGTCGTAACGGGCCTATATTCACGCCGTTGTATTATTATTGCAACTGTGTCGCACTCGCATATTTCAGCACATGCAATACTGACAGAAATACGCAAACAATAACCGAAAAATGAAATAAACTATAAAACTACACCACACGAATTAATCAAATAATTTCGAAATAAAGAATTTTCGCATAATTCTTTGAGTCCAAGCAAAGAACGCGACATTCACACATAGCTGACTGACCTGGTGTAAGGCTGTGAGGCCGTCAGCATTGGATGAATCAGCACTGACGCCGCTGCCTAGCAACTTCTTCACTGAAAACATCCAACAATAGCAACCTCGTACACTCTGTGCATGCTGCTTCCTTTCTCTATTCGTTCGTTCCTTTTGGTGAGGTCATCCCGCTGGACTAAAAGTTTGGGAAGCCGACACACAGACCCTCACTTTCGCTGTATTATACGCGATTTATTTTGATTCACCGCGTCCACGTCTTTAGGTCAAACACGCAAGTTTATAACCATATCACATACAACATACAAGTAAATTAACAGGCCTGCACGTGCATATAATTTAACTAAACAAATAAACAACAAACACCGAGATAATTCGATGAGAAGCGAAATCGTTTCTTTGTTTCTATTCGCCAGATGACAGCAGCAGTTTGCAATGGCATGTATTGGATGCGGGTTTGACTCTTCCCTTAGGGGGGTCAGGGACCTTCACTTAACACAATGACCCTACCAGTGTATCTGCCAAATGACATCTAAATATATGTCCAACGGTTTAAGCAGGGGGCACGAATCTATCAGACAGACGGACGACAGACAGATCACACTACAGAGAAATGTGTATAGCAATAGGCGGAATCACTGGCGCTGCAGGAAGCGACTCCGCCTAACAAAAAGTTGACACAAAAAGAGATATACTGTGTCCAATAAAAAGTAAACCCCTAAACATCGTACAATAGAAATGTCAAATCTGAACGAGGCTAAATAAAATTTCGTACGATAAATCTCCCCCAATAAATTTCTGAAGGGATTACCAAATTTCGTTGAAAAATATTCTTTAACAGCGCAGTATATCTGAAATGTAGTAAACGTGTGAAATATAATTCAACGAATCTGCGCTACATTTCGATATTTGACGTGAGATATTCTCATTTTTTTCCTGCGTGATATATGGTTACGGTGGACTAATAGCAGGTTGATTGGTGTCGGGAGTGGCGAGTATTGTGCTGCCCAAGGGCAGACACATATTGAGCAGTCAGTCGGTCGACAGCCTTCTACGTATAAGCGACAATGCTGGCTGCTGCAGCTGGACAGCTGGTCATCCACTGGCCAATATATCAGCCGTCAAGCCTAAACTGACCGCTAGCTGGCTGCATGGCTGAGTCGGGGGCGCTGAAAATGACGACCACGAAATTTACGGACATGAAAATGCAAGACGCGTTTCAAATGGCTGAATACATAGGACTAGATTGAGTAGACTTTGATTTCGCATTGCTCCCATGTAGCTCAGCTAATCGTAAGTTGATGTTGTCCTAATGCATTTTAACATACTATAAATAATTCATAGTATTATACAATCGATCTTGCTGCTGTGATTTGTGTTCTGCCGTTGTTTATAAAAAACGCACAATGCATTGTGATGTAATCTATTTTCAAACGATTATATCTTGTTCTCCAATTTCATGTCCGTCAATTTTATTTCCGGCATTTTCAGTCAACCCGCTGAATCCCACCCACCCACCGACATTGGTCATTGTCGATGACATACGTACAGACAGACAGACAGACAGACTGGGGGTCCACGGTCTGAACAGACGGCTACTTATATTCATTATTGCACTGGACGCCAGTTTCAGCTCGTGTACATATAAATAAAACATCAAGGACACGTGCACCTTTGTTCCGCGGTATTTGACAACCCGTTTTCGTCTCCAGACGTGTTTAGATCTTTTGAAAATTTCTAAAGATATTTGTGAGAAAACCTTTTAGCAAGAGTTATTGTTATAAATATATTATAGATCTACGCAATGCTAGTTCGCTTTTTTCTGCCCCTAAACAACTGCGTCAAAGTAGCGAAGAAAATAAAGATTATGCTTAGACTTAGGCCCGTGTTCTGATCTACCTTGCGAACCTAATTTATCTATCGAAAGCAATAGTAGTCAGTCTTAGTTTTGGAAGTATAAATGCAGCTTGTTACAATGATGACCGGACAGACCACACAATGGCAATATCTATTACTGCTAATGCCTTCAATGATGCCGCCTAAAACCGTAAAAAATAACATCAAACAGCGCACGACAGAAAAAAATCACACAATGAAAAAAATGACAGAAGTCAGAAGCTGTTGGGTGGAACATATTGTCGTCAGCTGTCAGCAACGCTGGAAGACGACAGAGAAAGAAGAACGAGCCGCACGTCAGGAATATTAGCGTGTCACATTTTCTGCCTCAGCTCAGCAGCCCGTGCATCGCAGTGACTGACATTGCGGTGATGATTAAAGATAACGACGCGCTCTTAGACCCCACGCGACGGCACAAAATAGATCATAGTTACGCAGATGAAAGTACGCTGTATCTTCAACTTTAAAATGCTAGAATTAAAAATAAACTATTAGAGAACACGCAATGGCTTTGTTCTACAAGACCGTAGCTAATTTGTGAGTTATGAACTTAAGCGCCACACATCATCACAGAATAACTTGGATCGGATCGGCTGAGAAGAAAGCATGTGCTCGAAGCATTTTGTACTGTGGCACATATTGTATTGCTTTGATTGCAGTAGGCGCACGAAAGCTGCACCTAAGTTAAACGTTAAAAACGTGGAGTAGAGTGTGCATCTCAATATCAGCTAAGACAATCAATAACTGTAATAGTAATAATAATGATGATGATGACGAAGACCAAAATTAATTTTGCAAGGAGCGGAATCGCTCGTTTGTATTCGCCAGATGGCAGCATAAGACTGACGGTTTGGCTGCGATTTGCAATTGCATGTTTTGGCTGCGAGTTTGGACCACAAATCTCTTTTTCCCTACCAACGGTACAACGACAAACCGTCGCCAAACTTTAAATTAAGCCAACCGACCTGGGCTCTTCTAGCATCCGTGCACACAGTCGCCATTACTCACATCAAACTTATTTTATTGCCCTACGGCTTAGTCGAGTGTCTATAGGTTCATAAAATGGATGGTTTGCTTCATCAATCAGAGCGCTAACAAGGCTTGAGGCTGACCAGCTGAGTTGATTGAAATCTGCGCACTGGCACCATGCCACGCAGCTACTAAAACGCGCACTTGCGCAGCGCTTCTTCTTCAAGAAGTTCTCAGAAGTGTCTTCTATTATTGAGCACGCTCGAAAGCCAGATTTCAACAGTACTGCAGTCTGCTGAATGTTATCGTAAACTGCGAAATGCAACTGTTCTACTGTTCGTGGTGGCCGTCACCAGTGCTGGATCTAACACTGACTGAACTGAATCAAGGACATCATTACAACTTACATCTTTTCCCGGTCCTTTACCTTACCCGTCACAGGCAAATGTCGTCTGCACGTACAGTCGCGCAGTCTACTTTGATCTTTTTACTGCGTTTTACTGCAGACAGCGTGCGTTTGACGCATGTTCTCAATGCAGCTGTGCAAGTACGATCGAGGACTGACCCATTTCTGGTGCCATGTTTCGTACTGGCTAAATGTCGCTGACCGGATTAGGTTCCGGCTGTGCGTTCAGGTGTACAAGTGTCGACACAGCATGGCTCCTGAATACATGATCGACCTCTGCCGGTCAGTCGCCAGCATTGAAAGCCACAAACATCTCCGACCTGCTAATCGTGGTCAACTGCAGGTTTCACGAATCAGAACATCAACCTACGATAGCACTGTTTTATTTTGGATATACTGGTCCATCTACTTGAAACGCTCTTTCAAACATTCTTAAACGCAGAACACACTCTTAACCTACTTTTAAATAACGTCTAAAACATTTCTAGGCCCTACTACTTGTTTTACTAGCACACCGAGCGCGTTCGAAATTTTTGTTACAGTCGACGCGTTACATAGATTACTTATTAACGTATTTTCTTATTTACTTATTTACTCAATACTTAATGATGCAAGTGACAGATCGGATAAGAGGTACCTTCGTTGATGTCGTTTCTGACGGTGGCGTCAAGCAGCAGCACGCTGTCAGTGAAGTGTAGTTGACGTCTCGTGGTTCTTCCGCTGCTGTTGACGCTACCAGTTCTCACGACGGAATCAGCTGCAGCAACTGCTGGCGTCTTCTTGCCAGCAGTTCGTCGACTCGCCGTCTTGCTCAGTTGCTTCTCGTAGCGCGCGTACTCCTTCAGCTGCGCGGCGCGCCTCTTCCGCGCCAGCTTCAGTCGCTCCGACATCGGCATTTTGTCCATTCCGGCCAGCTCGCTCACCAGTTCCTCATGGTTCGCCATCTCCCCAGCTTTGTGTAGCTCCCTTACCGTGCGACGACGCAACTTCACGAGTCACGACGTCGCAGGTCTCCGGATCAATGGTGTCATCGCTCCGCTGGCGCCATCACGCCACGCACCTGCAGATAGTTTCATACGTGTATTGTTACTCGACATGCACGTTACGTTCGTTTCTCATTCACGCAATCATTGATTAGCCATGTCAACTGCAATGCAGTGACAAAACCACGGCCGCTACGACATGTTGCATACTGCATACAGTACCGGAGTGTCTAAGTAACCAGACCCATAAAATAATGAACCCGGGACCGGAAGCCGGCTGGGTGAAGTGATACATTCAGAGTTCATTTTTCAAGCAACCAACAGTGCCCTCCGTTGGTTTTATTGTTGATTTTCGTTAGTTTCATAACGGCGAGCTTTAGAATTTCTAATTTTTACGCGCGACAACAAAACATTTATTATGTTTTGTCCGTCCGTCTGTCCGTCCGTCCGTCCGTCCGCGTGTCGGTCATACTCTGCATCTGTATCAAAATGGCGTAAGCTAGGATCACAAAAACTTTACTGTTGGCTGCCACAAGAACTCTTAGTTTTCTGCAACAAAATTTCGTGCCTCTGTGTGAGGGGGTTCCCCTTGAACAAAGGCGTTAAAAAGGGATACCCTATAAGAGTTCGTATTTCACCGCTATTTTGGCTCGTCTAGCGTGAAAACGGCTGCAGATAGCACAAACATGCCGCTTATCATAACAAGCACCGGTGACGAGCTTTTTTGAGAGGTAGGCTCCCTACGTATCAACATCGATAACAACGAACGACCTTGAACCCCCAAAATAAGGGTTTTTAGTAATTTTTTTCGCAATTTCGAGCTGCGACACACATGTTGAAGAATGAACTGCATCGAAATGGCTGGATATAGACCAAGACAACCTGCATATATTTTTTCAGCACTAAACGCAGATTTTAGCTGTCGGTCGGCTGGCGACTGTGATAAATATAAGCATCTTTCCGGCTATTTCGTTGACATTAGGGCGGTATGAAAATACTGCAGTTATTCAAAAGTGCGAGAGCTAGTGCACTTTGCGGTTTCGATCATCAGTCACACACGCCGCACTCGGCTGCTAATTAGCATGCATAATGCATGTCCTCATCTTGGCCGTGCGCGGAAACAATTTATAGCCATATTCGCATGAATATTAGCACGAAATGCTCGCAGCCAGTAATTCGCGTTAACGTGAACCACGTCTTATACTGAACGAATTAACGAACAGATAATGTCCGGTCACAAATCATGCGTCTTATTTCGGACGATAATCATTACCGGCATCTATTACAACGATAACTAGAAAGCAGTCAGAGCCCGCACACCTCCGCCAAGGCAATGTTGTTCGTTAGGTGGCAGCACCATCTCCGATTTTGCAGCGGTTTCCCTTATGCCCATTGAAAGCAATGGTAACGAAAATTTCAAAGTAGTCCAGAATCCAGGATTTCTTCCGGATCACCCCCGAAATTGAATCACTGGTAGTTTGTGCCATTCCCGACATACCCTCAAAATTTCAGAAAGATCGGTCCATAACTTTTTGAGTTATCTTGCTAACAGACAGACAAACAGACAAACAGACAAACAAAGTCTGGCAAAAACATAACCTCCTTGGCAGAGGTAAATATCGCTCTGATTATTTTTTATGTTATTCGATTAATATTGCGGTGTCAGGCGTGGACTAGAACTGTATAATTCATAGTAATTATCGCGTCATCAGCATTTCAACTTTACTGATTCTTCGAGCTAAATAAAAGTGCATGTAGGCATATGCTGTGGCTATGATGTCACGTTTCTTGTATCAGTTGTCAGCATAGTCTCAACAAAATTAAAAAAAAAACAGCAATCCACGCTGTCGTACAACGACTGACTGGTAAACAAGATAATAAACGTCATATTATTAAGCAATATTTCAATGTTTTATAAATACGTTGCAAAGACCACGACTGGCTGTCCAGTTGCAGTTAGAGCCACCGGCAAGTGACAGTCTCATTCAATATTCCGCGGAGTCACGTAATGCATCAATCTACGTCAGGTCCTTCCATACAAAGACAGAAGCCATGTAGTCCGTCCGTCTGCAGCACACGTAACGTAACGTAACACGAGCCGTCCGTCCAGCAACTTTCATCGATAAGTCATCGTCGAAACATTACTTCCTGGCAATCATTAGAAAACTACAGCTTCACGTAGGCCTACACGTCAAGCAGCCACTTTAGATATTGACGGGGAGTGTAAGTATTTTCCACTGGCATATCGAACATTCAAGTTTCGCAAGCTAACGCGGCAACAAATTTCAGGCGATGCAGAAGTTTTTTGTTCAAGCTTTTTCGCAGTTTTTCTCGGAATGAACACGTAAAACATTATCAAAATCGGTCCACGCGTGCAAAACTTATCACGCAACTGCTATACATGTACAGCCTAGGCCTACTTCCAATCCACGAGCAAGCGTCGACGCAGATGCCCTGACTCAAATGCCTGACCACGCTCTTACCTTGACTTTGACTCCAAGCTCTTGCAGGCCTAACCTTAGACACTTCATAATAAGCTTATAAACAGTGCGATATTTCCAAAAGGAACTGCACTATATTTGGAAGATAAAGATGAAGATGATAACTTCATGAAGTAGACCTACGGCTGAGTGATATCGCTGCTCAGCAGCAGCAGCAGCTCACAAATCACTTTTGTGTAAAATCGTCCGCTGCCAGTGCATCAAAGACCAACCGGGACACGTACCGTACCGCATCATGCATAACCTATACCCGCAGTTGAGTGGCAGAACCAATCAATCTCGTGGCAAACGACTTTAACGCTGTTATATGCCACCGCCGGCAGGTGCTTGACCTACTTAAAAAAACTCAAATCTATGAGACGTATTTTTGGTCAACGATTTTCTGAGATCTAGCTGAAAGGCGTAGCTTTTGGGCCACCTCACGTTAGGCTATTTACATCGGAAAAAGATTTTTTTACATCTTTGGCAAATATCGAATGCAATAAAGTGAAAAGTTTTGTGTCTGTCGGTAAGTGAAGTTGTTTGGCATATTCAGTATAGGCTACGTAGCAGCAACGATGATATTAAGGTACATGGCGTTGTCTAACAAAGGCACTGCTAAACTATGATAAGCTAACAGTTGCCGACGCTGCCCGATAACATTCTGCCGACCACGCGTCTAGCGCATGCTAAAGACGGCTTAGGGCGTTATGCCGTCAAGTCAATTACCGTCGCCAACCACGGTTTCAAGACATGGCAGGAAGCATAATAACGTTTTGCAGTGGCAAAGCGGCTGTCAGCAACATTGCTACTGCTTCAGCTGCTGCTACGACGTGGGTTGGGTTTAGTCAAGACGTATGACGTATTTTCAGTATTCGGCAGTGCGCTTACTGCTGTCATACGTCAACGGCACGTCACCGCGCGCTGCTCTCCGCGGCTTAGCTGAAAATGACCACGTCAACTGCACTATTCTACACGTAACTTATTCGCCGCACATTCTAACAACGGCCACAAGCACGAGTACCGCACCAGACGTACGACTTATACCCCGTTTACACGATCAAGCAAACATCCAGCAAATACATTCAAAATACACGTGCGCGACGTGTGCTCTAACCGCTCGATATTTGCTCGATGTTTGCTTGATAATTGCTTGATCGCGTAAACGGGGTATTAACGGTCCATTCGATGCGAACTCTCCAGCACAGTGCTGTTGTCTGTGGGCGGGTCGCACCGAGAAGAACGGCTACGTAGGCCTAAATGCAATGTTAGTTTTTTTGTTACGTTTCAAAACAATTGAAGATCGTGTTTTAATATAGTTACCAGAACGTCCATAAAAACTAAGCTCAAACTTCATAACTCGTCAGATATTGATTGAGTTTCGAACTTCTATTGCTGCCACACTTAACAGTAGGCCTAAATCGGTGACCATTTGAGATGTCACGAAACCTCAGCTAGACTGAACATAATATGACTATGAAATTCTGAGTTCAAGCGCTAACAATATTTTACAAAGCAGTGTAGCTAAGCACCAACCAAGCAACTAGAATGCGATAAGATCGAAATCACTATATTGCAAATTATTTTCAAGTGTGTCACTAAAAACTTGAAAAAAATTAAGTTAATATTTAGTGGAGTTACAGTAAAACTGGGAGACTTAAGTTGAACTATGTATGTATTCGCTTCGATGTTACAGAGACTCAGGTACTATCGTAGCATTGTCATCGTGGAGATTTAGATTTTTTAATATCGTTCTGAAGCATTAGTTGGTTTGCTTGCACGTTTGCTACGGCGTTCTGTTTGTTGTTTCTGACCAACTTTTCAAAGAATTTCAAGATCCAGTTTTGGCCCATTGCCAATGGTTTTTTTCACCTCTTCGCCAAATATTGACCGATTATCAAAATACTTTTACTGCAATGTGGCATGAAAGATTCATGACGAATTTCATCACGGCTTTAGCAAATGCGTCGCTATACACTACCTTGGAAAATATTAATCTCTCTTAAAACTGCAGCGTCCTCAACTGCACACATGCACCATAATGTCAGCATAGACAACACTATCTACAGACTGAAGCTTCATGTCTTCGCCGTCAGTAATTGTACTACTGTAGAGAACTTACAGCCCACGCTTCGTCTTGTGCATATGCTAACACTATAGCACCGACTGGCTGCATTTTCCGAGCAGTCAACTCTATACATCATAATGCAGTACATGCACACGACTTGGTTTGTTACCTGTCCACATGGCAAACAAAGGCGTGGACGCATTGCGTTATAGGCTATCACGCTGATGTAAAACGAATATAGTATACACGGTAGGCCGGAAAAGTGACAATCTTTTGGTATTTGAGTTTCCTTTCTCGTGAGATGCATTATACCCCGTTTACACGATCGACCAAACATCGAGCAAACGTCGACCAAATGTATTCAAAATACACGTGCTAATTGCTCGACGTCTGCTCGATGTTTGCTAGCATTCATCTAGCTAGCTCGACGAGCTATGGTAATTAGCATGCTAATTAGGAGGGCGGGCGGGTTGTAATTGGAAGGCCTATATAACACGTGATCAGCTGTGGGCTCAGCCTAGGCCTACACTTGAGCCAGGGGGCGGGGTTCCATCAGACCTGCTTGATGTTTGCTCGACGTTTGCTCGGTGTTTGCTCGATCATGTAAACGGGGTATTATATGTGCAATTTTTCTTTCCTCACGTATCGTTGTCATCGAAAAACGTCGTTCTTCGTCTAATGTAAACAACTTCTTTATATGCGAATAAATTGTAATTTTGTCATGATGCACGACATTACTCGCAAGAGGATATGTGCATTATTGGAAAAAAAGAAGAAGAAGAAGATAAGCTGACGACGCAGATTGTTTTGATTCACACTCTGCGTGCAGAGAAACACTGGGGTTTCAAAAGAAAAAAAAGTTTCTAAATAAATGAGCATATTTAAACTGTAAATAGAAGCCCCTAATTAATGCCAAAAACTAACGCTGTTTACAAAGTAAGCTTATAAACCTACATACTAGCGTTTTGCACTTTATGTAGAAATTGCTTTTGTTGCTGACAAATAAATGCGTTCACTCATTTATTCATTGTATTGAAGTAGTTGAAAAAGTGTCACTTTTCTGGCCCACTCAGTAACCAAAGGTTTCAGTTACAAATTGCTGAATGTGAATGCTGAATGTCACTCCTGTGGTTGTTCCTTTATTCGGTCTCATTCAGACAAACGTCTATAAGCTTATAAATATTCATTCAAATATTTATTCATTCGCACATACACCGCGGTGCATAAAACGTGGCACTTTGCTTTTGTCCATATCTTTGACAATTAGTGATTAACTTTCAAAAAAAAATTTCACTGGCACACTCTGCAGACAATTTGCAATAATGTTATTATTATGTATCTCACCACACCGTAAATATGTCTCTACACTATTTTGTAAAATATAAATACCAGAAAAAACTAACCATAAAAATATCAAACATTTAGGTAAATAAAAAAACACGTCAGATCAATTGCGGTGAATGACCCATTTGACCCTACACGGAGTTTCATAAAAAGGGCCCCTTTTTTGTTTTTTTCATAATTCACTCAAATAATGATCAATTTACACAGAATTTTTATCAGCTGTAGCCGAAAAAACACTAATTCAAAATATTCAAACTAAATATGGCAGTTCATTAAATATTCTTTGCTAGGCGTGACGTAACGCTGACGTCATAATATGTAGCGGGAAAAAGGCTGCTAGTCTAAACTGATGCTGTCAGTTGCTGCCCTGCTCCGATGGTGAAAAATCTGGTTCGTTGATGACGAATTTTGAAGTTTTACAGTTGCAGCCACAGAAACGTGCGAAGCAATCGCATTTATGTGTTTGTGGGGATAGCTAGACCTTCACATGTTCGAGCAAGACAGTGCACTAGCACACCAAGCTTGCAAAATGGTTGCATTTTTGGATCGCTAGACTCTTGATTTCATGTCCCCATGTTGTTCAGAGCTGACACGATAAACATTTTTCATTAGCGAACCAGATTAAGTTCACCATCGAAGCAGGATAGCAACTGACAGCACTAGTTGAAACAAGTAAGCTTGTACTCATTATGACGTCAGAATTACGTCACGTCTAACAAAGAGTATTTAATCAACTGCCACATTTGGTTTAAATATTCTGAATTAATGTTTTTTCTGCTACAAATGGTAAAAAATTTTGTGTAAATTGATCATCATTTGAGTGAATTATGAGACAAACAAAAAGGGGTCCCTTTTATGAAACACAGTGTAGACTGTGCTAGATTCACACAGTTTAATATCATACAGTTCATTTAGGCTTACTGCAATGTTGGTATAAAGTGTTTTTGTTTATATACCAATATGCTTGTTTGTTATTATCGTTATATATTTATTCTTCATTCATATTTCACAAAACACATTTGCGATGTTGTGGGACATATAATAATAACATTATTGCAAATTGTCTGCAAAGTGTGCCAGTGACAGAATTTTGAAAATCGGTCAATAATTGGCGAAGATATGGGCAAAAGCAAAGTGCCACGTTTTATGGACCACCCTGTACAGTGTACATAACTATTCATATCATTTTAAACCAGGCAATAGTTGGCAGAGATGTGCGGACGCGGACGCGGTCACAGACGCGAACTCAAAGTTCCAGAATCCGCACATCTCTGATAACTGGCAATTTCGTCGGGTTGCTGAGACTGCGGCCAATCACCGTAGGACGGTAGAGCCGTGCGTGCCCGTATTGTGCTGGCAGCCGTTGCGGTCGGAATGTGTGCGTCGCAGCTAAAGCACCGCTGTCACTTATCGATTTTGCACTGACAACGATATACTACAAAGCGAGCGGAGAATTAGGCCCACGTCCTGTCGGTCGCACGAACTATCCGCACATCTTACGTACTCGGTGATATTTCCGTCGTCGCCAGATTCATTTTCGTTTCCGTTCCGTTTTAGATTTCTGAAACATTCCTGTTCGCGACGTCAGTCGTAACGTGTACAAGAGACTGACCGATATATTTATTCACGCGCTCCGATCCGAGTAACTGTTGTAAGCCTTTCACTAACTTTCAAGTAGGCCTACTTTAAGACAGGCAATCAGTCTGCGTTATGGCAAACTCGAGTCTAAATTTAGATGTATATGTTCGCATATCTGCAGACCGTGGCACTTAGACTTTGGAATAAATAATTCATCGCAGCTTGTCATCGACCTGTCCCGCGCTCAGGCACACTGCGCTCTATTGCGTTGATGCTAGCAGCAGCAGCACGAACAACAACCATGATGGGTCATGGTATGATGTAGTGCATACAAGATGGCGTACGAACACTTAATCACGCGACACTTAATCATCGACATATAATCGCAAATATTACACAAATAAAATTCTGTAAAAAACACAGATCCACGCACCAGTTGACCCTTTGACACACATGAAAACCTGCTACAACTACGGTCGGCCCAAAAATGAAACTCGTTAAAAACATGCCGCCACTAGGCGTACGAACGTACAGTGTCAAGAATAAGAAAGGTAAGCGATCGCACGAAGATACACTACGAGTAGCCCAGCTGTCGCTAGGATAGCTGACCGTACTTGTTGTCAGACGATGATGGACGTAAGAAGACAGACAGACAGACGACAACGCGTAGGCATAGTGTACAATTGATCACATGTCGGGTGATTATATGTCGCGTGATTAAGTGTCGGGCGATTAAGTGTCATTAAACCATACAAGATGTTAGACGAGATTTCACGAAGAAAACTCCTAATTAATTAGTTGTATGCACGCTGATTTTCTAAACAGTTAACTGATTGGCCACATTTCAACTACCGCACATATAACTAGGCCTATAATCTGTTATCACTGAATAAAGTAAGTGCACTTCATCGAAAAATGTCAACATGTAAAATCTCAAGTGTTCTCGCATGCTTGGAACAATACGCGGTTAATAGACATTCGGCTATGTTGTTTTATTGCATACTGCATAGGCCTATATAGGCCTATGAAAAAAATCGATTCACAAAATGGTTTATCACTGGTAAATGATTAAAAAGAAAATTGTCCAAAATATAGATAAAGCGAATATGAAGAAAACCTCTAAAGGGCCGACATAATGACGAAGTGTCTGGATGACACTTTGCAGAAGACAAGATACCAGTATACGGAGGGAGTTTGCGTAGCGGCCTCTTTGACTGGAAGCAGCTAGACGATCAAAACCTGACCTAGCCCAGTTCTTCGCCAGCTAGTCCTTATAAATAAGTAACTCACCGCAAACACAAAATTCTACTTTCTTTTACGGTTCTTGGATTTGCACTCAAAGCCAGTTATTTACGAGAAGCGGCACAGCAAAATTGGGCGCCGGGTTGTTCAAATTGCCACACCTCTGACTATAGCAGTCTATAGGATCACCGTTCGGCAGTGGAAAAACGAATAAATATTGCAGATGTGCTTAGCCTTAGGCCATCGATATTTCCAACACCTGGGACCGGCTTCGTAGTTAAACCACTGAACGGAAATTGCACAACAACAGCACCGAATTGATTTACGCTAGCATCGCAGATTTACGCCGGTTCGCGTTCAGGCGTAAAACCGGACAGCTGCCGAGAAGGCGGATTAGCATGGAAAGACTATACGTCTCAACACGAACTCACAAAGCCTCGTCTTCCGCGCTATCTTCTATCACCAGTCAGCTCTTGCCATAAATTCCGCACTGAAAGATGAATTAAGACCTTTTACAAGCATCTATTTTCATCAAAATATACAGCACAAAATGACCTCTCTCCGCCCCAAAACGGAATCGACGTGGTGAACCATCGTCGATGGCCGTCATGCTGCTGTGACAATTAAGTCGCTGCCAGCAGTCGCAACCGGCGCCAGTCACTCCACTCACGTCACGTGACCCTTAGATCGCATTCCCACAACCTACAGCGACCGAACCCCCAAGTCTCCGACAGCTCTTCTATATAGGACTCACTGAATTCAAGGAAGACTGATAAAAATCAGGCAGACGAAGTTAACTGATCATCATCAATGTACACGTCACTTCCAGATGCAATCATCGCACTGCGGCAATCGGCATATTACTGGTGTACATTGGTCAGCAAGTGCCTTCGTTGCACTGCGCTGTTGTACCTTATACGATCAAAGCTGGCTCGACAAGCTGGCTGTATGTTAGCCGGAAGAGCCAGCTCGATGTTTGTTTGATGTCTGCTCGATGTTTGCTCGATCGTGTAAACGGGGTATTACAGACATGTGCGTCCCGGTGTCGGCAACGTCTGGTCGCTCGTGCTTACGGTCGTGCTCGCGCCGCGACCTCTGGGTCTCGCGCTGTCGACTGACACGGCATGGACCGCCAGGCTTTTCCGCGTCAAAATCCACAGCTTGTCGAAATCATCTTCTTTCTGTCGTCAGCTAAAAACTGAACTATTCGGTAAAGCTTGGCGATAACAGCACGTTCGTGATAGCTTTCTGCTAGGCCTATTAGAACTAGCAAACACGAAATTACCCTACTGAACTGAACTGAACTGTGTGCGTTGAATTGTCACCAGAAAGTCGTTTATCCACAAATTGTCAATTTGTCATTTTCACCTGATTCAACTATAACGGACTTACTGGGTTGACGTTGTAAACTGCATCGTGCACTTTTCCTCACTTTTCTCTTCTGTCTGTTTTTGCTTTTTACTGCGGTGTACCGTCGTGTCTGCTTGTCGCCACTGGAACCAATATACAGATTAATAAGTTTATATAATGTTGACTTCGTCGACCTGTAAACGGCTATCGCGTGCACTATATGGACCTACATTACGTCCGCAGAAATGTTGGCTGCGGCAAGTTCTGACCGAGTGGTTATGACTGCACAGCTGGAGTCGGGATTTGGTCGTCAGCACGGAACATGATCGATCAATCCGAAGACCGCTATGACCCACGGTAGTTAGGCGCGGCAGAGCGTGAATCCGTTATATGAGACTGTATAAATACGGCATTTCACCCAAACTTCATTCGCTTCGATTTCTAGTTAATTTATTGTACACGTTAAATAACATATATATTATACAATACATCCACATTAAATCGAAAATTTACAACTAATCACCAACAAGTTTATATAGGCAGATCCGTCGAGAGGGTGGGGTAGAATGTAAGTTACCCCGGGCCCCGCGACGTTGGGGGGCGCCGTCGCTCAAAATAATATAGAATACACGGAAATGCGCCATTTAAAAAAATTCAAAATTTTTTCCTAGAAGAGCCCCGCTGTGGCTCTCGACGAGCTTGGTATAGGCCTATAGGGGCCTACGGCACAAGTCCTGCATACCAAATCGAAGACCTGCAATAAATCCACAGTAAAATCGCACACGACATTGACATGACGCCGTCATCAGTCACAAGCGTATCATGTAGGCCAGCGCACGCGCTAGAATGAAACCTACGAGCGTGACGATTAAACGATTACGTTGTATTGTGTATCGTCAGCGCAATGAGAATGCCAACGAAGACCACTGCGGCGAGTGTTAAGCTTATCACACCGCAACAGAAGCGAATATAATGCGGACGGCAATAAGACGGCGCCACGGCACGCATCGTCTATCTCGTCCGTGAAGCGTGAAAATGCGAGGTCGTCGGTACATCGTGACTCAAAACGCTAGACGTACGTAGGCCTACGTCCACTTCTGCACTTATATACACCTACGTGAGCAACTAACGCCCACATACATAGGCCCAACATGTAGATCTAAAATGCGCTATTGTTGCGAGCGCTAGCCTATTCTTATTAGAGACTCATAAACAGACAGACAAGGACAACTTAGGTGGCAATGGCGTGTTTGCACTACATAGGAGGGAGGGGCTAACCGCATAACTACCGTATCTTGACCGCTTTTTTGTTACAAATGAAGAGCTTAATTTGAAAAAAATAGTCTACTAAATGAACCTACGCTAAACTTCGGATCATAACGTCCCTTAGTAAAGCAGACACTAGTCCGACTACACAGACAGATGGACCTTACGAGAAACGAGTATATCAGCTACAATTATTAATTTAGGATACAATCAATTCGGTCGTAACTAACCACACCGGTTACGGGTTAAGTCCATTTCAGCCATATCAAAGTCGATATGGATCACGTGCTTAATTGGTGGCGTAATGGTTGGGATGTCAGACTGTGTTTGGTATGGGTAACACTGTGTGATCCCATATGGCAGGTGACGTTTCGTAGCTTTATGACAGGTTTCCCATAAAAAGCTACCCACGATTATTAACAGTTTGTTTTTATGAAACAGCAGTAGGCTAAAGCTTCACACTGTATACGTCTCGTGGACCAAAAGAAGGTTTTTTTCATAGACTCTCGATATTTTGAATCCGTCATCAACTAACTTAAGTTTTGAGAGCTGTGTGTGTGTCGCCACAACGTTCGAAAATCTAGTTAACGTATTAATCACACAGCGATTGAACAGCAATTAAGTCCGGATATTTCAAATAAGAAGCGCCGACGTAATTTTTTTTGCGCAATAGCCTAAGTCAACGCCACAAGCAAAGTCCGTTATCACCTGTTGCGGCGACTGGTGACAGTCGATCGTTCGATAGCTGGTCCGTCGTCAAACACCGTTCACTGCCGATTCAGTCAACGCGCGACACAGAGTCGAGACGTAGCCTACGTCAGCGCAAGTCGCTGTGCGTCAGCTTGTGCTATAGCGGTGCGCTGTAATTGACTGAGTGACCGACGAGTGCGACGACCGACTGTCCGTGCTACCGGCCACACGCAGTAGCTCGATCGCCCAGTGGTGTTGTGGCCGGGGAGAGGGGGCACAGAGGAGGTAATTGTTCCCCGTCACTCAATAAATTTTCGGCTGTCGGAAAATTGTCAGAAAATTTTGTTATCTGGAAAATTTTGGCCAAAAATGCTAAATCTGAGCTTGAAACCCCCAATTTTGGGAGTTTATGGGCAGAATTATTGAAATTCTAAGCACTCGTAATCTCCTCTGTTGCAGAAGTTTGCAGTGTCCGTCAAAAAATCGCAACTTTGTGCCCAGTTTACTTTCTAATGCACGAGACGCCGCTGAGCCCGCCATGCACTTGGTCACAGTCACTCGGCGATGTCTAAATTTATTTTTCTTTTAAATCCAAAATAAAATCTGTATGATACGTTTATACCTGTCATTACCTGCGGATATAACATTACGTCATTGGCGTTTCTCGAGTATACCAGTAGTCGGCAGGGAGCTTCTACCGTATACCTTTAGCCTATCTGATGGGCGCAGCTTGCGTCCGGTGAAAAATAGGGTGGATTAAATTTTGCTTATTATCAGAAGCAGTGTTTGAATTGCCGGGGGGTTGTGGGGGTTGAACCCCCAACTGTTTTCTTAACCCCCTAACACACTGTCAAATTATGTTCTGGGGGGTCAGCTATATAGCCTACTGAAAAGTTCAACCCTCACAGCTAATTGATCAGAAGTGCTGCTTTTGGCTCAAAATGCACCGCAAACCGTTTGGCGGCCGGGATCTGCCCGGATGCGCTGGGAAAGCTAAGCGCTCCCATAAACCTCCTATATAGCAAGGCTAAATCACAGGTACGTGCGGGGCCTCTAGCTGGCAATAAGAAAAGGATGAAAATGCAAAGGAAAGGAAAGAAAAAGGAGGAAAGGGGAAAGAAAAGATAGTGAACAAAAAGGATAGGAAAGAAAAGTAGGAATCCCCCCTAATTTTTCCTTCTTCCCGTTTTCCCCACCCATCGCGGGTGGGAAAACGGAAAGAAGAAAAAATGGGGGAGGGGGAACTTGAGCCTGATTTCGGGATTTAGAAAGATAGAAGTTTCTGCATGGTATAGTGGGTACATAGTTTTAGTGCTGTCTTTGCTTGGTACGTCGAAGACTCAATCGTTTTAGCGCAGTACACGAATGATGCATCCTGGAACGCCCAGTTTATCAATAACGCAGCTATAGCAGCCTATCGCAGCTTGACACGTTATGCGTCATTGGGGTCGTCCATAAATAACGTCACGCGCCGAGGGGGGAGGGGGTTCACGATATTGTGACGATGTTTGATGCAGAAGGAGGGGGGTTAAAGGATGCGTGACGTCACGCACGTCACACCTGCAGCGGCAAGGCCGTTTCACGTGATTTTGCACGTAAGTTGGTTAGACAATTTCCCCAATAGCGATCATTACTTTGATTTAATATGCTTATGTTCCCAATGTGTCAAAACATACACAAAATTTGCGTCGTGTTTGGAACTCATAGATCTGAAGGCTACACGTAGAGACTGCAAGGGGGGTGTAGAAGTTTGTGACGTCATATTGGGCAGGTCCAGAGCAGCGTGACGAAGGATGAAAGAGATTTTTTCCCTTGAATTGCGTGGCGTCATTTATGGACGACCCCGTTCTGCGTAGCCTTCGATCTTCTTCATCCATGAGCTAATCTCGTAGAAAAAAGGGCAAAACGCGTCTCTGAATTGCATAATAAAACGTCTGTGTTAACGTACTCCAAGCATCATCAGTGCTGCGCAGTGCAGCACAACTACGGTAAACCATCGATAGGCACTAGAGTACGTGAGAGTGCTGCATTGCTGGCTTTTTTGAGTACAAAAGTACGCTTTTACATGAAATAATCAAAGGTAACGTTTTGCTGTCGGATTTCGACCAGCAAATTGTTTTAGCTGCCATGAAGTTTATGTCACTGATGTCAGTCACCGATATGTGACCGTCGTCTTGTCGCGCATGGCGCGGTGTTGCTACTTCAGCTTGCTTAGCTTTTGTTTTTATCTGTTATATATTCTTCGCAGTTATGGACGGTAAACAAACTAATAAAGTTGTTAGTAAACGGATAACAAAATCATGCAAGTCATGCAATAAACAGGTGCGTGTGTAGTTTCATACGTTGCACAGTGTATTTAAGTTGAGTAGGTAGAGGCTGGAAGCGGCGCAATCGCATTTTTCCCCCGGTGAGTTTTTTTCGCATACCTAGAATAGACCTTTACCGAACAATTTCGTACAATTTCTCATAAATGAACGCTGGCACAATGCCTAATCACTGACCTTATCCCTAACCTTAACTCTAACTGACCCTATGTATGCGAAAACGCTCTCCGGGGAAAAACGCTAGCGCCGGTGAACGCTAGCGCCGGTGAACGCCAGCGAATTCATACACTGCTTCCTTGTAGGTGGTATCTACAACGTGCCACTTTTATTTTTGGAATAGCTCTGTGAAACGTTGGCCAGTTGTAATAATTTTGGCATGCGACATCAAGAAGACAGTTGACGTAGATGACTGTAGTTAGCCCACCTCACCTTAATATTGTTGCTACACTATCGTGTGAAATTCAGAAATTGTAGTTCGGCAGTTTACAATAATCAATTCATACTGTGTAGCGTATGCATCAGCTCAGAAATGATTAGCATATGGCATAGCGACAAACATGAGTAACATAGTTATTATTTTTCAGAAAGTCTTACATGTCACATTATATCATTTTCTTATTGCATGTGCTGAAAATGTCCTCCTCCAGCACGAACGCAAGTGGTGGACGTTGACGCTACTGTCCCAACAGCACGTTCAGTAACGCGCAACCCAGGGCGGCTCACTCACTGTTGGTGCACAGTTTCAGTCGGTCGACTTCGGACGTATGATTTTGAAATATATACGATTAGTGTTAAATATGTAACAGATTTTCAATGATTTGGTGGTCTCAGTAATTTTCTGAGCTGACACATGCACTCCCCAGTATGAATTCATTGTTGTAAACAGCCAAATTACAAATTTCACGTAATAGCGTAAAGACAATTAAGGTGAGGTGGGTTAAACAATTACCATTTACGTCAAACTTCTTTCTGATGTTGCTTGCCAAAAATTGTCAAAATCGACCGGTGTTTCGCGAAGCTATTCAAAAAATAAAAGTGGCACATTTTTTATGGACCGCGGTGTAGTACGGTTTGGCATTGTGGGATTACTGTGTGTTTCTCTGTGTCTGCAGGTGCCGACAGCATGTAAAGCATGCCTGTGCGGTTTTCGGTTCCGTAAAGCATTAGCCAGCAAAGCAGCACCCGACAGCAGTACCGGTATGTCTGTTACATTGTTGGTAGGTCAATAACACAGATATCGCACACTAATTCCTCTTCTTTCGAAAGTGGTCAGACTTTGACAAGTTGAAGACTCCTGACCGGTGGTTGTGGACATGCCGGCATTGCTGAGTGCAGTAAAAACAAAAAAACGTCCAGATGCAGAACTGAGTGTAAATTAAAATACAGATGAGTGTCTCTGGCTTCTAATGCAAGGGCAGCAACTCCCATGTTCTCACCATCTTTGTGTTAATAGTCCGACGTCTTATGGTGTTTCCAATATCAGCTGTGCGATTTTTCGTCACAGTTATGTCAGTAACATAAAGAGAATAGTGTTCTTTGATGATGTATGCATGAAAGAAAGAACTAATTTTGTTTACATTATTGTGATGATTAATCATACATTTGATGTTGGAAACACCATGTAAATTTGTTAGGTAGTATATCTTATCTCGTGAATTTCACTTATATTATTATGTTGGTGTAACTCATTAATGTTCTGATGAATTCTGGCAGGTTCTACAGCTCCAACAGAAGCTGCTCAAAGTGGCAGGATACAGCGAACATGTAGAGAAAGACCACATTTTTTCGACTCACTGGAATATGGAACACACGTTCGCAGGGCAAGTTGATGCAACATTTCTTTTGGTTTTTGTTTTGTTTATTAGTAATGTTTGGTGTTCACCAGTACACCGCTCACAGTTTTTATGTTTACTTTTTTTCAGTTTTTTTCCAGTTTTTTCTGAGTTTTAGTTTTCATTATTATTCTTTATTTTTTACCTTTTCAGTTTTTTCTTATCTTAGTTGTCTTTACTTCAGTCATTTTTCGAATTTTGTCAGTTTTATATTTGACACTGTTTTTGTTCTGATTTCATCATCATTCTTTCATTCCAGTCTCAAAACTTTTCTATTTTCTCAAATCCTATCCTCCGTAGACATCTGGCTATTCGGACCCGACCACGGTTTTTATGTTTACTGTTACTCTTTTCAGTTTTTTTTTCTGATTTTTAGTCTTCATTATTATTCTTTATTTCTTACCCTTTTCAGTTTTTCTCTCTTATTTTAGCTTTCGTTACTTCAGTCTTTTTTTTTTAATTTTGGCAGTTTTACATTTAACAGTATATCTGTTCTCAGTATCTCTCAGTTCATTTTCTTTTAAACATTTCAGTTCTTTTTTAGTTTATGTGCTAGATTAAACTGACGATTTGTCTGTCAGTTTTTGAGTGCAAAGTTATGATTGTATTGTATTGTATTGTATTGTCTCTGTTGTTTAAATTATCTCTTATGGTTGATGCTGTGGCATGTGTGCATAATGTATTATGTAAGAGATACTGGGACAGAGAAGGGTATTACTGACACAATAGTGTGGCCTTAAATTGCTTCTTCAGGGCCAGGCCATGGTAGTGAGTGATCGCCAAATTTTGAGCATTGGTTGATAAACATTGACAACAGATCATCAGTTTTGTAACTTCAGTAAGTGGATAAGCAATGTTCAGTAGACACTATTAGTTGTCGAATGTGTTGATGTACTGTACTATTGGTGCAGAAACGAGTGCAGAGTTCAGCTGGTGATCAGACAGGTTCCAAGTTGCACAGATGGGGTCGACCTTCAGCCAGTGCCAGAATGGGAAAGAATAAGCTAGGTATGCCATTGAGTGTACTTATTGCTGTTCTGAGACCTGAATGTAAGAGAGTGCCGTTGCTGCAGTTTAGCATGCTGGCAACTAACTAGTCATTGAAGCTGCTAGTGATAGATAAAATTTGATGTTGAAAATGTTAACTCAAGTACAAGTTTCTTCACAAATTACAACAACGATGTGTGTAATAGCCACATGCACAGTATATCTGGTACTGTATGTTGTCAGGTGTTCGTAAGTTCAAGATCGACAATCGCAGCAATGGCACAAGTGCGGCCGAGTCTAGTGCTGCATCATCGGGTCAAGCTGCAGACTTTGCCAGTGCTAAGGATGCTGCAAACAGCACTGGCGGCAGCAGCAGCAGCTGCAGTAGCCGTGACGAGGATGCTCATTCTGGTCTGTCGTCAGAGAAAGCACTGCATTATTCCATCATTCTCGCCGAAATAAACCGCAAATATACTTCAGTTACCTTTCGCCCAGATTGACTGATCACTTGAGCATATTATCATTGTATTGACAACTAACATAGCTTAGTACTCAAGGGGGTTCAGTGAACCATGGCCTTAGGCTTTTGGGCCCTGCTGGCTGATTAGTATATTCATTTCAGCAAGTTCTTGCTCCATAACATTCTTGTGAACATTACATTTCATATTTTACGATGTTTACTAATTGGAGAGCTATGAGCCTGGTATGTCTTGCCAACTGTATGTTTGTGTCAACCTTGTGCACTATGTTATGCTTTTGCTGGCAAATAAATGATGATGATGATAAAGCATCTTGTATCTAAACTGTAACAGCTATGCCATATATTTGTCTGCTGTTAACCAGTGTTCGTGACTTGTCAGATAGTTTGTGCAAATTTATAATTTTTTTCTCTTGTATGAATCTGCCAAAGATTGCAATCATTAGTTAACATCCATAAATGTAACTTTTCACATTAATACTAGTAAAAATGAATAAAGCTATTGCAGCTGTCAAAAGTTTTGAGAACTGGTTGAAAGTAGGCAAAGTTTTGGCAGTAAAAAGGGATACTGTGTCTTCAGTTCTGTTATAAAGTTCAGGCTGTGAATTTTTGTTGGTCGTTTCATACTAAAGGTTTATAGAGAGTGCATAAGTGTACACCCCTTCTCCTATTTCATAGCTATGCCACTGGAAAGTACAGTATTTTTCTATATTTGTACATATCTGACACTGAAGTGCAGTTGTGTTGTTGCTGCAAAGTTTAGTGGTTTGACGATGGCTGTGCATGAACATAATGTAAAGTTTGCAGCGTGTAGGTTCTTGTTTATCGTAGAGTAATATAATGCAAAACAATACAGTTCTGTTTCGGATATTTATAAACTTTTTGCACAAAGTACCGGTATTGGTATAAGTTGCAAAAAGTCACAGTCAGTAATGACATACTAGCAAATTCATTCTACATGTGGGGTAACAGTATAGCATGGGATGTCACCTCAATGAGGTTTTCGAGGAAAGGTCCAAAAGCAAGATATCCAAGGCATAAAAAAAATTGTGCTTCCGGTTTCAGCCAGCAAAAAGTAGGGCCGGGCAGGGGCAGAAATTTTTAAAAATTTCACATTACAAAACAATTAATAAAAAACAAACTGAAGCACCAAATAATAGCCATGAGAACTTAAGCAAACTTAATGCAGCATTACAAGCTAGATGCAAACAGTATCTTTAGTAAAACTCTGAAAGCAAAATTATTAACTGCACTAATATTTTTGAAAGTCCAATAAAAATTTTAGGGACGTTTTTTCTAGGGATGCATGGAAACCATAAGCCGAAAAGAACAGGAATTTTTTATGCCTAATAGCAATCAGAACAGCTTGCCCTGTTAGAGATATTTCCTTTGCTAAAATAATTAAGCCTATATACAGGGTGCGGCAAAAAAAGTAGCCCCCAAAAGTTTTTGGCTGGTTTCTCAGCAACCGTTTGGAATTTTGATTTGAAATTTTACAGTTTTATTCAGTAAAACCTAGTACATCTAATTGCCGTGTAAAGTGTCTTCTGTTGAAAAATGACAAAGTTATGAGACTTTTTAACATGACTGCCTACCAATTTTTCACCATTAAAATGTTCAAGCTGCACGCTGTGTGCTGGTGCGCCGTCCTGCTGGAAGATGAACCTGGTGATTCAGCCGGTGATTGCTTTAAAAAACGATAATTAAGTAATAATTTATAAACAAAATAAATTACTGTTTATCAAATCGTCACTGTGACGTCATCGGCAAAAACATGTTAAGCAGTTTTTGAAAATTAAATAGCATTTTTAGCTTAAACATTTTTAATGCTGACAAATCGGTAGGCAGTCACGCTAAAAAGTCTATAACGTCTTCGTTTTTCAACAGAGTCACATTTTACTTGGCAGTTAGATGTAGAAGGTTTCACTAAATAAAACTAAAATTTCACATTACAATTCCAAAAGGTTGTTGAGAAAACACTGAAAAACTTTAGGGAGCTACTTTTATGCTGCACCCTGTAGAAAATATGCCAAAAATTATAGGTCATCGTTTTTTTGCTTAGATATTAGTGTGTTACATGTAGAGATTTCTGCTGAGTGGTGAATTAGTAATAATCGGGTTGTGTTCCCTGAGTACTGAGTAGTCATGCAGGCACTGCATTTATAATCAGTATTACGGTACAGTCACAGACACTGGAACGGATGAAAATGCAACAAAAAGTTCCATGTCAAATCAGCAGGCAACACAAATTCATCATGCAAACCCAACAACGTCCAAATGTGTTGCTTGCAGGAACCTAAACGAACCTAAATTAACTAATTTAGCATTGAGCAATGACATGATTGGGTGAAATGTTACATGCAAAGTACACTTTCAGTAACTTAGTCTATATCTTATTGAAAGCAGCAATGTCCACAGACTGCACGAGATCCTCATGTTTCGTTATCTCTTCCTCCAGAAAGTCAACCCCGACTTTATCATCTTCCACAATACAGCTGATCTGCAGCTTGCGAATGCCATAAGCCAGAGGAACAAGCTTTGAGGCTCCCCACAGCAGGCCGTCGGTTGCGACTGAACGTACGGCACACTCCAAGTCAGCCATGTCAGTTTCGTCATCCCACGGCTTCACGTCAAGGACGATGTTTGACTTTGCAATTGTTACTTCCTTATTCTTTTTCCTCTCCTCGTACATGCGGATACGTTCTTGCTTGAGCTGTTCCGCTGCAGTGTTCTCCTCTTCATCATCATCGGAACCAAAAAGCTCAAAGTCGTCGTCGTCGTCTTCATTTTGGCCGTTGGATGAGATTGGATGTTTACCAGTACCCTGAAATCCAAGCTCTGCCATCGTCTGCTTACGACCGGGAAATTTCTCGATGTTGTCTCCGTACGAGGACATATGCCTACACCATCGCAGCAGATGAAGGAACTCGGCTGGTATGCTGGGACCGGAGACTGCCTTGTAGACAGTTGTGTCGGCCTGCGAAGGCTGGTATCCTACGATATAGCTTTGGTTGGCGAGATGAGCATTTATTGCTGCCAAGCACGACTCACCTCCGTCACCCCCTCCGGTTGATGGCTTCACAACATTCAGCTTACTAGCAGCATATTCTGTGGACAGCTGCATGGCCTGAGACAGACAGTGGACGTTGCTACCAGTTGCCTGTGCTGACGTCTCTTTACCGCCACCTTTACCGGCCATCAAGTCTTGTACATGTGCAACCCACTCGTTTGCCTTCAGCCCACGAGCAACCAACTCCTACATACCAACACATCCGACTGGTCACAACATAACGACAAAAGAAGGGCTATGAAAGTAACGATACCTGGTACTAATGATCCCCTCATACTTTTTTTGCATTTCAATGTCAGTCAGTATTTAAAATGACAGTTAAAATTCAAACCGGCAAAATATTCATACACTGTGTCTCGAAAAAACATCCCCGACATTTTCGACTGTAACTTGAAAACCAATTATCAGATTTTAATAATTTTAATAATATTCCTGACAACTTGCCATCAAATGACCGTTCAGCTTCCCACCTCACCCAATGTATAATTCTGCGCTACCTATGGAAAGCAGATCAAGCAAAATATGCGTTAAAATAAACAGAAAACCTGAAAAAACATCCCCAACATTATCGATCCTACCTTGCTAAGCTGGCAGAAATGTACTGAAACGTAGTAAACTTTGAAAATAACATCATCACACGTTTAGATTTAGAGACAACAGTACAGACTACAGACCTCTGGGACGCAACTCATGCAGAGGATTTTGCCGGCATCCTCGTCTACAGAGAAGAACATGCAGGCCATGTGAGGAGCCTGCGCCTTGAACTGCTTCATTGCAGCATCCACCGCCTACAACCAATCACACAATGACCAATCAATTAATATGTATATCAAAATACTTATGAGTCGCCCCTTCAACAGGAAAGAGGCCTGTTATGAGTAGGCACTTTAAAAGCAATGTCAGTTTCTTAAGGCGTGATTTAAAATAGTGTCTATTAACGTCAGTTCAGACAGAAGGTCGTTCGACAAAGTTGGTGCCAACGAATGCAAACTGTGCTGATTGAAACGTAAAGTACGCAAGCACAGGATGACCATTTATTAGCATCATCACTTGGATATCATAGTGATGATGATGACAGCATAATATCTCTGCATTTACCTTGAACCTACTGAAGAAAAAAGTGGCAGATTGGGGTTTTTAAAGGTATTTTACTTATTTGATAAGATTCAACTTTACATCGACCACAGGGCCTGACATATTGTTTGCCGAATAGCGTGATACTGATAAATACCTATGGCGAAGCGGTAATGCGTTTCATCCAATCAACGAAGTTACTCTACACCTAGCTGGGTTAGTACTGCAAAGGGCGACTGCCTGTGGGCAGGTAAACCATCTCGGTATGTAACCAGCCACCTAGGTCAACTCAGCCTTCCATCCCTCCGAGGTAGGTAAATCGAGTACCGGCCTATCTGGCTGGGGTAAAGGTGGGCGCATTCACTGTGTCGGGTGGCAGGTAACACTGTGATCCCATATGGCAGGTGATGCTCTGTAGCTCTGAGATGGGCTTCCCATTAAGAGCTATATCACCACCTTTAAATTAGTCAGTTAGTCGGACACTCACTCAACCTACCCAGCAATTAGCTACAGCAGAAAGAAAAATTAAATTATGAATAAAATGCTTAGAATAATATCAGACTGTACAGTCAAGTGAACATCGAACCTTTCCATTGGACTGTGCAGCAAGCAGCTGAACGATGAAGACCTCATTGGAGTATGCAGCAATCAGACGTTTGGCTTCATCAATAACCTGAAAGCAACAGTAACAGATAAAATAGCTGCATACAGACAACAGTTTTTCTCAGTAATAAAAATGTTAACATCATTTTCTATTGTTGTTCAACTGATCGATTTTATCAAGTCAGGCCGGATCCCCCTGAAATCTCTAAATTAATATATACACTGTGTTCAGAAAAAACACCCACTCACTTTTTCTTTCATATCCTTGGAAAACGTTTGGATTTAAACTAAATTATTAGCGAAAAAATTTCATGGAGAGCAGTTTCGGTCAAATTACATTACATTTGCAGTTATTTCAGAAACGGTCATTGGTCACCGTCATAGCGGATAATAGGACAACTTTGAGAAACATATCTTACATCATTCACAACGTTGGCCTTTCTCTGCCTGTCGAGATCATCGAGCTTCTTCTTGAGAGCTTTCAGACTGCAGCGCAGGTTATCACGCCTCCAGTATGGAATGCTTGCCTGTGATGCTTCCTAGAACCACAGCATGCTCTATCTGTAATGAACTAAAGCCCAAATTCCATTACAATGACTTTGTGACAAAGTTCGCGGACTATGTCACGGACATAATTCACGAAAGTCTGCAACTTTATCAGCGACAAATGACAAAGTCTATGGACTTTAACGACTTGTATCCACAGACTAAATTCCACTAGAGCAACACAAACGAGTTTGTCATGGACATGTCACGGACTTAGTAGCAACTGTGTTAACATGTCAAGATGCTTCGTGCCTGCGACTTTCATGGTTAGCATCTGCGCTTTTGCTATTTTTGCTCTTAATCACCAAGAAACTGGACAGAAAGATCACTCACAAAATGACCTAAAATCTGCAAATGTGAAACTAAGCCTTAATCTGTCCAATCAATCGATGTTTTTTTTACAAATTTGCAATGTGGATTGTGGAAATGTTTTTGAGTTTGACACAGATAGCATATACCATACAGATTATGCAGACATATAAAAATTGGTTTAAACTTCAAATATGAATAACTTAGTAAGCAAGAGAGACAGTCGCCACAATAATAATGACTTCTCGTACGGCAAAACACAGATACCTCAGTGAGATCAACGATGGACTTGCTGAGCTGTTTCTGTGACGAGTGACTTGACTTGTTGCGGATCTCAGCCTCGACGCTGCCCTTCAGCTGTTCGTACGCAATCTCCAGCAACTTGGCTCTGTGCATCGACTAGTATTCACACACCCACAGACCATCAATGAAGTGACTTCTTCGAATGATTCAACATTTCCTCTGCAATAGTAAACACGTGTCTAACAACAAATCTTAACAGCATTGATATGTGAAAGTCAGGCAGCAGCACTGTGGGCTAAAAAGTAGACAGGGAAAATGTTCGACAGAATTCCTACAGAAAGTTGCTTATTTCCGAAAGCGGAAATTATGGGTACTCAAATTAAATTTTGATCATAGATTTCGCCAAAACGGAGACTTTCCAGCTTCAACTTTTGCATTTTTGGATAAAAATTTTTGGACAAGAAAAATGTCCAACAATTTTCTGACAGCCCAAAATTTGGAGGTGGGGCAATTCCTCCTCCCCCTCCCCCAGCGATGATGCTAATGAAGTTAAAAAAACAGAAGTGTAAGCAGCACATGCCCGAGTGGCGTCTGCTCCAGTGATGGCCACAATGCGCCGGATGCCTTTGGCAATGGCTTCCTCCGTAACAATGACCACGGAACCGATATCACTGCTGCGCTTCAAATGCCTGCAGCACAGCAACATAACGGCTTCTGAATGATTCGGTAGCAAAACTCCCTACAAGAAGAAATCAAAACTATCATAAGGCAGAAGATACACTGTGTTACTTACAGTGTTTTATAAAAAATACTACTGTTTTGCCATAACTTAGCTGACGTATAAGCAATGTCCTATAATTAAAACCTCTTTCATTAGTCAACTTTAGGAAAAACGTGTGTACACAGGCAGCTGACATGTAGTGTTTAGCTGAGTGGTAAAAGGCTACAGAAGTAAGCATATTGCCAAGACCACTATTTACGTGGGAAAATATGATACTCCAAGCCATAAACAATCAGTATGCCTCATATGACACCAAGGATCGCGTGGACCATCAGGATCAGCTAGCAGCTCATCCACTGGAATTCCCACTGAGATGACCCGAACTGGGTCTGGATACCGTACTTTTACAATACATGTAAACCACAGTCAAAAGCAAATGCAGCCACTGGGAACTAACAGCAAAAACTAGAAATGTTACGATGAATTGAGAAAATGACAGAAAGCCAAATGGAAGCAAATCTATTTACTGAAAAGCGACAACACAAACTTACGTTCCACCACAGAACTCGACAGACACCAAAGATCCGCCTGGACCATCAGGATCAGCTAGCAGCTCATCTACGGGAATTCCCACCGAGATGACCCGAACTGGGTCCGGATACACCTAAGCAACAACACCAATAGATATTAGATACACACACAGTGTGGCACATTACACAGTGGAATATACGTTCTTTATGCCAAACAGTTGCAATGAAAAAGTTCTGGAAACCACAAGTCCTGATCATTGCATTACTGCTAAGCATTTAAACAGACCGTTCAACACGAATGCATTTCACCACAATAACTGAGGGTGGGGGTGGCCATACACAATATACAATTAGCGACTGGTGACGAGGTCACGAATGAAAATTTTTTGCCAGGTATTCAACACTTCGTAAAGTGTTCAACGATGATCAACGATGCCAGTCACTATTTGTTTTGTTATACCTCAAAACTAAACGAAAAAATTCCAACAAAAATTATTTGTGCCATTTTGCGCTCGCATCGAGTGACGAAACAATCATGACACCTCACTGTCGCCAGCATGAACTGTCACCCGCAACAGTGCGTATTTGTGACCAATCGCGAGCAGGTATTTTGTGTTGAGATATAGCAACACCAAGAACACAACACCAAGAACTTCTACTATGTTTGTTCGATACCTCTAATGCCTCAGAAAAAAATCACACCACCATAGTTAACTAACTTCATTATCAAGTAATCATTGTTATACCTCAACGCAAAATACCTACACGCGATTGGTCCAAATTGCTTCAAGTTCCGTCACAAATACGACGATAGTGCATGTGGGTGCTATTGAGATTTGCCTCACTGTCGCCCGGTGAGGTGTCACGACTGTTTTGTCACTTGAAGCGAGCGCAAAGTAGCACAAATAATTTTTGTTAAAATTTTTTATTTGGTTTTGAGGTATAACAAAACAAATAGTGACTGGCATCATCGATCATCATTTAAAATTTTTTGCCATCGGTTCGTAAAGTGCTGCCCTCGGCCCTCGAGGCAAAACTTTATGAATCTCTGGCAAAAAATGTTCAATGATGACCTCTTTGCCAGTCACTATTTGCATAATGTATCGTAGCAGACAAGTCCAAGTCATCAATAGAGGATGAATGGCATTAAGGTTTTTATTATAATCTCCAATCTTTTTTTTAAAAAATAAACGTCACTGCTGACATAATTTTGTGTTCTGAAAGTGGCATATTACTGCAAGTTTTCAAAATGACAACAAAAATAACTAGATGGCGCTTGAGAGAGTAAGTGATTTAAACATTAGTACTACTACTACTATTACTACGCCTACAACTACACCCAACAACAATAAAGGGGAGGAAGAAGGAAGAGCCACTTCGATGCAAAGGGAGAGAAAAGTAACAGCTGGCGTTGCTGCTTGATGCTGTTAGTGCGGTGACGTCATTGCTATTACTAGTCATCATGTACAAAGAAAGAACGATGGACAGAACGGCCAATCTCTTAATCTCCTCCACTGTTCACTACGCTCAGCTTAGCAAAGATAACAAATAAAGACAGACATTGGCTTAGACCATGCTAACGAATTTGCTAATCAAATATAACTACACAAAAGGTGAGTACAGGCACACACTGTAATGTATCTGTGTACTGTGATTACAAGCATCGAGTCAAAACTAAATGAAAAATGTATGGTGGCTTGAAAAGCGAAGTGACACCTCATCGAACACTGCCCGCAGTCCTTGTATAGACTTTGCCTGTGCCAGAGAAACGATCTTGGAATAAACCATTTTGCCCATGCGAGATTGCTCGTTAGAGATCTCTTCCGCAGCCTTGATCTGTGACGATGTCATTGCACCCTGACACGGTGACATAAATCATGTTAACAGTTCAGACCAATGAACGAACAACATTTCCAAATCAACATGCAGTCAAGAGAAAGACATCAGTACTATAAACCGGGAACGAAAATGGCATTGATTATAACTGATTATTCGATTATGAAGATAAGTTATTATGACAATAGTTCTAACAATTGATCAATATTGCATCACCACATTAAGAAATGAAGCATAGTCACTGAGAAATGTAAAAAGGAAAAATATTATTGAAAACATAATGCAACATGCACTTGACTATACTGGGAGCAACTTACAAACACTGTCAAAAGTCGTCAAACATAATCCTATTCAAACATAAGCTTGTAATAGTAGCAAAATAACACATCACACGCAGAACATTAAATAAGTTGAGCAAAATGAGCGCAAGGCTGAACCTAAGAACTATCTTTCAAGCTGCCAATGGCAGATTATTTTACTTATTTACTTGCTGACTCCATTAATCAACTATTTAAGTCAATCAACCGACTGCTAAAATAATCAAAACTTGCAACGGGCCCACGATGCATTGCAGGCACCTTGGCAGTGAAGTCGAATCGAAGCCTGTCGGGTGCGACGAGCGATCCTTTCTGGTCTGCTTCACCAAGGACCTGGCGAAGTGCAAAGTTGAGAACGTGGGTAGCTGTATGATTATTCATCACCAGCCGTCGACGACTCTGCACCGACAACGATCATATTTCACAAGCTCCGCAGTGTCAGTACTACAGTAACAAGAATGCTTTAGCCAGCATACAAACACTGTAAACTAGCAATATTTGCCAAATATGCTAAGTCCACATGAAATGCAGTGCCGTAATACTACAACAAATAGGATTCCTTTTCAAAGCTCTAACAGATCATGTTAGTTGATCGGCTGCAATGGACTTCTGATGTTATAGATCTACATCATAAGTCACCATTTTCCCAAGAAGCCAAACTTTTATGAATGTTTGAACATATATGAATTTTTTTGGTAAAATCAGAGAAATATGGCTGTTGTTTATTAAAAAACTAAAGATGGCATTCTCATTCTCAATGCTGAAGCTGTCTGTCCAAAAAGCTCACCTTTACAATTTAACACAAAGTACATTAACGGCTATGGCTGCATCGCTATCTATCAGTCAGTCAATACATTTATATGGTGCCACATGTTATGAACGAATAAAAGATAAATGTCAAACCAAAGTGGGAGTCGTTCATTGTCCTAACAGTCCTACCAATTTAGGCAAGCACAGGAGAGAACAAGAAAAGCCCCGCTAATGCAAAGGAGAACGTGGGACAGCGGTGCACCGTCGTACGATAGTGATCCGTAGACTTCATCCGTAGATCTCATCCATATGGCTTTTGGATACAGTTTCAAAGAAAACCCAGTAAAACAAAATCAGTCGCCAGAGGGCGTCAGACGACCAGACGGACAGACAGAATTGCAACGGCTAAGAGGCGCTACAGCTGCTGTTGCACGTAAAAATCGAATGAGAGATGGAAACAAAAAAGAAAGGAAATACAGGAAAAAGATGGTTAAGGCAACCTTAGATAATGCAACAAAATCAATTGCTTAGACTATATAAACTAACTGAAAAAAATGGAAAACTCATTCAAAAAATATGTCTGTATGCAAACAGAAAAAGATATGCTAAATGCTCATGCCCACTGAGACGGCATATACTCATCACAATGGATGTCAGGACTTTGCTTGCAAACACTTTATCACTCTAATCACCACCATCAGACTAATATTCTAACCATGACGACACCACACCACACTATGTATCATAAAGCAAACTATCCAAAAATAAAATATAAATCCAAACTGATTTACCTCGTCGATACAACACTTCACTTGATCACCAACGCGAAGGGTTCCTTCAACAACGCCGATGTGCAGAATGTAACCAGCACGAACTTGAACATTGTTCACTCGAAATTCTGACTCCTGAGGGCAAATACAGAATGAACAAAATGTACTGAACTGAAACAGCAGATCTATATCAAAGCTGAGGAGCGTCACCTGCCATATGGGATCATATAGTATTACCTGCCACTCGACACAGGTGAACGCCCCACCTTAACCCTAGACAGAGAGGCTGGTACTCGATTTACCTACCCGAGAAGGATGAAAGGCTGTCAAAAACAGTCACGCTTATAAGCAGTAACCACTTGATAGCAACCCAACTGAAAGTCGAATCATGACTTCTTGATGATAAGTCTGATGGTGACACCTTATCGTGACACCAATAAACCACTTAAGAACCACGAGTCACCAATGTAACAACCAGTTAATGGTAAACGAGACAGTAGTGGTTTGCAGACTGCTGATAAATGAAAAACCCTGATTATTAGCTTGTAATGCCAAACTCTCACGTAACAATCTATGACAGTAATGATGGACATGTGATATATTTTTGCAAAAATGCAAAAAAAATGTAATTTAATTCTAAATCAGCAAGACTTGGTGACCTCATCTCTGACGAGAAAGCCCTCATCAAAAATCTGACCACCCTGTTCTGCATAGAAGCACGTGGTGTCAAGCAGCAGACCACATTCCTGTCCTGAGTGGACTTCATCGACGAAGGCCTTGGCACAACGAATTGCCTTGATACTGCCGATGCAAGGCTCAAATGCTGCAGCCACACACATACATAAAGAATTTGCGTGTTATAGTCTGTTTTTCCATTTGTCCCATGTGTAAATATGTTAAATTTAAAAAAAAACTTCCGCTAACAAGATCACTTCACGTTCAAATTTGACAAACTTCTTACTCATGCCAACTAACACTGAGCAAACTGCTTGGTACGGTTGTCATGTAATCAACGTCAGCAATTTTTTTCTCTGTGCTGGACACTGCACTCGCTTGATGACCAATGCAGCAGACCCCAAATATTTGTACCAAATTTTCCCTGAGTCGGCATAGCCCAATGAGGGTTGTTGAGCAGGCTACTAACATCTTATTACCAGTAACGCCCATGTCAAGACATGTGAAAAAGTTGCACAATTTTGTTGAGCAACTTTGTTCAGTGACAAAATTGCATGTCTGACATGGCAAGTTGTGCAACTTTTGATGCATCGTGCAATAAATTTGCCAAATAGAAACCATTTCTATTCCTTGGTGATTTATCGCCGAATCTCTGAGCTGTGATTGGCCAGTTTGTTGTTTACATGTTATTCTCGCGTTGCTTATCGTCTGACTCGTAAGTATTGGCGAGTCAATTACAATGTCAGTACTAATTTTGGTATTAAAAGTCACCAAAAACACTTAAGTAATTGCATGTTTATGGTAATTTGTGCAATTGCATTGTGCAGTAACCACTTGGCACATGAAGGTGTAATTACGTTCGAGCACAGGGTTCGAGGCTGGAGCAGATGACAAGCTATTTTTAGCTGCAGGCTGAGCGAGTTTATGCCAAGAAATTCCAGAGTTAAACTTCCTGGATGTTGTATCTAACACTGGAAGCCATGTTTGTTTGGCAATTGCTTGCCGACAGAAATTCAACAGCTGCCCAGGCAAATTTGTCGTACGATAAAATTGCACGATAAAGTGGGGCGATTTTGTCGTGTGTCTGGCGTGGACCTTAAGATGATGCGCAGCAACAACTCTTACCACCCCTTAATGGCCATAGTGGGTTGGATGTTATTTCAGCCAAAATTTTGTCAGCTCAACTTCAATGTTCAGACTATATTAATCGTTAGTACAGACTACAGAACATGAACAAATTGGTGCTGCCAATAGCACAACGCTACCATACTAGTCTCTGCTGGCATCAGAAAAATGTTGAACTTGATAGCATGCGCACAGTGGCACATAGCTGTAAAAGTGTGCATCAGCAGATAGACACTGCATCAGGTGACTTGGCTAGTCAAACGATTGTCAGTTAATTGATAGAAGGTTTCATTATTATTAGCCAGATGTAAACGTAATTCTGCAATCATTTTCACTGACAAAAAAAGTAAAACGCCGAAGCATTATGCACCATACTGTCCATTGTCGTCGACGCTGTAGTTGTATTTGGGCGAATCATCAGTGACTGGGAGACCACGTTTCTGTAGCTCACTGATAGCATGCACATCAAGACCAACTAGATCATCCACCGCACCGACACCAGCCTGAGACTGCAGCTGTAACACAGCCAGACATCGACCATGACGGATTATAGGGGCTACGTTACGTTAGTAGCGATGGCCAATGCAATTACTTATTTACTTGCTGATGATCTCAGTTTCACGAAAATGCAAAAATCTTTATAAGGCAAGATGTTAAGGAAAAATGGTTAAAAAAGATGGATACTAATCGTAGACTACTTGACAAAAATGACATTTCTGAAGAGCGGGTGACTAGTTTCTTATAGGCACATCAGCACAAAATAGGCCATTCAGTGCCATAAATAGTTAAAAGCATTGCCAAAGAGAGCAGCTTAAGATAGGTAAGGTAAAGGTAAAGGGTTTATACTGTGCAATGCCGGTAGCCACAGTATAGAAGAGCTCATCTTTTTGCGATATCCTTGAGCCAGGGAGTACAACTCAAGATTGTGTACATCTCTGTTGGGTGGATTAGTCCTCAGCAAAGACTCCCTGTTACCTCCGCACATTGTGCTACTTACTTTATCAACCAAGATGGATGAAGGGCTGAGTCGACCCTGATGGGATTAGAACCTGGGACCTTTCGATGAAGGCTCAAAGACAGGAGCGTTTGAAATTACCATAAACATGCCATATCAACACTAAAGGAAGAGACTATACACACAAACAATGCAAAGCAATTCAATGTTCAATCACTGTTCAAACCTGAGCCTTCTTCTTAGCTTCCTCATACGCATCCATATCAATGCTCATGTTGCGTTCCTCAACCATCAGCACTGTGAGATCAACAGGAAATCCATACGTGTCATACAGTCGCCAAGCCACATCACCTGATGTACACAAAACACAGTCACACTTAGCGAGTGAGTGGGGTTTAACGTCCCACCCGACCCAGTGTAGTTCATTCATTTAGAGGACAGCCTTTCCAGGCAAAATGGCAGGTACACATAATAACGGAACAGAAAGTTAAAACCTTTACAGAAAGTTTAACCTTTATGAACCAAAAAACCTTAAAATAACCTTAAAAAAAATTGTATAACTGCTAACTCTGAGTGTGCATATGTAACTAACAATAATGGCAGTTCTAATAATGTTCCTTCTTATCCTCCAGACAGTCATCAATCTCAGAATGCTGTCTATTGGTGGACGGGGGGATAGTCAGACAGAGATAGGCTCGTAGAGTGCATTATCTCTGCCAAGAGAATTTTTATAAAACAGTAACTTAAATGCATTCTTGCAACTATAAATAATAAACTAAAGTTCTTTCTTTCCTAGTGTTATTGCTACAGCGTTTGCCACTGTCACTGCACACGTTGCGTTGCTACAGACAGACAGAATGACAGATAGACACAGCATGAAAACATAATCTCCATTATTCACCTTGTTCACTTGGTGGAGATATAAAATGAATAGATAACAAACTTAATATATAACTGAAACCGATGACTAACACTATACATTCTATACAAACACTGCCAATGTGTAGAGTAGCTCAACTGTCCAATAAACTAGCACATGATAACGGGGTCTAAAGCATATAGTGACTAAATTACAGCCAGTAGATACAGTGCCAAAACACTTATGAGAATAAGTAGATTATTGGCCTGATAGGTTTATTCTAACAATCTCAAAAGCATAACAATTTGCATTGCAACACTTAGCAATGTGCCATCCCATGCAATGCAAACTCGGCAACAACAAGCGAACTCTGCCACAAAACATTAACGAAGCACTGTACCAACCAGGGAGCATTTTCACGTCGCCCATCGATGAAAACGTTCGCTCCAACAACCGACGTCCTCTGGTCAGCGTCTTCAAAAACTGCAGCTCTTCTTCATTTATGATGCCTTTGATCTAAAGTTTTTAAAAATATAAAACACAGAAATGTAGCAACACAAAGTTATGGCACAATAGTTATCAGGCAACACAAACATAGAAATAATACTGCTTCAATGCGTACTGTAGATTTTTTGGTAACGCTTTTGTGGAAGTGATGCAGAAAGTTACAGTTACATGCAGTAATGGCAGTTCTAATAATGTTCCTTCTTATCCTCCAGACAGTCATCAATCTCAGAATGCTGTCTACTGGTGGATGGGGGGATAGTCAGACAGAGATAGGCTCGTAGAGTGCATTATCTCTGCCAAGAGAATTTTTATAAAACAGATGAAAGCGTTAAGAAGCCACAAAAAATGCAAGCTTCTAGACAGCACAGACATAGCAGCAGCTATTTTGGTGCTAAGATTAATAATATACAGTTCAACGAAACAGCAATAATATATATTTATATATTTACCGTGTCTGGATCCTTGCAAATTTCAGGAAAAGCTTTGCCCTAAAACATGCAATATTCACACACAAGACAGCAGCTAGCAACACATCTATTTTATAAATAAAAATACAAATAGTCAGAAAATGTAGTATCATATTAAATCTGAGTTTGACAAACTTACTAACTTATTATTTGTTCAGTCAAATGCAATTAAATATGAAGAATTAAGTCTGTAATAATGAGGTTTATGGATGCTCTTTTAGTGGAGGTTTAAGATATACAAAAATGCACCAGCAGAAAGTTACAGTACAACTTATGCAAAAGTAAACAATGACACAACTTCAATCTTGCACTGCAGTTCTCTACACCTAAAAAATACTGAAAAAAATGGGAGAATCATAGTACAGTTATACTTACGAATTCATAATAGAATATTTTGCATATTATAAAACACTAAATGCAACTTACAATATCGGCTATTAACACAAGACAACAGTAGAAATAAAACTTGCTGTCATCTGACCAGTATTTGACAAACAGTATCCACCAATGAAGCAAGCATGCCGGGCTTAGCATTCAACTTCTCTGTGGCATAACGCACAGCACGACGTAAAATTCTCCTCAGCACATATCTGTCAAATGGGAAACAAAGCGTGTGCTAATCAGAAATTTCAGATTACAACAAAAAACAAGTGTATTTGCTGTTCACTAAATTTTTGCCAACATTTACATCTAATTACTTAACAGTCAATAACTGCTGCAACTGCAAGAAGTGAAATTTCAGGCCCCAATGTTTACAAAATTTCAGGACATTTTTGT